>OFDN01000032.1_pt1 | contig 162316 bp, 158 predicted proteins | sample 1520971 | NCBI WGS metagenome assembly OFDN01 (sample SAMEA94257418, study PRJEB24077) | hot springs metagenome | biome: Aquatic biome; feature: Geographical feature; material: Water | place: India | collected 2012-06-12 | depth 5 m
GCGACATCCGTCTGATTTACGACAATTATGATTTCGGCACCGAGATTTTGGTGGCGAGCGTCCGCCATGGCATCCATGTTCTGGAGGCGGCGAAGATCGGCGCTGATGTCATGACCGCACCGCCTGCGGTCATCAAAGGACTGTTCAAGCATATCCTCACCGACAAGGGCATAGAAGGCTTCCTCGCCGATTGGGCGAAAACAGGTCAGGCGATCGGATAGTAAAATGCATGAGGGAGAACGGAACGGGTCGCAAAAATTCCGTTCCCCCCCAAAATCCCCGTAAAACGAGGAACTGAATAACGAATCAAAATTAGCAGGATTCGGCAGGCATCGCTTGTATGTTTCCGACATCGGTTGAAAATCTTCTACACTTGCGGACAAATGCCTATGGGCTATTGTCTGTATAGGATTGAAAGGCGGGCGGGAATATGAGCGGTACCACGCAGACAGCGCGTTTGCGGGAGCCTCAATATGAACAAGCCCGAAATGGTGTTTCCCATCGCACATATTCATTACAACGACGAGATTGACGGTAATGGCAAAGTCATTGTTCCTGAAGAAGTTCAGGATGCCATCCGAACACTTATCCGCTGGTCGGGCGATGACCCCAGTCGTGAAGGCTTGCTGGACACGCCTGCACGCGTCGGACGTGCTTGGCGCGAATATTGCGCTGGTTATGCCGAAGATCCCGCAGCCCATCTGTCACGGACATTTCAGGAAGTCGGCGGCTACCATGAACTTGTGCTGTTGAAAGACATACCGTTCCAGTCACATTGCGAGCATCATATGGCTCCCATCATTGGCAAGGCATCTATCGCCTATATGCCAACGGATCGTGTTGTAGGGATTTCCAAGCTAGCGCGGGTACTGCACGGATTTGCGCAGCGCCTTCAAGTGCAGGAGCGTCTGACTGCAGAGGTGGCAAACTGCATCTGGGAAAATTTGAAGCCCGAAGGTGTGGCAGTGGTCATTGAAGCACAGCATGGCTGTATGACAGGGCGAGGCGTAAAGGTGCATGGCGTTGGAATGGTGACGTCCAAGTTGATCGGCTGTTTTTTGGACGATCAATCGAGCCGGAAAGAAGTCATGAGCTTGATGGGTTATTAACCCGGCTTACGCTTCGGCAAAATGTCTAATCGGCTTTACATTTCCTGGGTGCGCGCGCAATCTCCCTTTTGAGGGAGAGTGACATGATCAAGAAAGCTTTGTTTTTCGTGGGCTGCGCTAGTGGCCTTGCTGGTGCTGTTTTTGCAGAGCCTGTCGAAAAGCCGGCTTCGGCGGCTACAATTTCTGCGCAGCGTGCCATGGCGAAAAGCTTGCCTTTCGAAGATGGCCGTGACTTAGCTTTTGCGGATCGCGGGTTTATAGCCACATTATCCGACCCGCAGATCAAAGCGAAAGACGGCAAAATTGTCTGGAATCTCGGCGCTTATGACTGGATGAGCGGCGACGCTGCGCCCGAATCGGTAAACCCCAGCCTTTGGCGGCACATGGGTTTGTTGCGTAAACATGGTCTGTTCGCCCTGTCCGAAAACATGTGGCAAGTGCGTGGTTTCGACGTGTCGAACATGACGGTCATCAAAGGACAAAGCGGATGGATATTGATCGATCCATTGACGACCCGGGAAACCGCAACTGCCGCGCTTCGTTTGGTCAATGAGACCCTCGGTACACGTCCCGTCAGTGCGGTCATTTACAGCCATAGCCATGGCGACCATTTTGGAGGTGTGCGCGGCGTAGTAAACGAAGCAGATGTAAAGGCCGGAAAGGTTCAAATCATCGCGCCGGAGCATTTCTTGGCGGAGACGGCTTCGGAAAATGTCATGGCCGGGCCAGCTATGGGCCGCCGTGCGAATTTCCAGTTCGGATCACATCTACAGCCAAGACCGTTCGGACAGATGGGCAGCGGCATAGGCCGGGGTGTGGCAGGGGGCGACATCACATTGATAGCGCCGACGATTGAAATCAAAAAGACGGGAGAAACCCGCGTTATCGATGGTGTGACACTCGAATTCCAGATGGTACCCGAAACCGAAGCACCGGCGGAAATGAACGTTTATGTGCCTGCGGCGCGCACTTTTTTGGCCGCCGAAATCGCCACCTGTTCGCTCCACAATATTCTGACGCCGCGCGGAGCAAAGGTGCGCGATGCGCATGCATGGGCCGGTTTCCTCAACGAAGCCGCCAATCTTTATGGCGATCGCAGCGATACTATTGCCTCAAGCCATTGCTGGCCCCGTTTTGGGCAGGAGGAGGTCAAAGGGTGGCTGACGGGGCAGCGGGATAATTACCGCTACCTGCATGACCAGACCGTCCGCATGATGAACAAGGGAATGACGCAAGCCGAGATTGCGGAGGCCCTGAAAGCGCCTGCGGCCATTGGGGATCAATGGTTCAACAAAGGCTATTATGGCACATACAGCCATAACTCAAAGGCCATCTATCAATTCTATCTGGGATGGTATGACGCGGTCCCGGCGAACCTGAACCCCCATCCACCAGAGATACGCGCTGCGAAAATGGTTGCGGCCATGGGGGGTGCAAAGAAGGTGCTGGCGGTGGCCAAAAAGGCAATGGCGGAAGGGGATTACCGCTGGTCGTCCGATGTGCTGAACAATCTCGTCTTTGCAGACCCGAAAAATGCGGAAGGCCGTGCTTTGCTGGCCGACAGCTACGAACAACAGGGATATCAAGCCGAATCCGCTATCTGGCGGAATATGTTCCTGTCGGCAGCGCGTGAACTGCGGCAGGGCATCAAGGCCAGCATCAACACACAAAGCATCGATATGATTTCGGCGGTCCCGACGGGATTGCTGCTGGATTCGGTCGCCACGCGGCTTGATCCTGCGGTAATCGGTAACCGCAAACTGGCAATAAACCTCCGGTTTACAGACCGTAACGAGCAGGCGAAGGTTTCGGTTGGAAATGCCGTAATGTTCAACGAAATGGGCGCGGCCCACAGCATGCCAGCTGCAACGATTAGCGGCCCACGTCAGCTCTTTTTGGCACTGTTGTTCCTGAAACTGCCCTTGGCGCAACTTGAAGGTGCTGGCCTCAAAGTAGAAGGTGACCGCTCCCAGATTGAAGCATTACAGGCTGCGCTTGATCCGATGCCGGGACCGTTCAACATCGCGGAACCTTAAGTCCGCGAGAGGCGGGATTACATCTCGCCTCGTTCGCGGCGGATTGCGTACCATTTTTCGACATTGGCGTTATGTTCTTGGAGGGTATTCGCAAAGACATGGCCGCCTTTGCCGTCTGCTACGAAGAACAGGGCCTTTGTCTTTTCCGGATTGAGGACAGCTTCAATCGCTGCACGTGACGGATTGGCGATCGGACCCTTGGGCAAGCCCACCATCGCATAAGTGTTATAGTCGTTCACATCCGCAATTTCGGACTGACGGATGCGGCGGCCGAGCGGTTTGCCTTTGGTGATCGGATAGATGATCGTGGGATCGGCCTGCAACATCATGCCTTGCCGAATACGGTTCGAATAGACGCCAGCGACCATCCGGAGTTCCGACTTTAGCGCTGTCTCTTTTTCTACGATGGATGCAAGCGTCAGTGCTTCTTCCGGAGTTTTAACAACGGTATCGCTGCTTCGCTTGGGCCAAAGATCGGCCATGGTCTGTGTCATGGCATCCTGCATGCGCTTCAGCACTGCGGCGCGATCCTCGTTTTTCTCAAAGGCGTAACTATCAGGTAGCACGGATCCTTCGACCGGAACCTGTATGGAGCCGGTCAGCCGGTCATTCGCCATGAGGCGTTCATACACCATGATCGAAGGCCAGCCTTCGGGTATGGTGACCATCCGTTGGACTGTCTTTCCGCCCGTAAGGATATCAAGCACGTCGGAGTTTGAGGCCCCTGCCGGAATGATAAATTCGCCCGCCTTGATCGTGCTTGTCGCCCCGAATATTTTCGCGCGGTTGACGAAGGCGTCTGCGGATTTGACGATGCCCGATTGTTCAAGAACCTCAGCTGCCGACGTGATGCTTGAACCGGGCTTGATAACAACCGAGGTCTCACGCGTCAGTGGACCGGGCGCTGTCCAGCCGTAAACGAAATTGGCACCAATCGCGGCAAGCAACACGATAGCTGCGATGATTGCCCATTTCGCCAGTTTACGCATCAGGGGCAAACCCGATGTTCAAGAGGCCAAGAAGCGGCATTTCAATCGACCGCTTTCATGATCAAGCTGGCATTGGTTCCACCAAAACCAAAGCTGTTGTTGAGCACGGCCTTTACCTCACGCTTCTTGGCAACATGAGGAACCAGATCGACACCTTCGGTGCCTTCATCCGGATTATCCAGATTCAGCGTTGGCGGTACGATTTGGTCGCGCAACGCCAATATGCAGAAGATGCTTTCCACCGCACCTGCGCCGCCGAGCAAATGGCCGATAGCCGATTTGGTGGAGCTCATCGACACAGTCGATATTGCATCGCCAAACAACCGCTTTACCGCGCCTAATTCAATTGTATCCGCCATGGTCGATGTACCATGGGCATTGATATAATCGATATCGGATGGTGTCATGCCCGCCTTTTTCAACGCCATTTGCATGGAGCGGAAAGCGCCATCACCCTCAGGATGGGGCGCGGTCACGTGATAGGCATCGCCCGACAGGCCATAGCCCACGACTTCGGCGTAGATTTTTGCGCCACGCGCCTTTGCATGTTCATATTCTTCAAGAACCACAATGCCCGCGCCTTCGCCCATGACAAATCCGTCGCGGTCTTTGTCATAGGGGCGGCTTGCCTGTTCGGGGCGGTCATTAAAGGTCATGTTCAGTGCCCGGGCTTGCGCAAAACCGGCAATGCCCAACGGGTTGATCGTGCCTTCTGCACCACCTGCCAACATGATGTCGGCATCATCATCGCGGATCATGCGTGCAGCATCGCCGATGGAATGCGCGCCTGTTGAGCAAGCGGTTACAACAGCGTGGTTCGGGCCCTTCAGGCCGTATTTGATGCTGACCTGTCCCGAAATCAGGTTGATCAGACGACCATGCACAAAATGTGGGCTCACGCGGCCGGGGCCTTTTTCGGCCAAGAGCAAGGATTCGCTCTCAATGCCGGGAAGCCCACCGATACCGGATCCGATCGAGCATCCGGCACGCAGTTTTTGCTCTTCCGTCAAATCGGTAAGACCAGCATCTTCCAACGCTTGTCCAGCCGCATCGATGCCGTAAATGATAAAAGGATCAACCTGCCGCTGTACTTTGTGATCAACGCGTTTGTCGGGGTCAAAGCCCCATGGGTGATCCTTGGGTTTTACCTCGCATGCAATATGGCACTTCTGGTCGCTGGTGTCGAAGCGGGTGATGACACTAGCACCCGATTTGCTCGCGATCAGATTGGCCCAAGTGGTTTCGACATCCGCGCCCAAAGGCGTGACCAGTCCCAGTCCTGTAACCACAACACGACGCATGCTCTTTCTCCTGGCGGGCTTATGAGCGCCCAATAAAAACAAGTGGAGCCAAAATGCAAACGGCTTTCCGGTTAAAACCGGAAAGCCGCGCTATCCTTAAGATGTGCAACGCAAGCGCGCTGCTGCACCCGATCAACCGTTGGCGTTGATAAAGTCGATGGCATCCTTAACGGTTGCGATCTTTTCAGCCGCATCGTCGGGGATTTCCACATTAAATTCTTCTTCGAACGCCATGACGAGTTCGACGATGTCGAGACTGTCAGCGCCCAGATCATCGATAAAGCTGGCCGCTTCGGTAACCTTGTCGGCTTCAACACCCAAATGTTCTACAACGATCTTTTTGACCCGGTCCGCGGTATCACTCATTTTTTTGCCCCTTATAGTTTGGGAGGATTAATATCAGGACTCGCCCTAATGTCCAGAATGGCTGCTGGCAAGTGGCAAGCGTTAAAGCATCGCCATCCCGCCGTTAACATGTAGTGTCTGGCCAGTGATATATCCAGCCTCCTTTGAAGCAAGATAGGCAATCGCGGTGCCAATATCGGCGCCTTCGCCCATGCGCCCCATTGGAATCCGTGCATTTAACGCTTCCTTTTGGGCGTCGGGCAGCACATCCGTCATAGGCGTCGCGATAAAGCCGGGCGCGACGCAGTTTACGGTAATTCCGCGGCTGGCAAGCTCTTGCGCCATCGATTTCGACATCCCAACAAGTCCCGCTTTCGATGCGGCATAATTGGCTTGGCCGGGATTGCCGGTCGCGCCCACGACACTCGTAACCGAAATCATGCGTCCAAACCGGGCTTTCATCATCGGGCGGCTCGCCGCGCGCATCAGGCGAAACGCGCTTTCCAGATTGATCTGGATCACTTCGGCCCACTCCTCGTCTTTCATGCGCATGGTAAGGTTGTCGCGGGTTACGCCGGCGTTATTCACCAGAATGTCGATCTGGCCCAATTTCTCGAGCGCTGCAGGAACGAGCGCTTCCACACTTTCTGAATCACCCAGATTGCACGGTATGGCGACATGATCGCCGCCCAGAGAGGCGCGAAACGTCTCCAATTTGTCGACATTGGACCCGGAAACCGCCAGTCGCGCTCCCTGAGCCGCTAGAGCATGGCAAATCGCACTCCCGATTCCGCCAGAAGCGCCGGTTACAAGGGCGGTCATGCCGGTCAAATCAAACATATTATTCTCCCGTAAATTTTGGTGCGCGTTTTTCCATGAACGCGTTGATGGCTTCGTCATTGTCGGCGGTGGCGTGGGCAAGGGCTTGCATCGCAGCCGACATTTCGAGGATATTTTTCAACTCTGCGGTTTGTCCTTCGCGCAAGAGACGCTTGGTCATACGGACAGCATGCGGAGGGTTCGCGGCAATTTTGTCGGCGATCCGTCGCGCGGTGGCTATTAGTTCTTCGGGTGCAACCACTTCGGAAACGAGGCCGATACGCAACGCTTCTGCTGCGTCGATCATTTCGCCGGTCAGCGCTAGTTCGGTTGCCTTGGAAAATCCGACAATGCGCGGAAGCAGCCAAGCTCCGCCATCGCCTGGTATAATCCCGAGTTTAACGAAGCTCTCCGCAAATTTGGCGTTGTCGGATGCCACACGGATATCGCACATGCACGCAAGGTCGCAGCCCGCGCCGATGGCATGACCGTTAACAGCGGCCACGACAGGAACTTCGAGCGCCTGGAATAAAAGCGGCAGGCGTTGAATGCCATATTTGTAATTGCGGCGCGTCTGGACAGATTTTGCGGAGCGCAGGCTACCGACGTCGGGCGCCATTTGCTTCAAATCTCCGCCCGAAGAAAAAGCGCTGCCTGCACCCGTCAAGATAACGCAGCCGATGGTGATATCCTTATCCGCAGCCTCCATCGCAGCGCATAAGGCGTCGACCACATCATTGTCGGATATGGGATTGCGCTTTTCGGGCAGGTTCAATGTTACGGTAAGGACAGCGCCATCACGTTCTTGCAGGAGCATAGTTTTAAATTTCCTTCAAAAGGGTTTCGATGTCGTCCATCGAAATAATGCTGGTGGTCGAAACATCTTCGCCAGCGCTGCGCTTTACCATGGGGCTTAGGACCTTGCCGCCAAATTCAACGAAATGCGTCACGCCTGCGCCTGCCATGGCGATGGCCGATTCCCGCCAGCGCACGCGTCCGGTCACTTGTTCCACCAACTGCGCGCGGATGGTATCTGGGTCGACGACGGCTTCGGCGGTGACATTGGCGTAGAGAGGCACGATGGGTGTTTGCAGTTCGGTCTTGCCCAAGGCTTCAGCCATCGCGTCGGCAGCAGGCTGCATCAAAGGACAGTGAAAGGGCGCCGACACCGGCAGCAATATGCCGCGTTTGATGCCATGATCTTTCACAAGTTCGATCGCGCGATCAATCGCGCTTTTGTGGCCCGATATGACGACCTGTGACGGGTCATTGTCGTTCGCCACGGTGCAGGTTTCGCCCTCTGCCGCCGCCTTTGCCAAAGCTTCGGCTTTTTCGATGTCAGCCCCCAGCAGTGCCGCCATCGCGCCAATCCCTACAGGAACTGCCGCCTGCATGGCGCGGCCGCGCAATTTGAGGAGACGTGCGGTCGTCGCGAGATCGAACGTCCCTGCCGCGCATAATGCCGAATATTCACCCAGCGAATGGCCAGCGACAAAGCTGCACTTGCTCCCGATGGAGACGCCGCCTTCAACCTCCAGCACCCGCAGGGTTGCAATGGCGTTGGCCATGATGGCGGGCTGCGCATTCTCGGTCAGCGTCAGGTCACTTTCGGGGCCTTCGCACATCAATTTGAACAAGTGCTGGCCCAAGGCGTCATCGACTTCCTGAAACACGGCCTTCGCGGTGGGGCTGGCCGCCGCAAGAGCCTGACCCATGCCAACGGCCTGACTGCCTTGGCCTGGAAAGATGAATGCGCGCATGAATGCTCCCTTTCAGATATGTTTGCAGCCGCCTAGAAAGTGGCGCTGGATGTTGCAAGCCCGAACGGCACGATCTTGTTGTCCGCGTCATGGCCGATATCTGCAGCACCGAGGAAGTTGATACCGCTCATGCGGCACCAGCGCTTGGCAATTTCGGTTGCGCCTTCGCCAAAGGGGCGGTCATTGTCGGGCACATCGCTGACCCGGCCGAGCCGCAAACCGGCCAGCCCTGCGTCTTTCAAATGGCTGCTTACATGAAAGAAGGCGCGGTCGAAGGCATAAAGATATTCGCTGACCTCTTCGATCATCAGAACATGGCCTTTCAAGTCCGGCATCAACGGCGTCCCGACCATCATGGCCAACGTCATCAGATTGAAGGCCGCATAGCGTTCGCCTGCCTGAATGTGCGGCTCCAGCGATTGCGGGTTGCGGCGGGCAATCCAGTCGAGCGCGCGGATGACCGCGGCATCGCCGCCGGTGCGCCGGATATCCGCAGGCATCGGGCCGTGGGCGAGGTGCGGGAAACCGTGGCGCTGAAGGCAGCCGAGCAGATTGCCCTGATCGCTATAGCCCATGTAGAGTTTGCGGCGCGCCACGTCCTTCAGGCTGGCAACCGCACTTTCGGCGATCCGGCATGCGCCATATCCGCCGCGCACAAACCATATGGCGTCAATGCCGGGGTCGTTGGCCAAATCGACGAAAGCAGTCTGGCGCTCCAGATCTGTCCCGGCAAAATGGCCATTCTCGATGAAACTTTGCGGGTCGAACAGTAACTCCGCGTCGGGGTGATGCACGGCCGCCAATGCTGCCACGCGGTCGGCGTCTTCGCGGGTAAAGGCGGTTGAGGGGGCGCAAATCCCGATCTTCATGTCTGCCGTTCCTCCCGCCCGTCAATGTTCAACCACGCTTTAACATCGTGCATGTTGCCAAAGCCAGCGCCACGCAATAGCGGGGATGGATGAGCAATACCAAATCCTATTTCTTCTGTGGCATTGGCGGGTCAGGCATGCTGCCGCTCGCCACCATATTGGCGGAGCAGGGCGCTGAAGTCGCCGGATCCGACCGCGCGCTGGACCAAGGGCGTCTGGGGGCAAAGTTCGAATATCTGCAAGCGCGGGGGATGGACCTGTTCGCGCAGGATGGGAGCGGCCTGACACGCGGGGAACAGATATTGGTTGCTTCCGCTGCGGTCGAAGACAGCGTGCCCGATGTTGCCAAGGCCAAGGCTCTCGGTTGCGCGCGGATGACGAGGGCCCAGTTGCTCGCCGAATTGTTCAACGCATCCCCGCGGTCGGTTGCCGTGGGCGGGACGAGCGGAAAATCGACCGTAACGGGTATGATCGGCTGGATCGCCAGCGAACTTTCGTGCGACCCGACGATAATGAACGGCGCTGTCATGCGTAACTTTGCTGATGCCGAAGCACCCTTTGCCAGCAGCCGGGTGGGCAAGGGTGGACTGTTCATCAGCGAAGTGGATGAAAGCGATGGTTCGATCGCGCTGTTCCAGCCGGAAATTGCGGTGCTGAACAATATCACGCTTGACCACAAAAGCCTTGACGAATTGCGGCAGTTGTTCGGTGATTTTGCTGCGCGGGCGATGTGTACTGTGTGGAATGCCGATGATCCCGAAAGCGTCGCTCTCATGAAGGGAAAATCCAAGGCGGTTTCCTTTGGTTTTGCGGAGAACGCCGATTATCGGGCCGTCGATCTGGTGGAAGCACCTTTGTCGGTCGAATTTCGCCTTCTGGTAAAAGAGGCGGAATTTCCGGTTAAGCTGGCGGTACCGGGACGACATAATGTGGCCAATGCGCTCGCGGCGCTGGCCGCTAGCGGAGCGCTGGGACTTGATCTGGAAAAGGCCGTTGCGGCTATCGGCAATTATAAAGGACTGGCGCGCCGTTTCGAGATTATCGGCACCACGCGCGACATTACCGTCATCGACGACTTTGGTCACAACCCGGACAAGATATCGGCGACGCTCGATACGTTGAAAGCGTTCCCGGGCAGGGTCATTGCCTTTTTCCAACCGCATGGTTTTGGACCCTTGCGGGTGATGGGAAAGGAGCTTGCCGAGGTGTTCGCGGCAAAGCTGGACAAAGAGGACAGGCTATTTCTGTGCGACCCGGTATATTTTGGCGGCACGGTCGACAAAAGCATTGGGTCCGACAGCGTCGTTGCCGACGTTAACAGGATGGGAACTGTTCAGGCCCAACATATCGCTGATCGGGCGGAATGTGCGCAGCAGATGGTAGGCATCGCACAGCCCGGCGACCGCATTGTAATCATGGGCGCCCGCGATGATACGTTGAGTGCGTTTGCCGCCGAAATTCTGGAAAATCTGCGCCGCTAAAATTTTTCGTAAAATATGGTAAAGAAAATGCGACGTCGTCCGTTTCTTCAGCCATGAGCAGCATTTCTTTAGATCTTGGTGAGAGCAGCGAGCCGTCGGGCGGTCTGCTTAAATGGCTTCTAGGCCGCAAAACGGAAACCCGTACGCCGGGTGTGCGTGAGGAACTGTCGCGTGACGACCGCTTCATGATGCGCCATGGCGCAATGGTTGAAGATATATGCGAGTTTTTGGCAAGGGCGGGGCTAGATCCGATACCGGACCATTATGAGCTGGCATGGCTTTATCTGGCAGGCGCGTCGAGTACGCAGCGGCACATGATCGAAGCCCATATGCTGGAGCATGGGGGCATTTCGCCTGTTCATGCCTCGGGTTTGCTTGATGTTATGCGCAATGCGATTAGCGAGCGTGAACTGGCGGCGATGGTCGAAAAGGCGAAAAGCGACATCACTGAAGCCCAAATGACGGCCGATCGGTCGGGACAGGATGTTGCGAATTTCGGCGCGGCTTTGGGTGTTTCCGCAGACTCGCTTACAGACCCCGATGCTGCGCGCGATGCAGTTACCAAGCTGCAGATTCTGACAAAGAATATGATGGAGCGGGCGGCGAAAGCAGAGGCGGAACTGAAAGAACGTTCCAAGGCGATGTCGCAGCTCAAAAGCCGTCTGGTGCAAAGCCAGAAACAGGCACTGAGCGATGCCTTGACCGGGCTTCCAAACCGTCGTGCATTCGATCTGCAATTGGACGAGGCGATCGAAGTCGCCCATGAGACCAAACAGCCGCTTTCTGTTGCCTTTTGTGACATCGACTTTTTTAAGAAGGTCAATGACACCCATGGTCACGCGGTTGGGGATCGCGTGATCAAACATGTCGCTCAGGTCCTGAAAAACTGTGCAGGCGCAAAGGCGCATGTGGCGCGCCATGGCGGCGAAGAATATGCGCTGCTTTTCGAAAACATGAATGCATCGCTGGCATGTGATTTGCTGAACAGCGCCCGGGCCCGACTGGATGCCAAACGGCTGGTTGCTAAAGACACCAATGTGTCGATCGGTGAAGTCACCATATCCTGTGGCGTTGCAACGCTCCAGATTGGCGAAACCGGCGCATCTATGCTTTCGCGCGCGGATCAGGCTTTATACGAAGCCAAGAACACCGGTCGCAATCGCATCTGCATAGCGCCCTGAGTTCTTCCGACAGTGCATTTCCCGGCCCAGCAAGCGGTCACGGCACTTTGGTGGCCGAATCGCTTGCATTTCCGGCAAAACCCACCTAAGCGCCCCACTTCGCTCAGGCCCGCCTGACCGAAACGAAGAAAGCCGGAGGGGCGTCCGCATGGTGCGGCGTCAGCGATCGGTAGGAACAAGGAAACGCCCATGCCGCTGTACGAGCATGTATTTTTGGCGCGTCAGGACCTGTCTCAGGCCCAAGTAGATGCGCTGGCTGAAAATGCCACCAAGATTGTGGAAGACAATAAGGGCAAGGTCGTAAAGACCGAAACCTGGGGTCTTCGTACATTGACCTACAAAATTCAAAAAAATCGCAAAGCGCATTTCGTAATGCTCGAGATCGATGCTTCCGGCGACACTGTTGCCGAACTGGAGCGTCAGACCCGCATGAACGAAGATGTGATCCGTTACATGACCGTCCGCGTTGACGAGCATGAAAAGGGCCCTTCGGTGATGATGCGCAAGAGCGACCGTCCCGAGCGTAGCGAACGTGGCGGTTTCGGCGGCGATCGTGATCGTGGCGACCGTGGCGATCGTGGCGCACCCCGTGGTGACCGTCCCGACCGCGCACCCCGTGCAGAGCAGGAGGCATAAATCATGGCACGTCCATTTTTCCGTCGTCGCAAGTCCTGCCCATTCCAGGGTAAAGATGCGCCAAAGATCGATTACAAAGATGTACGCCTGCTTCAGGGCTACATTTCCGAGCGTGGCAAGATTGTACCGTCGCGCATTACCGCCGTTTCGGCAAAGAAGCAGCGTGAGCTGGGCCAGGCTATCAAGCGCGCCCGTCACATCGGTCTGCTTCCCTACATCGTGAAGTAAGGAGCCGCGATATGGATATCATACTTCTCGAACGCGTTGAAAAGCTGGGTGCCATTGGTGACGTTGTCACCGTGAAGGACGGCTATGCACGTAACTTCCTGTTGCCAAACAAGAAGGCTCTGCGCGCCAACGACGCTAACCGCAAGGTTTTCGAAGCCAACCGTGCCAAGATCGAAGCTGACAATGCGTCGCGTCGTGAAGAGGCACAGGCCGCTTCGGGCAATGTTGAAGGCAAGCAGATCGTTCTGATCCGCGCTGCATCGCAAACCGGCCAGCTTTATGGTTCGGTGTCGGTCAAGGACATCGTTGACGGCCTGAACGCTCAGGACGCCAAGGTTGCCAAGAGCATGATCGTGCTGGAACGCCCGATCAAGACACTCGGCCTTTTCGACGTCAAGGTTGTTCTGCATCCTGAAGTTTCTGTCACTGTTCAGGTCAATGTGGCCCGTTCGGACGACGAAGCCGAGCTGCAGAAGGACGGCGTCAATGTTCTCGACCAGATGTTCGAAGCCGAACAGGCCGAGATCGCTGCCGAAGCTATTGAAGCCCAGGTTGAAGCAGAAGCCGCTGCTGACGCAGCCGATGCTGCAGAAGCCGAAGCCAATGCAAAGCGTCGCGAAGAGCAAGCTGCAGCCAAGGCCGCAGCTGAAGCCGAAGGCGGTCTGTCCGCAGACGCCGGCGACGACGCTTAAGTTTTTCGTCACGAAACAAGATGGCCGCCTGATCGCAAGATCGGGCGGCTTTTTTGTTGCCTACTGAAAGCGGCCTGCATTGAACGCGCCAATCATTCTGACTGCGGAAATGGGGAAGGCGGACCAGGCTTGGGCGAATGCGCTGCGCCGCGAACATTATCCTGCAGAACGCAATGTCGTTGATGCGCACATCACGCTTTTCCACCATCTGCCGCCCGCCTATCTGGACGAAATCAAATCCCGACTTTCCGCCGTCACACGGGAATATCCCAAACCGGATGCTCTCGTCTCCGATGTCATGCTGCTCGGAAACGGCGTTGCCTTCCGGGTTTTGAGTGAGGAGTTGTTAGCTGTACGCGAGGAACTGGCATCGGGCTTTCAAGGCCTGCTGATTCCCCAGGATCGGGCGCCTCCGCGATTGCACATTACCATACAAAATAAAGTTGAATCACCGCGTGCCAAAGCGCTCCACGCGGCATTAAGCCGCGACTTTTCACCGCGTCCGCTGTCGATAACGGGACTTGGTGCCTATTATTATCGCGGTGGACCCTGGGAGAGGATTGGAAGCTGGACATTTCGCGGCTGACAGCCCTTGACCAGCCTCTAACCCCCGCTTATAGCGCCGCGTGCTTTCCCGCCATTGACGGGATTCACGCTTGGTATGGCGAAGTAGCTCAGCTGGTTAGAGCGGTGGAATCATAATCCATAGGTCGGGGGTTCAAGTCCCTCCTTCGCTACCAAGACATCTGTTCCCTTGCTTAGCGCAACGCCTTTAGGCTGGTGCAGGGCAGTATTTCTGCAAATAGTCCCCGTGGCTTGGCATATGCTGGACGACGAAGCGGATTGACTGCTCCATGGCGTCCATTTCCTTCGCGGTCGCAGGCTCTTTTACCGCGTCGGCCATCGGGTTATGTCCGCCCATCATGATGCCCTGGCCCATCATCACCGCGGCCCAGCTTGTTTCGGTGAAAAGCTCGTCATCTTCACGGAAAATCTGGCCGTTCAGGCGGAACAGGTCCGTCTTTTCGGTGAGGGTTTCCGGCACGGCCATGTTGCGGCAATAATCCCAGAACGGGCTGTCATCGCGGCTGGTGGCATTATAGTGCAGGATTAGGAAATCGCGGATGCGGGCATATTCTTTGCCGGTCAGGCGGTTGAAGGCATCTTCCTGTGCCTGTGTGATGCCATCGAGCGAGAGCAGCGCGATGAGCTTGTTTATACCTGTGTTGATCAGGTGGATCGACGTTGATTCCAGCGGCTCCATAAAGCCTGCCGACAGGCCGAGCGCGACGACATTCTTGTTCCAGAACTTCTTCCGGCGTCCCGTCGTAAATCGCAGATAATTGGGGTCGGCCCCGGGCTTGCCGGCAATGTTCCCGAGCAGAATCGACAGGGCCTCGTCATCCGACATAAATTCGCTGCAATAGACATGGCCATTGCCGTTGCGATGCTGAAGCGGCACCTGCCATTGCCAGCCTGCCTTATGGGCAGTGGCACGGGTATAGGGCAAAGGACCGCTGCCATCTTCACGCACGCACGGCAGCGCCACGGCCCGGTTGCAGGGAAGGAAATTGGTCCAGTCTTCATAGCCGGTCTTCAGTGCCTGCTCGATCAAGAGGCCGCGGAAGCCGGAGCAATCGACGAACAGATCGCCTTCGATGATATCGCCATTGTCCATCGTTACCGACGAGACAAATCCGTTCTCGCCGTTCAGAGCGACATCGGCCACCTTGCCCTCACGCCGAACTACGCCGCGCTTTTCGGCATAGGAGCGTAAGTAGCGCGCGTATCGACCCGCATCCAGATGATAGGCGTAGTTTACGGGCGGCAAATCCTCGCGCTGGTAATCTTCGGTGCGCGCAAAGCGCCCGAAATGCGCGGCCATGGTTTCGATGTTGAACACCTGGATCGGGCGCTTGTCGCCCGCTTGATGATATTTGTGCCAGACATGATGGAAGGAGATGCCGTCGACTTGATAGCCATAGGCGCCGAAGGGATGGATATAGCTGTCGCCCAATTTCCCCCAATTCACGAACTGGATCCCGAGCTTGAAACTGCCCTGCACGGCGGCCAGCATTTCGCGCTCGTCAACTTCAAGTAGGCGATTGAAGTCGAGAAAGGGCGGGATAGTCGCTTCGCCAACGCCAACCGTCCCGATTTCTTCGGACTCGATCAGGGTGATGTCGACGGGCCGTCCGGCGCGCAACCGCGATAAGGCTGCGGCTGTCATCCAGCCTGCCGTTCCTCCGCCTACGATGATTATTTTTTCGATAGCCATGATACGCACCATTCATGATAGTCGCAGCATGATAGCGCAAGTGCGAAAATTGTGAACGTTCATTTTGCCTCTTGTGAACGCTCTCAATTCGAGTTATGCCTTGGCGTAACGGTGGGAGAAATGCCCCCGGCTAAAAGCATTCAGGGAGGATCATTTGGCACGCAAATCACTATTCGAAATGGCGCGTTCTCAGCGGTTTGTCGCGCTGACCACCGCCTCCGGCCTCGCGCTGTCGGCCTTTACGGCGACTCCGGCGTTCGCGCAAACCGCCGATCAGCCTGAACAGGCGGCCGAAACAACGGAAACCGAAGACGCCATTATCGTTACCGGTTTCAAGAAATCGCTTGAGAGCGCGCAGAATATCAAGCGCGATGCCGACACATTTGTCGACGTCATTACCGCAGAAGATATAGGTGCGCTTGCTGACCGCTCGGTTGCCGAAGCGCTGCAGCGTGTCCCAGGCGTCAACATCTCGCGCTTCGAACAGCGCAACGACCCTGACCGTTTCTCGGTCGAAGGTTCGGGCGTCATCATTCGCGGCTTGCCTTATGTCCGGTCAGAGCTCAACGGCCGCGACATTTTCTCGGCAAATGGTGGTCGTGAACTGTCCTTCAATGACGTTTCGCCTGAATTGCTTGGCCGTGTGGAAGTGTTCAAGAACAACACCGCAGACATGATCGACGGTGGCATTTCCGGTACCGTGAACCTTGTGACCCGCAAGCCCCTCGACAAAAGAGGCTTCCACATCGCCGGTACGTTAGAGGGAAATTACGGGGATCTCGCGAAAAAATGGTCGCCCGGTTTTTCGGTTCTCGCATCGAATACATTTGAAACCGGCATCGGGACCTTTGGCCTGCAACTGGCCTATGCGCAGTCGGAGCTTGTAACCCGCACTGACGCATCGCAGATCACCGATCCTTGCTATCGTGCTCCGGCGCTTAACGCGCCTTGCATTCGTGTACGAGCAGTGGGTTCAGGCGGATTTGGCGGCGCGCCGCAATTCAACCCGTCGAACTTCCCGCCTGCTGGTGCGTTGTTCGTGCCAAAGGGTGCGGGCGTTCGTACCACCGACCTGACACGTGATCGCAATGCCTATTCGGCGGTTGGGCAGTGGGAAAGCAACGATGGCCGTGCGCTCGTCACCTTCGAATATCTGCGTGCAGAAACCGAAGCGACGTTGAACGAGTTTGCCGTTCTGGCGCTGGTGAACGACGATGCCTTGTTCCCTGTGGTTGCACCGGGCACCACGGCAACTTTCAACGGCAACCAGTTTGCCACGGGCACGCTGACCCAGTTGCAGCCCTTTACCGGCGGCCGCGGGATTCCGACCGAGTTGCTGCGTTTCCAGCGTGAAGATGCTGCAAAGACCGAAGATTTCTCGGTGCACATCAAACTTGATCCCACAGATCGACTGCGGTTCAATTTTGAAGCCCAGCATATCAAGTCGGACCGTACCGAAGATGGCTTTATCTCGGCCATGCAGACCTATACCGATGTCTTCATCGACAACACGGGCAGCACGCCACTTGTCCAGTTCCTTGAACCCGGCACGCCCAACTCGCCGGCGAGCTACTTCAATAACCCGGCACGGACATTCTACTGGTTCCTGATTGATAACCAGGTGAAGAATGAAGGCGATTTGACCAGCCTGCGTTTCGACGCCGAATATGATGTCAGCGACGAAGGCTTCTTCAAAAAGGCACGGTTCGGTGCACGTTGGGGTGACCGCAACCGCGTGACACGTAACGCCAACTTCTCCAACTGGGGGAATTTGGGTGCGCCTTGGACGGGACGTGGCGGGAACTGGAACTGCGGCGACTTCCAGGCCTTTGGCTGTGGCGGCGCTTATGCGACGGACTTCCCCAATTCGACACAGATCCGCAACCCATTCGGCAACAATTTCCAGCGCGGCAACGCGCCGGTGCCGCTGGGTAATGGCTCCGCCTTCTTCTTCGGCGGCGACAATCTTGTTGCTGATTATCTGAGCGGCGCGATCCAGCAGCAGGCGTCGGCCATTACGGCATTCACATTGACGCCCAATGCCTGGTTCCCGATTTCGGCTCGGACCAATGCCTTGCCGGGCGGGCCCTGGACAGCTGGTGAAATCTCGGATGTTGAGGAAAGCACGTTCGGTGCCTATGCCCGCGTCGATTTCGGCACTAACTTCGGTGAAAACACCACGCTGACCGGCAACATCGGGCTGCGCTATGTCGAAACAATTGTCCGCAGCGGTGGCTCGATTGCTTTCCCGACCGGGCAATTTTTCGATACCCCTCCGGGCGGTAACGGCGATGGCCGCGTCAGCGTTGCCGAGCTTCAAACCGCGTGTGGTGCGGTGCAGCCTGGACAGGTTGCTCCTGGCTATTGCAGCTTGACCCCTGCGCGCCTGGCGCAATTTGCGTCGGTGTTTACAGGCGAAGTGATTGACGACAGTTCGAACATCAAATTCGACCACTGGTTGCCTAGCTTCAACGCCAAGCTTGATTTCGGAAATGGTATGCTCGTGCGCGCAGCGGCATCGAAGAGCATATCGCGTCCCGATCTGTCCAGCTTCGCGACCGGCGGGGGCATCTCGGACAATACAAGCAATTTGAGGTCGGGCGGCACGCTGGATACTGGACCATTGTTCCAGATTTTCACCGGCAACCGACTCTTGCGGCCGATACAATCGTGGAATTACGATCTGTCGTTTGAATGGTATTTTGATGCCGTCGGATCCCTTTCGGTATCTGCGTTCCTGAAAGATATCAAAGGCATCGTAAACAGCGGCGCAACCGTGCGCAGCTTTACCAGCCCCAGCGGTGTCACCACCGATGTGCTGGTCAACGGACCGGTCAACAGCGATGGCGGCAAGCTGAAGGGTGTCGAGGTTGCCTATCAGCAAACCTATGACTTCCTGCCCAGCTTCCTGAGTGGTCTGGGCGCGCAGTTGACCTATACCTATGTGGATGCGGGTGAATTCAACAACTCCTCATTGGGAGCCGAGCAAAGTCCCTTCGCCGGTGGCCTGCCGTTGGCGGGCGTATCCAAACATACGATCAACGCGGTCGGTTTCTATGAAAAAGGACCCTTGTCTGCCCGATTGGCCTATAACTGGCGGTCGGATTTCTTGCAGACACCGCGCGACGTCATCTTCCCCTTCTCGCCAATTTACGGTGAAGCAACGGGGCAGTTGGACGGCTCGATCTTTGTGACGGTCAGCAAGCAACTGAAGCTGGGTATTCAAGGCGTCAACCTGCTGGATGAAGTCACGCAGACGTCGCAGGTGATCGATTTCACCGGAACCAAGGCCACAAGGTCGGCGTTCCGGAACGACCGACGCTTTACATTCCTGGCGCGGTTTGAATTCTAAGCTGTCCGTAAACTAGACAATGCGAACGGGCCTTCGTCATATGACTTGGGCCCGTTCTTTGTTTGACGGAAAAGCGCGCCTATGTCCTGTCATGAAAGGATGCTTATGACTCATCTCGGAAAGCTGGTATTTGCGGTTGTCGCCGCATGGGCAGGATCCCCGTCTGCCTATGCCAATGCCAATCCCGCGCCAAGCGGGTGGAAACTGGTATGGGCGGATGAGTTTAACGGGACCGAGCTCGACCGGACGAAGTGGAAGCCGGAACAATCCTGCTGGGGCGGCGGTAATTTCGAGCGGCAATGTTATACGGACCGTTCGAAAAACATTCGTGTCTCGGATGGCATATTGCATCTTATGGCGCGCAAGGAACGCTTTACGGGCCCCGACCGACCACCGGAAATTGCGGACAAGCCTAACCCCAAGAAGACCCAAAATATAACGTCCGGCAAGATTCGGACCTTGGGTCTGGCAAGCTGGAAATATGGCAAGATCGAATTCCGCGCAAAACCTCCGAAAGGGCAGGGCACTTGGCCTGCCGTCTGGATGATGCCCAGCGAGAACTATTATAGCGGATGGCCCCGGTCGGGTGAAATCGACATATTGGAAGGCGTCAATCTGGGGGCGACCTGCACGGTATGTGAAGGCACCGTCGGCGAAAACCGCATGATCAGTGCGCTGCACTTCGGCGATTTTGCTCCCGCCAACAAGGTTCTTGATACGCGCGTCGCTCTTCCGTCCAAGGCACTGCCGTCGGATGATTTCCATATCTGGACGCTGGAGTGGGCCGAGGGCATCATGCGCTTTTCACTCGATGGCCGGCTTTACTGGGAAGTGAAAGCGGACCAATGGGATAGCGCATCGCCTCTCGCCAAAGGAAATGGCGTTGCGCCATTTGACCAACCCTTTTACATCATGGCCAATCTTGCCATTGGGGGAAGGCTGTCGGAAGAAAATAACGATAAGGGTGTTGCGGCAGACGTTGTGCCTGCGGAGTTTCTGATCGACTGGATACGCATATACCAGTGCGCGGAAGACCCGGACAAAGGGCTAGCCTGCCTGCAAAAGGCCAAAGGGGACGAGTAGAATATGGCGAGACGCCGTCAGGCTGTCACGATCAAGCATGTTGCGGCGGATGCAGGGGTTTCCCTGCAAACCGTCAGCCGTGTCATCAATAACGAGCCCAATGTACGCCCTTCCATGAAAGAGCGGGTACAGGCGTCGATTGACAAGCTGGGTTATGTGCCCTCTATCGCGGCGCAGAGGATGAGCGGTTCACGGTCATATCTCATCCTGGCAATTAACGACCGGGAACGCACGATTGCCGACTGGAAATCCCGGCAGGGTACAGACTGGGTCGACCAGATGCTTTTCGGCGGAATGCTGAAATGCGCGGAATATGGCTATCGGATGATCTTTGAACTCGTCGATACGCATAATGACCATGTCGAACGCGAGTTGGGTGCTACCCTTGCTGCTCTTCAACCCGACGGCGTGATCTTGACGCCGCCGCACTCCGAAAATCCGTTAATAACCGGTTTTCTGGCGAAGCGTAAAATTCCGTTTGCCCGCATTGGCTCCATAGCACCGGGCGCCGGCATTGCGATGACAATGGATGACGAAGGTTCCGCCCGCCGCGCCACCGACCATTTGATCGCGCTTGGACACAAGCGGATCGGCTTCATCTCCGGCTCCGAAGAATATGATTTGTCGACCTGGCGCATTGACGGTTGGCGCGAGGCGATGACCGCTGCCGGACTGCAAACCGGCGATTTGCTCGCACGAGGCGACTTCGGTTATGAAAGCGGGATCGCCGCAACAAATGCTCTGCTCGCACTCAAGGATCGTCCTACGGCAATCATTGCCAGCAGCGATCAAATGGCTCTGGCGGCGCTGGACACTTTGACGAAGCGCGGACTGAGCGTGCCGCAGGATGTTTCACTGATCAGCTTCGATAACACTCCGGTGGTGCGCTTTACCGAGCCCCAGTTGACCGCGGTCGATCAGCCTATTGCAGCAACTTTTTCAAAAGCGGTCGAGTTGTTGATCACGATCGGTGACGGCGCTGACCTGCCGCAGCCGGTGGTGACAGAGGGTGGTTTGGTTCTACGTGGCAGCACTGCGGCGTGCGGCGGCAACGGCCCTGACTGAACCAGTTCCACTGGGCCGGCAATCGCCACGGTTCATGTATCTCTATGCGCTTGCCGTTTCGGGTGGCGCGGTCGCTTATATGCCGTTTCTGACATTGCTGCTTCCGCTGCGTGTTTCGGCGATGACCCAGACGGAAGTTCTCACGACTCTTGCCATCGCGGCGTTTGTAGGGGCAATTTCCGCAAGCCTGTCCAACATCTTGTTCGGATGGGCAAGCGACGTAACCCGCCGCCGGCGAATATGGATATTGGGCGGGTTGCTGCTGTCATCGGCACTTTTGGTGTCGATGCCTTATGCCGGAGATACCAATGTCCTGATCGCATTGATCGTGTGTTGGCAGTTCGGGCTGAATATGATGCTTGCGCCTCTCGCCGCATGGGCAGGCGACACCATCCCCGATGTGCAAAAGGGGATGCTGGGCGGGCTTTTGGCGTTGGCGCCTGCTTTGGGGGCGTTATCTGGCGCCATCGTTACCACAGATATGCTCGCCGGATTTACGCAACGAGAGGCGCTGGTCGCGCTTTTGGTGGTGTGCATGGTCGCCCCTGTGCTGTTCGTCGGCAAGCCGGTTCCGATGCCGCATTTAATGGACGCGAAGGGGGTGGATATCGGGCATGACGACGATAATCCAAAGCCTACAAACCCCGCGATCCGGATGTGGCTTGCGCGCCTGCTGGTGCAGATAGCCGGAGCATCGCTTTTCGCTTTCTTGCTATTGTGGTTCCGCAGCCTTGATCCCCGCTTCGGCGAAAATGAGGCGGCGAGCATTTTTGCCATTGTTTTGGGGCTTTCGGTTTTCGTCGCATTGGGCGTCGGTACGTGGTCTGACCGTTCTGCCAAGCCCATAATGCCTTTGATCCTGACGGCATCCTTGGCCGCAGTCGGCTTGCTTATCATGGCGTGGGCGCCGGACATGGCGTTTGCGATTTCGGGATATGTTCTATTCGGTTTGGCCAGCAGCATTTTTCTGGCGCTGCACTCCAGTCAAACGCTCCGTGTTTTACCCCGACCGCACACGCGCGGTCGGGACCTCGGCATTTTCAATCTGACGAACACGGTTCCGTCCTTGATCATGCCGTGGCTGACCATGGCGCTGGTGCCGACCTATGGTTTCGACGCGCTGTTTGCCCTTCTCGCCGCGCTCGCCTTCAGCGCAAGCTTACTGCTGCTCACAATGTCGCGCCGGATTTAGGCCGCCTTAAGCTGGCTTTCGCGCATAGATGCCGAAGGCTGCGATCACCGCATAGCATGCCATCGGCAAGATGAAGGCGATGGCAAGACTGGATGTCAGGTCGGCGATAACGCCGGTCAAAAGGGGAATGACGGCCCCGCCAACGATTGCGACATTGATGATACCCGAACCGTCCGCCGCCCGTGATCCCAGCTTTTCGCAGGCAAGGGTGAAAATCGTAGGGAACATAATCGCATTCGTCAGTCCAACCGCAAGCAACGAGTAGCCAGCGATTTCGCCGCTCGTCTGTGTCGATATGATCAACAGCGTGATGGCGCCAATCGCGACGGCCGCAAGCAATTTGCCAGGGCTCACAAAGCGCAGCACAGCCGATCCGATAAAGCGGCCAACCATGGCACCGCCCCAATAGAGAGCAATCATTTTACCGGCGGGCTGCTCTTCAAGACCCATGACATGGTCCTGCATCAGATAATTGACGATGAGCGATCCGATGGCGACTTCGGCGCCGACATAGAGAAAGATGCACAGGGCGCCAAAGCCGAAGCGTGGACGTTTAAGGAGATCAAGGCCCGCAAGGCCTTCGCTCGCCTCATGCTGCTCGCCCTTCAAGGCGTTCCGGAACATCCACACGACACCAGCGACAATAGCGAGCGCCACGGCAATGCCGAGATAGCCGTTAACGATCGCTTGGCTTTCCGCCGTGCGGTACGCGTCGAGCTCGACACCCGACAATTGGTCGGCAGTCACGGTTGCAAGTCCGCCCAAAATCAGGATCGAACCAAAGATCGGAAATACAGTGGTCCCAAGCGAGTTGAAAGCCTGCGCAAAGGTGAGGCGGCTATGAGCTGTTGCCGGCTTACCCAGCAGGGAAATGAGCGGGTTGGACACAACCTGCACGATGACAACTCCGCTCGCTAGAACGAACAAAGCCAGCAGAAATACGCCATAAGTTGCGGTCTGGCTGGCGGGAATGAACAAGAGGCAGCCTGCCATCATGGTCAACAAACCGGCAACCGCACCGCGCATATAGCCGATCTTTTTGACGAGCCGTGCGCCGGGAATGCCGATGACGGCGTAGGCGGTGAAGAAGCAGAACTGCACAAGCATGGCTTGTGTGTAGTTCAGCGTGAAAAGCTCTTTCAGCTTTGGAATGATGACGTCATTCAGGCTTGTGATACCGCCAAAGATGAAAAACAGGCCCATGACGAACAGTTGCAGTTGCGGTGCGTCGATATGGGAATCGGTCGATTCCGAAGGTGCGGCGGCACCTGGTGCTAAAGCCATGTTTTTCTCTCCACTGTTTTAGCGACCTTTGCTTGGGCAGGGCACGCTTTCTTTTGTGTCTTCAATATGAACGCTGCGAATTGTGGCAACAAGCCCTTTCGGGGCCTGCATACGTATGGGGGAGCCGACGGACGCAAAATTTGCTCCGGATTCGGCAAAACAGCGCAGCGGAATGCGCGTTTGGACACGCTCGCCGGTCGGCGCGCCGCGGATGGCTTCGCTTAAATCAACCGTCGCGCCGCTGAAGGAGAGGATGACGGGGCCTTTGACAGGCGCATCAATCCGCCAGTCGAGCGTTAGCGACCAACCCTTTTTCAAACGCGCCTCGAGGTTTATCGCGGGGCCATTGACCGCGAATTCGCCTTTGGCATTCCATGTAAACTGCCGCGCGTCTTCTTGCGCCGACAGGTCCACGGCCTTTGTGCTGATTGAGCCGTCCATGCCAAGGTGCCAAGGCGCAGGAACTTTCCCGCGGACAATATAGGCCGTGTCTTGGGCTTGTGAGGATGTGTCGACTTTCGGGTCTTCGTTCACCGGCCCCAAATTGGATGGCGTTGCATAGGTCAGTCCATAGCCAACGGGAAAGAGGGGGCTCTCCAGTGTGGCGCGTGCGTCGGCTGGCCAAGCGAAGGGCAGACGTCCGGTGAAATCGCGCGCAGCTTTGCCATCGGGACGGGCGACGAGCACATCGGCGATGCCACGCGCCTGCGTGCCCGGTAGCCAGGCGGCGACAAAGGCGTCAGCCTGATTAAGCAATTGTCCGGTGAACATGGGGCGACCCGAGAGAAACAGCACCACGACAGGGATCTTCTGCGCTTTCAGGCGCGCGATCAGTTCCTGTTCATTGCTCGACGTCCGGAAACCAAGGTCGGGAACGTCACCTTCAAATTCCGCATAGGGTTTTTCGCCCAAGACGACGATGGCAACATCGGGCTTGGCGTCAAATTTGCCTTCGTTCGACAGGATCGCCGAACCGCCATTGCCCTGCACGGCATCGCTAATCGCGCGACCGATGGTTTGGCCGTTGGGGAAGTCGGACGCCTTTGTATCCGTACCCTGCCAGCTGATCGTCCATCCGCCCGACTGCATGGCCATATTGTCCGCGCCCGACCCGGAAATCAGGACGCGCGCGCCCTTGCGGACCGGCAGCACACCGTCATTATTCTTGAGTAGGACCAGAGATTTCGAAACGGCCTCGCGCGCCAGTTCGAGATGTGCCGGAGCGCCTACTAGGTTCGCATCGCCGCGCTTGATCTGCGTCGCACCCATCAGCCCCAGCTTGTGCTTGACCCGCAATATGCGGCGCACCGCATCATTGATGCGCGCCATCGGAATGCGTCCGTCACGCGCTGCCTTCAAAGTGGATTTATACAGACCCTTCCAGCTGTCGGGTGCCATGAACAGGTCGAGCCCTGCATTAATCGCCGCGGGGCAGTCGGTCGCAGAGCAGCCCGCAACCTGGCCATGTCCGTTCCAGTCGCCAACGACCAGTCCGGCAAAGCCCATGCGGTCTTTCAGCACATCGGTCAGAAGCGAGCGGTTGCCGTGGTGCTTTTCCCCGTTCCAGCTCGAAAAGCTGGCCATGACGGTCAGCGCGCCAGCGTCGATCGCAGCGGGGTAGCCCTGCGCATGCTTGGCGATCAGTTCGGCTTCGCTAATCTGCGCATCGCCCTGATCGCGCCCGTCGGCTGTTCCACCATCCGCTAGAAAGTGCTTTGCTGTGGCCGCGACATTCTGGCTCGCGAGGGGCTGTCCGGCGACCAATGGTCCTTGCAGTCCGATTGTCATGGCCTTGGCATATTGCGCCACAAGCGCGGGGTCCGATGCGTACCCTTCATAGGTGCGGCCCCATCTCAGGTCCTGCGGGACAGCCAATGTGGGTGCGAAGGTCCATTCGATCCCGCTTCCCGAAATTTCGGCAGCGGTTGCTGCACCGATACGCTGCAGCAGGTCGACATCGCGTGCAGCACCCAAGCCGATATTGTGCGGGAAGATGGTGGCGTTGGGGACATTGGAATGGCCATGCACGGCATCGACGCCGAACAATATGGGAATACGGGCACCCGATTTACGCGACGAAGCGCGAAAAGCGTCGACAAGTTCAGCCCATTTCTGCGCGCTGGCGCGTTCGTCCCCATTGGGTCCCGAATTGCCGCCCGCCAAAATCGATCCGAGCGGATAGCGGGCCAGATCCTTGGGCGTAATGGCACTGATATCGGCCTGAATTAACTGACCGACCTTCTGAGCGACCGTCATCCGCGCAATCACCGCGTCAATCTCGGCTTCGACCTTGGCGTCTGTAATCGCTGCCGGGCTTGCCGCCTTAGGCCAGGCGGACGGGGTGGCGGTGGAATCTGCGGCCATGAGTGCCGGGGTCGAAATCATGGACAACAGGGCCAAGACGGCCATCGATCTCGATAAAGACATTTTCCGCGCTTCCATCATTCTTGTGAACGTTATCATTAGCGCTTGTGACTACATCAACTAGGATGGAAATCAAGTGGCAACGAACAAAGGGAAGCTGGCGGGTTGTTGCAAGACTGGGCAGCCTTGCCTTATTTCACCGCTAAGGCACTTTTATGCGGTTTGAAGGGTCTCACGGATGCTGTCGTAGAGCCAGCGTCGCGACGCATCATCGGCAAAGCCGTGGGAGGCGGTATCAAACTGGTCCATTCGGATATGCGCCAAAGCCCGCACGTTCGCGAACTCTGCGCTATGCCACGCCCCCATAAACGCCATAGCCGTCGTATCGCGGCGGGCAATGAGCAGATGGATCGGAACCGTCGATGTTCCGAGCGATCCTGCCAAGCGAACTGCAAGGCCCGACACAGACTCTTTTCGCGCAGCGGATGCCAGACCGTTCGCCAGCTTCCGCAGATCGATCTTACCGGTCAGCAGGTCGAGCAAGCTGCGGGGGTTTTTAAGCCGCGCCCAATAGCGTGCCCTGATCGCAGTCGCGCTGGGGGCAGCGGGTTGCTCGTCATTCGCCGGGGCGGCTTCGATGATCCAGGGATTGGCGAGGATCAGGCCGTCAATCGCTTTGCTTTGATGGAACAGGGCAAGGGCGGCCGCCGCGTCGCAATTGCCGAAGGCGACGATGCGCTTCACCTGTGGCGCTGATTGCCTAAAGGCGGTTACCGCTGCTGCTATATCGTCGGCGCTGGCTTCAAAACCGGCATTTTGCCCTTCGCTTTCCCCGATGCCTCGACGGTCGTAGCGAAATGTGGGATAGCCAGCGTCCGCCATATGGGCAGCCAACGCGGCCTGGCCGCCAAAGGCCCCGCTGCGGATCTCGTTACCGCCACTCACGATGAGCAAGCCGACATCGCGACTGCCTTCGTCGAGCGTACCAACCAGATTGTCGGTGCCGCAAGGGAAGGAAATCATCCGGCGCATGCGGCGCTCCACTCAGCGATCTTGGCGGCAAAGGCGGCGGACATGGCCGGATCATCCTGCGGTTCTGCCCGAAGCCACAAGGGCGAGCCATTGATTTCGGCCAGACTTACCTCTTGCACCTGAGGTAGGTCCGCGGGTGCGGCCCTTTCCAGTGACTCCAGCATAGCAGCGCTGAGGCTATAGCCGGAAAGCTCCAATGGCTGGGATTTGGATTGGGCGAGCAGGTCGTCGGCGGTGGTGGATTTCCCCGCTTCCTTGTCGGCGATCAGTCGGGTGCGCAGCATTGTCTTCAACAGGCTGGAGCCTTTGACAGGTGCAAGCCGCAAGACTGGCACCTTGGCGACATCATCGATAAGCGCCCCGCCGCGCAGGGAAATGATATGCGTTACGCCCATCTCCGAGGCAATGGCGCGCAGCGCGTCCCGCCAACCGTCGAGGGTTTGGACCGAAATATCGGCCAGGCTTTCATTGCAGCCCGGCAAATCGGGCAATAGCGTGCGCACATCGCGTTCGGCCAGCGCGCGCATCATCGAAACCAGCATGCGCCGGGTCCGGTTCATTTCGTCAAATAAGGGCGGAACTATCAATACGTAGCGCGAGGCCACGTCCTCTCCGACGCAAAGGCAAAACTCCTGCCTTCCGCCATAGGTGTAGGTCCGATACAGCGGGTGCGTCACCCGTCAACCTTGGCCCGTGCAAATGCGACGAGGCTGCCGAATGTGGCAAACAAATCGCCATCCACATCATCATCGTCGATCATGATATCAAGCCGGTCTTCCATTTCGGTCAGCAATCCGGCAACCGCCATGGAATCCAGTTCAGGCAATGCGCCGAAAAGCTCCGTGTCGTCATCCATGGCCGCCACCTGTTCGGCGGAAAGGCCGAGGATGTCGGACAGGATGGAACGGACTTTATCGGGGAGGCTATCGGTCATCTTACTCTCTTCTCTTAAGCGGCTTTGCGGCGCATGTGCCGCAAGTGGAGGCGGGCAATCAAGGGCCAGTTGGCTACATGGTTCGGCCAGAACATGTCGAGCCGGAAACGGGGGCGGACGGATTCCATCCAGTCGCGCTTATAGGCGTCGCTGCCGGTCCCGAAGTCGATTTCGTCAACCTTGTCGATATCAATCACATGCTGGAAAAGCGCGGTGGACAGCAGCGTTCCGGGGGACGCGTCCAGATGCCGTTCGTCATGGGCAAGCTTGTGAATGAGGGCGATGCCGTTTTCCACGGTCCAGAATTGCGCCGCAACCGGTTTGCCATCGATATAGGCCAGCCCCAGCCGTAAGGTTCCGGCAAGACTTTCCTGCTGCGCCAATTGCTTCAGAAATTCCGGGCTACCCTCATGCGGCTTCCAACTGCGCGCATAGATGCGCTCATAATCGCTCCAGCTTTGGGCGGAAAATTCGGTTTCCACCCGTGTCGACACGATGTTCTTCTTGCCCTTGCGTTTGACTGTGTTCTTCAACTGCCCAGGGCGGCTATCCCAATATTCGTCGAACGAGCGGCCATTGAGGCGGATATAATGGTTTTCGTCGCACTCCGTCCTGTCGACAACCCATCCGGCACTCGAAAAGGCGGTTGCAACCTGGCTCGCGGATCCGTCCTCATCCGGGACCGGAGCTAGAGTGAGCCTGCGCGTACGCTGCCGCGCGGTTAACGCCAGTTGGCGCAGCAAGGACAGACGCGTGCTCTCCGCGCAAGGTTCGCCATAAATCGGGCGCCATGTAAAATTGTACCAGTTGGCAAGCGCGACATGGTGGTTGTTAGCCTGACGCATCAGCGGCAACCAGGCTTCGGTTGCCTCGTCATGGGCCCGCAGCAACAGGGGCGCCTTGTTGCGCAATGCCATGCGGTGAAGCGGATCAAGCCAGTCCAGCCGGTCAAAAAGGCACGCCTGCCTTTCCCGGTCGAGCGCTCCGCGTGCTGCGGCCTGCGCTGTCAGAAAATTATCGTGATATTCACCTTTTACCGGCAAATATGTTACCCCTGACATGCCCCGCAATCTCCATCCGAATATGACCCTATGACGACCGATTTGCCAGTATTTCCGCTCGATCACCTTCCACTGTTCGGGGAAGCCGACGCGCCTGCGCTCATCATTCGTGATAGCTGCTATAATTATAAGGAGTTAAATCTCCGTATCGGTCGCCTTGCCGCGTTCCTGAAAGCGAAGGGCTTTGCCCCGGGTGATCGGGTCGCAACATGGCTCGGCAAAGGGGAAATTGCGTGCCTGATGCCCTTGGCCTCGGTGCGCGCAGGGCTTGTGCATGTGCCCGTCAACCCGGTGCTGAAAGCGCCGCAAGTCCGGCATATTCTATCGGACAGTGGTGCACGATTGCTGATCACAAACGCGGCACGTGCGTCAACACTTGATGGTCCGGATGGACATGCCGGTTTCGAGATTGCAGACGAAAAATCGGTTTTGGCGCATATCGGAGATAGTGAAGCACAATGGTGCATTCCGCTGCCCCCCGACACGGACCCTGACAGTTTGGCGGCAATACTCTATACCTCGGGATCGACGGGAAGGCCCAAGGGCGTGATGCTGTCGCATGCAAATCTCGCTTTGGGTGCCGTTAGTGTTGCCCGCTATCTGAACCTGCAGGCAGATGATGTCACATTGGCGGTGTTGCCGCTCAGTTTCGACTATGGACAGAACCAGTTGCTGTCGACCTGGCGTGCGGGCGGATGTGTGGTGCCTTTGGACTATCTCGCTCCGCGCGATGTCATAAAGGCATGCAGCAAATATGGCGTGACAACCTTGGCCGCTGTGCCCCCGCTCTGGGTGCAGTTGGTCGAGCAGGAATGGCCGGAAAATGCGGTTTCCTCCATGCGCCGCCTGACCAACAGCGGCGGCGCGCTAACGCCCAGTCTCGTAAAAATGCTGCGCAGCATTTTTTGCAGCAAAACCGATATGTTCGCGATGTACGGACTGACCGAAGCTTTCCGTTCCACCTATCTCGACCCGTCGCTGATCGATGAAAATCCGACAAGTATGGGCAAGGCAATTCCCTTTGCCGAGATCATGGTTGTTGCCCCGGACGGGTCCGAGGCAGCGCCGGGTGAAGCGGGCGAATTGGTGCATGCAGGGCCGCTCGTCGCGCATGGCTATTGGCAGGATGCAACCCGGACTGCCGAACGGTTCAAACCGGCGCCGGCATTTTCGGAATATGGCGGAATGGCGGTATGGTCGGGGGATACGGTTCGAAAAGACCCTGATGGGCTGCTCTATTTTGTCGGTCGTGACGATGCGATGATCAAGACAAGCGGCAATCGCGTGTCGCCCACCGAAATCGAGGAAGTCGCGGTCGAAAGCGGCTTGGTCGCAGAGGCGTGCGCCTTGGGCCGCAAGGATGAGCGGCTGGGCGCGGCCATCGTCCTGTTTGTGCGGGGGTCAGGTGACATGGATGCCCTGACGGCGCATCTTCGCGGGAATTTGCCGAACTTCATGCAGCCCGCCGAAATTATCTGGCTCGATCAATTTCCAAAAAATGCGAATGGAAAACTGGACCGGAATTTACTGGCGGAGCAATTGGCCGCCTGATCGTGGCGGAAAATTTGTCACAAACATATTTCCCGCCGAATCAAATTTGATCCAGCGGGAATAGAGCGCTCAGCGGCAGTTGCGCGGCCGTGCCGTCTGGATTGTATAGACATAGCCGTCGCGCGTATTGACGGTAATGCACTGCTCCGAAGAGGAACGCCACCACGTCGTGTAGCGGCCATTATAGTCGGTCTTGTCGCTGTCGCGCATAACAAAGCCACGCTGGCTGAGTGACGAATTGGCGTAGCCCTTCGATTGCCCGACCAAATCGTTGACGTTCACATAGCCCCCATAGCCGCCGCCATAGCTATACCCCGGACGATAGGATGTTTCATGCGAACGCTGGCGGACGCCTTGCTCAAATCCGCTGGAATAGGCATCAGAGCGGTCATAATTATGGTAGGATTGGTTATATAATCCGTCACGGTAGCCGCGTTCATATTGGGCTTCCCGGTTTGAATCGTCATAATGATAGCCTTCGCTGTGATGGTCAGACTTGTGCGCGAGTGCAAGAACGCCAATCAGTGCGGCTGCGCCAACCGCGACGGCAGCAGCTTTGTCGCCATTGTTCGATTTTTGGCCGCAATCCGATGCCGAGGCGGTGTTTACCGACTCATACCGGCCATCATAGGTCGAAACGCTGACACATTCCTTTTTCGAGCTGTTCCACCAATAGGTCCACTTCCGGTCGTCGCGCGTGGTGGTGTTGGTGTTGTAATAGCCCCGCGACTCCATCTGCTCCTCCCCCCCTGCGGCGCGTGCACCGACGAGATCGGAGAGGGATGAAGGGGTTTTTGCATATGCCGGAATGGGGGCAACCAAGAGGCTGCTGACGCTGATGGCAGCCAACAGATTTTTTGCATAAAAGGTCATCGAGATTCTCCCGTTAAACTGAATTTACCCAGTTTTGCGACCAATTACCGTGCCAAAGTTGAGACTCACTTTGGCTATCTTTCGAAGAATAGCGCATTGTAAAATCAGTTTACAGAATTTTCTTAGGCCATGGCAAAGCGCTGAGAATCATCAGAATCCGTCCGATCGATCGGCTTTGGTTATCAAATGTTTTACCGAATGTGCCTAAGGACGGTCCCATGAAGGCAACCGGCCCAATACCTGCAGGCTATGACTGCATCGATGGTGAACTCGCCATTGGCGGAATGACCGCGCGTTCTTTGGTGGAAACGGCCGGGGATACGCCCCTGTTCGTCTATTCCGCCCGGCATCTGCGCACGCGCATGTCCGATTTGCGTGCCGCGATGCCGGATCGATTGGCGCTGCATTATGCGATGAAGGGCAATCCCTTTTCGCCGGTGCTGACGCTGATGAACGAACTTGTCGACGGCTTTGATGTGGCATCAGGAGGCGAGTTGGAACTCGCCCTTAATGCCGGGGTCGACGCCGCCCGGATCAGTTTTGCAGGGCCCGGCAAGCGGGATCGCGAGCTTCAGCGTGCCATTTCGCTAGGCGTAACGCTCAACTGTGAATCCGAAGGTGAAGCGGCGCGGGCGCTGGCGATTGGTGCGCAGCTTGGCATCACGCCCCGCATTGCGATCCGGGTAAACCCCAGCTTTGACCTGAAAGGGTCGGGCATGAAAATGGGTGGCGGGGCCAAGCAATTTGGCGTCGATGCCGAACGCGTTCCTGCGTTGGCGCAGCATCTGATCGCTGCGGGGGCCAATTGGCGGGGCTTTCACATATATGCCGGATCGCAGGCATTATCCGCCGACGCCATCATCGCGATGCAGGCGCAGACATTGACGTTAGTCGGCGAACTCACCGACGCAATCGGGGCAGCCCCTCCACATGTCAATCTGGGCGGCGGCTTTGGGATTCCTTATTTTCCAGGCGACGAGCCGGTAGATATTCAGGCGGTTGGCGCCGCCCTGTCGGAAGCGTTCGAAACCTTGCCGGACATTCTTGCCGCGACGGATTTTTGCATCGAGCTTGGGCGTTATCTGGTCGGTGAGGCCGGGGTATATCTGACCCGCATCGTTGACCGCAAGATCAGCCATGGGGAGGTTTTCCTCATCACCGATGGCGGATTGCACCATCAACTGGCGGCCAGTGGAAATTTCGGCACGGTCATCCGGCGCAACTATCCAGTGGCCATTGCCACGCGCTACGATGCGGAACCGGAAGAGGTAGCATCTATCGTAGGGTGTCTGTGTACACCGCTCGATAAATTATCGGACAGCGCGCATCTGCCGCGCGCGGATGTGGGCGATCTGGTCGCGATTTTTTGTGCTGGAGCCTATGGGGCCAGCGCTAGTCCCGCCAATTTTCTGGGGCAGGGACCGGCCAAGGAAATGCTGGTTTAGCCTTTGCCGTTATCCGCAGGCCCACCGATCAAAATGAAACGCCGATCGCAATAGCCACAGTCGACATAGCCTTTTTCGTCGATTTGCAGCCACACCTTGGGATGACCCAAGGCAGCAGGAATGTCACCGCTGCCATCGCAAGCGATACGGGTGTCACGGACGCGGATTGTTTCGGGCTGAAAAGTGCTCATGCGCGCCGCTTAGCAAAGCGACGGGCTTGCCGCAACGGCTCAAAAATAGTTGAGCGTGATTGACCAGTTGCCGGTATATTTGCCCGGTGCTTGGTTAGCACCGACTTCCAATGTCGCGCCGAGCGGGAATGTGAAGATCCCGTTGGCCGCCGCAATGCGAAAGCGCGTTGGTGTCGTCGTAAGTATGGCAGTAGGGGTGCTACCGACCACAAAAGTCCGCACACGCATAGGTGCGCCAGGACCTGTAATCAGGATGCTGTTTGCGCCGAGCGAAATGTCGACACGTTGATTGAACGTCCCCTGACCTGAAAAGGTCGCAGGGCTCTGCCCGCCTCCGACCAGAACGATGCCGTTCGTGGCTGTGCGGGTACCAGTCGGGGTCATGGTCACGGTGCCAGCGGTCGTTCCCGGAATGAGGGAGCCGAAATCGAGATTATCGTCAATGACGAACGAAAGCGGGCGCACCACCGTGATTTCAGCGTTGCCTGGTTCAGTATCTGCAAAGGCCGGATTGCTCGCAAGCGCCGTCGTCACAACGGCGAGCGCGATGCCCAGCTTTTTGGCTTTCCTGAATTTTGCCCCACACATGGCAAGGGGTATAGACCTGAAATAGTAAAGATATTCTGTATGCGCCGCATAGCCGCGTCGGCTGAATTACAGAAAATTCACCGTGACGGTAAAATTCCCCTGATACAGACCGGCTGGCTGCGAAGGGTTCACCCGCAAACGCCCGCCAACATAAAAGGAATATTGGCCGCTCGCGCCCATGATCTGGAACGGCAATCCACTTTGCTGGAACTGGTCGAGCAACATCTGATCCGTCCCCGATACGCGCGTTAGCTGGATATTGCTGGGCAGGTTTATGAAAACGAGCGTCAGCGGCGCTGCCACAACATCAAAACGCGCGCGCGAAACATTGCCGCCCACCGGAAGTGCATTTCCTGCCGAAACGACGACCGTGTCGCTTGTCGGCGGAACGCGGAGTCGGCTTTGCACGCTTCCTGCGATAACCGAACCGAAATCGAGGCTTGTCGCGTTGGTCACCAGACCTGACCTGGATTGACGATTTGTGTTTGCGTGTCACCGGGCAGTGCATAGGCCGACTGAACGCCGACAACCGATGCGCAAAGGGCTGCTAAGTGCCTGAAAACAGATATGGTCCGACTTTTCACAGCGTCGCTGCTAATGGTCAGGGCTGCCCATTTGGTAACCGGATATGATGAAGATGCCGGTTACCATGTTTCGCGCGATTGCGCAGGGGGCAAGGCTTCGCTATCGCACGTGCATGTCCAGCAAAGCCATTTCGATCCAGAGTCTCTCCAAAAAATATGCAGGCGGCAAGCAGGCGCTGGACGATGTCAGTTTTGACGTCGCGCAGGGGTCTATTTTCGGACTGCTTGGGCCCAATGGCGCAGGCAAATCGACGCTGATCAATATCTTGGCGGGTCTTGTGATGAAGACATCCGGATCGGCATCGATCTGGGGTTTCGATATTGACGTTAACCCCCGTAATGCAAAGGCCTCGATCGGGATCGTGCCGCAGGAGATCATGTTCGATCCCTTTTTCACGCCCAAAGAGGCGCTGGAATTGCAGGCAGGGCTTTATGGCGTGCCAAAGGCGAAGCGCAAGACGATGGAATTGCTGCGCGCCGTTCGGCTGGAGGATAAGGCAGATGCCTACGCCCGTACGCTTTCGGGCGGCATGAAGCGGCGGTTGCTGGTGGCCAAGGCAATGGTGCATTCCCCGCCCGTGATCGTGCTCGACGAACCGACCGCAGGCGTCGACATCGAATTGCGGCAGCAGCTTTGGGATTATGTAGTCCAGTTGAACCGCGAAGGCGTGACGGTTGTTTTGACCACCCACTATCTGGAAGAAGCCGAACAGCTGTGCGACCGGATTGCGATCATCAACCATGGCAAGCTGATTGCCAACAAGCCGACCAAGGAATTGGTCGGGATGGCGCGGGAAAAAGCTGTTGTCCTGACCCTCGACCGGGATGTGACCGAGGCGCCAAAGCATGCGGCCTTCGAAAAATCGGAACTGATCGCCGACCGGACCGTGGAAATCACCTATAACAAGGATCGCATGAACGCAGGCGAGGTCCTGGCCGCCATGCAGGGGCTTGGTCTTGGCATTGTAGATGTGACCACGAAGGAAGCAGATCTGGAAGATGTGTTCCTGCGTTTGACCAGTAACGCGTGATGGAAGCCGACGTTCTCATCATCGGATCCGGCGCGGCGGGATTGACGGCGGCGTTGCAACTTGCGCAGAAATACAAGGTTGTGGTGCTGGCCAAGGGCGCACTGTCGGACGGTGCGACGGCCTGGGCGCAGGGCGGAATTGCGGCCGTGCTGGAACCCGGAGACACGTTCGACAGCCATATCGAAGATACGATGATTGCAGGCGGCGGCCTCAATAACCGCGCTACGGTCGAATTCGTCGTCGAAAATGCACCCGAAGCCATCGAACGGCTGGCGAAGTTGGGCGTGCCCTTCAACCTAGATGGCAATGACTGGCATTTGACGCGGGAGGGTGGACACAGCCACCGGCGCATCGTCCATGTCGATGACGCCACCGGATGGGCTGTGCAGCAAGCATTGGAGGCGGCGGCAAAGGCGAACTCCAACATCACCTTGGTCCCCGACATGGTCGCGATCGACCTGATTCTGGGTCGCCATCAGGAACGCTTTTCAACTTCCGGACGTATTCACGGCGTTTACGCCCTGAACCGCAAGACCGGCAAGGTCGAAACCTTTACCTCACGTGCGACCATATTGGCGTGCGGCGGTGCAGGGCGGACCTATCTTTATTCCACCGCCCCGCGCGGTGCGACCGGCGACGGGATTGCCATGGCGTGGCGGGCGGGATGCCGTATTTCCAACATGGAATTCATGCAATTCCATCCCACATGCCTCTATAATCTGGAGGTGAAGAATTTCCTGATTACCGAAGCTGTGCGCGGCGAGGGCGGGATATTGAAAAACCCGAAGACCGGGCATCGCTATATGCCCGACTATGACGAGCGCGCCGAACTGGCCCCGCGCGACATCGTCGCCCGCGCCAATGACGCTGAAATCAAGCGCGACGGTCTGGATTATGTGCATCTGGATATCAGCCATAAGCCAGCGGAATTTGTGAAGGAGCATTTCCCGAACATTTATGAAAAGCTGATCGGGCTAGGCATCGACATTACCAAGGAACCCATTCCGGTCGTCCCGGCGCAGCATTACACCTGTGGTGGTGTCCTGGTCGATCTCGATGGCCGCACGGATGCCCCGGGGCTCTATGCGGCGGGCGAAGTGACTCAATCGGGGCTGCATGGCGCAAACCGTTTGGCATCCAACTCGCTGCTGGAATGCTTCGTGTTCGGGGATGCCTGCGCGCGACATATCGACGCCCATTGGGGCAATCTGCCGCCACCCCCCGCTATCCGGCCATGGGACGAAAGCCGGGTCACCGACAGCGATGAAGAAGTTGTGATTGCGCAGTGCTGGCGCGAGATTCGCCAGTTCATGTGGAACTTCGTTGGAATCGTGCGCACGACAAAAAGGCTGGAGCGCGCGCAGCATCGCATCGACCTGCTGCGCCGCGAAATCGAGGATTATTACAGCCATTTCCGGGTCACCCCCGATCTGATCGAACTGCGTAATCTGGTTGAGGTCGCCGACCTCATCATCCGCTCTGCCCTTTCCAGGCATGAAAGCCGCGGTTTGCACTACACCCTTGATTACCCCGCTTTGTCGAAACAGGCCGTCGATACGATATTGGTCCCCTGAGCCGATAAAAAGCATTTCTGCAAACGCCATAATCGGGCATGAACGGGTCTCGATTTCAGGAGATATCCCATGGCAGGCCAGAACAGCGTGATGACTTTGAACTTACGGCGGATTGTGACCGTTTCAGCTCTCGCATTGATCGCAACCGCTGTCCCGGCAAGCGCCGCAACTCCCGAAGAGACAGCGCGAGAGGTGCTTTCCAAAACGCCTGTGATCGATGGCCATAACGATACGCCGCACCAGATTGCCGAGCTGTTTGATCGCGACTTTTCGAAATTCGACCTGAAGGGCCTGTCACCAGACATATTGGCCAAGACCCACACGGATATCCCTACATTACGCGCTGGCTTTCTGGGCGGACAGTTCTGGTCGGTCTATGTGGACGCCGCATTGCCGAAGCATGAGGCGGTGACCCGTACCGTCGAACAGATCGACGTCGTGCGTCAGATGATTGCCCGCTACCCCGATGTCTTCGTCTATGCCGACACGGCGGCAACGGCAGAGGCGGCCATGAAAAAGGGAAAGATTGCCTCGCTCATCGGGATGGAGGGCGGGCACTCCATTGGCAGTTCGCTGGAAATTCTACGCCAGATGCATGCCCTTGGCGCGCGTTATATGACGATTACCCACAGCCTGACGACCGACTGGGCCGACAGCGCAACGGACGCGCCTAAACATGACGGCCTGTCGCCCTTTGGCTTTGAAGTGATTGCCGAGATGAACCGCTTGGGGATGATTGTCGACCTCAGCCATGTGTCCGAAGCCACGATGCATGACGTGCTCGACAAAACACGTGCGCCTGTTCTGTTCACGCACAGCAATGCGCGTGCCGTAACACCGCATCCGCGCAATGTGCCGGATTCGGTACTGAAGCGTCTGCCCCAAAATGGCGGTGTGGTGATGGTGACCTTCGTCCCCGGCTTTACATCGCCCGAACGCCGCCAATGGGAATATGACCGATCTGCGGTTGCGGGGCGTGCCAAGATCGAGTTCACCGGTAATCCCGCAGGCGAGAAAGCCGCCGTCGAAGCATGGATTGCGGCGCATCCCCAACCCAAGGCGACACTGGCGCAGGTCGCTGACCATATCGACCATATCCGCAAAGTGGCGGGCATTGACCATATCGGAATCGGTGGCGATTTTGGCGGTGTGGACGAGCTACCCGTTGGTTTGGAAAACGTGTCGACCTACCCGGCGCTTTTCGCCGAGTTGGTGCGGCGGGGATATTCCAAAGCCGATCTGGCGAAAATTGCGCAGGGCAATGCGTTGCGGGTTATGCGCGGAGTCGAGGCGGCGGCTGGGTTAAAATAATTATCACGCAAAGACGCAAAGACCCAAAGAAGTGTCTTAAGTGCCTTATAGGTTATGGTTGTTTGCGATGCGCTTTATGCCTTCTTTGAACGTGGCTCCGCCAAAGTTCATTAGCAGCCCGAGCGGCAGATTGAGCAATTTAAGATATGTAAGAACCTGACGACCGTGAACAGCCATAAGTCTCTCTGAGGATTTTAGCTCAATAAGTAGTTTATCTTCGACCAGTAAATCGGCTCGAAAGCCCTCGTCAAAGGTGCGTCCGCCATAATGGATGGAGATTGGCTTCTGGCGTTGTACGGACAGGCCCCGTTGACCAAATCCATCGGCCAGAATTACTTCGTAAACACTTTCAAGCACCCCGGCCCTAAGCTCTGATGAATCTTGAAACCACAATCGATGGAAATGCGGGCTAATTCTTCGATATCCCTCAACTTTCAACTCTTCTCTTTGTGTCTTTGCGTCTTTGCGTGATAAAAACTACTCAAACCCGTCCGTCAAAAACCGCTCCGCAATGGCCGCATGTAACGCCGCGCCGCGGGACATGACGCTGTCGTCGAGGACCATGCGGTTGGAATGGAGGCCGCAGCAGGAACGCCAGTCGTCGCCTTCGTGGCTCGCGCCCAAAAAGAACATCGCGCCGGGGACTTTTTCGAGGACATAGGCAAAATCTTCGGCGCCCATGATGGGTGTGTCGAGTGTGATCCAGCTTTCTTCGCCGAACTTATCTTCAACGACCGATTTGCCGAACTGGACCGCACGCGCATCGCACAATGTAACCGGAAACCCTGGCTCGATATGCACGTCGGCCGTGCAGCCATGCGCGGCAGCGATATTTGGTGCAAGCCGATGCAGATGTTCGGCCACCTGTGCCCGTTGGCGGGGTGAAAGGGTCCGGATCGTGCCCAGCATATGCGCGGTTTCGGGAATGATATTGTTGGTTGTACCCGCCGTGATCTTGGCAATGGTCACGACAGCCGGATCGAACACCGACACGGTGCGGGTAACCATCGCCTGGATAGCGGAGACAATTTCGCAGGCTACGGGGATAGGGTCGGTGGCATCGTGCGGCATGGACGCATGGCCACCTGCACCCTTGACCGCGATACTCAGCACATCGGAGGAGGCCAGCAACGGACCAGCTCTGCCGGTAAAGACGCCGCGCGGGGCGTTGGGCATGATGTGCAGGGCAAAGGCTGCGTCGGGTAGCGGATCGATCAGGCCGTCATCCAGCATGAAGCGCGCGCCATGATGGCCTTCTTCGCCCGGCTGGAACATGAACTGCACCGTGCCTGCCAGTTCGTCGCGCCGCGCGCACAGCATCTTGGCGGCTCCCACCAACATCGCGACATGGGTGTCATGGCCACAGGCGTGCATCGCCCCGTCGGTGGTCGAGCTATAGTCCAGCCCGGTATCTTCATGGAGCGGCAGGGCGTCCATATCGCCCCGCAATAGAACCGTGCGGCCATTGGCCGGGCCCTTCAACGTGGCGATCAAGCCTGTCGTCGACGGCCCTTCGCGCAGTTCCAGCGGCAGGCCCGCCAAAGCGGCCTTTATCTTCGCCAGCGTTTTGGGGTTTTGCAGGCCCAGTTCGGGCTCGGCATGGATTGCCCGTCGCAATTCGACAAGATCGGGCAGGAGGGCTTGGGCATCGTCGTGCCAGGGGGTGTCATTCAGGCTCATAAGCAAGAACTAACACCCCGTGGCGGCGATGAACAAGCTAAGTTTACTCTTCCAGACGGACCGTCGCATATTGCGTGGTACCGCCACGGCGTTTGACGCCGAGGAGGATCGCGCTGCGTCCTGCGGTTTTTGCAGTGCGGATTGCGGCGGCCAATGCGGCGGGCGATGTCACAGGCTGATAGGTTGCCGAAACAATCACGTCGCCGCGACGCAAACCGGCTTGTGCGCCTGTTCCTTGTCCGGCGATGTCGATCACGACACCCTTCACATCATTACCCATGCCCAATTGCCGTGCAATTTCGGCGTCGAGCGGAATGACGCTCAGGCCGAGGGTATCGCGGACGATCTTGGAATCGGGGCTATCGCTGTCTTTTTCAAAATCCTTATTTTCTTCGGGATTGAAATTGCTCTGAGCGAGCTTCTCTTCCGGAGGACGGGTGCCCACGACGGCGTTCAGGCGCAATGGCTTGCCTTCACGCAGGATGTCGAGAGGGATGCGTGTGCCGGGTTTGATGTTGGCGACGATATAGGACAGCGTCGCTTCCGGCGACACTTCGCGTCCGTCGACCTTCAGGACGATGTCACCTTCTTTCAGACCGGCCTTGTCGCCACCTTCGCCTGCAACGACACGGGCAACAAATTCACCGCGATTCTTTTCGAGACCCAAAGCATCGGCGAGATCTTCGCCGACGGGCGTAATGCTGATTCCCAGATAACCGCGCTCAGGGCGGACGCCCTTTTTCAGAGACTCGATGACAGGTTTTGCTTCTTCGGCAGGAATTGCAAAGCCCACCCCGATATTCGCGCCGATGGGCGAAATCAGGCGGTTATTGATGCCGATCACTTCACCCTTCAGGTTGAACAGCGGGCCGCCCGAGTTACCCGGGTTAATCGCCGTATCGGTCTGGATGAAGCGGTCATAAGCACCGCCTGCGCCAATGTTACGCTGCAGCGCGGAAATGATACCTGCTGTTACCGAGCTGCTGAGACCCAGCGGGTTACCGATGGCGATAACCCAGTCACCGACGCGGCTCTTGGTCGAATCCGCCATTGCCACGAACGGCAGGTCGGTGGCTTTGATCTTCAGCAGGGCAATGTCCGATTGCGGATCGCGACCAACGATTTCGGCCGCATATTCCTTGCCGTTGAACAGGGTGACCGTCACGCGGTCGACGGCATCACCGGTCGGGCCACCGGCAACAACATGGTTGTTGGTGACGATGTAGCCATCGGCGGAAATGAGGAAGCCTGAGCCACCGCTTGCCTGTTCCTGCGTAACTGGACGGCGCTCACCGGTGAAGGGGTTCAGGCTGGTGGCTACCTGCACTTTTTGCTTGGTCGAGATATTGACCACAGCAGGCTGAAGCTGGGCCACAAGATCGGCAAAGCTCGCAGGGGCACCGGCAGGCGCCAGATTGGCTTGTGCCGAAACGGGCAGTGCCGTCTGGGCGGTTACGGGCGAACCATTGACCAGCGCCAAAGCGCTTCCGGTCAGCAATAGAGCGGTTGTAGCAGCATAAGCGTAACGCACGGATTTCATTCCCTTCGTCTAACAATCTTGGGCAAGATGCCCGAATTTCGGCCATTCGATGGCGTTGTAAAGCTTAACGCCAATTGAATGAGAGCCGGACCAACCGGCGAATGTCATTTGCCGTTCGACTAACGACCGTTCCGGAATTTCTCCAGATAGGCGTTTTGCGGCGACAGGATGATGTTGCTCGACCCTTCACCATTCTGGAACGTCTGCCGATAGCTTTGCATTGCGCGGTAGAAATCGTAGAAATCCGGGTCTTTGTTGTAGCTGATCGCATAGATTCGCGCGGCTTCGGCTTCGGCCTCGGCACGGATGATCTGTGCTTCTTTCTGGCCTTCGGCGTCAATCGCAATCGCTTCCTGGTTACGCGCACTGCGCATCCGGTTATAGGCCGATTGCAAGGTCGCGGCAGGAAGGTCGGCGCGTTTGATACGTACGTCGATAACTTCCGCACCATATTTGCTGGCTTCACGGTTCAAGGCTGTCTGGATATTTTCCATCACTTCACCGCGCTCGGCGCTCAGCAAGGTCGCGAATGTGCGCTTGCCGAGTTCGTTACGCAGCGACGATCCCAAGATCGTCCGCAACTGTTCACGAAGGCGATCTTCTGTGCGGATTGTCCGGTACATCTGGTCGGGCTTCGTAATCCGGAAGCGGGCGAAGGCATCCACTTGCAGCCGGAGCTGGTCCGTCGACAGCACTTCCTGCTGTTCCATCTCGACACTGAGCACACGCTTGTCGATCAATTGGATTTGCTCGACCAAAGGAATGCGGAAAGTTAAACCTGCGCGCGTGTCGCCGAACACTTCGCCTTTGCGATAGGCGTTTACGACGCGATCGACCTTACCATAGCTGCTGATAATGGCCTGTTGCGTTTCGGGCACAACGGTGACCGACATGCTGAGCAAAATCAGGGCGCCGATGGCGGCCGCGCCTAAATAGAGCGGATTGCGGAAGAGTGTCTGGTTCATTGCTTTTTGCCTGTTACGGTCACGGGTTCACTTTTTGCCGCGGCTTTTTTCTGGAACTCGGGAAGCGGAAGATAGGGGGTTACACCGCCCGTTTCGACGATGGTTTTGTCCACCTTGCCCAGCACCTGCTCCATCGTTTCATAATAGAGCCGGCGTTTCGTGACTTCCGGCGCTTCGCGATATTGCACATAGATTTTATCGAACTCGGTCGTCTCACCAATGGCAAGCTCGGTCACGCGGCTGGCATAGGCGCGGGCATCGTTCAGATAGCTTTCCCGACGCTGTTGCGCCGCGTTCACTTCGCGGAACGCGTCGTTCACCTCAGCGGGCGGGTCGGACTGACGGATCGAGATGCTTTGGACAAGCACGCCCGAACGATATTCGTCGAGCACCTGCTGCATGCGGCGGCGGACCTCGATTTCGATGCCGCCACGGCCGGGACCGATCGCCTGCGTCAGGTCATAATTGGCAACCGCCGCGCGCATTGCGCTTTCGGCAACTTCCTTGACCGTTGATTCGGCGTTTTCCAATTGGAACAGGTAAAGTTCTGGATCCTTGATCGACCAGCGGACATCATAAGCCATGTCGATAATGCTCTGGTCCTTGGTCAGGACAAGATTTTCGCTGCTCGCTTTGGGCGAGCCGACGGCCGTCGTCTGGATCTGCTTCGTGTCCACCTTCTGAATATCTTCAAAAGGCGCGGGCAGCGTGAACTGAATGCCGGGCGATACGGTGCGCGAATATTTTCCGAAGAAAGTGACGACACCTTCCTGTTCCGGGCCGATTCTGTGGACGCTGGTCCAAACCAGCCAAAGCGCTACAAAAGCGCCCAGAATGATCGGCCACCAGCTTTTGCCGTCACCGCGCGAAGGCAGTCCGCCGAAGCCACCGCCTTTCCCGCCGCCCGTGCGGCGCAGAAGATCTTCAAGCGAGGGGCCACGTTGTCGGCCGGACTGTGTGGATCCGGCGGGTGCCGGGTCCCAAGGGTTCACAGGTTCGGGTCTGGAACCGTCATCTCCGGAAGATTTGGGTTTTCCAGACCGTCCGCTTTCCGATGATGATGGTGAATCCCACGGTCCCTTGCCTTCTGTAGCCAAAATGGAACCGCTCTCTTGATCAATTTTATTGCGCATAGAGCCTTTATAGGAACGGTTTTTCAGAAAAACAGTGTCAATCCCGCAATTCTGATTCTATTCGGCAGGTGATGACCGATTTCAATGCATTTTCCGACATAGTTTCAACCGTGGCAGGCCCCCGCGCAAGCGGGTTGAAGGTCGATAATGGCCAGGTTTCTTTCGTGCTCGATGTCGCGGCAATGGACGCGCAGCAGCGCGACGAACTGGACGCCCGCCTGCGCGCTGAATTGCAGCAGGCAGGCGCGCAGTCCGTCCGCATCGTTATGACCGCCGAACGCATCACGCCGCGCCTGATTGCGGTGGCGAGCGGCAAGGGCGGGGTCGGCAAATCGACACTGTCCACCAACCTTGCCGTCGCGATGGCATTGGCGGGCCGGTCGGTGGGTCTGGTGGACGCCGATATTTACGGACCGTCGCAACCGCGCCTGATGGGCGCCGAAGACAGCAAGCCGGAGGCAGAAGGCAACAAGCTGTTCCCGGTCAAGGGAGCAGGCGGCGTTCCGTTCCTTTCGATGGGTCAGTTGGCTAAGCCCGGTCAGGCGATTGCATGGCGCGGGCCAATGGCAGGTAATGCCTTGTCCCAACTGGTTGATGCCCATTGGGGCAATGTGCGCGATATTGTGGTCGATATGCCCCCCGGCACCGGCGATATCCAATTGTCGATGATCCAGAAACATAAGCCCATGGGCGCGGTCATCATATCGACGCCACAGGATCTCGCGCTGATGGATGCGGCGCGGGCCATCGGCTTTTTCGATACGGCCAAAGTGCCGATTATCGGGCTTGTTGAGAATATGGCCGGATATCTCTGTCCCCATTGCGGGGAAATGAGCGATCCCTTCGGGTCCGGCGGTGCAGAAGCAGCGGCGGCGGAGCTCGGCATTCCGTTTCTGGGCCGCATTCCGCTCGACATCGCAATCCGTAAGGCCAGCGATGCCGGCACTCCCCCGGCGCTGGGCGAGGGGCCGATTGCTTCGGCCTATGGCGCTATTGCGCGGCAAGTCATCGACTGGATGGATAATCCGAAAGCACCGCCTGCATGACGAACGGTTCGGAAGAGGAAGGCGGTATCTCGCGCCGCAAGATACTGATCGGCGGCGGGGTCGGTGTTGGCTTGCTCGTGTCCTGGGCGCTTTGGCCCCGGCGGTATCTGCCCAATATGCGGGCGGCCAAGGGCGAGCATCTTTTCGGGCCCTGGCTGAAAATTGCGGAAGACGGCAAAGTCATTGTGGGTATCCCGCAAAGCGAATCGGGGCAGGGCGTCTACACCGCGCTCGCACAGATCGTTGCGGGCGAACTGGGTGCCGACTGGCGCTCGGTGGCGGTGCAGCCTGTTCCGCCAAGTCCGCTTTTTTCCAACAAATTATTGGCCCGCGAATGGGCACCGGCGTTCCTTCCGGCCAAAGCCGGACTTGAGGCAGAGCAGGGACCCGTTGCGACCGTCGTAAATGAGCTCGCGACCCGCGACATGTTTGTTGCGACCGGAGGTTCCACGTCCATCCGCCAGTTTGAACGGCCATGCCGGGAGGCCGGGGCGACAGCGCGCGTGTTGCTATGCCAGGCGGCCGCGGCGCGTTGGGATACCGAGTGGGAACAATGTCAGGTCGACAAGGGCTTTGTTACCTTCGGCAAGAAACGTCTCGCCTTTGCCGATCTGGTCGCTGAAGCCGCTGCGCTCGAGCCGCCGTCACCGATTCCGCTCAACCCTTCGGCGCGCAACCGGCTATCGGGACGCGATGCCCCCCGTCTTGATCTTGCATCGAAAGTAGACGGCAGTGTGAGCTTCGCTGGCGATATCCGGCTGCCCGATATGCTCTTTGCCTCGGTACGGGGCGGGCCAGCCGGAAAGACCACCCTGAAATCGCTGAACAGCAAGGCTGCGTTCAAAATCCGCGGTGTCGTGAATATCGTAAAGACCGACCATTGGGTTGCATCTGTCGCGACCAACTGGTGGGCGGCGAACCGTGCGCTTGATGCCATGGCACCGGTTTTCGTGACCGAAGGACGGATGGCCGAAAGCGTCAAAATGACCGATGCGCTGGCCAATGCGATTGCCAGCGGGCCGGGGACGCGCATGGTCCGTCAAGGCGATGTCGACGCGACCATGACGAAGGAGGCGGCGACCCGAGTGTTTAACGCCGACTATAGCGTCGCCGCCGCTGTCCACGCCCCGATGGAAACACGCTCTGCCACTGCAGACTATCGCGATGGCCGGTTGCAGCTTTGGCTGGCAAGTCAGGCACCGCATCAGGCCAAGCAAGCTGCAGCAAAAGCAATTGGTATCGATGCCGATGATGTCACGCTCTATCCCGTGATCGCGGGCGGCAGCTTCGACCGCAATTTCGACAATGTCATCGCAGCGCAAATTGCCGTTATCGCCAAGGAAGTCGGCCGCCCGGTCCAGCTTGTCTGGTCACGGGCAGAGGATTTTGTACGCGATTATGTGCGTACGCCCGCGCTCGGACGCTTATCTGCTTCGCTGGATCAGGACGGCACGCTGGCGGGCATGACTGTCCGCGTTGCTGCCGCATCGTCGATGCGCGAATTGGCAAACAGGCTGGACGGAGAAAACCCGGCAGATGCCCGCGCGACCGCCGCTGGCGAATTTGACTCCCTAGCTCTCGAAGGGGCCGTGCCGCCTTACGCAATTGCCAATCTCACCGTCGACCACTTCCCGGTCGATTTGCCCATCATGACCGGCCCGTGGCGATCCCTGGCGCATAGCTATAACTGCTTCTTTATCGAATCCTTTGTCGATGAACTCGCCCAAAAGGCGGGTATCGAACCCTTGTCGTTCCGGATGCAGATGCTGGTCAACCAGACCCGCCTTGCACGCTGCCTGACGGGTGTCGCCTCTATGGCAGGATGGGACGGCGGTATCTCGGGCAGCAGTAAAGGCTTGGCCTGCCACTCGATGCGCGGTAGCCATATCGCGATCGTCGCCAGTGCGCGTACGAATGAAACAGGCGTACGCGTAGAACGGATTTCGGCGATGGTGGATTGCGGGCGATTGATTAATCCCGATGTGGCGCGCCAACAGATCGAAGGCGGTATCGTGTTCGGCCTAGCGCAGGCATTGGGTGCCTCGACGGAATTTGAAAAAGGCTTGCCGACCGTCCGCCGGTTACGCGAGATTGATCTGCCGGTCCTTGCCGACATTCCCGAAATCATCGTGGAATTTATCCGCAGCGATGAGGACCCCGGCGGTGTGTCCGAACTAGGCGTCCCGGCCGTCGCGCCTGCTGTTGCGAATGCTCTGTTCTCTGCAGCGGGAGTGCGCCTTCGCGAACTCCCCTTATTGTCGCGAGGCTTGTGATGGAAAAGCCCGACACCCATCCCGTCGTCGCTGCACCCAGAATCGGGGTCCTGCTGGTCAATCTGGGCACGCCCGATGCCCCGACCACCGAGGCGGTAAAACGCTATCTGAAACAGTTTTTGTCCGACCGCCGCGTGGTCGAAATTCCTCCTCTCGTATGGCAGCCGATTTTGCGCGGCATAATCCTTAACACACGTCCGCAAAAATCGGCGAAAGCCTATTCCAAGGTCTGGACCGAAAGCGGCTCGCCTCTTGCCTTCTTTACGATCGCGCAAATGAACGCGCTGGCCGAGCGGTTGCACGGACAAGCCGATGTGCGTTACGCGATGCGCTACGGAAATCCGTCGATTCCGGACCAGCTCGCGACGATGAAAGAGGCGGGCTGCAACCGCATCCTTATTGCGCCGCTCTATCCGCAGTATTCAGGCGCGACTACGGGCACGGTTCAGGATGAGGCCTATGCCGCACTGACGAAAATGCGCTGGCATCCGGCCATACGCACATTGCCCGCCTATCATGACGATGCGTCCTATATTGCAGCGCTGAAGACGTCGGTTGAGGCTTCGCTGGCAACGCTTGATTTCACGCCGGACGCGCTCGTCATCAGTTTCCACGGCATGCCGGAACGCACATTATATCTCGGTGATCCCTATCACTGCCACTGCCAGAAAACGGCGCGGCTCTTATCCGAGGCAATGGGGCGTGAACTGGTGGTCAGTTTCCAGTCGCGCTTTGGCCGTGCCAAATGGCTGGAACCCGCTACCGATGAAACCATCATGCAATTGGCGCGCGACGGTCGGAAAAAGATTGCGATCTTTGCGCCGGGCTTCTCGGTCGATTGTCTCGAAACGCTGGAGGAACTCGCCATTCAGGGGCAGGAGCAGTTCGAAGAAGCCGGCGGCACCCACTATGCCTATCTGCCCTGTTTAAACGATAGTGATGTGGGCATGGATATGCTGGAAACGCTCGTTCGGCGAGAACTGTCCGGCTGGGTCTGAATAGCTATGCGCTAACGCTAACGTCAACTTGCACTTGTGGCGGCTCCGGCTATTCTTCATGTGAAATCAAGCGAAAAGTCAGGAGAGAGATATGTCACGTATTGCGGTCGTCACCGGGGGGACACGGGGCATTGGTGAAGCCATCAGTTTAAAACTGAAGGAAAAAGGCCGGTTCGTCGTCGCCAATTACGGGGGCAATGACGCCGCCGCCAAGGAATTTTCGGAGCGCACCGGGATTCCCGTTCGCAAATGGGATGTCGGCAATCATGAGGCGTGCATCGAATCATGCGCCGCGATTGAGGCGGAGTTCGGCCCCATCGATATCATGGTCAACAACGCCGGTATCACGCGCGACGCGACCATGGTCAAAATGACATTCGAACAATGGGACGAAGTCATCCGCGTCGATCTGACCGGCTGCTTCAACATGGCGAAAGCGGTATTTACCGGAATGCGTGAACGCAAATGGGGCCGCATCGTCAATATCGGGTCGGTCAATGGTCAGGGCGGGCAGATCGGTCAGGTCAATTATGCTGCGGCCAAGTCGGGTATTCATGGCTTTACCAAGTCGCTCGCCATGGAAGGCGCACGCCACGGTGTCACAGCCAACGCGATTGCGCCGGGCTATATCGGTACGGAAATGCTGTCGACGATACCGGAAAATGTGATGGAAAAGATTGTGGCGCAGATTCCGGTCGGGCGTTTGGGCAATGCGGATGAAATTGCGCGCGGTGTTGAATTCCTGACCAGCGAGAATGCAGGGTTCATTACGGGATCGACCCTGTCGATCAACGGCGGGCAGCATATGTATTGATGGAATGCTGCGTGTGACGGGCGGATGACGGGATAAATTGTGCAGGGCATTTCCATTTATCATCCGCCAGTAAAGCGCAGCATGACCATCGCCGGGCACCAGACGTCGATCAGCTTGGAGCCTTTGTTCTGGGATGCACTGAAACGGGCGGCGGACAAGCGGAGCTTGCCGGTGAATGCCCTCGTCGCCCAAATTGATGTGGAACGGCTGGAATCAGCCTCACCCTGCGGCCTCGCCAGCGCCATCCGCCTGTGGGTGAGCGCAAATCGCGAATAAAAAAGTACCGCCGACGGCAGAGCCATGGCGGTACAATTGCGACCCAGAAAATGCTCGAATTTCCATATCAGGCATTCGTTGGCGGGTTACAGGCGGACGGCAAAGAGTGTCTGTTTCGTGCGATGGAGGGTTACCGCCGTATATTCAAAGCGCCCTTCGTTTTGAGGGAGGGATAAGACCGGGCGCTTTTCCGACCTCCATTGCCGCCTACCTGTGCATACTTAATGCCGCAGTAATGCTGCAGTCAAAATACCGGATTTGGCCCATATAGGCGAATGGCTGTAGGTTTCCGGGGTTGTCCGCCAATTCAGGCCGGAAAACAGGACGTTAAAGTCCGGCTTCTACCGCAATACGAACGGCATCCGCCGCATTTGATGTCGACAGTTTCTTGAACATCAGCATCCGGTGCATCTGCACCGTTTTTTCGCTGAGCGATAACATATGGGCGATCTGTTTTGTGCGGAAACCCTGCGCCATTTGCTGCAATATTTCGCGCTGGCGAGGGCTGAGCCGATGGACAATCTCGGCCGCCTGCTGCTGGCGGACGACCGCAATACTTTCCTCTTCGGGAAGTACTTCGATCTGCGATCCGACAAAATATTCAAGCTTGCCGCCGCTGTCGAACAGGGGGGCGATCATCACGGCGTTGCGGAAAGGTGATCCGTCTTTGCGGTAATTGATAAGCTCCGCCAGAGTCGGCCGCCGCGCATGGATTGATTCCCGCAACTTTTCGGTCTGGCTATTCTCGGTGTCCGGCCCGCGCAGGAACCGGCAATTCCGTCCCAGAATTTCACTCTCGCTATAGCCTGTCAGCGTGCAAAACGCCTCGTTAGCAGCGATAATCGGGTTATCCGCTTCTTTGGGATCGCTCACCACTGTTGCAATCGGACTGTGCCGTATTGCATCCAGAACTGGGTGACGTCCGCGTCCAGACATAAGCATATGCATCATAATCGGGTCTTCTCTAGGCCTAAAGATGACGCACTTGGCTTCACTTAGCAATAGGCCATCGAAAACATATCCGATTTGGCCGTTAGGGTCTACTCCGCGCCAACCCGCTCTACATCGGCGCCGACGAGCTGGAGCTTCTCTTCCAGCCGCTCATAGCCGCGGTCGAGATGGTAGAGGCGGCTGACATGGGTTTCGCCCTCGGCCACCAATCCGGCAATCACCAAACTCATCGATGCGCGCAAATCGGTCGCCATCACGGGTGCGCCGGTCAGGCCCTTTACGCCATGTACGATCGCGGTACGGCCCTTGGTCTCGATATGTGCGCCCATGCGGTTGAGTTCGGGGACATGCATATAGCGGTTTTCGAAGATGGTTTCGGTCAGCACGCTCGCGCCGTCTGCCATGCACAACATGGCCATGAATTGCGCCTGCATATCGGTGGCAAATCCCGGATAGGGTGCCGTCGAAATCGTCAGCGGCTTTAGCTTGCCGTCCGAGGACACGCGGATGCCGCCTTTGGTTTCTTCCACCGAGACCCCGGCCTGCCGAAGAGCATCGACCGTTGCGTCCATCTCGCTTGCCTTCGCGCCGACCAGTTCGACATCGCCACCAGTAATCGCGGCAGCGCAGGCATAGCTTCCCGCTTCGATCCGGTCGCTCATCACGCGGTAGGTCGCGCCATGGAGGCGGTCCTTGCCGTGGATGATCAGGTCGGACGTGCCGATCCCCTCAATTTCGGCGCCCATGGCGACGAGCAGATTGCACAGATCGACAATTTCCGGTTCGCGCGCGGCATTGTGCAAAATGCAGGTGCCCTTGGCGAGGCTGGCCGCCATCAGCGCATTTTCCGTGGCCCCCACCGAGACAACCGGGAAGGTATAGGTCCCGCCAGGGATGCCGTCGGGGGCCATGGCTTTTACATAACCTGCGGCCAGCTCGATTTCGACGCCAAAGGCTTCGAGCGCCTTGAGGTGCAGGTCGATGGGGCGGTTGCCAATGGCGCAGCCGCCGGGCAGCGAAACAGTAGCTTCCCCTGCGCGCGCCAGCATCGGGCCGAGTACGAGGATCGAGGCGCGCATTTTGCGGACGAGTTCATAGGGCGCGACATTGCTGGTGATGCGCGTCGCCTCCAGCGTCATGACGCGGCCGAAATCTTCGGGACGCGATCCCGCGATGCTGGTTGAAATACCGAACTGGTTCAGAAGATGCTGGAAGCCGTCAATATCAGCCAATCGCGGCAAGTTACGTAAGGTCAGCGGCTCATCCGTCAGCAAGGCGCACGGCAGCAGCGTCAGCGCGCTGTTCTTTGCCCCCGATATCGGAATTTTCCCCTTTAGTGCGTTGCCGCCGCGTACGATTATCTTGTCCATCGCCCGTATTTAGCGGCATTGTGTGCGGAGGCAAGCCAGACTAATGCAGGGGCAGGAGCCGTTGCCATGAAAGCTGAACTACTGACCGGAATATGTGCGGTGCTATCGGTGGCCGCCCCCGGCAATGTCACAACGGCGACAGCGGCGGATGCAGCGCCTTCCGTCCAGACAGTCGCGGTCGACTATCCCATTCGCGCTCTGCGGGAGGGGCGGCAAGGAACGGTCATTATCGCATTGACGGTCGGCCCGGATGGCAGGCCGAAATCCTGCGCTATCGCAAGCAGCAGCGGCCATGGCGATCTGGATCGTGCCGCATGCGCCAGTGCCGTGCGTGCAACGGGCTTTCCTCCCTTGGCTGACGGGAGCGACCGTATATTCATGCAGAAAGCGGAATTCCGGATCGAAGAGTGAGCGGAAGTAAAGCCGTTACGACGCGGTCAATGCGTCCTCGATCTGTCCCAGTCTTTCCTTGCCCCAGAACATATCCGGCCCGACAAAGAAGGTAGGCACACCAAAGGCTCCGCGCCCCGCCGCCTTTTCGGTGTTTGCGACAAGCTCGGCCTTTACGTCGGATTCGTCGGCTTTAGCCAATATGGCCGTACCATCGAGGCCGGCTTCGTCCAGAAGCAGAAGCACCACGTCAAGATCGCCGGTATTCAGGCCCTTTTCCCACATGGCGGTCATGATCGCCTCGACATAAGGCATGAAGCATCCGAGATGCTGCGCCGCGATCGCGCCGCGCATGAGGTACAGCGAATTGATCGGGAAGTTCGGGTTCATCTGGAAGGGGATGGCGTGCGATTTGACGAAGCGGTCAAACTCGAGCATTTCGTAGTTCTGCTTGGCCGGCGTCTCCGCATAGCGCATCAGCGGTGCCTGATTATTGGTCAGCTTGAACAGTCCGCCCAAAAGGATGGGGGTGTAGACTGCTTCTGTCCCAGTGCGTGCGCAGAGCTCCGGCAGCATTTTATGCGCAAGATAGCTGTTAGGTCCGCCGAAATCGAACAGGAATTCAAAGCTTTTAGCCATCAGAATGTCTCCGCCCAGGGCCGCAGGTCGAGCTCATGGGTCCATGCGCTACGATGTTGCTTATGCAGCGCCATATATTGCGCCGCAATGGCATCGGGCGACAGGACCTTATCCAGTGCCTTTGCCTCGTCAAAGTCAGCGCGAAGGCCGCGGATGAATTCGGTATCGATGCCACCGTCGATCACGACATGAGCGACATGGATATTCTGTGGGCCAAGTTCGCGCGCCATGGATTGCGCCAGCATCCGCAACGCACCCTTCGCACCCGAAAAAGCGGAAAAACCCTTTCCGCCGCGAAGCGACGCCGTCGCCCCTGTGAATATGATTGTGCCGTGACCGCGCGTAACCATGCGTTTGGCAACTTCACGGCCCATCAGGAACCCGGCAAAGGCCGCCATTTCCCAGACTTTCCGGTACACTTGGGCGGTGGTTTCCAGGATGGAGAAGTTCACATTCGCGCCAATGTTGAACACCGCCACGTCGATCGGGCCGACATCGCGCTCGATGGCGTCGACCATCGCGATCACATCTTCTTCCAGCCGTGCGTCACCGGGATAGGCCTTGGCGGCAAAGCCCTCGGCTTCGATGGACTGCACCAGCGTTTCCAACTGCGCCACATTACGCGCCCGGCGGTTGACGCAGGCGGTATAACCCTCACGCGCAAAAGCCCGTGCAATCGCCCCGCCGGTGGCATCGCCTGCCCCTACAATCAATGCAGCACTCATCCGAATCTCCTTTCGGGCTAGAATAACTATGATAATCATAGTAACAAGCAAATTATGCCGAAACGGACCGTCATCGACACGCGTATATGCCCCGTTGCCAAATCTGCCGACGTGCTCGGGGATCGCTGGACGTTGCTGATCCTGCGCGAGCTGTTTTTCGGACAGGAGCGGTTCGAAGACCTTCAGTCGCGCAGTGGCGCGTCGCCGCAAATGCTGACGGATCGGCTTCGTCATTTGCTGGATAAAGAGATTATTGTGAGGATCGCCTATCAGGAGCGGCCTATCCGGTACTGCTACGCGCTCACCGACAAGGGCAAGGATCTGTTTTCGGTTCTCTATGCGATGCGCAATTGGGCCGAGCGGTGGGAGCGGGCAGAGGGCGATCCGCTCGCTATCCGCTATATTCACCGCGCCTGCGGTCAGGATGTGGGGCTGGAAACGATCTGTCCCCATTGCGGGGGCAGGCTGGGTTACGGCGACCTTAAAGGAATTGCAGCAGGCGCCGCCGCCTAATCAGGCTTTTTCAAGCGTACATTGCAGCGGATGCTGGTTCTTCTGCGCGAAATCCATGACCTGCGTCACCTTGGTTTCAGCAACTTCATAGGTGAAGATCCCGCAGACGCCCACGCCCTTTTGATGGACATGAAGCATCACGCGTGTGGCCTGATCGGTGTCCATCGAGAAAAAGGCTTTCAGGACGTGAACGACAAATTCCATTGGTGTATAATCGTCGTTGAGCAGGAGCACTTTATACTGGCTCGGCTTCTGGGTCTTGGGCCGCGTGCGCGTGGCAAGTCCTACACCGGGCGTGCCGCCTACTTTGTCGTCGTCATCTTGGGCCATAAAAATATCCATGTCCCTAAAATAGGATAGGGCAGGGGGACTCCGCAAGCCCTGTTAATGATGATTCGTCGTGTCACAAAAAGAAACCGCCCTTTCCCGAGCCGGGAAAGAGCGGTTTTTGTTTCATTGCGCCGGTTCGCGTCTGCTTTCCCACCGCCTATAAGGAGAGGAGAGAGGGCGGCGGGTGCATTTTAGCGCACCGGCACAATATTCAAGTCAGCTTAAGCAGCCTTCTTGAAAAGTTCGGTCGTCGCCGCGATGCGGTTCGAAATCGGCTGGAACATGTCGCTGACCAGCTTGACCATCGCTTCGGTGTTCTTCGAACCCTGGGCAACGGCGGTGTCGAAGCCCTTGCGAGCCCATTCACCCTGCAGCTTGACGAAATCGGTAGGCGACTTGACTGCGGTCAATTCCTTGACAGCAACCTGTGCTTCTTCGAAATTCTTCTTGGCATACTCGATGTTGGTCTTGCCCATGTCCTGAGCGCCCTTGGCAACGATCTTGCCGGCTTCGATCATGGCTTCGACATTGGCCTTGTTGAATTCAACGGCTTCTGCAGCAAGCTTCTTGCCTTTTTCAGCAGCTTCGGTTGCCTTTTCGCGAACGTCGGCGAAAAATTCAGTGGCCTTTTCGGTGGTGGCTTTAACAGTATCGGTCATTTTGGTTACTCCTTGAGCAATCGGTTTGGGTTCAACAGACACGATCTTGGTGACCAGCGCAGCAGCAGGCTTTTCAGCCGCTACCTTTTTGGTTTCTACCTTTTCAGCTACCAGAGCAGCTTTTGCAGGTGCAGCTTTCACCGCTGCGGGTTTCGCAGTTTTGGAAGTTGCAGGGGTAGTTGCCTTGCTGGCCATATTGAGCACCATTTCTGTTGTGTTGCACTGCACAATAATGATTCATGCAAGCGATGTCAACGATAAATGTTGCACTGCACAAAAATGGAGAAATGGCGGGTTGGCGCAAAAATTTGGGGACAGTCCCGGAAGGGACAGTCCCCGTTGTTGCGCTTTCCGGAGACTGTCCCTTCCGGGACTGTCCCCCACAGCTCGGAATAAATTTAAGCCGCCAGCGTCAGCTTCTCAAACCGGTCATAATGATGGTCGGCCGAACCGAACTGGCCTTCGATCATTGTGGCGCGTTTGAAATAGTGGCCGATGGCCAGTTCCTGCGTGATGCCGATACCGCCATGGGTCTGGATGGCGTTCTGGCCAACAAATTTGGCGGCCCGCGATACCTTTGCCTTGCAGGCGGATACGGCGGCCATGCGTTCGGCGGCAGGCAGGTCGAGCTTCAATGTCGCCATGGTCGTCATGGATTTGCTCTGTTCGACTTCCATGAACATATCGACCATGCGGTGCTGCAGCACCTGAAAGCGCGAGATGGGTTGGCCAAACTGGTTACGCTGGCGCGCATATTCCAATGTGCCCTGATGCAGCTTGAATGTAACGCCGCAGGCTTCGGCGCACACGGCCACTGTGGCTTCGTCGACAATCTGTTCGATCAGCGGCAGGCCAGCACCTTCGCCACCGAGCAGCGCGTCACCGGGGATAGCGACATTTTCGAAATAGACTTCGGATGCCTGGAAACCGTCCACCGTCGGATAATCGCGGCGCACAATTCCGGGCAGATTGGCGTCAATCAGGAACAGCGAAACGCCGGCGGCTTCGCTACCCGATCCGCCGGTGCGGGCGGTGACGAGCAGGTGGCTTGCCCAAGGTGCGGCATAAACCACGCCCTTATGGCCGTTCAGAACATATCCTGCGCCATCTTTCTTGGCGGTGGTCCGCAAATTGGCGAGATTATAACGGCCCTGGGGTTCGGCATAGGCAAAGGCAATCACGACATTGCCGCCGATGATTTCAGGAATAACTGCATCCGCAATGGCACCGCCGACAGCCTTCAGGGCGCCGCCGCCCAGAACCACAGTCTGCAAATAGGGCTCGATCGCAATGACCTTGCCCAATTCTTCCATGATCAGTGCGTTTTCGAGATGTCCGCCACCAAGACCGCCATGCTCTTCGCTAAAGGACGCGCCGAGCATGCCCAGATCCTGCGCCAGTGCCTTCCAGATACCGGCATCGCGTCCGGTGGCGCTGGCAATCATCTTGCCGCGGCTGTCGAAATCATAGGTGTCGGCGAGAAACCGGCTGAGTGTCTCGCGGATCATATCCTGCGTTTCGGTGTAGCTGAAATCCATCTCTCTAAATCCCTCATTATCTTTCCCCTCCCGCATGCGGGAGGGGTGAAAAGCTTAAATCCCGAGCACCATCTTGGCGATGATGTTCCGCTGGATCTCGTTCGATCCGCCGTAAATCGTCGTCTTGCGCGTGTTGAAATAGGTCGGCGCCGCGCGGTGTGCGTAATCGGGACCAATGGGGTGTTCGTTGTCGCCTTCGCCGAAGCCGCGGAAATAGGGCGCGCCATAATGGCCGACCGCTTCCAGCGCGAGTTCGGTGATACGCTGCTGGATTTCCGAACCCTTGATCTTCAGCAAGCTCGATTCAGGACCAGGGCCTTTGCCCGCGGCTTCACCGGCCAAGCTGCGCAGTTCGGTGAATTCCAGCGCGGTCAGGTCGATTTCCAGCTCCGAAATCTTGCGCTTGAAAAAGGCATTGGCGAGCAATGGCTTGTCCCCGTCCATTTCGGTGCGGGCGATCTGCTTGATCTTCTCAACGCCGCGCTTTGAACGTGCAACCGCCGCAATGCCGGTGCGTTCATGGGCGAGCAGGAATTTGGCGCAGGTCCAACCCTTATTCTCTTCATAAATACGTTGGTCGACGGGAACGCGGACATCTTCGAGCCAGACTTCGTTGACTTCATGTTCGCCGCCCAGCGTGATGATCGGGCGGACGGTGACGCCCGGCGATTTCATGTCGATCAACAGGAAGCTGATGCCTTCCTGCTGCTTCGCATCGGGATCGGTGCGGACAAGGAAGAAGCCCCAGTCGGCATGCTGCGCCATAGTGGTCCAGGTTTTCTGGCCATTGACGATATAATGGTCGCCATCACGCACAGCTTTTGTGCGCAGCGAAGCGAGGTCGGAACCGGAGCCGGGTTCGGAATAACCCTGACACCACCAGTCATCGCCCGACAGGATGCCGGGAAGGAAGCGGGCCTTTTGCTCGGGCGTGCCGAAAGTGTAGATAACAGGGCCAACCATCGAGAGACCAAAAGGCATGGTGCCGACACAATCGGCAGCCGCCAGTTCTTCGGACCAGATGAAACGCTGCGTCGCGGTCCAGCCGGTGCCGCCATATTCAACGGGCCATGCAGGGGCAATCCAGCCTTTTTTCGCGAGAATGCGATGCCAAGACAGGAAATCTTCTTTCGAAAGATCATGCCCTTCATCCTGCACTGAGCGCAGGTTTTGCGGGTAATTTTCGGCGATGAAGCTACGTACTTCCTGCTGGAAGGCGATTTCTTCGGGACTGAATTCCAATTGCATGGCGACTCTCCTCTGAAGCGTTTGAGCGGTGTTACCGAACGTTTACGTAAACGTCAACTCGCGCATGTCGGAATTTCGGCTTTTTTGGGTGATGTCACGCTTTGCGCTTGGCAATCATGAAAACAGGTGGATATACAGCCCGAAGCGGGTCGCACCACAATATCTGTTTTAGGCAAACTACCGATTTGCCAACACCGGAGGGATAGCGATGCGACGGATTATTTCCACATTAGTGGCAGGTGCACTTTTAAGTGTCGGGGCACCCGCCTTTGCGAAGGAAGACAAGTCTTCCGCAAAAAAAGCACAAGACAAGAATATGACCGAAATCCCGGTCTGCACCCGCAAATTGGGCACCGTGGCGATTACCGAGCCCGAAACCCAGTGGTGGAGTGAACTCGGGCTATCCAACCCCGAAGCGGTTATCAAATTTTTCGTGCAGAAATCGGGCTGCTTCTCGCTTGTCGATCGCGGCGGCGGCCTTGCGGCACGGGCTGTTGAGCGTGCTCTTGGCGATTCCGGCGAATTGCAGCGCGGTTCGAACATCGGCAAACGGCAGGTGAAGGCCGCCGACTATGTGATCGTGCCCGATATCATCAGCCGTAACAGCAACTCCGGCGGAAGCGGGATTGCGGGCGGTCTGGCAGGCGCGTTGGGCGGCCGGTTTATCGGCGGGCTTGTCGGCGGGCTGAAGGTTTCCAAAAAGGAAGCCAGCGTATCGCTGTCGGTCGTCAATGTACGCACCACCGAGATTGAAGCGCTGTCGGAAGGCTATTACCGCAAGTCGGACGTCAGCTGGGGTGCCGGCGGCGGTGCATGGTGGGGCGGTGGCCTCGCAGGTGCCGGTGGTGGCAGCTACCAGAATAGCGACATTGGCCAGGTTATCGTGCTCGCCTATCTCGATGCCTATAAAAAGATGGTCGGCGAACTGGGCGGCCTGCCTGAAAATGCAAGCGACGCTGCGCCGCAGGCTGAATAAATTTGGTGAGACAATTGGCAATTCACACCGCTTTCCCGAACGTGGGAGAGCGGTGTGCTTTTCTTTCTGTAACTCCGTCACCCTGAACTTGGTTCAGGGTCCATCGTGCAACTAAGGCCAAAGGGTATAAGAAACAGCAAACGTGCGTCCCGGCGTGGCTTGTCGCGGGGATTGCAGTGATAAGCTGATAAATGGACCCTGAACCAAGTTCAGGGTGACGGCTAGGGGTTTACATAAGAGCCCTCCCTTTGCACGAGAGGAGTCCCGACGCCCTCAGCGCGCTTTCACATAACTGCCCGGCGCAGATTCCAGCGCCTTCAGCGTGCCTTCACCCGGCACGCGCGCGCCTTTGACGGACACCAATTTATCGCTGCCCTGTTTCAGCCATGACAACCAGTCGGGCCACCAACTGCCCTTGGTCTCGGTTGCGCCCGCGATAAATTCTTCCAGCGAACCAACCTTGGCGTCGTTGGTCCAATATTGATATTTTTGCTGCACCGGCGGATTGACGACTCCTGCAATATGCCCGCTTCCGGCCAGCAGGAATTTGACCGGGCCGGTAAAATGCTCCTGCAATTTCCAGACGCTTTCCACGGGCGCAATATGGTCTTCGCGTCCGGCCTGAATATAGGTCGGCGTTTTGACTTTGGTCAGGTCAATCGGCGTCCCCAGGGCGGACAAGGCGCCCGGGACGACAAGCTTGTTATCGCGGTAAAGGTCGCACAGATATTCGCGGTGCCATTTGGCGGGAAGATTGGTGACGTCCCCATTCCAGTGCAGCAAATCGAACGCCGGATATTCTTCGCCGAGCAGATAGTTTTTGACGACGGTGGACCAGATGAGATCCTTGCCGCGCAGCATATTGAAGGTCAGCGCCAGAAAGCGGCCATCCAGATAGCCCTGCGGTGCGGCAAGGGCTTCGACCATGGCGAGTTGATGTTCGTCAATGAAGTTGAGCAGTTCGCCGCTGTGGCTGAAGTCGACCTGTGCGGTGAAGAATGTCGCGCTCTTTACCTTATCCGCTTCGCCCTTCGCCGCGAGGATGGCCAGCGTTGCAGCCAAGGTCGTGCCCGCAACACAATAGCCGATGGTGTGCACATCATCGACTTTCAATCCGGCGCACACCGTATCGATGGCGTCAATCTGCGCGGCGATATAGTCGTCCCACACAATGTCCTTCATCGTGCTGTCGGCGGACTTCCACGACACGACAAATACCGTGATGCCCTGGTCGACGCACCATTTGATGAAGCTCTTTTCCGCGGTCAGGTCGAGAATGTAGAAACGGTTGATCCATGGCGGAAAGATAATCAGCGGGGTTTCAAGAACCTTCTCGGTCGTGGGTTCATATTGCAGCAATTGGTAAAGCGGCGTCTGATGGACCACTTTGCCCGGTGTCGCCGCAATATTCTCGCCAAGGCGAAACGCATTGGGGTCGGTATGGGTCAATTGGCCACGCTGCATATCGTGCAGCAAATGCTGCATGCCGGACATCAGGCTCGCACCCTTGGTCTCGACCGCCTTTTCCAGAGCGACAGGATTGGTAAAGGGCGAGTTTGCCGGGCTCATCGCCTCGACCACGGTGCGGATCGCAAAGCCGATTTTTGCTTTTTCTGCCTCCGGGATATTGTCGAGTTGCGCAGCGGCACCCAGCATATAGTCCGACATCACCTGATAGCTTTGCCGCACGAGATCGAAAACGGGATGTTCCCATTGCGGCCCCGAAAAACGTCTGTCTTTTGGATCGACCTTGTCACGTCCCGCCTTTGCGAGCGGCGCGAGCACCTGACCCCAGGCATCTAGCGCCTTCTGGTAGGCCGCTAAGGGATCGGTGGAAACCGCGCCGGTCCCCTCGATCATCTTGGTGAACTGTTCGGGGTCCATGAAGGGCGGGAAGGAAGATGAATCGGCCATTTGGATTGCATAACCCAACATCGTCTTTTGGCGAAGCGTCGATTTATTGTGCAGCGCAGCATGGACATTACCGTAAAAAGGGCGCAAGGGGCGGCACATATGACATTTGAAAATCTTCCCCCGCTTCTCGACGAAGCGCTTACCGCGCGTGGCTATACCGCGCTAACCCCTGTGCAAACCGCTGTAATTGCGGCTGAAGCCGAAGGGCGTGACCTTGTTGTTTCGGCGCAGACCGGCTCCGGAAAGACCGTTGCCTTCGGTCTCGCAATGGCCCCGCAGATCTTGGATGGCGGCATTGTAAGCCTCGCCCGTGAGCCTGCAGCACTTATTATTGCGCCAACGCGCGAGCTGGCCTTGCAGGTTAGCCGCGAACTGATGTGGCTCTATGGAAAAGCCGGGGTTCGCATTGCGACCTGTGTTGGCGGCATGGATGCCTCGAAAGAACGGCGCAACCTGAGCCAAGGCGCACAGATCGTGGTGGGGACGCCGGGACGGTTGCGCGACCATCTGGAACGTGGCGCGCTTGACCTGTCGGCACTTAAGGTCGCGGTTCTGGATGAAGCCGACGAAATGCTCGACATGGGATTCCGTGAAGAGCTTGAAGAAATATTGAACGCCACACCGGAAGGCCGCCGGACACTGCTGTTTTCGGCGACGATGCCAAAGCCGATCGTATCGCTGGCCAAGCGCTATCAGCGCGATGCCCTGCGCATTTCGACGGTCGGCGAAGATCGCGGACATGGCGATATCAGCTATCAGGTGGTTACCGTAGCCCCGCCCGACATTGAAAATGCGGTGGTCAATTTGCTCCGCCTGCACGAAGCGGAAACGGCGATCCTGTTTTGCGCGACGCGCGAAAATGTGCGCCATTTGCACGCCAATCTGACCGAGCGTGGTTTTAATGTGGTCGCCTTGTCGGGTGAGCACAGCCAAAGCGAGCGCAACCAGGCGTTGCAGGCGCTGCGTGACCGTCGTGCTCGCGTATGTGTCGCAACCGATGTCGCCGCGCGCGGTATCGATTTGCCCAACCTGTCATTGGTGGTCCATGTCGAGCTGCCACGCGATGCCGAAGGATTGCAGCATCGTTCAGGCCGCACGGGACGTGCCGGACGCAAAGGTACAGCGGTTCTTATTGTGCCCTATCAACGCCGCAAGCGGGTCGAATCGATGCTGCGTGGCGCAAAGATCGAGGCGGACTGGATCAAGGTTCCGACCGCCGCCGATATCCGCGCAAAGGATCATGACCGTCTGCTGGAAACGCTTCTGACCCCCGTCGAGGTCGAGGACGAAGACCGCACGCTGGGTGCCCGGTTGCTGGAAACCATGTCAGCGGAAGATATTGCCGCCGCTTTGGTTCGCGTGCACCGTGCCCGTATGCCGCAAGCCGCCGATATGCTCGATGACGGTAGCCGCGAACAACCGCGTGACAACCATCGCGCCGGTTTTGATGACTCGGTCTGGTTCACCCTCAACATCGGTCGCCGCAACAATGCCGATCCCAAATGGATTTTGCCTTTGCTGTGCCGCCGTGGCGGTGTGACCAAGAACGACATTGGCGCAATCCGCATCGCTGCCAATGAAACCCATGTCGGCATTGCCGCCGCTGCCGTTGCAAAATTCGCCAAGGCAATCGCGCAACCGGGTCATGATGAAGACAATGATGTCGAGATCGTGCAGGCCAGCGGCCCACCCCGCGAAGCCGCGCGCGAAAACAAGCGCCGTGGCCGTGACGGTGACCGTCCGCAACGCGCCCAGTTGGGCGTCAATCCGCGCGGTGACAAGCCTCGCGGTGACCGTCCTTTTGGCGATAAACCGCGTGGCGATCGCCCGCGCGGCGATGGCCCACGCGGCGGCCCGCCCCCGCGCGACGGCGCTCGTCCGTTCCGCAAAGACGGTCCCGCACCGTCGAAACATGGGGTAAAGCACAAGGCGAAGGGCAACCGTCCGCGTTAATCGGTATAGTTTTTCTGGAAATGGGCGGAAAGTTCGACCATGAAGGTCGGACTTGAAACCTCAAACCGGAAACGGGAGCCCATGTCCGAAGAATTCTACCGCATTAAGCGTTTGCCGCCTTATGTCATCGCCGAAGTCAATGCGATGCGCGCGGCTGCCCGTGCGGCGGGTGAGGACATTATCGACCTTGGCATGGGCAATCCCGATTTGCCGCCGCCGCCCCATGTGATTGAGAAACTGTGCGAAGTGGCGCAGAAGCCCGATGCGCACGGCTATTCCGCGTCCAAAGGCATCCCGGGCTTGCGCAAGGCACAGGCCAATTATTATGGCCGCCGCTTTGGCGTCGATATCGACCCGGAACATGAAGTCGTCGTCACCATGGGTTCGAAAGAAGGTCTGGCCAGCCTTGCAACCGCCATCACCGCCCCGGGCGACGTCGTGCTCGCCCCGAACCCCAGCTATCCTATTCACACCTTTGGCTTCATCATCGCAGGCGCCACGATCCGTTCCGTGCCGACGACGCCGGATGAGAATTACTTCCGTTCCCTGGAACGGGCCATGGCCTTCACCGTGCCGCGCCCGTCTATTCTTGTCGTGAACTATCCGTCCAACCCGACGGCCGAGACCGTAGATCTGGCCTTTTACGAGCGGCTGGTCGCATGGGCGAAAGAGAATAAAGTCTGGATCCTGTCCGACCTTGCCTATTCCGAACTCTATTTTGACGGCAACCCCACGCCCTCCATCTTGCAGGTGAAAGGTGGCAAGGATGTCGCGGTGGAATTTACCTCTTTGTCCAAAACCTATTCCATGGCCGGATGGCGGGTTGGTTTTGCCGTGGGCAACCGGCAGTTGATCGCCGCGATGACGCGGGTCAAAAGCTATCTGGATTATGGTGCCTTCACCCCGATACAGGCCGCTGCCTGCGCGGCGCTCAACGGACCGCAGGACATTGTCGAGCAGAACCGGCAACTTTACCATAAGCGCCGCGACATTTTGGTCGAGGCATTTGGACGCGCAGGCTGGGACATTCCGCCGCCACGCGCATCGATGTTCGCATGGGCCCCATTGCCGCCCGCGCTCGCGCATCTTGGCAGCCTCGAATTTTCGAAGCAGATGCTGACCCATGCCAAGGTCGCCGTCGCACCGGGTGTCGGCTATGGCGAGGATGGCGAAGGCTATGTGCGTATCGCCATGGTCGAAAACGAGCACCGGTTGCGGCAGGCGGCCCGCAATGTGAAGCGTTACCTGCAATCGATGGGCGTCAACACACCCAGCCAGTCGAAAGCAATTTAATATGGCACGCCGTGATTTTGCCTTCAGCCACCGCTTCCGCGTGCGTTGGTCAGAGACCGACGCGCAAGGCGTTGTCTTTAACGCCCGCTATCTGGATTATGCAGACGTCGCGATCACCGAATATTGGCGTGAAACCAAATTTCGGGAAATGGCGGGGGGCGAGCCGCTCGAATTCCATGTCAAAAAGGCCACGGTAACCTGGTTCGCGCCGATCTTGCCCGACGAACTGATCGACGTCATGGCCCGCACCATTGCGACCGGCCGGACCAGCATGACCCAGATTGTGGAGATTCATGGCGCGCGTGACGATGGCGCGGATGATCTGCGGGCAACCGTCGATCTGGTCAGCGTCTATGTCGATCTGGAAACGCACCGGCCCATGCCTTTGCCGGAGTGGGTCGGCCCCGCATTTGCGGATTTCGACAAGCAAGCGCCCGCTGCTGTAGCGCATTTGGAAACGAGCGGAGTTTAAGGTGTCTGACAGCGCTTTCGGTCGCCGTACGCAAGCTGCCCTTTTGCTGGCCTCGCTGGGTGCGAGCGTTATAGCGTGTAAACCGGTGGAAGAGGCGAGCAATCGCCCCGCCACATCGTTGGAATTCCCAAGCCCGTATCGTCCGGTATCCGAGGCCGGTGATACGCAATTTTCGACAGAAGCCGCCCGTGACGAGGCTGGTGAAGCCAAATTTGTCATGGACTGGGCCGGCATCAAATTGGGGACCACTGTTGCCGATATCGGGGCAGGGGAAGGCTATTATACCATACGTCTCGCCGAACGGGTCGGGCCCAAGGGACGCGTTCTGGCGCAGGATATCAACCGTGGGGCACTGGACCGGCTCGGCGAGCGTGTTACGCGCGAGCAGCTGGACAATGTGGCGATCAAGGAAGGCGCGATCGACGATCCACGCTTGCCCGAGAAAAGCTTCGACCGCATTTTCATGGTGCACATGTACCACGAGGTTGACGAACCCTATGCCTTCCTCTGGCGCCTCCGTCCCGCCCTTGCCAAGGGAGGGGAGGTCATCGTCGTCGACCGCGACCGTGCAACCGACCAGCATGGCATACCGCCCAAGTTGCTGTTCTGCGAATTTGCAGCCGTCGGCTATCGTCTGACAGGGTTCAGCGAGGAGCTGAAGCTTGGCGGCTATATCGCGCGGTTTACCCTGTCGGGTCCGCGCCCCGAACCATCTGCCATCAAGACCTGCGGCACACCCCCCAAAAAATGACCCCCAAACCCTGAAAAGGGTTGAGGGTCAGATACGGATCGCCGGTTGGGTTCGGGGGTTGGCAATCCGAGTCGAACTAAATTCGCACAGGGATTTTACTCTTTTGCGTCACTGCTGACAAATTGCGCAGAATCTGATTAAGTCCAAAATGGACTGATTTTTGGTTCGAGGGCGGGGCCGTTCAATCGCCCTCAAAATCGATCAGGCATTTCACCTCGATACCTTGGTTACGCAGGCGGGTAGCGCCGCCTAAATCGGGAAGGTCGACAATGAACAATGCCTGCTCGACCTTGCCGCCACCTTGACGGATAAGCTCGACACCGGCCGAGGCGGTCCCACCCGTCGCGATCAGATCGTCGACCAGCAGCACTTTCTGGCCCGGACGGACATGACCGACATGCATCTCGATCCGGTCGGTGCCATATTCCAGCGCATAGTCCGCGCCGATTTTCTCGCCCGGCAGCTTGCCCGGTTTGCGCAGCATCAATTTGCCGAGACCAAGCGCGTAGGAAAGCCCCGCGGCAACGACAAAGCCGCGCGCCTCTATCCCCGCGATCAGTTCGGTGTCGGGCGCAACCAAAGCCGCCAGCCGGTCGATCGTCGCGCGAAAACCCGGGCCATCCAGCAGCAATGTGGAAACATCGCGAAATAGTATCCCCGGCTTTGGATAATCGGGGATCGTCCGAATCAGGGCAGCGAGGTCGGCATTGTCTGTCATGGGCAAGGAGTGCCTTGAACATCTGAAAGTTTCAAAGGAAAACCGCAGCTTTTGGTGGTATTATCGAATAACAATAAAACTATTGACGCGAATCAATGCAAGCCTTATTGAAAAACAATAAGCACAACATTGGAGATCGATATGACCGAAATTGCTGACAACCGTATTTTGCGGATAACAAGATTGCTCGTGTACCTGATCATGGGGTTGGTGGCATTTGCCGGTTCCGTGCTCGCACTGGTGTGCGTCGTCCTGCCTTTCTACTGGACCGAGGCGTTGGCCGAGCTCAATACAGTCCATCCCAACCTGGATCCGACAACCCTGCTTCCGCATCTGCTGTCGGTGTTTGCACTGGGCATACTGACTCTGGGGCTGCTCTGGACGATGATGCGCAAATTGCTTGCGATCATAGCAAGTGTTGAGGAGGGTAATCCCTTCGTCCGGGCGAACGCCATCCGGTTGAAAGCTATTGGTTGGCTGATGGTCGGATTGCAGATCGTAGGCGTCCCGCTCGCCATTGCGGCCGGGAAGGCGGCCGATATGTTCGGTGAATCCGATACCGGCTGGGACCTGTCACTCAATGGCATATTGGCAATCCTGCTGGTATTTATTCTAGCCGGAATCTTCGAACGCGGCGCCGAGATGCGCGAAGAATTGGAGGGTACGGTCTGATGCCTGTCACCGTTAAACTGGACGACCTCCTCTACGCCAAGCGCATGACGCTGACCGAACTGGCCGAACGGGTCGATATCACACTCGCAAACCTTTCGATCCTGAAGACGGGAAAAGCCAAGGCAATCCGTTTTTCCACGCTCGAAGCGATCTGCAAGGTTCTGGAATGCCAACCCGGCGACCTGCTGGGATTTGAAGAAGGAGACGTTTGATGCAACTCGCATTCAAAATTTCGATCCCGCCACGTATTCTTCTGATCGTGGCTCTGGTCGGTGTAACAGCACTCTTTTTAAGCTGACCACCGACAAGAAAGAAACAAGGCGCGGCCACTTTGTTGGTCGCGCTTCTTTTTTATCGCGCGATGGGTCTTAAAACGGGGCTGGCGCGTGAACCCCAGATGAACCCGGGCCTATGATCCTCAACTCGCCGTTGCGTGGAAACGACGTACCCCATCCTTGATGCCCGAAAGCTGCGATGAACCGTTTTCTCCCTGTCCCAAAGACAGGAGATTGAAATGACCCACCAACATAAGCTCGCCCTAGCCGGGAAATCGGCAGTCATTGCAGCGCTGATGAGCGGTTCGTCCCTCGTCTGGGCGCAGGACGCCACCGCGCCTGCGACACCCGCGCCCGCACCCGTTGCTGAAACAACCTTCACTCCGCCACCTGTTGTGCGCACAATGCCGACCGAAAATGACGTGGTGAACGCAGCCGCGGCCGAGCAGGCAGCCCAGGAAAAGGCCGTGAAGCAGGCCCCGAAGCCAGCGTTGGCACAGACCGCCCGCGTGCGGAGCGAAGCTCCGGCTCGGCCAACAACTGCCTTGGCACCTGACCCCGTCGCCGTCGATAATGACGTGACGCCATCACGGATTGTGACGCCGCCGGCCACCGATGCAATAGAACCCGCCGCGTCTACGCTGCCAGCGCTGGATGAACCAGCACCCGCTTTTGCAACCGATAGCGTAGCAGAACAGGACGCTACGACGAGTGAGGATGTCACGCTGATCGGTGGCATGGCCGCAGCGTTGGCCGCCCTCGGTATCGGAGCAGCGTTTTTCGCGCGCCGTCGTCGTAAGCCTGCAGAAACGGACCGCGCTACGCCAGTAACTGCGGCGCCTGCATTTGTGGCACCGCAGCCCATTCGCGAAGCAAGCGTTTTTCAGCAATTCGACCGGACGCCTGCGCCGCAGACGATCGCACCTCGCAAACCGATCCAGGGTCGTTCGGATATTCCGGTTACCGATCCGCTATTCTCAACGCCTGTGGTGGCCGGACCGATTACCGATCCGCTCTTCGCCCCACGCAATGCCGTGGAACCACCCATTACGGACCCGTTGTTCGCCAAGCATGATCGCTTCACTGGTCGGGCGCGCCGGGAAGATGAAATAGAACCGAAAACGCCTGAACTCGTTTCCTAAAAAGGTTCAACCCCAAATGAAAATGGGCGGCCTATCGCTAGGCCGCCCATTATTTTTCCCGTTGGGAAAACCGAATTACTTCAGTTCGACAGTACCACCAGCAGCGGTGATCTTCGCCTTGATTTCTTCGGCTTCAGCCTTGTTAACGCCTTCCTTGATGGCCTTCGGAGCCGACTCAACAAGAGCCTTGGCTTCGGTCAGACCCAGCGCGGTGATGGCGCGGACTTCCTTGATGACGGCGATCTTGTTGCCGCCGTCGCCGGTCAGGATTACGTCAAATTCGGTCTGCTCTTCAGCAGCCGGTGCAGCAGCACCAGCAGCAGGTGCTGCAACAGCAACTGCAGCAGCGGCGCTAACGCCCCACTTTTCTTCCAAAGCCTTTGCAAGGTCAGCCGCTTCAAGAACGGTCAGCGACGAGAGCTGCTCAACGAGCTTTTCAATATCAGCCATAAAAATAACACTCCGATTTTCTAGTCTATCTGTAGGGCCCGTCCGGATGGACGCAGCCGGTTAATCCAAAAAAATTAAGCTGCTTCTGTCGCAGCATAGGCACCAAATACCCGTGCCAGTTTCGCAGCAGGTGCGGTCGAGAGCTGGGCGATCTTCGTTGCCGGTGCCTGTACCAGGCCGACAATGGTAGCGCGCAGTTCGTCGAGCGAGGGCATCGAAGCCAACGCCTTTACACCGTTTACATCGAGGAAGGTGTCACCCATCGCACCGCCGACAATTTCAAGTTTGTCATTGGTCTTGGCGAACTCGACCGCAATCTTTGCAGCGGCGACCGGGTCCGACGATGTGGCGAGCGCCGTAGGTCCGGTGAGCAAATCTGCTACCGCACCATATTGCGTTCCCTCAAGGGCGATCTTGGCAAGACGGTTCTTGGCGACCTTGTAGCTTGCGCCGGCATCCCGCATCTTCAAACGAAGGTCGGTCGATTGTGCAACCGTCAACCCGAGGTTCCGGGTAACGACAACAACCGCCGCTTCGTTAAAAGTGGCGTTCAGCGATGCAACTGTTTCGGTCTTTTCAGAACGGTTCATGCATTACTCCTTTTTCGGGTCATTCCGGCGAACCGGACAAACCCAACACGAAATTCGAACCACGCAGATGCGTGACCCGTAACTTAGTCCGTGGGGAAGTTTCATGCCGAACTCGCGACAATGAACGTCGGGAGCAATTGGCGAAGGCAGGCACAAGGGCCAAACCTGAAATCTCTATCCCCGTCTAGGCTGGACATTAAGATGGGCAAATTCCCATCACCAACTGTCTCGGACGGTTGTCCGGAAAGGCCGTCGCCTCACCGAACGTCGCCGCCACTAGCAGGATCAGGGGCAGAGTCAAGGCCGTTGGGGAATTCCGCGCTCTGCGAGGCAGTAGAAATCCCGAAATCTTGTGCAGCTTTGGACAATTTATCTTACTGGACAAGCTTTGCCGCGCTGACCTAATCCGGTCACGTTGAATAGCCAAGGCAAGATAGGAGCAGATATGCCGGATGTCCGTGAAACCACTATGGCCCTGATCGAACGCTATTATGTCGCGTTCAACGCCATGGACATTGAAGGCATTTTGGCCTGCCTTACCGATGATGTTGCCCATGACATCAATCAGGGCGATCGCGAAAGCGGCAAGGATGCATTTCGCGCCTTTCTGGGCCGGATGGACCATGCCTATAGCGAGCAGTTAAAGGATATCGTCATCATGACCAGCCCGGACGGCGCACGTGCGGCCGCCGAATTCATGGTGCACGGCATCTACAAGGTTGCCGACGAAGGTTTCCCGGCGGCGCACGGCCAAAGCTATACTCTACCTGCTGGCGGCTTCTTCGAAATCCGCGACGGAAAGATTGCGCGCGTTTCGGTCTATTATAACCTCGCCGACTGGATCGCCAAGGTTTCATGACCGTAGACGTCCGCACGTTGACGGATGCAGAGGAGCGGCATGCCGCCATTCCGGCGCTGTCCGATCTGCGTATCCGTATTTTTCGGGGTTGGCCCTATCTCTATGACGGGACGGCGGATTATGAGGCGGAATATCTCGCCGAATTCATCCGCGAACCCGGTTCGGCGTTGGTCGTGGCACAGGATGGCGACGCGATTGTCGGCGCGGCGACGGCCTCGCCTATGGCGGGACAAAAACCAGAGTTTCAGGAACCCTTGCGGCGTCAAGGGCTTGATGTTACGCGCATCTTCTATTTCGGGGAGTCGGTCTTGTTGCCCGCCTATCAGGGGCAAGGCATCGGCCATCGCTTTTTCGACGCCCGCGAAGCTGCTGCCCGGGCGGCAGGGGCGGTCCAGACGGCTTTTTGTGCGGTGATCCGTCCCGACGATCATCCGATGCGCCCTGCTAGCCCCCGCGATCTGCATCCTTTCTGGCGCGCCCGCGACTATGCGCCGGTGCCGGGGCTGACGGGAACGCTCGAATGGCAGGATCTGGGTGATGCGGATGAAAGCGAACATCTGATGCAATTCTGGATGCGCAACCTGTGACCGCGCCAGTCCGCATCGCCGCCGCCCAATATACGATCGGGCAGCCCGACAGCTTTGCCGCTTGGCAGACGAAGGTGGCGCAATGGGTAGCCGATGCGGCCGGGCAGGGTGCGCAGCTTTTGGTATTTCCGGAATATGCGGCGATGGAACTGGCCGCGATCGACAGCGCGACGGCGAGCGACTTGCACGCCTCTTTGCGCGCCGTGGTGGCCTTGGGGCCGCAGATCGACGCCCACTATGCCGATTTGGCGCAGCACTTTGGAGTCACGGTGCTCGGCGGAACGCGGCCGCATGGCGTGGACGACGGGAGGATCGTCAACCGGGCGACGCTCTATCTTCCCGACGGCCAGAGCGGGCATCAGGACAAGATCATGATGACGCGCTTTGAACGGGAATCCTGGGATATCAAGGGCGGCACCCGCCTGCGCGTGTTCCGGACGCCTCTGGGGATGCTGGGCATTTCGACCTGCTATGATGTCGAATTCCCGATGATAGCGCGCACGCAAGCCGCCGCAGGCGCGCAGGTCGTCCTCTGTCCGTCCTGCACCGACAGTTTGCAGGGCTATTACCGCGTCCGGATCGGGGCGCAGGCGCGGGCGCTGGAGAACCAGATTTTCGTGGTGCAGGCACCGACGGTCGGCACGGCACCCTGGTCACCTGCGCTTGATGAAAATTATGGCGCAGCCGGGATTTTCGTCCCCCCCGATGGCGATAGCCCCGACGATGGTGTGGTTGCGATCGGCACCGAAGGGCAGGGGGCGTGGGTTTTTGCCGACGTGGATCTGGCCCGTGTCGAGCGGTGGCGGACCCAAGGGTCGGTGCGTCCTTTTGCGCATTGGCCCGAGCAATATTGCGGGGCTGATGTCGAAGACCTTCCCGTCGAGATTGTCCCGCTGGATTAAACTGTTCGCAAATCGGGACGGAGCGGCTAGGGCGCTGGGATGCCGCACAATTCCGCCCTGCCACGCCTGCATCTGCTGCTCGCCCTGGCGGTGATGGCGGTATGGGGCACGAATTTCGTCGTGATCAAATTGGCACTGGCGCATCTGCCGCCCCTGTGGCTCGCCACCTTGCGCTTTGCCTGCGCCTTTCTACCCGCCGCATTCTTTCTAAAGCGCCCGTCGGTGCCTCTGAGTAACCTTGCCGCTTATGGCGTGCTGATCGGTGCGGGGCAGTTCGGGCTGCTCTTTCTGGCGATGAAAAGCGACATTACGCCGGGCCTCGCCTCACTGGTTGTGCAGATCCAGGTGTTTTTCACCATCGCCCTGTCGATGCGCCTGACCGGCGAGCGGGTGCGCGGGTTTCAATGGGCGGCGCTTGCGCTAGCGACCAGCGGGCTCGCGATCATTCTGACCCATTCGGACGGCAGCGCCACGCCCTTGGGACTGGGGCTTGTCGTCACCGCCGCCTTTTGCTGGTCGAGCGGGAATATGGTGTCGCGGGCCGCGGGCAAGGTCGACATGCTCGCCTATGTGGTCTGGGCCAGCATCTTTGCCGTCCCGCCCTTGCTCCTCCTCGCCCTGCTGTTCGAAGGCGCACCCGCCTTGATCGCCGGTGCGCAGGAGGCGACTGTGACAACTTGGGCCGCCGTGGTGTGGCAAGCGGTGGGCAATACGATGTTCGGCTATGGCGTGTGGGGTTGGCTACTCGCGCGGCATCCGGCGGCGACGGTGGCGCCGATGGCGTTGCTGGTGCCTGTGTTCGGCATGGGGGCCTCGGCGTTATTTCTTGGCGAACCCTTGCAAAGCTGGAAGCTACTGGCCGCCGCGCTGGTCATGGGCGGTCTGGCGCTCAGCCTGCTCTGGCCGCGTTTTGCCGCAAAGCGGAGCACAGCGAACAGCGGGCAATGAAAAAGGGCCGGAAGTTTACCTCCGGCCCCTTATACTAATCTAAATGTGCAGGCTTATGCGCCAGCAACGTCAGCCAGATTGACCTTCAGGCCAGGGCCCATTGACGAGCTGATGGCAACCTTGCGGAGGTACTTGCCCTTGGAACCGCTTGGCTTGCTCTTGATAACCGCATCGACCAGCGCGTCGAAATTCTTGCGCAGATCGGCGTCAGAGAAGCTCTTCTTGCCAATGCCGCTGTGGATGATGCCCTGCTTTTCAACGCGGAACTCAACCTGGCCAGCCTTGGCAGCCTTGACGGCTTCGGCAACGTCCATGGTAACTGTGCCCAGCTTCGGGTTTGGCATCAGGCCCTTGGGACCCAATGTCTTACCGAGACGGCCAACGATACCCATCATGTCCGGCGTTGCGATAACGCGGTCATAATCAAGGTTACCGGCCAGCATGTCTTCCATCAGGTCTTCGGCACCCACCTTGTCGGCACCAGCAGCGGTCGCAGCGGCGGCCTTGTCGGCGCGTGCGAACACGGCAACCTTCATTTCCTTACCGGTACCGGCAGGAAGCGAAACCATGCCACGGACCATCTGGTCAGCGTGACGGGGATCAACGCCCAGGTTCAACGCAACTTCGATGGTTTCGTCGAACTTGGCAGTTGCCAGTTCCTTGATGGTCTTCAGCGCTTCGTCAACGCCATACAGCTTGTCAGCATCGAGATGTGCGAGCGACTTTGCTTTCTTGGTCAGCTTGGCCATTGGTTCAGCCCTCCACGATTTCGAGGCCCATGGCGGTAGCCGAGCCTGCGATGATTTTTACAGCCGCGTCCATGTCGTTCGCGTTGAGGTCAGCCATTTTCAACGTGGCGACTTCTTCGAGCTGCTTGCGGGTGATCTTTCCTGCCGAAACCTTGCCGGGCTCTTTCGAACCGGACTTCAGACCGAGAACCTTCTTGATCAGATAGGTAGCTGGCGGCGACTTCATTACGAAGGTGAAGCTCTTGTCCGCGAATACGGTGATCTTGGTTGGAATCGGCGTGCCCTTTTCCATGTCGCCGGTGGCGGCATTGAACTGCTTGCAGAATTCCATGATGTTCACGCCGCGCTGACCCAATGCAGGGCCGATCGGCGGAGAGGGGGTGGCAGAACCTGCAGGAACCTGCAGGCCGATATAGCCGTCAATCTTCTTGGCCATGAGTGGCCTCCTTTCATTCTTTCTCCGCCTTTGCGTGCGCATTGGCGGATCAAATTAAGCGGTCAAACGGCGATTCCGAAGAAAGCCTCCCGCACGGTTTCCCTTTGGTCAGCCAAGGGGAAGCGGGCCGATAGCCGAAGTTGGTGCAAAAGGGAAGTGCTTTAAATCAACACTTCATACGCCAGTCATTGACGCCCCCCGGCACCTTGTTATGTCAGCGCTTTAAACGGAGATGCAGCTTGGCCAGTTTTCCCGGTGCAATTACGGCATGGTGGCACCGCCATCTGCCCAAAATGACACTCGCAACGCTCTCGCTGCTGATCATCGCCATGGTCGTTATCTTCCTCCAGACTACCGCTAAGGAACGGGAGGCGCGCGCCGAAGCAACGGCGGTGATCGATATCCTCGCCGACCTGCGCGACGTTGTACGGACCGGGGTCGATGCCGAAACCGGTTCCCGCGGCTACCTGCTTACCGAAGATCCCGTTTTTCTGGAGCCTTATGACCGGGCGCGGAGCATCTGGTTGAGCGATATCGACCGGCTCGAATCCAAGTTCGACATGATGGACGAGCCTGAAAATGTCCTCGCCACGCAGCGTATCCACGCACTGGCGGAAAAGAAGCTGGATTTCATGAGCAAGGTCGTCACCTTGACCCGGCAGGGGCAACGCGATGTTGCCATTGCCGAGACCAAGACGAAATATGGCAAGCTCCTGCTCGACAATATCCGCGATATTGTGCGCGATTTGGAAATGAAGGAGCGGCAAAAGCTGGCACAGTCCGTCGATCGCGCCGACACGACAGAATATGGCATTACCGCAACGCTGATCGGCCTGATGCTGCTGATCGTCGGGCTTGCCTATTTCAGTTTCCGTCAGGAGCGCCGGGCAAGCCGCGTCGCCCTGCTCGATCAAGAGGCACTATTGCTCCGGCAGAGCAAGGAGCAAGCCGATTTGATTGCGCAGGAATTAAACCATCGCGTCAAAAACCTGTTCGCCGTTATCCTGTCGCTGATAACCCTGTCCGCGCGGGGCGGCACCGATGTGCCGACGACGGTCAAGAAAATCCGCGACCGTATTCACGCCCTGTCCCTGGCGCATTCGGTCAGCCAGGGCTCATCCGGCATCAGCTCAGTCGACATTGAGGAGCTTTTGTCCGCCACACTCGCGCCGTATCGCGATGCCCAAAACCTTATCAGCTATGATGGTCCGCATATAAATCTGCCGACAGCCGCCATGACGCCACTCGGTCTGATCATGCATGAACTGGCGACCAACGCGCTGAAATATGGAGCGTTATCTGTGCCGGAAGGTTCGATCGCAATCCGATGGGAGCAAAGTGATGGTGAGGATGGAAGGCACGTCGCGTTATACTGGGTCGAACAAGGCGGACCATGTCCTGATGTAGGTGCGGCGCAAGGCTTTGGAACGTCAATGATCGCGGCGTCGGCACAACAGTTGAACGGGCGTGTGGAACATCATTGGCATGCGCAGGGTTTAGAGGTAAATCTCCATTTTCCGCTCGGCCAAGCATGACTGCTGCCGGTGGAACGGGGGCAGCACAGATATTTGGATATACTGAAATGCATTTTTCATCGGGGCCAGACCATAGCGGCGGCGCACCCCACGCGCAAATTTTTGACCGGGACGATTCCTCGCGCAGGCTGGTCGACATGCGCATCCTGCTCGCCGAAGACGAGATTTTCGTGTCCATGGCGCTCGAAGCCGAACTGACGGCGGAAGGTGCCGAGATCATCGGACCTGTCATGACGCTGGCGCAAGGGATTGAGTTGATCGATTCCGGCGTCGAAATGGATGGCGCGATACTCGACGTCAATCTGGGGGACGCCCTCGTCTTCCCGATGGCGGAAATGCTGCGCGACCGCGGTATCCCCATCATATTTCACACAGCACTTGGCGAACGCGACGAATTCACCCGCGACTTCCCCGAGGCAAGCGTCTGCGTAAAGCCGACATTGCCTCAGGAACTGATCGGCCAAGCCGCAGCACGGTTCGGCTAAAACAGCCGAACCACCGTTTATTTCATCAATTCGACTTCTTCGAAGTCCAGTTCGACCGGGGTCGCACGGCCGAAGATCGATACCGATACCTTGACGCGGTTCTTGTCGAAGTCGAGTTCTTCAACCAGACCGTTGAAGCTTGCGAACGGGCCGCCCAATACCTTGACCTGGTCGCCGATTTCGTAGTCGACCGAAACGCGCTTTTTCGGCGCAGCTTCCAGTTCCTGCTTGGTGTTCAGGATGCGGGCGGCTTCGGCTTCACTGATCGGCTGCGGCTTGTTGCCCGCGCCGAGGAAACCGGTGACCTTCGGCGTGTTTTTCACAAGGTGATAGACATCGTCGTTCATGTTCAGCTTGGCGAGCACATAGCCGGGGAAGAACTTGCGTTCCGCCTTGATCTTCTTGCCACGGCGCACTTCGGTCACCTGTTCGGTCGGAACCTCGACGGCTTCGACCAGTTGCGAGAGGCCAATGCGCTCCGCTTCGGCGAGTATCTGGTCACGGACCTTGTTTTCAAAACCCGAATAAGCGTGAATGATGTACCAGCGTGCCATATCTTCTATTCTTTTCTCTTGCCGCGCTTAGCCCTGAGCCAGCGACAGCAGCCCCTTCACAATCGCGGCAAAGACCGCGTCGACGCCCAGGAAGAAGAAGGCAAGTATGATCGTCATGATCAGCACCATGATGGCGGTCTGCACGGTTTCCTGCCGGGTGGGCCATACTACCTTGCCGATTTCGGTCCGTACCTGACGGATGAATTCACCGGGGCTTGTCTTTGCCATATTCTGTCTTCCTGTTTCGCTTCCGAGGGTAGCCGCCATCGCTCCGACCGGCGGGGTCGAGAGCGATATAGGTTCCGATTTCGGAAAGACTAGGCCTTTAGCCAGAGATTCGCGCGGAGGCAAGTAGCATTAGGCACCCCCATGCCCACGCAAAGATCGCGCTGGAGCGGGCGGAACCCATGCCCTTCTGCGGTGTTCAGCATCGCGCAAAGGGGATATTTATGTCAGCAACGATAAAACGCGATCTACGGACAGGTCGCCCGCTGTGGCTCGACCAGCGTCTTCCGTCCATTCCCACCCAGCAATTGACGCGCAAGGTCAGTTGCGACGTTCTGGTAGTAGGCGCAGGCATTTCCGGTTCGATCATTGCAGAATCGCTGAGCGATGCGGGATTGAAGACCGTCATTGCCGACCGTCGCGGACCGGTGCGCGGTTCCACACCAGCGTCCACCGCCCTGCTGCAATATGAAATAGATACACCCTTGTCGCACCTGTCCGACCGCATCGGTCTTGACCGGGCTGAACGGTTGTGGCGCCGGTCACGGCTGGCTGTGGATGCGTTGCGCGAACGAACACGCGCGCTGGGCATAAAGGCCGAGCAGGCGACGCGCGATTCGCTCTATTTGTCGGGCAATGTCCTGAACGCCGAAGGGCTGGCGCGCGAAGCCGATGCAAGGCGGCGCGCCGGTTTCGAGGTCAGCTTTTTCAAGCCCGCCGAGGTTTTGGAAAATTACGGCATCCAGGGGCGCTCCGCCATTGTCGGGCGCGACAATTATATGGCGGACCCGCGCTTGTTGGCGGCGGGCTATCTGAAAAGTGCGATCGCGAAGGGGGCCAGACTGTACGCGCCGGTCGAGGTAACTGATATCGAGGCGTCCAAAGCGGGTGTGGTCGTCCAGACTGCGGACGGCGTGGAAATCCAGTGCGCATCGCTGGTCATTGCGACCGGATATGAAATGCTGAAAGGCATTCCGCGCAAAGGAAACAAGATCATTTCCACCTGGGTCATTGCGACCAAGGCGCAGCCGCGCAAAATATGGCCGACGGGCTGTATCATCTGGGAGGCGGCGGACCCCTATCTCTATATCCGCACGACGCCCAAGGGGCATGTCATATGCGGCGGCGAAGATGCGGAAATTGCCGATGCCGATGAACGCGATGCCCTGAACGAGGCAAAGACGGCCAGGTTGACGGAAAAACTGGCCAAGCTGTTGCCGATGATCGACCCCACGCCCGCCTATAGCTGGAGCGGCAGTTTCGGCGATTCAGAGACAGGCACGCCCACGATTGGTCCCATTCCCAAGATGCCCAATTGCTATGCGGCAATGGGCTATGGCGGCAATGGCATCACCTTTTCGATGATGGCCGGTCAGATGTTGCGTGGCATGATTACCGGCGATGGTGATCCCGACAGCGATCTGGTTTCATTCGGGCGGAATTTCTGAAGCCTCCCTCCGCCATCGTAATGCCTTGACGCACCGCCCCTCTGGGCTATTTCCAACATGGTCTTTGCAACAGGAATTCTTCACCCATGCCATCCGGTCTCGCCGCCTTACTCGACGATATTGCCACCATCACCAAAGTCGCCGCCGCGTCGGTAGACGATGTTGCTGCCGCTGCCGGTAAGGCAAGCAGCAAGGCCGCAGGCGTGGTAATCGATGATACCGCTGTGACGCCGCAATATGTGACCGGCTTCACCCCGGATCGCGAACTGCCCATCATCTGGCGCATCGCCAAGGGATCGCTGTTCAACAAGATTGTGATCATCCTGCCGGTGGCATTGCTACTCAGCTTGTTCCTTCCATGGGCGATTACGCCGTTGCTGATGCTGGGCGGGGCCTATTTATGCTTTGAAGGCGCGGAAAAGGTCGTCGAAAAGCTCAGCCCGCATGAGGAAGAGACCTTGGCGGAAGAAGTGGCCGAGTTGACCAGTGCCGAGCATGAGCAGGTGATGGTCAAAGGTGCGGTGCGCACCGACTTCATCCTGTCGGCAGAAATCATGGCGATTGCGCTGAATGAAGTGAAGCAGTTGGCCGAAACCTCGGTCTGGCTGGAGGCAGCGACATTGGCCGTGGTGGCCGTTGCCATTACGATTGCGGTTTATGGCGTTGTCGGGCTGATCGTCAAAATGGACGACATCGGTCTGAACATGGCGCAACGCAAGCTTGGCGCCACCCGAGCCATCGGCCGCGCCATGGTGCGCGGCATGCCAAAGCTTCTGGCGGCGCTGTCGACCATCGGCACCGCGGCGATGCTGTGGGTCGGCGGGCAGATCATCATCCACGGCTTCGGCGTCCACCCCGCCGAATTTGTCGGCCTCCACGAAGGCGCGCTGGCATGGTTCGTCGACGCGGCGCTCTGCGGCGTGTTCGGCCTGGCGTTGGGTGCCATCATCGTCTGGGTGCACCACAAGGTCGCGGGTGCGAAGGGGCATTGAGCGGAGCTATGTGACGGAAAGGAAGTAGGCTGTGCTGTTCATTCTGCCTTTCCTGCTGCAAGTTGAAATAGTGTCGGACCGTAGACCTGAGACGTTACGAATTGAACCTGCACACTTCCAGATATGGCTGGATTACAGCAATTGCATGACAGCAAAAACGGTGACGCAGCCTTCCGCGCTTGAAAAGGATTCGCCCGAAGCACAAGCTGCAATCAAAGAATGTCGCGCCGAAGTTGAAAAGGGCATGAATGCCGGAAAATATAAGGGAATCGCCAAGAATCCGGAAGATTGGTCGCGCAAGAAAGTGACGAAAACACTCGATCAAACCGACAGGCAATTAGTGACCATCAAAGACCGGTTCCCGAATCTAAACCGGGTAAACGCACGGATGGCCGAAGAAGATTTAGGCGTCAGAGTGTATGCGCCCATTGAGAAGCTTTATGCACGTTATGTCGAATGTCTGCAAAGCGACTATCGGACGGACAAAACGCGGCGCACGCCTGAACAGAGGACTGCGGGTTGGCGTAAGGCGATCGCGATGTGCAAAGACTTGAAGGGTGAACTGATGGTTCAAGCGGATATCATTATGGCGCGTCAACCGGACTTTCAGGATACTGACACGCGGAAAGCTGCTGTCTCGGCCACATTCGATGGCCATGACGAAATGATTTTGAAAACTGCAGCGATTGACTGGTCAAAGCCCAAATAAGGCAACGGTCGTCACCATTGGCCAGATAGCCGGGTGGCTCTACGGTTCAAACACGGTTCTTCGCGCGATCTGACAAGAAAATGGCAGGAGTTGGGGGACTCGAACCCACGACCCTCGGTTTTGGAGACCGATGCTCTACCAACTGAGCTAAACTCCTGCACTTCACGTTTCCGCGAAGAGATGCGCCCTTAACGCTGTTGGCGTGGCGGGGCAAGTATCAATGTGCCGCTTGCGGCCTATGTGTTGGGGACTGTCCCTTTAGAGACTGTCCCCAACCCTGATCAGAACTTGATCGATGCTTCCAGACCGTAGATCCGCGGTTCGTTGACGAAACCGGTAAGGTTGTTGAAGTCGATGCCGCCCACGGCCGACGCGTCGTTGGTGATGTTGCGGACATAGCCGGCAATATCGAAACGGTCGGTGCGGTAGCCGAGGCGCAGGCCGCCTTCGAGCATATGGTCATCGTTAAACTCTGCCGAGGTGTAGAGGAAGAAGTTGACGTTCGACCGGTATGCCCAATCGGTGAAGGCATAGATTTCGCCGCCCGCAACCGGCACGCCATAGCCTGCGGTCCAGTTGATCGACCATTTCGGTGCCTGCGGCAATTGGTTGCCGTCGATCGAGAAAATGCCGGGGCTGCCGGGACGGACCGGGTCGGTCACGGTGCAACCGCCGCCGCAGCCGGTGATGAACGCGTTGGCATCGTCGATTTCGGCATTGTTATAGCTGATGCCGGCGGTCAGGCTGAGATTGTCGACAGGGCGTGCCTCCAGCTCGGCTTCGAAGCCATAGCCAGCGACATTGTCGACGTTGATCAGGCGGGCTGCGTTGCTGGCACCACCGACGGCGGTCAACTGCGCATTGTTCAAATCATATTTGAACGCCGACAGGTTGAAGCGCAGGCGGTTGGAAAACTGCGTCTTGATACCGGCTTCGTATGACATGATCGTCTCGGAATCGGCGGTGCTGATCGCGTCTTGAACCGTGGTGAAGACGAACAGCGCACGTCCCTGGATCGATGGCGCGCGATAGCCCTTGGCCACGCGGGCATAGACGTTCACGGCGTCCGACGCTTCATAGGTGGCGCTGACGTCCCAGGTCAGGTTGTTGTCCTGAACCTTGGCAAAGCCTGTGCCGATAGCGCCGAAGAAGCCGCCGCGACCAACGTCCAGACGGCGCTTGTCGTCATTGTAACGCAGGCCTGCGGTCAGCGAGAGCTGCTCGGTCACGGGATAGGTCAGCGAACCGAATACGCCCCATGCCTTGGAATCCTGCTGCTGAAGCGCGGTCACGCTGGGACGGGTGCCGGTGGGCGTGTCGTAGTTGTACGACGCAATGGCGAGGCTTTCGTCGAAGTAGAACACGCCTGCCTGATATTTCAGGCCTTCGTCATTGTTCGAGGAAATGCGCAGTTCTTGCGTGAACTGGTCGAGATCGGGAACATCGTCCTGCGAGTTGGCGGAGAAGGGAATGAAGCCGGGGCCCGCAGGCACACCGCCGTCGATGTCGCCACGGCTGGTATATTTGCCGCTCCACCATGAGGTGACCGAGGTCAGGGTCGCGGGGCCGAAATCATATTCGAAATTGCTGGCGACGCTGTACAGTTTCAGTTTCTGGAAGTTCAGGCCATCGGCGCGCACCTGATCCCGGCGGAATGGCGTATTGACGCCGCCCAGACCGACCAGATTGTTGGTGCCCGGTGCGAACAGGTTGGCGCGGAACACGCGGGCGGTGCCGTCAAAGTCGCGATACTGTCCGGTGACGCGCAGCTTCACATTGTCGGCGGGCGCATATTGCACCTGCAAACGGGCGGCGAGGTCGGCATAACCTTCCAGATCGCTGCCATTGTTGAAATTGTCGATATTGTCGACCCAGTCGCTGCGGCGCTGCCAAGACAGTGAACCGCGGATCGACAGGCTGTCGGTGACCTTGCCGCCAATTCCGGTTTCGATACCGGCGGTGTTGAATCGGCCAAAGGATGCCTTCAGATAGTTGGCGCCTTCCTTGTCAGGACGCACGCTGTCGAACTTCACAATACCGGCAGGGGTGTTGCGGCCGAAGAGAGTACCTTGCGGTCCGCGCAATACTTCGACGCGATCGACGTCGAATACGGGGAAGCCTTTCAGGATCGGGTTCTCCAGAACGACATCGTCATAGACGATGCTGACGGGCTGCGATGCGTTGAGGTCGAAGTCGGTGTTGCCGAGACCGCGGATGTAAAAGCGCGGGAATGTGCGGCCGAACGAGCTTTCGATGTTCAAGCTGGGGACGCGGCCGGCAAAGGCGCGGATGTCGCCGCCGCCTGCGTTGATCGCATCAAGCTTTTCGCCCGAAACAACGTCGACGGACAAGGGAATGTCCTGCAGATTTTCTTCGCGACGCTGCGCGGTCACGACGATTTCGGTCAGGCCTTCATCTTCGGCAGCAGCAGCGTCTTGCGCGGCGGCAGGCGCGACGAACAGGCTGGTGGAGGCAATGGCGATGGCGACGCCGGATACGATTGTAGAATGGATAGAACGCATGGGAGACTCCCTGAAAGTCAATGGATCGAAGAAGAATCGGTGCACTTCCGGCACCGTTAATCGCGCCATCATTCTTCCCGTTTAAAGGGTCAACCTCACATTGCAGTTTTGCGACAATTTTTGCCGCAACTGTGGCCGATTTGCACTGCTGTTCAGAAGCTCATTTCGCCATAGACACGGCGCACATCGCCGCCCCATTCGCCATGATATTTGTCCAGCAATTGCTCCGACATCGTCTTCCCCGACGCGACGATTTCGCGCAGCGGATCGAGGAAACCGGTTTCATTGTCGCCGCTGCTGTTCAGGCAATTGCGCGCCGTCAAGCCAGCCGAGGAAATATCGAGAATGCGCCCCGCAAGGTCGAGCAGTTTTCCGCCACCGGGCAGCGCGGCATTCAGCCCCTGCGCCGGAACCGCCGAGCGCAGCGCCTCGCGCTCTTCCATCGTCCAATGCTTCACCTCGTCCCAAGCCGCATCCAACGCGCCCTGATCGTAGAGCAAGCCGACCCAAAAGGCGGGGAGAGCGCAGATGCGATTCCACGGGCCGCCATCGGCCCCGCGCATTTCGAGGAAGCTTTTCAACCGGACCTCGGGAAAGGCGGTCGACATATGGTCTTCCCAATCGGTGACGGTGGGCTTTTCACCGGGCAGAACCGACAATTCACCTTTCAGGAAATCTTTGAAATCGAGACCCGCCGCATCGATATATTTGCCGTCGCGGTAGACGAAATACATCGGCACATTCAGCATATAGTCGACATAGCGTTCATAGCCGAAACTGTCGTCGAACACGAAGGGAAGCATGCCGGTGCGATGTGGATCGGTATCCGACCAGATATGGCTGCGATAGCTCAGGAAACCGTTCGGCTTTCCTTCCAGAAAAGGCGAGTTGGCGAACAATGCGGTCGCCAGCGGTTGGAGCGCCAAAGAGGTACGGAATTTGTGCGCCATGTCCGCTTCGCTCGAAAAGTCGAGATTGACCTGGATGGTGCAGGTGCGCAGCATCATGTCGAGGCCCATGCTGCCCACGCGCGGCATATGGCGCAGCATGATGGCGTAGCGGCCCTTGGGCATGATGGGCAGCTCTTCACGGGTCTTGTCGGGCCACAGGCCCAGCCCGAGAAAACCTTTGCCCGTCTTTTCGCCAATGGCTTTCACCTGTTTCAGATGCCGTCCGGTTTCGGCGCAGGTCTGGTGCAGATTTTCGAGCGGCGCGCCGGACAGTTCCAACTGGCCCGCAGGTTCCAGACTGACGGTGCCGTCAGGCCCGCTCATCGCGATGACATTGTCGCCTTCCATCACCGGTGACCAGCCAAATTCGGTCAGCGCCATCAACAGGTCACGGATACCGCCGGGTTCGTCATAGGATGGCGCGCTGAAATTCTTGCGGCAATAAACGAATTTCTCATGCTCTGTCCCGATACGCCACCGGTCCTTGGGTTTCTCTCCCTTGGCGATGGCGGCAACGAGTTGGTCGCGGCTTTCGATGACGGGTTCGTTGCGATTCGAAACTGTTTTTGTGCTCATGGCGGGGGTTTAGAAATGTCGCGGCTGTATTGCCAGCAATTTCATTGCGTCAGTTCACGGTCACCAGAAAGGCCAAAGCAAAGCTGGCCGCGTTCGCCATTGTCGGGGCCGAGAGGGAGAGTACCGATCCCGATACCGAGGCACCCATGGGGTCGGACTCGTCGGCGCCCAAGGCGTCATCATCTTCCGCAGTTAACGTGCTGGCGCAGTCGGTACCCGAGCGTAATGAATTCGGGACATAGCTCGTGTTGGGCGGAATGATGTCGGTCCCTGCGATTGTCGTGGCAAGGCCGGGGCCGTTATTGGAAATGGTGATGCAATAGCGGATGCGCGCGCCGGGCACGCTTTTGTGATTGGACGCGCTGACAAAATCGGTTTGAGCGACGCTGATTTTTGTGACGTTCAGCGTTGCCGGTAAGGGCAAAATCGTCAGGGTCGAATGGAAAAACGTACCGGTGTTGTTGAGTACACCGTCGCAAATGGACAGGGTCCAAATCCCGTTGGCATTTTGCCCGTTAAAGGCGTTCAGGGATTGGAGCGGTGCGAAGGTGCGCTGGAAAGGTGGTACTATCGTGGTCACAAGTGCTACGTCATTGGCGGCCGAATGGTTGCCGATCAGGTTTGGCGAAGCGCTGTCAAATAGGACGTTCAGATTGCTGCGGTTGGCTCCAGTTTGGCGAAAAAGTGTAACGGTTGTTCCGGCCGGCGAAGTCAGGCTGATGGTCAGGTTGTTTCGCCGGACATGCGCGAGAAGGACGCCGATATTCACATCCGCGATCGTGTAGACTTCGGGAACGGTGAAAGTTCGCAAGAGCGGCGTTGCGCAGGGTGTTTGCGTTTCCGAAATCGGCGCGTCTACCGTCGTGGTATAGGATATTGCCGACTGCGCATGGGCGGGTGCGGCCATGACGCTCCATACAAGCAGAAGCACCGCACAGACGCGCAGTAATAGGGACGGGCCGAACCGAAGAGTGGCCAAATATATAACCATAGTTATATATCTAGCGCGAAAATCGCAAATTTCACGCAAAAAATGTGGGGGTCAGCCCAATGGCCCGGGGGAGACCGTTCAGTTTACGGTTGCGTTAAACACCATGGCGAAGCTCGCCGCTGGCCCGAGCGATGCGGCCCGGCCGGTCACCACATTCCCGGCAAAATCCATGCCGAAGGGGTCGGTTTCATCGCCGCCGCTATTATTGTCATCCTCTGCCGTGGTCGCTGCCGCGCAGGATGTGCCGGAGAGCATGCTGCCCGGAACGAACGTCAGATTGGCCGGAATGCTGTCGGTGGCAACAACGTTGCTGCTGGTGGCGCTACCCGAATTGGACACGAGCACGCAATAGCGGACAATGGCGCCGGGAACGGACTTGGGATTGGTGCCGCTGACACCGTCGCTCACCACGCTGCTCAGCTTGGTGACGCTGAGCGTGGTTTGCGGATTGCAGAAGGTGAAGTCGTTGATGGCAATGGCTTGCCCGTCGGGATCGGCGGGGGCTGTCGTGTGGTTGCCATAGACGATCGTGATCGTATCGACGGGCGATGCGAAGGTTGCAACGACCGTGCCCTGGCTGGTGGTATCTGACGCGGTGACATCGCCGATGGCGACGTTGCCGAAGACATAGTTGGTAATGCCGTTGGTCAATATTGGTGTGACCGACGAACCATTGTAACTGCCGGTAATGGTCATCTTGTCGGCAAAGTCATTGGGTGCATAGTCGACATCAAAGATCGTAAACTGTGTGCCGGGCACTGCGGTCGGCAGCGTGACCACCGTCGTCGTCGTTTGCGTGCGCGTGGTATATTCGACATTCTGGTACAGCGAGTTCTGGCCCGGTATTCCGCCTGTGATCGTCGCGTTGAGTTGCAACGGGATGGTGAACGTGCCTTGCGTGGTCACATTGAAACCGATGGTGCCGATATTGGCCACAGTCGCGGTCCCGGTCGAACTGCCGCTGGTCCAGCTTTGCGCGTTCCAGTCCAGCAGGGTCGTGCCATTTGGGCAGACCAGCGTCGGTGGCGTGCCGGCGGTACGGGTGCCAGTCGTAGTGAAGCTGACAGCCGCGTCATCATCTTCGTTTACGGATGCGTTGTTTGGCGTCGAATCCAGATCCGCTACAGACGATGCGCTGATTTCGGCATCATTCTGGATGGTGGTTCCAAGCCCGGCCGTTACGGTTACGTTTATCGTCAATGTCCGGGTGGTTCCTGCAGGGATGCTGCCGACGGTCCAGACTCCGGTGGCGCTGTCATAGCTGCCAAAACCGGAGGCGCTGACAAAGGACACCCCGGCGGGCAGGATATCCAACACCGTCACGCCCGAAGCCGTGGACGTAGAACCCGCTGCGTTGGTGACGGCCAAAGTATAGGAAATCGCGCCACCGCTCGCCGGGTTGGCGTTGCTGACAGTCTTGGTGAGCGAAAGATCGGCATAGCTGGCGGGGGCGCTCGTCAAATAGAGGTCGGCACGGGTGAATGTGCCGACATCTATCGATACGGAATCGCAAATGACCATGGTCCAAGTGCCTTGCGCATTTTGTCCGTCAAATGCGGTCATTACCGCCGTCGGCCGGAATGTGCGCAAATAGGGGGGAACTGTTCCTGTCGTATCGTCCACACTATGGGATGAAATCGCCGCAGCCGCTTCGTCGTCAAACAGGACATTCAAATTGTCCGCCGCGCCACCGACATTGGTCATGATCTGGACACTGGTTCCCAGCGGCGAGGTCAGCGTGATACGCAAATCGGATCGGTAGGTATGGCTGAGCAAAACGCCGAGGTTGACGTCGGCGACGAGGAAACTTGTTCCTACTGTGAATGTTCGCGTCACTGTGGTCGCGCAATTGGTCGAGTCGACGATATTTCCGGTGGTCGTATTCGTATATTGGGTTACCGTCTGCGCGACAGCCGATGCGGGTAGGCCGCACGCCATCATCAGCAGCACCACAATGGCACTGACCGCGCGCAACAAGGTTGCATTCCAAACAGGAAGCGATCCCATTTTCATTTTCGCTCCGGTCCCCACATCCAACGGAACGGCTAAAGCATAGGACTTAATTAATAATAAAGAACGGCAGAAGTCCCCACATCCAATTTGTAAAATCTGGTCATTTTGCGGCAAAAGTTAACACAATTACGGGTCGTTAACCTTAGCCCGCTACATATGGTCGCGAGTGTTACGACCAGGACCTCCATTGCAAAGACTTTTGACCCAAAGGCTTCGGCTACTGTTGGCGACTTTGTTCGTCCTTTTGATGGGCTTCGGATCGACATCCGCCCAAGCGCAGAGCTGTGCGCCCGCTGCGTCGCAAGGCACTGCGCCGCAGGGTTGGGAAACTTACTGCTGGCTGGATTTTTCGACCTATAATGATGCGACCGCCCGTTCTGCGGTGGGGCAGAATTTCTCTTTCAACCTGAATGATGGCTCGACGCTGTCGTTCAACCTGAAGGTGACACCGACCACCGCGGCGGCGTTCAACTCGATCGCTGCGCCATCCTGGACCGGGGCTGCCGTCGGCAACACAGCCTTTCTCGGTATTCCCGGCCGGCCCGTGCTCTACACTTCGGCGGCGGGCAGTAAATCGATCACCTTTTCAGGGATAACGATCACACCACCGCCGGGTGCGCCTGCGGTGACTGCTTACTCTTTTGTGGCCGCGGATGCGGAATCCACCAATGATGGCGAGAATTTGCAATTCGTCACCAACGGTACGGGGTGGCAGATCCTGGATCAGGTCAACCCGATCAGCGGCAATAACTATCCGACGATCACCGGCACCGGAACGTCGACATTCACCGAAACGGGCGTGCCGGGAACAGTCGGGGGCTATATTGTCGGGTCAAACAGCCCGACGACAGTCACCACCAATATGCAGGCGGGTGGCTTGCAAGGCGCGATGTTCGCGGTGCGCTTCGCCTCGATCCGCCTCCGTAAGACCATTACCGGCGCACGTGTCAACGCGGCGGACCAGTTCACCTTTCGCGTGTCCGCAACATCGTCGGGAACCACACTTGCGTCGGGTACGACGACCGGGACCGGAAACGGCCCATTCTCTGCCACGCCGCTTTCGCTGGCATCGGGCATCGGGCTGACCCTGTCCGAAGCCATGGCCGCGGGCAGTGTCAGCACGTTGGCGAAATATCAGAGCCGGCTGACCTGTACGAATACCACAACCAGTTCGACAACGCCGCTGCCCAATAATCTGCTGACGACCAGCTACAATTTCGGCGCGTTGCAGTTCGGGGATGCGGTGATTTGCGTGTTCAACAACGCGGCCTTCCCGCATATCCAGATCAGTAAGGCGCTCGGGACGGGCGGGCGGCGTTTTAGCACCGACCAGTTTACCGTGCGGATCAACCAGGCATCGACCGTTGTGGCATCGGCAACGACGACAGGGACGGGCACGACGGTGACCGGCGGTAATACCGGCTTGGTGCAGGTCACGCCGGGGACCGCCTACACCTTGGATGAAATCATGTCGGGGCCGGGCAGCCTGTCGCAATATACGTCCACACTCGCCTGTACGAACGCGACCAACGGGGTGACGACGACGTTCCCGACGACCGTGCCGGGGAATATCACGCCGGTCTTGGGCGATGTTATCAGCTGCGTCGTCACCAACACGCGGCTGGCGGGTAATGCGACGCTGGTGGTGTCAAAGACATCGACCGTGCTGTCCGATGGCGTCAGCGCGGCCAATCCCAAATCCATCCCCGGCGCAATTATACGCTATACGATCACGGTGCAGAATACCGGTAACCTGTCGGTCGACGCCAACAGCATCGTCATCGTTGATGCGTTTCCGCCGAATTTCACGCTCGACGCCTCAACGCCCTTCACCTTTACCGAAGGCACAAGGCCCAGCAACCTGAACGCGTTTAACCAGGGCACGATGGTGACCTATTCCAACACGGGCAGCGCGCCATTCACGGCACCATTGGGCAGTGGCTATAATTCTGCCATCCGCGCGTTCCGCTACGCGCCGACCGGCACGATGCAAGGCGCCAACGCGACCGGGCCATCCAGCTTTTCGATCTCGTTCGTCGGGCGCCTGAACTAGGCCCAATCTCCCTGCGCCGCCATCCAGACCGATAGCGCCGCCACCGCCGCCGTATCGGCGCGCAATATCCGCGGGCCAAGCGAGACGGCCACCGCCGCCGGATGCGCGCGAATGGCGCTGTTCTCCGCATCGGTAAAGCCACCTTCCGGCCCGATCAGCAGCGCGGCGGGTCCGGCCTTGATGGCTGACCCGAACGGTACGCCCCCACGCTCGTCACAGAAATAGAGCGCACGTTCCGCCGGCCAGTCGCGCAGCAGGGCATCGAGTTTTGCCAGCGGCGCAATCTCCGGCAGGGCTGTCCGCTCGCACTGTTCGGCCGCCTCGATCATATGCGCGCGTAAGCGGTCTTCCTTGACCTTGTCCACGACGCAGCGGGCCGTCAGCAAGGGCACAAAACGCGCCACACCCAACTCGCAGGCTTTCTCCGCGATCCAGTCAAACCGGTCCTTTTTGACCAGCGCCTGACACAGCCAGATATCCGGCACCGCCTCGCGCTCGCGTAACCGCTGAGCCACCTGCAAAGTCAGGTCGCGCTTTCCGGCGCTCGCCACATGGGCGAGATATTCGCCGGTTTGATCATCGAACAGGACAACAGGCGCGTCCACTTTCAGCCGCATGACCCCGATCAGATAATGCGCCGCGCCGCCGGATACCGCGACATCCTGCCCTTCGGCCAGCGGCTGTTCGACAAACAGGCGCGGGGTGGATTTCGGGGGCCAGGCGGGGGTTGCGGGCATGACGGTTCCCTAACCCCAAATAGACCGCGCGTCATCCTGCTTTTGGAACAAGTTCGGCGTGACGACGGGCGGATTTTTGTGCAGAGCGGTGCCATGGCGATTCAAACGGTTCCGGACAGTGAATATAGTGGCTTCATGGGCCTGTTGCCCCCAAAGCTCCGCGCCTTTGCCTTACTCGCCCGTTTTGACCGGCCGATTGGCTGGTGGCTGCTCTATTGGCCCTGTGTTTATGGACTGGCGCTGTCGGGTGGATTGATTGCGCAGTGGGATCTGGCGCTGTGGATGCTGCTGGGTGCCATTGCGATGCGCGGGGCCGGGTGCGTGTATAACGACATTGTCGACCGCGACCTTGACGCGCAGGTCGCGCGCACCGCGCTGCGGCCATTGCCGAGCGGCGCGCTCAGCGTGAAGGCGGCGTGGGCGTGGTTGCTGACCCTGTGCCTTGTTGGTCTCGCCGTGCTGATGCAACTCCGGTGGGAGGCGCAACTGGTTGCCCTCGCCAGCCTTGCGCTCGTTGCGGCTTATCCCTTTATGAAGCGGATAACATGGTGGCCGCAGGTATGGCTCGGACTGGTGTTCAGTTGGGGCGTGCCGGTCGGCTGGGTTGCGATTACCGGGCAGGCCGACGCCGCGATGGGCTGGCTGTACGCCGGAACGATCTGCTGGGTCATCGGCTATGATACCGTCTATGCCATGCAGGACCGCGAAGATGACGCGCTGGTCGGCATCAAGTCGAGCGCCTTGCGTCTGGGCGGCTATATCCGCAGTGGCGTCGCGGTCTTCTATGCGTTGGCGATTGCCGGTTGGGGCATGGCAATCTGGAGCATCCGCCCCGAAAAGCAGGCGCTGGTCGCGCTGGTGCCCGTTGCTATTCACTTGATGCTTCAGCTTTTCTCGCTCAAACGTGATGGCAGCAACGCGCTTGGCCATTTCCGGTCGAACCGGATGGCGGGACTGTTGGCAGCCCTGGCCTTTCTGGTCGTCGGGGCAGCAGGGACATTTTAGGAGAGTAATATGGAACATCGCCGTCTTGGAAAAAGCGCTGTTGTTGTTTCCGACATCTGCATGGGAACAATGACCTTCGGATCGCAAACCGAAGAGGCAGAGGCGCATCGCATATTGGACAAATGCCTTGATGCCGGAATCAACTTCTTCGACACGGCAGAGGGCTATCCAGTTCCGCCCGACATCAAATGGGTCGGCCGGACCGAAGAAATTGTCGGGCGCTGGATGAAGGGCAAGAACCGCGACGCGATCATCATGGCGACCAAGGTCTCCGGCCCCAGCCATGTGTGGTTCAAATCCCCCAAGCGTGGCGGCATGACGGCGCTGGACCGGCATAATATTACCGTCGCGGTCGAAGACAGCCTGCGCCGGTTGCAGACCGACTATATCGACCTTTACCAAACCCACTGGCCCGACCATGACACCGCCTATGACGAGACCATGGAAACGCTGGATAAACTGGTGCGCGCCGGAAAAGTGCGCGTGCTGGGGTGCTCGAATGAAACCAGCTATGGCCTGATGAAGTCGCTTGCGACCTCGGAACGGCTGGGCACGGCGCGGTACCACACGATCCAGAATAATTATTCGATCAACAACCGCCGGTTCGAAGATGAACTGAAGCAGGTCTGCCGTCAGGAAGGCGTGTCGTTGTTGCCCTTTTCACCGCTCGCAGGCGGCGTTCTGTCGGGTAAATATCTCGACAACCAGCGCCCTGAAGGCGCACGGTTCTCGCGCTATCTGGAGATGAAAGGGGAACGCCAGTTTGAAATGGCACAACGATTTGCAGGGCCAAGGGCGCTGGAATCAACGGCGCGGATTGTCGCCATCGCGAAAGAAGCGGGCATGTCGCCCATCACCCTGGCGACGGCTTGGTCAAAACAAAATGACTTTGTGGCCTCGACCATCGTGGGCGTCAGCCGCGAAGATCAACTGGACGAGATTTTCGCAGCGATTGACCTGAAGCTGAGCAAGGAAGTGATGTCGGCGGTGCACAAGGTTACGAAGGAAATTCTGTACCCGATGGGGTAGTGGTTGGGAGCGTCCCGATCGGGACGCTTACCAAGCGGATACTCCCTTTACCTTACGCGCTTCGTCACCCTGAACTTGTTTCAGGGTCTATTTCTCAGCCTGTTCCTACGCCCTCGGTGACAAGCCAGACGGCAACGCACGGTTGCGTTCTCTTTTACAGTAGGTTTGCCGCTTAAAGATGGACCCTGAAACAAGTTCAGGGTGACGGTGTGTATTATTTCGATGGCAACGACGGCTTCTCATTCAGTGGTATCAGCCCGATTAGCCCGTCACAATCTCCGAACGGCCATAGCCCAAGGCTTCGGCCAGTGCCTGCAACCGGCGCTGGACCGAGTTGGAACGCAGTCGTGTTGCCTGACCGCTCAACCGCAGGCGTAATATGGAGTCGTCGCCTTCGATCCGGCTGTCCGACAAGGCGCGTCCGGTGCCGCCGTCGAGCCGCTGGGCCAGACGGATCGCCAAGCCCCAGATCACCGCCTGCGCCAGCGCGCCGGGCTTGGCGAGATTAGCCAGCATTTCCGGCAGCGTCCGCTTGCCTGCATGAACCGTCCAGAGGGCGGCGGCGATGATTGCACGGTCGCTGGCGACGACACCCGGCCAGTTTCCGTCGAGCGCCAGATCAAGCGCATGATCGGCGCGATATTCGGGGTTCACATTCCACACGCTGTCCGACAGCAGGCAAGCGGCGCGGCACAGACGCGCATCGCCTTCGCTCTGTCCGGCGAACACGGGGGCAATCCAGTCGGCCAGCGCATCGCCATGGAAGGGGAAGCGGGCGAGGCGTTCGCCTTCAAAGCGGGTCGCGGCGATCAGGGGATCTTCACGGCGATCCGCATCGGACAATTGGTCGAACAGCAAACCTTCGCGCAGGCCATAGACGCTGGTGACAAGCTCGCGCGGTTCCAAAAGGCGCACGACCGCAGCCAGCAAGGCTGTCGCGCCGGGTAGTGCCGCCATACGGGCGGATGCGATGACCTTGGTCTGCGCAAGGGCAGCTTCGTCGTTGATAAGGGGCATGAGCCGCGTCGGCGCATCGGGTGGAATCTGGTAATTGGACAATATGGTCAGCGGATAACCGACATCGTGCATATGCAGCCGCGCAAAGGACCGCCACGACCCGCCAATCATGTAAAAGGGCAGGTTGGGTTCATACGGAAAACCATCTTCACCCTTCAGGGCGGCGATTTCCTGCCGTAGCAATTGCGTAATCTGCTTGGTCGTTTTGCCTTTGAGGGCGTCCTGCCGCAACGTGCCGAGCGGCAGGGAAACCCTTTCCTGCAATTTGCCATCTGCAACGCGGATCAATTCGAGGCTTCCGCCACCCAGATCGCCAACATAGCCATTGGCGTGCGGATTGTCGCTGATGACACCAAGGCCCGCAGCCGTCGCTTCGGTTTCGCCATCGAGCACCTCTACACGGATACCCAGCGCCGCGGCACCTTCGACCAGTTTCTGCCCGTTCTTGGCTTCGCGGGTGGCCGCGGTGGCGACAACGCGCAGCGTGTCCACTTTCATCGCGCGGGCCAGCGTCTCGAACCGGCCAAGCGCGGCCAGCGCCTTTTTCATCGTCGCGTCACTGATGACCCCATCGCCCGCCAGACAGGCGCCCAGCGCTACCCGGCTTTTTTCGTTGTAAATCGGCATCGGCGCGCGCGGCAGGCCGTCATAGACGACCAGACGGATCGTGTTGGAGCCGATATCGATGACGGCCTGACGGGTTGATCTCATCTCCGCCGGACGAGGCTGAGCGTCGGCACTTTCTTTTCATCGGCCAAAGCGCCGCCCCGACCGGACAAGGACGCATTGGTCATGAAATAATGGTGCAGATTGAATGGCATATCGCCAGCCTTTAACCTTTCATAACGGCCATCGGACCGCAACATCCAGCTTTGCTGATTGTCGAGAAGGTTTGCAACCATTACCTGATCGAGAATCTGGTCATGGACCGTCGGGTTCTCGATGGGCAGCATATATTCGACGCGCCGGTCGAAATTGCGCGACATCCAGTCTGCCGACGAGATGAAGACTTTCGCCTTGGAATTGGGAAGGTCCGCGCCGTTGCCCATGGCCCAGATGCGGCTATGTTCCAGAAAGCGTCCCACCACCGACTTGACGCGGATGCGCGAGGACATGCCCTTCACGCCCGGCCGCAGGCAACAAATGCCGCGCACCACGAGGTCGATTTCGACGCCGGCCTCGCTCGCCTCGTAAAGCTTGTCGATGACCTCCTTGTCGACCAGCGAATTCAGCTTTGCCCAGACGGCACCGGGTTTGCCCGCCTGCACATTGGCAATTTCCTGATCGATTAGCGACATCACCTTTTCGCGCAGGCCCAGCGGGCTCATCGTCAGCAGTTGCAGATTGCTGGGCGGAATATAGCCGGTGATATAGTTGAAGATCTGCCCCGCATCATGCCCGACACGCGGGTCCGCGGTGAAGAAGCTGATGTCGGTATAAATCTTGGCGGTGATCGGGTGGTAATTGCCCGTGCCCAGATGGCAGTAGGTGCGAAAACCATCGGCTTCGCGGCGGACGACCAGCGAAATCTTGGCATGGGTTTTCATGTCGACAAAACCGTAGACGACCTGAACGCCGCTATTTTCCAATTGCGACGCCCAATGGAGATTCTGTTCTTCGTCGAAACGGGCTTTCAGCTCGACAATAGCGGTAACCGACTTGCCGGCCTCGGCGGCTTCACACAGCGCGCGGATGACCGCCGATTGCTTGCCTGCGCGGTAGAGCGTCTGCTTGATCGCCACGACATCGGGATCGCGCGCCGCCTGCTGCAGAAAGGCGAGCACCACGTCGAAGCTTTCATAAGGGTGGTGGATGACGATGTCTTTTTGGCGGATGGCGGCAAAGCAATCGCCGTCATGTTCCAGGATGCGTTCGGGAAAGCGCGGCGAATAGGGCGGGAATTTGAGCGAGGGGCGGTCTTCCTCGACCAATTGTGCCAAATCGCCGATCCCGAGAAAGCCGACCGTTTCCGCGACCAGCGATGATCCAGCGCCGAGTTCGGTGCGGATCAGCGTCGATAGCTCGGCGGGAAGGCCCTTTTCCAGTTTCAACCGGATAATCTTGCCCCGCCGCCGCCGTTTAATGGCGCTGCGGAAATAACGGACGAGGTCTTCAGCCTCTTCTTCCACCTCGATATCGCTGTCGCGGATGATGCGGAAGGCACCGGCGGCGATCAAGATATAGTCCGGGAACATCTGTCCGACGAAATGGCGAATCAAATCTTCGATGGTCACAAAGCGCGTGCCTGCTCCCGGCAGACGCACGAACCGGCGCAACGAAGAGGGGATCATCACCAGTTGCCGGACAACTTCGCCATCATCCTTGCGGCGCATGTCGAAGATCAGGCTGATGCCCTGGTTGGGAATGAACGGAAAGGGGTGGGCAGGGTCAAGCGCCTGCGGTGTCAGCACCGGCAATATCTGTTCGCGGAAATAGCGTTCGACTTCGGCCTGATGGGTTTTGCCGATGGCGGCCGGTTCAACGACCTTGATGCCTTCGGCAGCCAGTTCCTTTATCAGCTTTTTCCAAAGCTTTTGCTGTTGCGCCATCAGGGCGTCGGCGGCGGCGACGGTTTCGGCCAATTGTTCCGACGGCGTGCGGCCATCGATCGACAGCTCTTCAATCTTGCGCGACTGCTGTCCGCGCAGGCCTGCGACCCGCACCATGAAGAATTCGTCGAGGTTCGTTCCCGAGATCGACAGGAAGCGCAGCCGCTCCAAAAGGGGGTGTGCGGGATTGGCGGCTTCTTCGAGGACGCGCTCGTTAAATTTCAGCCAGGACAATTCGCGGTTGAAATAGCGGCTGGCGGCCAGGTTTTTTTCGTTTTCCAAACTGTTTAAACCGGGCGCGGGCTTCACGATTTTTGTCCTTCTTTATGGGTCTCTGCGCGGTGGCACGGAAACATTACGCTTTTACGGCAGAACCGTGCACAAAATGTAATATTTCGGTCGTTAATTTGTCATCGTACATAAGCGAGCGAGTCACAAGCCCTGCCTAAGGCGCCGGAAACCATGTTGGTTAGCCAGGGGCAAGGTACATGAAATCGCAAGCATTCGCATCCGTTCGTCTATTAAAAGCATCCATGCTGGTAAGCGCCGCAATTGTGGCCTTTTCGGCGCAGACCGTTGCCGCGCAGGAGGCTCCTCCCGCTGACGCGGCCGACGAAGGCGAGGCGATTGTCGTCACCGGTTCGCGCCCGATTGCCGAATCCGAAGCCGCCGCCTTGCAGGTGCAGCGCAATTCCGATTCTCTCGTCACGGTCGTAGCATCGGACTCGGTCGGCCGTTTGCCGGACCAGAATATCGCACAGGCCACAGGCCGCCTGCCGGGCGTCGCGGTCGAACGCGATCAGGGTCAGGCGCGCTATATCTCCTTGCGCGGTGCGCCGAACTATTGGACGACCCTGTCGTTTGACGGCATCAACGTCGTCAGCCCCGAAGGCCGCGACGCGCGGTTTGATTCCATTCCGTCGGCCATCGCTTCGCAGATCGTGGTGTCGAAGGCTGTCACCCCCGACATGCCCGGCGAGACTGTTTCGGGTAACGTCAACGTCGTGACCCGCTCGGCATTTGATTATAGCGGCTTCCATTTCGCAGGCAAAGCAGGCCTCGGCGTTGCCGAGCTTGGCAACCGCCCGCAATATGAAGGTTCCGCCGTCGTCTCCACCCGCATACCGGCGGGCGAGGGCGAGATCGGCGTGCTGGTGTCGGGCAGCTATTATCAGCGCGACATGATCACGGACAATTTCGAAACCGACTATGAACGCGTCGCACAGGACCAGCGTCCCGGTGCCGCGACCCGTTTCTGGGCGCATGAGGCGGAAAACAAGCTGTACCGCCTGACCCGCCGCAACTGGTCGGTGACCGGACGGCTCGACTGGAAGCCTGACAGCGCCAACACCATCTCGCTGCGGTCGATCTACACCATCTTCACCGACGACGAAAAGCGCGACAATTACCGCTTCGACCTCGACGACCGTCAGGGCGACCTGGTTGCCAATACCGCAGCCTGTTCGACGGCGGTCAATCCGACCCCGACGACCAGCGGCTATGCCGATATCTGCATCGGCAACACGCCGTTCCAGGGCACGGTGTACGGCATCGACATCCGCCAGCGTTCGACCTTGCGCGCATTCCGCCAGTCGATCTTCACCAACACGCTGGAAGGCACGCATGAATTTGGCGACGGCTGGAAAGTAAACTGGCTGGGCAACTATACCGAGTCCAAGGATGACCGTTCGGTTGTGGGCGAAGCGACATGGGACAGCCCGAGCACGCGCAATCTGCGTCCGACCGTCAGCTATGATTTCACTAACCCCAATTTCTCACGCCTGCTGCTGTTCACGACGGTCCAGTTGAGCACACCCACCCGTTTCCAGGCGGGAACGCCGGTGGTCGACATCGACACCTTCACCAAGCCGCTGACCTCGCTGAATATCCTCGACGCAGTGGATACGACCAAGGCCTATACCGGCAAGCTGGTGCTGTCGCGCGAGACCGAATTCATGGGCGGCGATGCGACCTTCCGTCTGGGCTTCCAGTTTGACCAGCGCACCAAGACGGTGGACGAAAGTTCCATCACGCTGAACACCGCGGCGCAATTTGCGACAATTGGTATCGCGACGAATTATAACGCGTTCAGCCTCGACACACCGTTCCGGGGTGAAATTCCGCTCGGCTATAATTTCCGCTATTTCGACGCCGAACAAATGCGGGCGGCCAGCGCGGCAGCGCGCAACAACTTCCCGTTCGTTCCGAACACGGGCAACATCTATGATGTGCGCGAGCAGGTCTATGCGGGATATGCCATGGGCACGGTCCGTTATGACTGGGGTTCGGTCATCGGCGGCGCGCGTGTCGAGCATGTGAAAAATCAGGGCGTGGCGGTGGCCACCATCGCCGGTGTTACCGGTCCTGTCACAGCGAAATCGTCGCAAACACTGGTCTTCCCAAGCCTGCACCTGAACTTCGATGTGGAGACCGACAAGAAACTGCGCATCGGTTTCACCAGCGGTGCGGCACGGGCCGATTATGACCAGCTGCGTCCCAATGTCGTGGTCGACGATATCAACCAGAGCATTTCGGGCGGCAACCCTTCGGTCAAGCCGGAACGCTCCTACGGCGTGGATGCCTATTATGAATGGTATGTGCAGCCGCAGGGCTATTTCATGCTCGGCGCTTTCTACAAGCGGGTCGAGGATGTGCTCTACACGACACGCCGCGCCTTTGGCTCCAACGCGCTCGACAGCAACGGCATCGACCGTTCGGCCTACGCGTTCAGCGGGATCACCAACGGCGGTTCCGGCCGGGTGATGGGCTTTGAAGCTGCGGCACAGTTCCAGCTGGACCCCTATGTTGCCGATCTGGGCCTGCCCGACTGGATGGGCGGTTTCGGCATCACCGCCAACGCCACCTATAATGACAGCGAAGTCACCAAGCCTGCCATCCTGAATGCGGCCGGTGTGGTCATCTCGCCCGAGCGCAAGGTGCCGCTGCCCGGTACGTCGGAAGTGGTCTACAATGTCGGTGCCTATTATGAGAAATATGGCCTGTCGCTCCGTCTGCAATATCAGAACCGCACGACCTGGGCGGATGGCTTTGCCGACAATCTCGACAGCGCAGGCGACACTTATTGGGCCGATGATGACGAGCTGGATTTCTCGGCACGTTATGAGATTTCGAAGGGCTTTGAAGTCTATTTTGACGCCGCCAATCTGCTCAACAATCCCGGTCGCCGCTATTCCGACCCGTCGAACCTGCTGAACGCCAGCGGTATTCCGGCGGTCCGCAATGGCCAGTATACCATCGAGTGGGAACGCTTTGGCCGTCGCTATTCGGGCGGCATCCGGGTCAACTTCTGATGCGCGCTGTCTTTGCTCTGGGGACTTTGCTGCTCGCCGGCTGCGCCTCTACACCGCCGGTGGTGATGAGCCCGCTGCCCACCGCGCCGGTGACGGCTTTGGTGGAGACCGATCCTGTGGGAACGGCTGACGATGCCGCCGACGATCCCGCCATCTGGCGCAATGCGGCTGACCCGGCGGGCAGCCTTGTGGTTGCGACCGACAAGCAGGCGGCGATCCATGTCTATGACCTGAAGGGCAAGCGGCTCCATTCCGCGCCGTCGCCCCGGCTGAACAATGTCGACCTGCGCGATATGGGCGGCACGACGGGTGTGCTCGTGGCCGCGAGCGACCGGCAGGATATTACCAACGCCAAGATGGCGCTGTTCCGGCTCGACACCAATGGGCGGCAACTGGTTCCCATCGGCAGCATCGCCGTTGGAACTGGCGAAGCCTATGGCATGTGCCTGTGGCAACGGGCGTCGGACAAGGCGCTGTTCGGCTTCCTCGTCCTGAAAGATGGCCGCATCGACCAGGTCGCGCTGGACCTTTCCGGACCTGTCCCCACCGGCAAGGTGGTGCGCAGCATGAAGCTTGCGACCCAGTCCGAAGGCTGCGTCGTCGATGACCGCACGGGCATCCTTTATGTAACCGAAGAAGATGTGGGCCTGTGGAAATTCGATGCCGCGCCCGACGCACCGGTCACCGCCACCGCGCTCGCCAAGGCCGATGGCAAGGAAATCGTCATGGACGCCGAAGGTGTCGCCCTCGCACCCGAAGGGGCCGATGGCGGTTATCTGCTCGTCTCCAGCCAGGGCGATAACGCCTATGCCGTCTATCGCTTGCCCGCCGTCACCTATGTCGGACGCTTCCGCATTGGCGATGGCGCGCTCGACGGGGTGCAGGAAACCGATGGCATCGAACTGATGCCCGGCGATTTCGGCCCCGCCTTTCCCGATGGCTTGTTCGTCGCGCAAGATGGCGACAACCGGCCGCAGACCCAGAATTTCAAATATCTGGGCTGGGCCGAAATCCGCAAGGCGTTGGGGCTATAGGCAAAAGACGGTGTTGCAATGGCGTGCCTGCGGGTTATGGGCAGGGCATGACAAAAATCTGGTTTGACGACACGCTTGACCTTGAAGGCCTGACCAAAGGCAGCAGCGATTGTATGCCCGGCTATGTCGGGATCGAATTCACCGCTTATGGCGATGACTGGCTTCAGGCCCGTATGCCGGTGAACGCGCGGACGAAGCAGCCCTATGGCCGCTTGCACGGCGGCGCGTCGGTGGTGCTTGCCGAAACCATCGGGTCGACCGGCGCGGCGATGACCGTCGACCGCAGCAAATTTGCAACCGTCGGGATGGAGATCAACGCCAACCATATCCGCCCGGTCAAGGACGGCTTCGTCACGGCAACCGCGCGCCCGGAATCGATTGGCCGCACGACGCAGATCTGGTCGATCCGGATCGAGGACGAGGCGGGCAAACTGGTCTGCATTTCGCGTATCACCATGGCTGTTATTCCAACCGACAGGGCGTAATAAGACGCGAGGACCCAGACAATTGCCGTGCGTGGGATGTCCTGCTATCGGCTATATGACACCGCTGGACAGATATTGGAAACAGACAGATGACGATCAGATATGTCCGTGAATTCAAGGGATTTGCCGGCATCCGGCTCGAATCGGATGATATCGGCACGGCGGATGATCCGTCGATCATTCTGCTGCACGGGTTCGGCCAGACCCGCAAAGTGTGGGAAGATGTCGCCGTCGGTCTGGAACAGGCCGGACGCCATGTTATCAACGTCGACCTGCGCGGCCATGGCGGCAGCGACTGGCCATCGGACAGCCGCTACGGCTTTGACGCCTATGTTGAGGATCTGCGCGCCGTGCTGGGACAGATGCGGACCCGGCCGGTGGTCGTGGCCGCCATGCACAGCGGCTGGATCGCGACCGCCGCGCTCGCCGAGGATGCCGCAACGCTTGCCTCGGGCCTGATCCTTGTCGATCCCCCGGCCGAGCAGGGCGGGCAAACCGTGCGCGCCGCGGCCGAGACTTTGTCGGCCTCGCTGCTGCAGGGGCTGGCAAAGCCCGATTATGACCCGAAGCTGCTCGATATCTTTGATGTCGACGGAACCGGCGAACGCCTGTCGGTGGCGGCACCGCATATCAATATCCCCGTCCTCTTGATCCGCGGGGCCTTGGGCAGCGTGGAGCCCGATACCGCGTCGCCTGCCTTTGTGGCGGCCTTTCCCGATGTGGAGGCCATCGACGTCAACGGCGGCGGCTTGCTCGTCAACGCCGAACGCACCGAAGCCTTTAACGGCCTGCTCATCGACTTTCTGGAACGCAAGCAACCGCGCTTCATCCCCGAATATCGCTCCGGCTCCGACGCGCGGACGCTCCGCGACGCGATGGGCTGCTTTGCAACCGGCATCACCATCATCACCGCGCACGCCGCCGACGGCAAACCCATTGGCCTCACCGCCAACAGCTTCACCAGCGTATCGCTCGATCCGCCGCTCCTGCTCGTCTGCATCGCCAACAGCGCGGGCAGTGCGGAAACGTTGCGCTCGGCCGAAAGCTTTGCCGTCAACGTGCTGCAGATCGGGCAGCAACCGGTGTCGAACCTGTTCGCAGGGAAAGGGGAGGACCGCTTTGCCGGAACCCGCTGGGAAGTCGGCGAATATGGCGCCCCTATCCTGCCCAGCTCGCTTGGCATCTTCGAATGCACGCGCAATGCCCTGCATGAGGCGGGCGACCATTTCCTGCTGGTCGGCAAGGTTGAAAAGGCGAGCTTTGAACCCCGCCGCGATCCGCTGCTCTATTTTCGCGGGAAATACCGGCGGCTCCACTTCACCTGAACCCCCCGCGATTGTGGGCGCGACGAAAATGCGCTATGCTGTGGCCTTCGGGAAATAGGGGGACTTGCCGTGGCACGAACAACAGGGTGCATCTTGGGCGCGATGGCCTGTCTCGGGCTGGCCGCCCCGGTCGTGGCACAAGCTGCGAAATTGCCGATTGCCGAGGGTGTCTGGGTCAAGACCGACACCAAATGCGAAACCGCCACCACGGCGCATGTCTATGGCGGCAAACGGTTCGGCACCTTCTATTTCTACGGCCCCAAACAAAGCATGGGCCCCGCCAATGAAACCGAACCACTGGTCCGCAGCAGCAAGGCCGCAGGCGGCTTTGTCATGGTGAACGAAGGCCCGTTGGAAGTCGCGTCCCGCCCCAATGGCCAGGCGGTTGTCCGCGCCAATTCGCCCAGCCAGGGCGTGCAATGGACCGACGCGGTCCGGCTCTGCCCGCCTGCAACGCTTTCCAAAAAGATGCGCGACGCGCTGACCAAGGCGGGCCTGATCAAGGCGGCCCTTCGTCCCTAAAGCATCCGGCGTTTTTGCAGGATCGCCGGAATCTGTTCCTTGAAAGGAAAGAAACCCCTGGTCGCATGGGGCCAGAAATCCTCGTCCCATTGGCGGCGGACCGGACATAGGGTGATGCCCGCCGCCTTTAAATCCTTGCCCATCTGCGCCAGATCGTCCGCCATCGGCCCCACCGGCGCATAAGCGGTCAGGACCTGCCGGACCCCGGCAAAATGGGCCGATGCAATCACCTGTTCCGATGTAATGTGCGGATAGGTCGCAACGTCGCATCCCATCTGGAAACCCACGCGCGCCGCGGTGTCGCTCAACGCGCTGTCCACAAAATCCTGTGCCCCTGCGCCCCATAAAGTGCTGTTCCCGCCCGACACCAGTGCCCCTGCGATCCGTGCGCTCGGGACCAACTGGTTCTCCGGCGTCATATCCTCATGCGTGACCAGCAACAGCGCGGGCTGCGCGGGGTCGAACCGATCCACCGGCGGCAGGGGCAGGGCAGGCGGCACGGGCTCCTCGCTCAGGTCGAATGCCTGCGTCGCCAGACCTTCGGGCGCAAACCGGCCATTGGTGAACCGCGCGATATTCTCCCGCGTGGCGAGATAGCTCTTGCCCGCGGTCTGCAACCCCGCCACCCAGCGCCACGACAGCGTGTTGCTGGCGGCGTCCGCATCGATCAGGTGCCGTAAAAAGAAATCCGCCCCCAATTCCCACGGCAGGCGCAGCGTGAAAATCCAGATGGACGCAAACCACATCCGCGCATGGTTGTGCAGATACCCCGTATCGACCAGCTCGCGCGCCCAATGGTCAAACCCGTCAATGCCGGTCCGCCCGCCTTCGGCATCCGCCAGACCGGCGTGGTCGGTCCAACTGTCGCGCCACCGGTCGCGCCCCGCAAGAAAGCGGGTCCACACCGACGGCCGCATTTCCAGCCACCCCTTCCAATAGGTGCGCCACAGCACCTCCTGCACATATTTCTCCGCCGCGGCCAGGCTATGGCGGTCCAGCACGGCGGCGACGACCTCTTCCTCTGTAATCAACCGGTACCGCACATAGGGCGACAGGCGCGACACGGCGCCCGGCTGATCCGGTCCGAAATCGGTGTTGCGGCCGGTGGCGTAGGCGTGCGCGGCATGGGGCGCAAAATGGTCCAGCCGGTCCAGGGCATCTTCGCGTGTTGCCGGAAAACGGGGGGACGGTTTCATGGGGCCAGTCCTATCCCAAGTCCCCCGCCCTGTCAGTTAGGGCGTTTTGCGGTAGAAGATGACGGCCACTAGTCGTGGCCGGCGTTTTTGATATGAATTAACAAACGAAGCGAATGTTATCGCAAATCGGCATTAAGTGCCGCTTTCCCTACTTAACGAGGAACTTCTTGGAAGTGGACTTCCTGCCCCTGCAAATAATGCGCGGTCTTCTCTATCCGGCTCGGCCATTCCGGCTTTTCAAGCGTTGCTGAATAGTTGCTTATCATCGCCTCAAGGCCGTCGCCCGTTGCGCCAAGTTCCTTCTGAATCGCAACGCCATAAGCAATCAATTTCTGTGTGTTTTTTGTGAACAGTGCGAAATCAGCAGCGGTGACTGGCTGATTGAACGCTCTTAACTTGCCCTTGCCGTCAATCGACAGAAGGATGCCTTCAGTTTCGTGTTCGACTTTTTTTGAAGGTCTTGTGGCATAGAGCGCATGGACGTAGAAATTCCGATACCCGAGCAATTTTTCATAGCCCAAGCAAAAGTGTCGAAGATGGTCACCCATCTGCTTCATATCACTTTCACGACTTGCTGTTTCAATCGCATGGAGCAATGTCCGATTGCCGATTTCGGCGGTAATTGCCATGCTTATAGCGCTACCCCCTAACAGGAGTTGCGCCAGATGTTTTGCTGTGGCTTCAGCGTGATTCCAGAATATGACGCTCCACATGAACGACGCTGCTAAATCGTTTATTCCATCTGGCAATTTTCTAACGGTAGACAAATAGGTTCCGATCAACAACTAGAGGACGCGATGCTTAAGCGGATGCTGGCAACTCTACCAACGCCGCACAAGAGGAAAAACATAGTCGCTCGGAAAGTACTGAGGTTAGTCTATTTGGACGGCCCTGAACGGATTGCCAACGCGTACTTAAGCTCACCACTGCTTTCGCCGCGTTCCGATATTCCACGGTATCTCGTAAATATCAGGCTGGAATTTGTTGGTCCGCCATTATGTGAGACGCTTGTCCCAAAACGCCGCTACACGACCCGCAAGCATCAGTTCGTCTCACCATTGAAATGTAGGATCGCATTTGCCACTCCCGATGAGCCCTTTTCCCGGCGGGAAAAGGGCGCGCTCTTTGAAATTGGGAATTAACAATAATGTGCGGGATTTTTTCCTGCGTTGAGGGATGGAATGTCATTTTTTTGGGGGTTTCAGCCATCGCGTTGGCGTGTGTTGGGATGTTAACTTTTCTTTACAAAAGGGCTGTGCAGGCTTCAGCCGAGTTAACAAACGCCATAATCGCCGGTTGTAAGCCGGGTCACTTCGGCCCATAAGCATGGGCGTGCCGGAAACCCATATCATCGCCGCAATAGCCTGGGCCATCGTGCTCGGTGGGGCGGGGGGTGCCTTGACCACCATCGGTCTGTGGTACCGCAATCTCAAAAAACCGCGCTGGCAACCGCCCGACTGGTTGTTCGGGCCAGCATGGACGGTGATCCTCGGCCTTGCCGCATGGGCCGCGGTCCTTGGTTGGGAAGGGGCAACGGATGCCGATGGGCGCAGGACGATCCTGATCCTCTATGGTGTCAACTTTGTCTGCCATTTGCTCTGGTCGCCGCTGTTCTTCACGCTGCGCCGGCCGGACTGGGCCTTGTTCGAGGTGGTGTTCCTCTGGGGATCGGTGCTCGCGCTCTGCATCGGGCTGACGCCCTATTCGCTGTTGGCGAGCTGGCTGATCGTGCCCTATCTGGCGTGGGTCAGCTTTGCCGCGATCCTGAACCTGGTGATCGTGCGGTTGAACGGGCCGTTCGGGGCGAAGTTCGGGAAAGGGTGATTGGGCTCTTTGAACGGAGCCCTTTGATCCGGTTTTAAAAGCCCCAAAAGCGCGGGGCCGGTCCGCTGAGCCGCGAGCCATGTGCCATTGCGGGGCCGGAAAAAGGGCTGTCATCGTCGACCGCGCGGATGGGGGCCACCGAACTGAACAAGGTACGCGGCATATTGACGAACGCGTTGTCGTAACTGCCCTGCTCGATGGCATAAAGTTCATGATAGGCGCCAACGCTGTCCGTCGCCTTTACCGCTTCGTTGAATGTGGCCCAGGCAGGGGTCCGGTTCGGGAGCTTCGCGGTCGAATAACGCTCCAGATCCTCCATCGACCGCCAATATTGGATCAGAACCGTCGTGCGGCCGAACCAGGTCTGGCCACCTAGAAAGCCGGGGTCCCCGTTGTCGTTCAGTTCGCGCAGCATTTGCGACATCTGGAACACCAGTGGAAGCCAGCGGTGGATGTGCCACGGCTTGTTGATGCGCATGCCGATCAGCAACACCACAAAGGGCTCATCAAGGCGAGCGATCCAGCGACCTTCGTAAATCTTGTTCATCGTTCCATTTCCTTTGAATGAGGGGCCGGGGTGGGCGACGGCGCGACCCCCAAGGCGATGCCAACACGTTGCAATGCGGTCATTGCAAAGCCGTTTCGGGTTTCAGGACTAAGTTCAAGGGTATTGAGCGCATCGCTGCGCATCAGGCTGACAATGCCGTGCAGGCTCGACCAGATGAACAGGGCCTCGCGATCAATGGCTTCCTGATCGAAGGGCTGCCCCCGTTCGGTGAATATGCGGTTCAACAACGTCTGGAGCACGCCAAAGGCCGCCCGCGCGCCCTGCAGCATTTCGCCATGCCGCTCGGGATCGGGAAGGGCGCCGCCGAATATCAGCCGGTATTGCAGCGGCCGCGACAGGGCGAAATGGACATAGGCCATGCCCATAGCCAGCGCATCTGCGCCGATATTGTCCGTCTGGGGCGGCGCATTCAATGCGGCGGCAAATTCGGCAAAGGACCGGCGGATGACCTCGGCCAGAACATGGTCGCGGCTCGGGAAATGGCGATAGGGTGCCTGGTGGGATACGCCAAGCCGGCGCGCGACTTCGCGCAGACTGAGGCTCTCGATCCCGCGCGCCTCAATGATCGCGGTGGCTTCGGTTATGCAAGCTTCCCGCAGATCGATCCGGGACGGTTGGTCAGCATCCGGCGTCATGGCCGGGGGCGCACTTTCTGTAATGGAGAAAGCAAAGCGAACGTCGCGCACATTATGATTCATCCTCGACCCGGTCCCTCATTTTACATGAGTTGACACTGTCTACAAGTTAGGCGGGAGCATATGCACTGTCAACGGGAGTCACGGAAGGCCATGTAAAGAATTGCAAAAAAGCGTAGGGATATAGGGGCCCGGAACCGCGACCGTGGAGTAGGAATGGAAATGGTAGACGCTGAGGGGTTCGAACCCACGACCCGCTGATTAAGAGTCAGCTGCTCTACCAACTGAGCTAAGCGTCCCCATTTCGATGCGGCCAAATTGCCCTGCATCGTTTGGAGCGCCGCCTTTGATGGGATTCGGCGCTGTTGTCAAGCTTGAGCTGCGTGTTTTAGCTAAATTGCCCGCGCTTCGCACCGGGGTGGCGTTCGATCGACATGATGATGCCGACGCAGATCATCATGGTCAGCATGGAGGAACCGCCATGGCTGACGAAGGGGAGGGGGATGCCGGCGACCGGGGCGAGGCCGACGACCATCAGCAGGTTGATCATGATGTAGAAAAATATGGTGCAGGTCAGGCCCGCTGCAACAAGCTGCCCATAGCGGGTCTTGCTCTGCATCGCGACACCTAGGCCCCAGCGCATCAGCAGGACATAAAGCCCCAAGATGAAGAACCCGCCGACAATGCCCCATTCTTCGGCCATGGTGGCAAAGACGAAATCGGTGTGGCCTTCGGGCAGATAGTCGAGGTGGCTTTGGGTGCCGTTACCGAACCCTTTGCCGAATATCCCGCCGGACCCGATGGCGATCTTGGACTGGGTGATATGGTAGCCTGCACCTAGCGGGTCGTTTTCCGGGTTGAGGAAGATGAGGACGCGGTCTTGCTGGTAGGGTTTCATCCCGAAAAAATAGACGAGCGGGGCGAAGATGGCGACCGCCGCGGCTGCGCCGATAAAGTATATGAGCGGCAAACCGGCCAGAAAGGCAACTACACCGAGGCCAAAGGCATAGGCGATGGCGGCATCGAAATCGGGCTGAATGATGACAAGGGCGCTAGGGATGACGAGCAGGGCCGCGACAGGCCAGATCGCGTCGATGCCGCTGATCCGGTTGGGCGGAAGGCGGTCGAAGAACCACGCGGCGGCCAGCACCATGACGGGTTTCATAAGTTCGGACGGCTGAAGCGTGATGATGCCAAGGTTGATCCAGCGCTGGCTGCCGCCACCAACAAAGCCCAGAAATTCGACGACGATGAGTAGAAAGATCAAGGCCAGATACAGCGGAAAGGTGATGGATTTCCAGAACTCCATCCGGAGCCGGGACATTACAATCGCCATAGCGAGTAGAACCAAGAAACGGGCGACATGCTTGCCGGCCCATGGCTCCAAATGGCCACCGGCGGCGGAATAGAGGACTGTCGCGCCAAAGCCGACAAGAGCCATCAAAATGAAGATGACCCGCCAGGGAAGCGTGGCGATGGGTGCCGGGACAATGCCGTTCATGCCGTAGGATCCAGCGGAGGTGGGTCGGCAGGCTGTCCTTGGAAGGCGGCATATTTGGAAGCCATTCGCTGTTCGATATTCCCACCCCAACCTGCTTCGAGTGCTTCCAGCGAGGCCATTGCCTGTTCGCGATCGTAGAGAAAGGTGAGAACATCCTTGGCAATCGGCGCAGCGGCACGGGCGCCGCCCATGCCATGTTCGATCACGACAGCAGCGCCGTAGCGGGGCTGCTCAACGGGGGCAAAGCAAACGAACAAGCCGTGATCGCGATATTTCCAGGCGCCCGACTGGCCCCGCTGCGCACCTTCAATCCGGCGCACCTGCGCGGTACCGGTCTTCCCCGCCATTGCCACATTTTCGAGCTGCAGGCGGCTGCGCACGGCTGTTCCGGCGCCGTTGACCACTAGATCCATGCCCTTCCGGACCACATCGAGATGTTCCTGCGGAAAGGAGAGCAAGTTCGGCGCAGCGCGGTTTTTCTTGATGATCTCGGGCAACAGATTGTGCCCCGACGCAATTCGTGCGGCCATCAGGCCAAGTTGAAAGGGGCTCGCGATGATATAGCCTTGGCCTATGACGGCGTTCAATGTGTCGGATTCGGTCCACTTCTGCCCGAACTTGCGCATTTTCCATTCGCTGTCGGGAACCGTTCCATAGCGCTGGGAAGGAAAGGGAAGGGGAAATTCCTGCCCAAGTCCGAGTTCGCGAGCAATCGGAGCGATGTTATCATAGCCGACCCGACGCCCCATCGAATAGAAATAGGTATTGCAGCTTTTCATGATAGCGGTCGGCATATTTACCGGACCATGGCGGCCTAGGCATTTGAACACACGATTACCGAGGCGATAGCCGCCGCCGCACGTGACGGTTTCGTCCGGATCGACCCCATGCTTGAGCATCGCCAACCCAGCCATTGGTTTCAGGGTGGAGCCCGGCGGATAGAGGCCTTGCAGCGCCTTGTTGAGCATCGGAATATGGTCGTCCGAGTTCAACATCTTCCATTCGATCCGACCGATCCCGTCGGAGAAGCTATTGGGGTCGTAGCATGGCATTGACGCCATCGTCAGAATGTCGCCGGTAAGGCAGTCGAACACAACGACAGATCCTGACTCCAGACCAAGCCTTCGGGCGGCATAATTGTGCAGATCGATGTCGATGGTTAGCTGGACCGGTTTCCCAGGAGTGTCGGGACGCGTTGTCAGCTCGCGAACGATCTTCCCTCGGGCGGTTACTTCCGTCCGTTTGGCACCCGGTTCCCCTTGCAGTTTGTCCTCCAGCGTTTTTTCAAGACCGTCTTTACCGACCTTGAAGCCCGGAGTTATGAGCAGGGGGTTCTTGTTCTTCTGATATTCTTCCGCCGATACAGTGCCGACATAGCCGATGAGGTGCCCGACTGCAGCGCCGCTGGGATAGAAGCGGGAATAGCCTTGGCGCGGACTGACACCGGGCAAATCTGGAAGCCGGACACTGACCGCCGCGAAGCGTTCATAGTCGAGGCCGTCGGCCACTTGGACCGGTTGAAACCCTTGCGCCTGCTTGAGTTCGCGATTGATCCGGTCGACATCATCGCTGGACAAGGCGAGCAGATTGGCGAGTGTCGCAATCGTTTCCTCTTTACGAACGAGGCGGTCCGGAATGATGTCCACGCGGAAATCGGCGCGATTGGTGGCAATCGGTTTACCATACCTGTCGATAAACCAGCCACGGCGCGGCGGAATAATCGTCAAATTGACGCGATTGCTTTCGGCGAGAAGCTTGTACTTTTCATTATCCGCAACGGCGATGTAGGACATGCGCGCGGCAACAGTCGCGCCGATAGCCGCCTGCACACCACCGACGAATACGGCGCGGCGGGTGAATGTGAAATCAAGCTGTCCTGATGTGACCTGCTTTTCGACTTTCATGTTGCCAATCGCCAGCTATCCAACCGTGCGCATATTCGCACGACCAGAGGATATAGCAATATCGACAGCAACATTTGCGGTAATAGGACGACGGGGTCCGGCGCTGCGTGTGCCATCCCGGCTATCCATAGACCGCCAAGCAGGACTGCTATGATCAAGAGAGATGCGATTAGCCAATCCTGCATATAATCGCGCCAGATCGCGCGGGAGTCGATGATTTCGACAGCCAGCATCGCAAGCGACCATAAAAGCCCGGCGCTACCGAACGGCTGGCCGCTAAACATATCATCCACCAGTCCGAACGGGACTCCAGACCAGACGGGTAACAAACCCGGACGCATCAGGCGCCAAGCGAGAAGCATCAACAAACCAAAAGGCGGCAAAAGCGGTTGGGATGTCATAAATGGTAAGGTGGTTACCATCGATGCCATCACAATCGAGGCAATCGGAATCGCCAGCATTTTCAGCAGTGACTGTTCCCGGTCAAAGCGGCTTTCATATTCGCGACCCGGGCGTAACGGGAGCCGGATGGCAGTAACGGGATTTTTCACTCCGCTACCTCTTTGGCTTCACCGTCCGGGGCGATTGCCTGTTGTGCAGCGCGTGCTTCGGCCTGATAGGCTTTCATGACAATGGCGTAGGGACTGTTCGAAGGGTCGGCCAAAGGCTTGGCCAGCGCTCCGTCATTGGTTTTCCGGATAACCCGGGCAAAGGGTATATTGGGTTGATACAGGCCGCCATTACCGGACGTGACGATGATATCGCCAACCTTGAAGGGACTCTCACCGAGGTTAAGCGGCTTTATAACGACTAAACCATTGCCGAGGCCGGTCGAAAACGCAGGCAAGCCATCACCTACGCGCATTACGGGTACGAGATTCTCAGCGTCAGTGACGAGCAATATGCGTGCCGTTGTCGGGCCTGTTTCAATGACACGTCCGATGAGACCTGATGGGCCTCGAACGGGTTGCGCACGCTCGATTCCGTAATTGGAACCGATGGACAACGTTGCAACCCGGCGGGTACTTGAAGCTGTGGAACTGATCAGTCGCCCTACTGCGACCTGCTCACCGGATCCATCTCTCAGCTTTAGCAAGCCACGCAACCGCGCGTTTTCGACCTTCAACGCGCGCGCCTCAATCAACTTGGTGCGGTTCGCCTTCACTTCTTTGGTGAGTGCGGCATTTTTGGAGGCTGCATCAAAATAGGCGGACAAATTGCCACCCATATCGTTGCCCGTTCGCCGGATGCTGTTGAAGAAACGCGCCACAGGTGCTGTGATTTCAGCCCCCGCAGAACGCAATGCCGCAAAACCTGTCGGATCAGCGATCGATATTATCAGCAACAAGGCAGCCACAACCGTTCCTGCGATCGCGATTACATAAGTCGCGAACAGGCCATATTGCGCCTTCCGGGAAAATCCGGGGCGCCGATGGGGTGGCGGCGCCATGCTGAAATCCTAGATCAGGCTGTCAGCAGGACGCCGCGGAAGATCGGATCTTCCATTGCTCTGCCTGTACCGATGGCCACGCAGGTGAGCGGATCTTCGGCAACTGTGACCGGAAGTCCGGTTTCATCACGCAGATATTCATCCAGACCCTGCATCAACGCGCCGCCGCCGGTCAGGACAATGCCCTGGTCGACGATGTCCGCTGCCAATTCGGGTGCGGTGTTTTCAAGCGCGATACGCACACCTTCCAGAATTGTGCCGATGGGTTCGGAAAGCGCTTCTGCAATCTGCCCCTGATTGATGGAGATTTCCTTCGGAACCCCATTGACCAGATCGCGGCCCTTGATGTGCAAGGTATGGCCGATTCCGTCTGCAGGTGGGCGAGCAGTGCCGAAGTCTTTCTTGATACGCTCGGCCGTGGCTTCGCCGATCAACAGGTTATGGTGTCGTCGCACATAGGAGACAATTGATTCGTCCATCTTGTCACCTCCGGTACGAACCGAGGTTGTATAGGCAAGGCCACGAAGCGACAGAACGGCAACTTCGGTCGTGCCGCCACCGATGTCGACCACCATTGAGCCAATGGGTTCGGTAACGGGCATGTCGGCACCAATGGCCGCTGCCATCGGTTCTTCAATCAGGAAAACTTCCGAAGCACCGGCATTGGATGCCGCGTCACGAATGGCGCGGCGTTCAACCGAGGTCGAACCGGAAGGCACGCAAATTACGATTTCGGGATAGCTGAACATCCGGCGCTTGCCGTGCACCTTATGAATGAAGTGCTTGATCATTTGTTCGGCCACATCGATGTCGGCAATAACGCCGTCACGCAGAGGACGGATCGCCTCAATGCTGTCGGGAGTCTTGCCCATCATGAGCTTTGCGTCATCGCCTACGGCCTTGACGCGCTTGATCCCGTTAAGGGTCTCAATCGCGACAACGGAAGGTTCATTCAGGACAATACCCTGACCACGCACATAAACCACGGTGTTTGCCGTGCCGAGGTCGATTGCCATATCTTGCGATGCGAAACGGAAAAACTTGCCAAAAACCATTTAATGTCCACCCAATCCAAGTCTGGTGAGAATCCTTTTGAGCGCGCCCAAAACAATCGCGCGGTCCTAGCGGAATTTGCTGTTTTTAAAAACAGGTATTTGGCTGGATTGCGAACGATTAAGGAGTCGCCTGCACGGGCCGCTTGGGCTAGGAATGTCGACATGTCAATAAGAAGGCTTCCGGAAAATTTAGTCAACCGCATCGCTGCCGGTGAAGTGGTAGAAAGACCGGCCAGTGCGTTGAAGGAACTGGTTGAAAATGCCGTCGATTCCGGCGCGACATCCATTTCTGTCTGCCTTGGCGCCGGAGGCATCGATTTGATTGAGGTGACCGACAATGGCTGTGGCATATCCCCCGCTGATATGGCGTTGGCTCTGGAGCGGCATGCTACATCCAAATTGCCCGATGAAGATATCGAACTGGTTGCCACTCTTGGCTTTCGCGGGGAAGCGTTGCCGTCGATCGCCAGTGTGTCGACGATGACCTTGGAAAGCCGCGTTGGCGCTGCGGAAGGATGGCGGCGTGTGGTAGACCACGGTGTATTAACCGGGGAAGGTCCCGCGGCTTTGCCGCCAGGAACTCGGGTGCGCGTCGAAAATCTGTTCGCTAAGATCCCGGCGCGCCGGAAATTTCTGCGAAGCCCGCGCGCGGAATATGCCGCAGCACTGGACACGATAAAGCGACTCGCGATGGCTAGGCCTGATATCGGGTTCACAGTCGAACATGACGGCCGCCGGGTGCTCTCGGTCCAGCCGAATATGGAGCGCCCTGAGCGGGTGGCTTCGCTCACGAGTGCGGAACTCATCGACAACAGTGTCGGCCTTGATTTTCAGCGCGAAGGCGTGCGTTTGGGCGGCATCGCCAGCTTGCCAACCTATAACCGTGGTGTTGCCGACCATCAGTTTCTCTTCGTCAATGGTCGTCCGGTAAAAGACAAGCTTCTGATCGGGGCGGTTCGTGGTGCCTATGCAGAAATGCTGGCACGGGACCGTCATGCCGTCGTGGCCTTGTTTCTCGACCTGCCGCAGACCGAAGTAGACGTCAACGTTCACCCGGCAAAAACCGAGGTTCGCTTTCGCGAGCCTGCCCTCATTCGCGGTATGATTGTCTCGGGACTGCGCCATGCCTTGGATCAGTCAGGCTTTCGCGCCGTCCAACGTCCCGCTGCCGATGCACTGGCGGCATGGCAGCAAGAACCGGTGCGCACGTCGCAGGGGAGTATTTTCGCCAGCCCGCGCCCTGCGTATCAGAATAATTACGCGCCTGCCTTCCCGTCTTTAGCCGAAAAACGGAATAGTTTCGCGGATCTGGGCCAAATCGAGGGTGAAGATCTCGCTCCCCTGATGGGCCGCGCGGCAACAGCGACCGAAGCGGTACCGGAAAGCCGGCAACATCCGCTCGGCGTTGCCCGTGGACAGGTGGCAAACACCTACATCGTGGCTGAAGCGGAAGACGGCCTTGTCATCGTTGATCAGCATGCAGCGCATGAGCGTCTGGTGCTGGAACGCATGCGCAAGGCCATGGCTCAGGCGGGCGGCGCGGTACCCTCTCAGGCATTGCTGCTTCCGCAGGTGGTAGAACTGGATGAACCTGCATGCGACCGGCTGGAGGCTCGACTGGACGAGCTGTCGGCCTTTGGTCTTGAACTGGAACGCTTCGGTCCGGGCGCGATGCTGGTCCGCGCAACACCGGCAATGCTCGGCGGTGGGGACGCCAAAGCGCTGGTTGAAGATTTGGCCGATGATCTCGCCGCGTGTGACCAAGCGCTATCGCTTAAAGAGCGTATCGACCATGTCGCCGCCACCATGGCTTGTCACGGCTCCGTCAGGGCAGGGCGTGTGTTGTCCGTTCCCGAGATGAATGCGCTGCTCCGCGAAATGGAAGTGACGCCGCATTCCGGGCAGTGCAATCATGGGCGGCCGACTTGGGTGAAGTTGGCATTGGGTGACGTGGAAAAGCTGTTCGGTCGCAGGTGACCGAACAGCTTATCATTTCAATGGCCTAGCGATAATTTCGCAAATAGTGTGAAGCCTACCGGGCTTTTGCCATAAGCGGTGTCCAAGGCGTCGGGCTTCAGAAATTTTGCGACTGAGCCACCGAGGGCCAAGTTCACCGGTCCGCTCAGTGGCAAGCGATAGGCATAGCCGGCCTGCAGTTTGCTGACGCGGAACGGCACCTCGTGCAAAAGGTCACTATGATCCGGAAACAGCTCGTCATTTTTAACATTTTCGAACCGGCCAAACAGGCTGTGATGGTCGTCAATGTCCCAGTTGGCTTCGACGAGATAGGCGGTAAGCGTCGGACCCAGATCGCGGTTTTTAGCCGAAAAGGCGGCGGTGGCCGTCAAACCGTTGCCGTTGGCAAAATGCGCCGACGCTGTGGTGCGATGCTCGTTTTCGTCCGGATGGATCGTGAATTCCGGCTGTTTTAAAAAGCCATGGCTCACTTGCAAAGCCCAGTTGGGCGAAGGGCTAAACGTCGCGCGGAGCGACCAGCTGTCGAATCTTGGTTTTTCAATGTTCCAACGATCCTCATCCGGTTCGCGGCCGGTAAAAATAGATCCTTCCAACTGGAATTTCCGCGATGAAAAACCAAGCGTCGCGACACCATAGGTAATATGACTGCTGTCGAACCAGTGGTGGGTGATCGGCGCTTCGGGGTTCAGTTTGGCCGACCCGCGATGCATAAACGCCGACGGCCCTAAAGCTGGTTCGCCTACGGGTCCGCCATAGAGAAACAGGCTGCTTCCTTCGGCGACGTCGAAATCAATCCGCGCGGCCAATTCCATGACCAAGTCATGGGGGTGCTGCCGGTCGACCAAGGGTTCGCCGCCCGCTGTTTCTCCGGTGGCGAATAAATTCGGGTAGCCGCGATTGGACATAAGCGGTTCGAGGCTCAACATTGATTTGAACTGGAAACGCCCCCCTTCGAAGGACTGTTCCGCGGTCAGCATTGCCATCGATTGTGCATATGCCTTGTCGTCACCGCGCGGGCCGGACTGGTCAGTGTAAACACCCCACACATAACCATGCGCCATAATCATCCAATTGTCCGCAATATTGAGATGTAATCCGTGCATCCCGCCTTCATTTCCGGGCAGCCGTGCAGTGCCAGAACCTTCTGCCGAAGATTCAATTTTCAGGTCGGCGATGACTGCTTTGTTTGTCGTGGTGTCAACTTCATGACCAATATGTGCGTGATCTTGAGCAAAGACCGGCGCGGTGTGGAGGGCAAGCGCGCAGGCGCTCGCCATCAAGAGTTTCAATTTCATAATTTTATCCTGATATTTGAGAGACTAATTCGTCGGCTCACATTTCAGGTTCGGGGCGGAGGGATTGTCGGTCGCGCAATCGTGCCGGTCAGAGCTTGTTCCGTTCCGATGGTTTCGTCCGGAGCAAGTGCCTTATACAATAGCACGACATATGCAGGCGCTATGGGCGCGATACAGCCGATGCAACCATGCAGGCGCGCATCGGAACTGTCTTGCGCTGGAGTATCGTGACCATTCATCGGCGCAGGAGTTCCGTGGCAATCTGCCGCCACTGTGACCTCATGCGTCTCCGCCGGGACAGGCTGGCCCATCGCTACAGCCGGTAGGGCCAGCGCAAAGAGGAATAGCAGGGCAATCATGTTCCGGAACATGATGGTCCTTTACCCCCTATTTCAGTGGCTGTCACCCTTGCCAGCATTGGCCGCCATGGCCTTGGACATGCTCGCAAAGGCCGCCACCATATTGTCCACAAAGTCGGGATCGGTGGGGATGGTGTCTTTCGCGGCCTGCTGCATGGCGAGCACCCATTGGGTGGCGGTCGCAAAATTCATACCTTCAAGCGCGCGATGCGCCGACATGACACAGGCGCCTGGCCGCTTTTCAAACCAGTCCCGTGGCCCGCCCATCCATGCCATCAGAAAATCGGTTAGCGATTCCCGCATCGGCGAAAGGTCTGCCGCATGCATCGCCCGAAGCTCCGCGAAATCAGGTTCGCTCTCCATAAGATCGTAAAAACGGTCCACCATGCGTTGGATAGGTTCACGCCCCCCAATGCGGTCAAAGGGCAAAACAGGTTTTGCTGTGCTATCAGTCTTATCCATCAAACTGCCTTTGCCGTGAAGCGTGGCATTCGTCTTTGCGCGAGATCAAATGTCAGACGTTGAACCGGAACAGCATGATGTCGCCATCCTTGACCAGATATTCCTTACCTTCCGAACGCCACTTACCTGCCTCTTTGGCGCCCGCTTCACCATTATATTGGACATAATCCTCATAAGCCATCGTTTCCGCGCGGATGAAGCCTTTTTCAAAATCGCTATGGATGACACCGGCTGCATTGGGTGCCGTGGCACCCTTGGTCACTGTCCACGCGCGAGCTTCTTTGGGCCCCACGGTGAAAAAGGTGATGAGGTCCAGCAGCGCATAGCCCGAACGGATAACCCGCGCGAGCCCGGTTTCCGTCAGGCCCAGGTCTTCAAGGAATACTTCGCGGTCTTCCGCAGGCATGGTGGAAATTTCAGCTTCGATAGCGGCCGACACCACAACCGCCTCTGCCCCTTCCGCCTTGGCTTTTTCAAAAACCTTTGCCGAAAGCGCATTGCCATTTGCGGCGCTCGATTCCTCGACATTGCAGACATAGAGCACGGGCTTGGCCGTCAACAATTGTGCCGTGTCAAACAGGCGCTGTTCTTCAGGATCAGTTGGAACGACGAGCCGCGCAGGCTTGCCATCGCGGAGCAAATCCAGCGCACGCCCGAGCACGGAAGCAGCCGCCTTGGCTTCCTTGTCGCCTTGCGCGGCCTTTTTGGCGAAGTTGGGAACGCGCTTTTCCAAGGATTCCAGATCGGAAAGCATCAATTCGGTTTCAACCGTTTCGGCATCCGAGATCGGGTCAATCTTGTTGTCGACATGCTGGATGTCGTCATTCTCAAAGCAGCGCAGAACATGGACGATGGCATCGACTTCACGGATATTGCCCAGAAACTGGTTGCCCAGTCCTTCACCTTTCGAAGCTCCGCGCACGAGGCCGGCGATGTCGACAAAGCCCAATTGCGTCTCGATAATCTTCTGGCTTCCGCCAATTTTGGCAATGGTCTGCAAGCGCGGGTCTGGCACGGCCACATTACCGATATTCGGCTCGATCGTGCAGAAAGGATAGTTGGCGGCCTGCGCAGCGGCGGTCTCCGTCAGTGCATTGAACAGCGTGGACTTGCCCACATTGGGGAGCCCGACAATACCGCATTTGAAACCCATGATGACCTACTCTTGACTTGAACTGGAGGAGCGCCTTTAGCGCCAGAATTCCGAAAAGGGGAGCAAAATGGAACAGCTTTGGTCAGGCCTTGGTATCTTTCTCGATTTTGCGACAATAATCGCATCCGCCTTGGCTGCCTGGTTCTGGTATCTTGCAAGCATCCAGACCGTGCACAGGGTGCACGCGGAAGAAACCTTCGACTATCATGATCTCAACCGGATAATCGTTGCGATCAACCGTAATTCCATCCGCAATCGCAGGGGCGCTTTGGCAAGCGCTGTCGCTGCAGCCTTGTTGGCGATCGACTTGGGTTTCGATTATTTGATGGCACTTTAACAGCGCGACATTTTATAGCCCCCTGCGGAACCTGACTGCCGCAGCCTTAGAACGAATCTAGCCAGCGCTGCAGTTCGGCAGGACTGCGCAGACGTATCACCTTAGCTTCATGGCCCTTCAACCGGGCTTCCGTTCGCACGCGAGGGCCACTGTTCCAGCGAATGAGATAGAAGAGAAACCTGATATCAAGGCGCTCGGGACATCCTTCGGTCATGTCAGGGCGACTTCGTCCGCGATATGTCCAAATGCGTTTGAGCAATCGTGCGACGCACAGGCGAATGGGGTAGTCCAAATAGATGACGGTGTCTGCCCGCGGCAAGCGCGCCGCTAACGTACCGCCATATGTGCCGTCGATCAGCCAATGTTCAGTTGCTACGATGACAGCGAGCTTGTCCCGTAATTCGTCTTTGCTGCTTTCCACCCAGCCGGGTTTCCAGTTCAACTGGTCCATGTGATAAATTGGCAAGCCCAGCTTTGTCGCCAATGTCGCAGATAGCGTCGATTTGCCAGCGCCACAGGGACCAATGACGAGCACACGTTGCACGTGATTATTCCTGTAGCCGCAAGGCCACGTCGTTCATAAAGCGCACATCGTCGCCTTTTGCGAGCCAATCCGCTTCGGCGGAAAGGGCACCGAGGAGGTCCGCCAGATCATCGATTTCACTCTTATGGAAATTGCCGAGCACATAGCCCGTGACCCGGTCCTTGTGTCCCGGATGGCCGATGCCTAACCGCACACGTCGGAATTCAGAGCCGATATGATCGATGGTGGATCTTATGCCATTATGGCCCGCGGCACCGCCGCCGGTCTTTACCTTTACCTTGAAAGGGGCGAGATCGAGTTCGTCGTAAAAGACGGTGACGTCTTTTGGCTCCAGCTTGTAAAAATCCATGGCAGCACGGGTGCTGCGCCCGCTTTCATTCATGAACGTGGCGGGTTTCAGCAATATGATTTTTTCGGAACCAAGCCGTAACTCCTGCACCCAGCCCTGAAATTTCTTGGCGGGCAATGGCAGGTCGTGGATTTCGGCAAGGGCATCGATGGCCATGAAGCCGATATTATGCCGGTGCATGGCATAGGTGGGTCCGGGATTACCAAGGCCTACCCAAAGCTGCATCGCGGTGTTTCCTCGCGGGAAAATCCGGGGCGGACCGAAGTCCGCCCACCGGAAAAAACATTAGGCTTCAGCGCCACCGTCAACGGTGGTGTCGCCATCACTCGACTTGAGTGCGGACGGAGCAACGATCGTTGCAATCGTGAAGTCACGGTCGGTGATCTTGCTTTCCGAACCAGCGGGAAGCTTTACATGGCTGATGTGGATTGAATCGCCGACGTCGAAACCGGTAACATCGATCTGGATGTCGTCGGGGATCTTATCGTTTTCGCACACGAGCTCAAGCTCATGACGAACAATGTTCAAAACGCCGCCACGCTTCAGACCAGGCGATGCGTCTTCGTTGACGAATACAACCGGCACTTCCACGTCGACCTTGGCGCCCTTGACGATGCGCAGGAAGTCAACATGGGTAGGGCGATCGGAAACCGGATGGAAAGCAACATCCTTCGGGATGGTGATTTGCTTTTTACCACCAAGGTCGATCTCGACCACGCTGTTGGAGAAGTGGCCGGTCATCAACAATTTGACGAGTGCCTTTTCCTCAACATGGATGAGTTCGGGGTCTTGCTTGTTGCCGTAAATAACGGCGGGAATCCGGTTTTGACGACGCAATTCGCGGGAGGCTCCCTTGCCAGCCCGATCGCGCGTCTCGGCCGACAATGTCAGCTGATCGCTCATGATAAATCTCCAATAAAGTTACACTTGCCGTCACGCCTCCAGGGATGACCACGAACGGCAAGCGCGCGCCTATATGCGGGCTTTACGCCAAATGCAAGCTTTGTCCTAGCTGAGCGCCTTGTACAGGCTGAACATGCTCGTCGCGATCAGGACAATGCTGACGGCGAAAAGCAGGCGGCGTGGTTCAATGCGCTTGGCGACATAAGCCCCCAATGGTGCAGCGAGCAAACCACCAATCAACAGACCACCCGTCACAACTGTGAAGGCTTGAAGGCCGATGGTCATGATGAACGTCATCGAAATGGCGAATGTCAGGCAGAATTCGGCCGTGTTCACCGTTCCGATGGTCTTGCGCGGATCAGTCCCTTGAATCAGCAGGTTCGATGTAACGACTGGACCCCAGCCGCCACCGCCCGAAGCATCAAGGAAACCGCCAATCAAGCCGAGAGGTACGGTAACCTTGGGGTCGCGGGCCTTATGTTCCTGCGAAAAGGTCAACGCCTTGTAGAAAAGGTAGAAACCGATAACGGTCAGGTACAGCATCACCAGAGGCCGCGCGGCTTCTGTGTGGATATTGGCGAGCAAATAGGCACCCGTACAGCCGCCGATCACGCCCGGGATGGCGATGCGGCTGAACAGCTTCCAATCCACATTCTTGTGCAAGATGTGGCTGATACCCGATGCGCCTGTGGTGAACATTTCCACGAAATGGACCCCAGCGGACGCACGCGCAGGTGCGACGCCCATGACACTGACCAGCAAGGTGCTGCAAATTACGCCAAATGCCATACCGAGAGCGCCGTCAACAAGCTGGGCTGCAAATCCAACCGCTATATAGGGCCATATGGCACCCCAATCGAGGTTGGCTATAGTTTCTAACATGTTGACGTCCTTTCAGTCAGCTGTGGTCAGGTATCAGAAGGTAATTGCAAATGTAATCCCGTACGTGCGCGGGTCTCCGGGCTGTCCGACAATGAGACCCGTGTTGCCGGACGGCACGGCAAGCTGTTCGAAATAGTTCACATCGAACAGGTTGCGTACATATCCAAACAGGTTGATGCCGCTGTCGGTCCGGAAACCTACGCGATAGTTAGTAAGGGCATAACCTTGAATATTCGTATAAATTGAAGGCGTCGGGTTGGAAGAAAATCCGGTGCGGTAATTTCCGTCGATACCGACATAGATCTGCCCTTCGCGTCCAAATACGGAAATTGGTGTGTTTACCTCACCTCCGTAAGAGAAGGACCATTTGGATACGCTTGGAAGTCGTTGGCCCGAAATATCGCAGTTGGCCGGGCTATTGCCAGGGACGCCCGGAGCCGCGATGGGCGTTCCGGTGCCGCCGCCTGACAGTTCGGGCGGGCAAGGTGCGTCTGCAAAGCTCCGATATTTTGCATCTACGTAGGTTCCGTTAAGATATACGTTGAACCTGTCGCTGGGACGCAACGAAAAGTCAGCTTCGAGGCCTTGTGTGCGGACTTTGTCGGCATTTGCAAGGTAACCGCGCAAGACGCCGAGCTGGCCATTGGTGACCAAAGCCTGGTAATCCGAAATGTCGGTGCGAAACGCCGACAGATTCAATGTTGCCCTTCGGTCCAGGAACTGGGCTTTGATACCTGCTTCGATATGATTGACCGATTCCGGCTTCACCGTTCCTGCCGCCAAGATCGGATTGCCTGCAGCGTCGTTCGGAACGCCGTTCAGGTTCACGCCGCCGGATTTGAATGTCTTGGAATAGGTGGCGAATGCAAGAATATCCTGGGCGACTTCATAGCTGAGCGTCAGGTCGTAGCTGAAATTCCAGTCGCTGAACTTCGGTTCAAAACGCTGCGGGGATAGAACCCCGCGTTGCGCCACAATCCGGGGGTCTGTGCTGGCGAAAGTCACCAATTGACCCGCACCGTTGGTCACAACAGAATCGTAGAGTCCGTCTTTCTTGTCATAATTGACACGAAAACCAGGCTGGATAGTCAGGCCTGTCAGAGGCTTCCAACTGAACTGGCCAAAAAGGGCGGCGCTCGTGTTGTCCAGGCGAATATCGTTCCGTGCGGTCAGGCCGTTCAGCACGGAAGGATCGTTCGCAAGCGCCCCTATAAGCAACCACCGGCTGGCGGCCGGGCCCTGTTCCTGTATCCCTTGCGTCCGGACCTTCTGGTGATAGGCAAAGGCACCAACGACGAAATCAAATGCGTCACCAGACTGCGCATAGCGGATTTCCTGGGTATATTGTTCCTGCTGCGAAGGGTTGTTCGATTTGGTCGTAATGGGCAAACCTGTAAAGTCACGGTCATTTGCCGGCACCCAATCCCAATAGCGCCATGCCGTAACCGACGTAAGCGTGCCGGGGCCAGTGTCCCACTTGATCTTCAGTGCGGCGCCACCGATTTCGTTTCGTGCGTTAAGGTCGGCGTCGACATCCGTCAGGCGATCGAACGGGTTGGTGCTGATGACCCGATAATTTTGCGCTGCGGCGAGCGCCGCATATTGGCGGGTCAGCGCGCGCTGCGTGGTTCCTGTTCGAACGTAGATTTGTGCACAGCATTCGGGATTCTGGACGCTAAAATCACCGGATAGGGTGACGTCGATATTGTCATTTGGCCGCCAAAGTAGCTGACCGCGCAGGCCAATATTATCCTGCTCATTTATCCAGTTACCGGATGTAACGTTGAAAATGGTGCCGCGTCGGCTCGTTCCGGATACAGCAAGACGGGCTGCGATGGTGTCCGACAACGGACCCGAAATGGCGGCTTTCGCCTGCTTGAAATTCAGATTGCCGATGCTGACTTCCGCCCGGCCTTCGAGATTGAATGTCGGTTGGCGCGTAGAAATGTTGATTGCGCCTGCTGTGGTGTTCTTGCCGTACAAAGTGCCCTGTGGCCCACGAAGTACTTCAATCTGCCCGACATCCAGAAAATCGAATGTCGCGGAAGCGACGCGGGAATAATAGACGTCGTCCACATATATGCCGACGCCCTGTTCGATCCCGTCATTGGTGAGGCCGAAGGGCACGCCGATACCGCGAATGTTCACGGAGGTATTGCGCGGGTTTGATGAGTAGAACTGCAGCGTCGGCGTCAGCTGTTGCAAACGGCCAACATTGAAGCTGCCGGTGTTGTCGATCTGGTCGCCACCGACGACCGAGACGGCAATGGGAATTTCCTGCGCCGTTTCGTCGCGGCGGCGCGCGGTGACAATGATTTCTTCGGGCGCATCGGTATCGCCAGTTCCGGCGGAAGACCGCGCTTCCTGATCAAGGACAACGGCTTCCGTATTTTCGGCAAATGCAGGCGTTGAGAGTGACAAGATGGTTATGAGGGCCAGAGATGGGCCGAGGTCGCGAATGAGCATGTGTTTTACTTTCGAAAAAACAGATGCATCCGGTGGGCCGGTCTGCCTCTAAAATTTGGGAGAGAGATTGGTTTAGTTGCTGAAGCGCTTGCGCTCCGTCACATCGACCTGCACGAGTTTGCCCTCATGCACGGTCAACTGGATCGCGCCGAAGCGCAGTTTTGCGAGTGCGTCGAGCACAGCGCGAACAGGTTCGGAAAAGGACGCGGCATGCGAGTCTCCGGACCGATCTTTATTGTCGTCTGTCATAAACACCCCTTGCAGGAAGGGGCGGTTGATTTGCCCTCATCCTGAGCGGGCCTTTAAACTCAACTAATTTGATTGACAATATGATTCGGCGAAAGATTTTACTTTTCGCGGCGAAAGGTTCTCTTTGTGCGTTATTGGGACAGGTCGGCTTACTCTGCAGCCAGCAAATAGGCGTCCGCTTCGACATTATCTGTCAAATAAATCGAATCGAGAAGATGCGCAGTCTTGTCGCGAACCTGCAGCATCAGTGCCCGCGTTCTGCAATTTTCTTCTTCGACACAGTTCTGGCAGGTTTCATGTGCATAGCGACTGGCGCACGGCACAAGTGCCAAAGAGCCGCGCATGATGCGGATGAGGTCCCCATAGCTGATGTCAATCGGCGGGACGCCAAGCCAATAACCGCCGTCCTTGCCTCTTTGTGATGCTACAAGACCCGACCGTGCCAATTCCGACAATATGACAGTCAGGAATTTGGGCGGGATCTTTTGCGCGTCGGCTATGTCGGCCAGTTGCACGGGCCCTTTGCCGTAATGGTCGGCAAGGTGTTGCATGGCGCGAATGGCGTAGCGTGTTTTCTGCGACAGCATGAAAGTATCTTTGCGCCGAAATTATCTAATTTTCAACCCCGCGAGTAGACAAACTGCCACGCTGCAATCGATAGCACTGAAAGCGACGAAATTACATTAACCTAGTTGCATTGGTGAAGTTGCGAGAATAGCCTCTCCCCCGAACCAGACTCAGGAAAATATTTCCGGGTTGTTTTCCAAAAGGGGGAAAAACATGAAGTTCACAAAATCGTTTTCGTTACTCGCAGCGACATGCCTAACATTTCCTGCATTTGCCCAAGAAACGCCACCAACGGCTGAGCCGCAGGCGGAAGAGGCTCCTGCAATTATCGTTACGGGGTCGCGCATCAAACGCGATCCGACCGACAGCTCGCTGCCTTTGCAGGTTATAAACACGGAAGAATTGTCCCGCGAAGGCATCAACAGCCCGGAACAGCTTATCTCCTACTTGTCGTCAAACGGAAATGGTGCCGACAACCTCGCGTCCAACGCGGATGTCACCAGCGGCGCGCAGCGTGGAACAAACGGACTGTCCGCTGCCAACCTGCGCGGGCAGGGTTCGGCATCGACTCTTGTGCTTTTGAATGGCCGACGCGTTGCCGCCCACGGACTTACAGGGTCGGCGGTCGACGTGAACCAGATCCCCATCGCGGCTTTGGAGCGGGTTGAAGTTCTGAAAGACGGGGCGTCGGCCATTTATGGAACGGACGCCATCGGCGGGGTTATCAACTTCATCACCAAAACCAACTTTCAGGGCCTAACGCTCAATGCCTTCACGGATATTACCGAAGCGGGCGGCGGTAACATCTACCGGCTTTCAGCGACCGGCGGTTATGGCGACCTCGACGAGCAGGGCTTCAACATCATGGGCGCGATCAGCCGCAGCGTGAACAATGTGCTCAACGGATCGGATCGTTCCTTCGTAAATGGGAATCAGCCCAATCGCGGCCTGTCGATCGACACCCGTGGTACACCCATCGCCACCGCCTTTCCAACGGGTGCCAATGCCATCTTCGCGCCTACCGGTTCGCTGTTGAGCGGGGTAACGCTGTTGGAGGCAGGAGCCACTGTCCCGGCAACCGGCGGTATCAACATCTTGGATCTGCCGGGTGGTGCGGGATGCGGTTCTGTAGACGGCGGACTGGCGTATGACGAACAATTGTGGGCTATACCTTCCGCCCGTTTCGCGTGCGCTTGGGATACGGGCCGTGCGGCGGTGCTGCAACAGCCGCTCAACACGCTGACCTATTATGGCCGTGCCACCGTCAAGGCTGGCGATCACCAGTTCTTCGCGGAAATCACCGGATCGGATGCGGATTCGGCCAAGCGTTTTTCAAACAACCAATATTCGGGCAACGCCACCACATTGCCGCTCTATTACCCGCTAAATCCGACGACAGCAGCGACCTATAATGATGTCTATAACCGTTTGGTGGCGGTATTCCCGCAGATTGCCGTGAACTATGGCAAACCGATTTCCTATCGCTGGCGTTGTATCGCGTGCGGAACGCGCGAGTATGAGACCAATACAAAAACCTTGCGCGCCGCTCTTGGTGCCGAAGGTCCGCTTTTCGGTGACTGGGATTATCGCGCAGGGGCATCCTATGCCCGAAGCGAATCTTCATCCGTGCTGGGCGATGGCTATCACTATCGTGGTACATTCTCATCGGCGGCTGCGGCAGCGGCCTCCGGCGTACCGGGCGCAGTATCGGGCGGCATAGATCCACGCGCGCCGACCGCACCTGGTGCCACGCGTCCGGGCATGGTGGGTCTGCTCAACAGCGGCATTCTCAATCCGTTTTCGGTCACACAGTCGGCGGCTGCGCTTGCCGGTCTGAATGCGATTTCGGCCAAGGGCGTCACGCTGTACGGCGGTAAATATGAAGTGAAGCAACTCGATGCGTCGATTTCGGGTTCGCTGTTTGAACTGCCGGGCGGATCGGTGCAGGTCGCCCTTGGTGTCGACTACCGCCGGGAGACCTACAGCTTTAATGGATCGCCCGCGGCCGTCACCGGCACGCCGGATATCTTCAACGTGGCATTCGACAATATCAACGCGCTGACGCCGAAGAACCGCGATGTGAAGGCGGCCTATGCCGAAGTCCTTTTCCCCATATTCGATATGCTGGAAGTGACAGGGGCTGTTCGTCTGGACGATTATACCGGCTTCGGCTCGACCATTAACCCGAAGATTTCGGCCAAATTCCGGCCCGTCGACTGGTTCATGGTGCGTGGCTCGTACAACACCGGCTTCCGCGTTCCTGCGTTCAACCAGATTTTCAACGGCGTCACGCAGTCACCTAACCCGGGCAATACGCTGGTGGATCCGACCACATGCCCCACAGGCACGGTCAGCCTCCTTCCCGGATGCGCCGCGATCACACCGGACACATTGACCGGCGGCAACCTGAATCTGGGGCCTGAAACATCGGAGCAATATAGCGTGGGCGTTGTTCTTCAGCCGTCCAACCGCTTCAGTGCTTCGGTTGATTTCTGGTCGATTGCGGTCGATGACACAATCGGCGCGCTGACCTTGCGCCAGTTGCTGGACAATATCGCTTTCTTCCCGGACCGGGTCATTCGGACCAATGGCATCATCACCCTGATCGACTTGCGCGCCGACAATATCGGTTCACGCCGGACGGAGGGTCTTGAAGTGTCGCTGCGCGGGGGTGCCGATTTGGCCGGTGGTGTCCTTACCGCAGGTCTGGATGGTACCTATTTGCTGAAAAAGCGGGAAAAGTTCCTGCCGTCTGCACCTTTTGGACCAAGCCTGATCGGCGTGTTTACCTTTGCTGGCGACTTGGGGTTGAAGTGGAAGCATAATGCCTTCCTGACCTACGCGAAGGATGATCTCACGTTCAGCATCTCGCAAATCTATCGCAACGGCTATAAGAACCAGGCCTTGCCAGGGATTGCAAATGGCACGGTGACACGCCCGGATTTCAACCCGCGTGTGAAACCCTATATCACCTATAACACCTCGATCAGCCTTGATATCCAGGAACAGTTCCGGCTGACACTCGGCATCAAGAACCTGTTCGACAAGGATCCGCCTTTCGCGATTACCTACGACAGTAACACAGGTGCAGGCAGCAGCTGGGAGCCGCGTGTAGCCGATCCTCGGGGGCGCTCGTTCACCTTGGCTGTCGAAACAAAGTTCTAAATTACAGGTCGCCGGAGGATAATATGGAAGCTTCACGGCGACAGATCATGGCGGGGCTGGCGGCAATGCTGTCGGCCCCACCCGTTTTGGCGATGCAGACGAACGCGCGTGGCGCGCCTGTCCATCGCAAGCCTGCCCGCCTGAAAAAGGGCGATACGGTGGGGCTTATCGAACCTGCCTCTGCCAGCGACGAGCCATTCCAGATCCAGTTGGTCGAGGAAGCTATCACGGCGATGGGACTGGTTCCCAAACGCGCCCCGCACATATTGGATCGTTATGGATATCTGGCGGGACGGGATAAAGACCGGGCGTCCGATATCAATGCTATGTTCGCCGACAAGGACGTGAAAGCCATTTTCGCTGTTCGCGGCGGTTGGGGCAGTGCTCGGCTTTTGCCCTATCTGGACTGGGATATCATACGCGCCAATCCAAAGCTTCTGACCGGCTTCAGCGATATTACCGCTCTGCACATGGCCATCGCGGCAAAGGCTGGATTTACAACCTTGCACGGCCCGAACGCAGGAAGTGCGTGGGGCAAGGCTTCATGGGATGCCTTTTACCCCATAGCCTTTGACGCCGCCACGCCCACCTTGGTCAATCCCGAGGGCGGGGAAGACCGTTTGACTCAACGACGATGGCGGACACAGACGATTACCGCAGGTAAGGCAAAGGGCCGTCTGTTGGGCGGCAATCTGACCGTCCTCTCGGCATTGTCCGGCAGCAGCTATCTGCCCGATTTCAATGGTGCGATCCTCTTCCTCGAAGATGTCGATGAAGCCGAATACCGGATTGACCGCATGCTCACCCAATTGGGGCTTGCGGGTGTTCTCAAAAATCTGGCGGGTGCGGTGTTTGGCCAATGCACCAGTTGTACAGGTAGCAGCAGCGGTGTGTATGGTGGGTTCACACTCAACGATGTGCTCCGCCAGCATCTGGGGTCACTGGGTGTCCCCGTCTATACCGGCGCGTGGTTCGGCCATATCACCGACCAGTTTACACTGGCGCAGGGCGTGATGACCGAGATCGATGCGGACGCAGGAACGCTGCGAATGCTGGAGCCGGCGGTCGCCTAAACCATCGACTGGGTTAAAAGCAGTGCGGCGGAATTGTTCAGCATATGCAAAATTATGTTCGTCCGTAGCGAACCCGTGCGATGATAGAGATATCCGAAGGCAATGCTGAGCGACATCAGGCCCGGGATGGCGTAAGGTTGCCCATGGACTGCGGCGAATACGAACGAAGCTAACAGGATTGCCGCCCAGATGGGAATGAAGCGTGCGAGCGCATTCTGCAACAATCCCCGAAATAGAATCTCCTCCACGATCGGCGCGGCTACAGCGATCGCAAAGAATCCCAAGGCAATATTCAGAGGAGTGCGCGGAATTTCAGCCAGCATTTTTGCCATGTCTGCCTGCATCCCGATACCGGGGATGACGTAGGTCGCGTATATGAAATTGGCGATCATGGCGGTCAGGATCAGCACGAATGCCAAACTTGCAGTCTGGGCAAAGGACATGTTTCCGAAACTGTCGAGCCCGATCCGGTGGTAACGGTTGTCTTTTCTCAGGTAGAGGATGACCAGACCGATCTGGATAATCGCCGAAACCACGAGACCCCAGAGAACGGCAACACCTTTCGTGTCCCCATTCGCGGCGCCTGCCAAGCTGCCTCCGCCCACGCCTGCTGCAATGAGAACCGCCGTGCACAGTATCTGTAGGACGAAGTAAAGCACGATCCAGCCAAGGCTCGGCAATATACCGAGCACAAATGCCAGCAATTTCTTACGAAAACCGATTTTTGCCGGACGCTCTTCGGGCAGTGGTGAAACTTCAGTGCTGTCCATTAATCCCCCAAAATGGATGAAGGCCCGCAATGTGCGAGCCCTCTCCAAATGACAGGCAAATCGTTAATAAGCTACTCTTACCGCACTAAGCCCATAGGCTGGCAGAAGATTTTGCACACTTGTCGGGCCAGCCAGATGTCCGGCGCCGACGGCCATGAAGGTCGTACCGGGCTTATCCATTTCGGCCTTGATCCATTTCGCCCAATTGGCGTTACGGCGGGTCAGCAATGCGTCGTACAAGGCGCGGCTCGTCAGGCCTTCGTTCATAAGCTGTCCCAGACCATCGGGGTCGGGGGTGCCCCAAAGCTCGACCATTTTGTCCATCATGTTGGACGAGCTTTCGACGACCTTTGCGGTCTCGATGAGAAAGCGGATCTGCTCGCCTTCCGGCATGCTGTCGAAGACGCCCAGTTGGAACTCCATCGTTTCAACGCCGCCGATGGGCTTCTTCGCTGCATTTGCAGCGGCCGTGAGCTGCTTTTCAACGCCGCTGTTTATGTCGAAACCCTGCTTCTGCATCAAGATTACCGAGAGTGTGACGGCAGCCGCCCAGGGATCAAAAGGATCAAGCGCTTCGGTCGGGAGGCCTGTTTTCGTCATAGCGGTTTCATAAATGGCCCGGTCCGCATCGCTCATTTTGGAGCGCAGCGTCTTTCCGCTTTTGTCGATCGCAAGCTTGCCAAAGAGGGCCTGGCTTTCCGCCGCAGTGGGCTCGACCATTTCCAATACTAGCCGGTCCGATCCTTCAAACGCCTGCTTCACGCCTTCATCAAACCAGCTGAGATTGGGCTTCAGGATGTGGACGGTGCCGAAAAGATAAATCGTCGTGTCCTCGTCTTTGACCACCCAGAGCGCGGGATCGACATCTTTGACGACAGCAGGCGCAGCTTTGACGGGGTCAAGCGCTTCGACGGCTGCCGGAGCTTCGGTCGGCGCATTTTGCGCAAGGCAGGCCGGGGAGAATGTGAGGGCCGCAGAGATCAGTAGTGCTTTATACTTGGGGGACATGGGTAACTCCTGTTTGATGCTTGTTGTTCTATGTTAAATTTCGGGACGTCAGCGATATTTTTTCCAGTACCAGACGGCGGACCAGATGATGGTGAACAGCAGGAAGATTACTACGCCATTGGGTTCGGGTACCAATCCGCCGCGCCACAGGAACCACCATGTCGGTGCACCCATCAGATAGGCATATGCCGCATAATAGCCCCCGTCGCGGTAGGCGCTGGCCTCCTGCTCATCGATGGCACGCTTGTGCCAGACCCATGAAATGACGGGCATTATGACGCCCCAGATGAAGGCGAGAAACAGTGCCGCCAAGGGCGGAATGGAAGAATTCACGAAGAGATCAATCGCGTCAGCATCGGGCGACGCGGTGAGCGTGCTGTTGAGAGAGACCGTAAGACCCACAATGCCTCCACCGATACCGCAGCCAAGCAGGATGTTCCTGTTGAGTCTCTCCCGCTTTGTAAGAGGCTCGTTACTCGCTCTCAACTTTTGGCTGTTTGTCCAGACAGCGTAGCCGAGGCCGGCGATAAGCGCTGCGAAGACGCTGAAAGTCACGATTCCAGCTGTTCCCAACGGACCCCCGCCTTGCGCATTATGCTCCGCCATATAGCCCGCGATTGCGCCGGCCACCATGACGATGCCCAGGCTCGACAGGATAATCCACATGATGCGGCGGCCATTGGATTGGGTGATGTCATCACTGTCCGGCATCGGTGCCTCCGTCAAATTCGTCATCGAAAATCTCCTCAATCGGGCGCCCGAACAGGCGGGCAATTTTGAACGCCAGCGGCAGCGACGGGTCATATTTACCCGTTTCAATCGCATTCACGGCCTGACGCGACACGTCCAGCTGTTCGCCCAGCTCGGCCTGGCTCCAGTCCCGCATGGCGCGCAAAATCTTCAGCTGGTTTTTCATGTCAGGTTAGGCTGTCGTTCTGTCATGTTTACCTTACTATACCGATTCGCCGCTGATGTCAACAAGACCTTACATAATGCTATGCGAAGCTGACAAAATCGCGCCGCGCCGTCCAGAACCTTGATTTAGCGCCACATCTCGGCCAAGGGGCTGGCCATGTCTGAGGTGGCACCATTAAGTTTTCAGGACCTGATCCTGACTCTCCATGATTATTGGGGTAAGCAGGGCTGCATCATTTTGCAGCCCTATGACATGCGCGTCGGGGCAGGGACTTTCCACCCTGCGACAACCTTGCGTGCGCTCGGCCCCGACAGCTGGAACGCCGCCTATGTGCAGCCCAGCCGCCGCCCCACCGACGGGCGTTACGGCGAAAACCCCAACCGGTTGCAGCATTATTACCAATATCAGGTCATCATGAAGCCCAGCCCTGCAAATTTGCAGGAGCTGTATCTGGGTTCGCTGGATGCCATCGGCATTGACCCGCTGAAGCACGATATCCGCTTTGTCGAGGATGACTGGGAAAGCCCGACTTTGGGTGCCTGGGGTCTTGGCTGGGAAGTCTGGTGCGATGGTATGGAAGTGACACAGTTCACTTATTTCCAGCAAATGGGCGGCTTTGATTGCAAGCCTGTCGCGGGCGAGCTCACCTACGGTCTTGAGCGTCTCGCCATGTATATCCAGGGCGTCGACAGCGTGTATGACCTGAAGTTCAACAATCATGGCGTCACCTACGGCGATGTCTTCCACAAGAATGAAGTCGAGTTTTCGACCTATAATTTCGAGGTCGCCGACACCGCCGCGCTGTTCGACGGATTTGCCAAGGCCGAGGCGGAATGCCAGCGGTGCATCGCGGCGAATATCCCGCTCGCCGCCTATGACCAGGCGATCGAGGCCAGCCATCTGTTCAACCTGCTGCAGGCACGCGGCGTTATCTCGGTGCAGGAACGCGCATCTTATATGGGCCGTGTCCGCGACCTCGCCAAAGGCAGTTGCCAGGCGTGGATGGAAAAGAATGGATGGACGGAATAATGGCCGACTTCCTTCTCGAACTTCTCTCCGAAGAAATCCCCGCGCGGATGCAGGCCAAGGCCAAGGAAGATCTTGCGCGCCTGTTTAACGATGCGCTTTCCAAGGCGGGCCTTGCCGCGCAATCGGTCGAAACCTTCGCCACGCCGCGCCGTCTGGCGCTGATTGCCAAAGGTCTGCCGCTGGCAACCGAGGCCGTTTCCGAAGAAACCAAGGGACCCAAGGTCGGCGCACCGCCACAGGCGATGGAAGGCTTTTTGCGCAAAACCGGCCTGACACAGGACCAGTTGGTGGAGCGCGATGGCATCTATTTCGCCGTCGTCGAAAAGCCCGGCCGCAACACCGTCGATGTGCTCGGCGAAGCGATACCCGCGATCATCCGCGCATTCCCGTGGCCCAAGTCACAACGCTGGGGTGCAGCGTCGATTTCGACCGAAAGCCTGCGCTGGGTTCGCCCGCTGCAAGGGATAATCGCCTTGCTCGGCAATGATGTCGTGCCTTGCGCCATTGATGGCATCGAAAGCGGTCGCCATAGCATGGGCCACCGGTTCCATTCGCGCGGCCCCATCGAAATTGCCAATGCCGACGCCTATGTCGAGGCGTTGCGCGCGGCGCATGTGATCGTCCACTTCTCCGAACGCTGCACGCTGATCCGTGATGGGGCAAAGGCAGCGGCTGAGGCGGCCGGTCTTGTGCTGGTGGATGATGAAGGTCTGGTTGCCGAAAATGCCGGACTGACCGAATGGCCAGTGCCGATGCTCGGCCGGTTTGATCCCGCCTTTCTGGAGGTTCCGGAAGAGGTCATCCAGCTCACCGCCCGGGTGAACCAGAAATATTTCGTCTGCCATGACCGCGACGGCAAGCTTGCCAATGCCTTTGTCTGCACCGCGAACATCGTCGCGAACGATGGCGGGGCCGCGATTGTTGCGGGGAATGAAAAGGTATTGGCCGCACGTTTGAGCGATGCGAAATTCTTCTGGGAACAGGATCTGAAGGTTCCGCTCGACGAACAGGCCAAGAAATTGGCGCAGATTACCTTCCATGAAAAGCTGGGGACGGTCGCCGACAAGGTCGAGCGCGTCGCCAAGCTGGCGCGCTGGTTGGCCGAAGAAGGCATCGTCAAGGGCGCCAATGCCGACGAAGCCGAACGTGCAGCGCGTCTGTGCAAGGCAGACCTTGTGACCGGCATGGTCGGCGAGTTTCCCGAATTGCAGGGCCTGATGGGCGGCTATTATGCCCGCGCGCAGGGCGAAACCTACGCTGTCGCCGACGCTGTGCGCGATCATTACAAGCCGGTCGGGCAGGGCGACGATGTGCCAACGGCGCCGGTCACGGTGGCGGTCAGTTTGGCGGATAAGTTCGAAACTGTCGTCGCAATGTTTGCAGCGGGAGGCAAGCCAACTGGTTCGCGTGACCCTTATGCAGTACGGCGAGCTATGCTTGGGGTAATAAGGATCATTCTTGATAATGACCTTAGGTTGTGGCTGTCCGACATTTTTATGCAAACGTATCAGTTGCTCTATGATGATGTTTTCTATGGAAAATACTACAGCGGACCAGTCGCGACTTTCTACAATATGCTCAGCTCTGACGCCAACTGGCGAATTGAGAAAATCGACGACGTCGACGTCATTTTCCATGGTGAAAATTTTATCGGGCCGCTGGAGGCAGGGTTCGATGCACAATCCAGTGCGTGGGACCAATTTCTAGAAAATGCTTGGCCGGATAGCGGTCCCAAAGAATTCGCATTAGAAAGGCTAAAGGTTCAACAGCGTGAGGCTGGCGTTCGGCACGATATCATAGATGCTGCCTTTGAAATTGAAGAGGATGGCGACCTTGTTCGCCTGCTTGCGCGGGTGAAGGCTTTGCAAGCCTTTGTCGCGACGGATGAAGGCGTGAACCTACTGGCCGGGTATAAGCGCGCGGCGAATATATTGAAGGCAGCGGACGGCGTTGATGCGGCTGCATCCGCTCCGGCCGATTTGGTGGCTGAAGAGTCGGCACTTCTCACCGCCCTCGACGCTGCCGAGCCAAAAGCCGCCGCTGCCATCGATGCCGAAGATTTCGAAGGCGCCATGACGGCGCTTGCCAGCCTGCGCGCGCCGATCGACGCATTTTTTGAAGGTGTGATGGTCAACGATCCCGATCCGTCCGTTCGGGCTTTCCGCTTGGGCCTGCTCGCGCGGTTCCGGGACGCGGTCCACCGCGTCGCCGATTTCTCGAAAATCGAAGGCTAACCAACGAAATATATATTTACGGGCGTTGATCTCTATCAATGCCCGCATACCCGAATGCGCCTCTGGTGGGTTACCTCTCCAAAGGATACCCCACCCATGTCCGTCTTGCACCGCATTCGCATCTTTCACGCATTCCTCGCGCTCACCGTTTTGGCGGCTTATTTCTCGGCAGAGATGGGTCTGATCCACGCTTGGCTTGGATATGGCGTTGCGGCACTTGTCGCCATTCGCCTGATCTGGGCGTTAAGCGGCGCGCCCCAATTGGGGCTTGAGCGCTTCTATCCCTCGTTCAAGGATATGCATCTGAAAGGTTTCATGACACATCCCGCGATCAGCCGGACGTTGCTGGCGGGGATAGCGCTTTCGGTCATTGGCGCGACGGGAACCGGATTGGTCATGGACAATGGCCGTGCGCTGCAACCCACATCGCTCAGCTCCTTTTCCTTTTCGGGGGAAAGCGAAGAACACGAGGGCACGGGGCGCGAAGATGAGTCTGGTGAAGCTTATGAAGAAGCGCATGAGCTCTTGGCTAACCTCGCCATCGCCTTTGTCGTCATGCACATATTATATCTGTTGAGTTTTAAACGTCCGCTTGCGCGTTTCATGCTCTTTGCAAATAAAACATCAAAGTAACCACCTTCTGCACTTGACTCTATCGTGTTGCACTGCACTACGGCGCACGAAAGTTTTAGCCAGATTAAAGGGATGGCTTCGGCATGCCCAATATGTGTAGCGTTACAGTGGCGGGGTTTGGAATCACGACCAATGTTCCAAACAATTCGCTCTCCTTTTTACCGGACACTGTCCGCCCTTTGGCCAATTTCACGAAAATAGAAGGATAGTCGGCCACTATCCTTTTGAAGAGATTCCCCCCCTTTATTGCCTTTGCCAAGACACCCCAGTTTTGGCACGGGCAAGATAGAAGACAAGTTTTGGAGGCAGTATGACCCAATATGTGTTTCGGTTCGGTGGGGGCGTATCTGACGGGGACGAAACCGTTCGTGGCAACAAAAACCTGTTGGGGGGCAAGGGCGCGAACCTCGACGGCATGGCATCGATTGGTCTGCCTGTCCCTCCCGGCTTCACCATCACGACCGAAATGTGCACGGCCTATTATGCCAATGGCCAGACCTTTCCGGAAAGCGTTCGCGCGGAAGTCGCAGGCGGCATCGCGCATATTGAACAGGTAACGGGCAAGAGCTTTGGTGATCCTGCTAACCCGCTCCTGGTTTCGGTCCGTTCCGGCGCACGTGTATCGATGCCGGGGATGATGGACACAGTCCTCAACCTTGGCCTGAACGATGCCACTGTCGAAGGTCTCGCTACCTCATCGGGCGATGCACGCTTCGCATGGGACAGCTATCGCCGCTTCATCCAGATGTATGCCGATGTCGTTCTCGAACTCGACCATGGCGCCTTTGAAGAGGCTCTGGAGGTCGCGAAGGAAGATCAGGGCTATTATCTCGATACCGAATTATCCGCCGATGATCTGAAGGCATTGGTTGCCGCATATAAGAAGCTGGTTGAGGCCGAATGGGGCAAGCCATTTCCACAAGACGTGCATGACCAGCTTTGGGGTGCCGTCGGCGCCGTGTTCGGTTCGTGGGAATCGGACCGGGCGAAGGTCTATCGCCGCCTGAACAACATCCCCGGCGACTGGGGCACTGCGGTCAATGTGCAGGCCATGGTCTTTGGCAATATGGGCGAGACATCGGCAACCGGAGTTGCCTTCACCCGCGATCCGGCGACGGGCGAAAATGCCTATTATGGCGAATATCTGATCAATGCGCAGGGTGAGGATGTCGTCGCCGGTATCCGCACGCCGCAATATCTGACCAAGGCTGCACGCGAACGTGCGGGCGCCAAGCCCCTCTCGATGGAAGAGGCGATGCCGTCGGTCTATGCCGAGCTGGCGCGGGTCTTTGAAATCCTCGAAACCCATTACCGCGATATGCAGGATATCGAGTTCACTGTTGAGCGCGAAAAATTGTGGATGCTGCAAACCCGGTCGGGCAAGCGCACGGCAAAGGCCGCGCTCAAAATCGCGGTGGACATGGCCGAAGCCGGTTTGATCAGCACGGACGAGGCGGTGTTGCGGGTCGATCCGATGGCGCTCGACCAGTTGCTGCACCCCACACTTGACCCCAATGCGCCGCGTGATGTGCTGACGTCCGGCTTGCCGGCGTCTCCCGGCGCGGCATCGGGCAAGATTGTGTTCGACGCCGACACGGCGGAACGCTTCAACGATATGGGCGAGGCGGTCATATTGGTCCGCATCGAAACCAGCCCCGAAGATATTCACGGCATGCATGCCGCAAAGGGCATACTGACCGCGCGCGGCGGGATGACCAGCCATGCGGCGGTCGTGGCGCGCGGCATGGGGCGTCCCTGCGTTTCCGGCGCGGGCAGTTTGCAAATTGATGCCGCAGCACGTGTCCTGCGCATCGCTGGTCGCACTTTGACCGAGGGCGACATATTGACGCTCGACGGCTCGACCGGCGAAGTGATGGCAGGTGAGGTTCCGACCCTTCAGCCGGAACTGGTTGGCGATTTCGGGACACTGATGGTCTGGGCCGATGCCGGCCGCCGTATGAAAGTGCGCGCCAACGCCGAAACGCCGTTGGACGCGCAGACAGCGCGGGATTTTGGCGCGGAAGGCATTGGCCTGTGCCGGACCGAGCATATGTTCTTCGACGCCAGCCGCATTACCGCCGTACGCCAGATGATTTTGGCGGAGGATGAAAAGGGCCGCCGTGCGGCGCTCGACAAATTGCTGCCCGAGCAGCGCAAGGATTTTACCGCTATTTTCGAAGTGATGGCCGGGCTGCCCGTCACCATTCGCTTGCTCGATCCCCCCTTGCACGAATTCCTGCCGCATCAGGAAAGCGAATTTGCCGAGGTTGCCGAAGCTGCGGGTGTGGGCATTGAAGTGCTCAAACAGCGCGCCGCCGAACTGCACGAATTCAACCCCATGCTGGGCCATCGCGGTTGCCGGTTGGGCGTCACTTATCCCGAAATCTACGAAATGCAGGCGCGTGCGATTTTCGAGGCGGCCTGTTCGCTTGATGTCGCGCCGGTGCCTGAAATCATGATCCCGCTTGTGGGCACCAAGCGCGAACTGGAATTGATGAAGGACGTCGTGGACAAGGCTGCGGAAGAGGTTTTTGCCGAGCAAGGCAAACGCATCGACTATCTGGTCGGGACGATGATCGAACTGCCGCGCGCCGCGCTCATGGCCGATGAAATCGCCGAAGTCGGCAGCTTCTTCAGCTTCGGCACCAATGATTTGACCCAAACGACTTTGGGCGTCAGCCGCGACGATGCGGCCCGCTTCCTGACGCATTATGTCGACAAGGGCATTTATGCCCGCGATCCTTTCGTCAGCCTCGATGTCGAAGGCGTCGGGCAATTGATCGAAATTGCCGCCACCAAGGGCAAGGCCACCCGTCCCGATATCAAGCTTGGTATCTGCGGCGAACATGGCGGCGATCCCGCATCCATTGCCTTCTGCGAAAAGGTTGGCCTCGATTATGTCAGCGCCTCGCCCTATCGCGTGCCCATCGCCCGGCTGGCGGCGGCTCAGGCGGCACTTGCCAAGAAGTAGCTGACATGTTTAGTCTCCTCCAAAAAGGGGGAGAGGCATGAAAAGCTGGCATCGATTTGCCATTTGCGTGACGCTTGGTCTGATCGGAGGTGCCGCCTTTGCTGTGCATCAGGTGCGCGGTGGGCTTGGCGACGGCACACTCGCCATCGGCCCCTGGACGACCGGCAAAAGTTTCGGAACAGCAGAAGCCTCGTCGCTCACGCGCGCCAAAGTTGCGTTGTCGGGTTTGCTTGCGCTGCCCGCAAAGGAGGCGATGTATTTTACCGCCAAAGTCGACAGCGATGGTAAGGCACTTGACGGGCGCTGCACCTATTTGGTCAGCGGTGGAAAGCTGGATGGCCGTTGGTGGAGCGTGACGCTCTATGAAGGCGAAGGTTGGCTGGTGAAGAACAGCGCCAACCGCTGGTCCATTCCGGCGCATGCGGCAACGCAAGGGGAAGACGGCATCTGGTCCTTCACCGTCGCGCCCGACACGCAAAGCGGGTCTTGGTTGCCCACCGGCGGGGTCAAGGCCTTTGACCTGACGTTGCGGCTCTACCATCCGTCGGCCACGCTCATAAGTGATCCGGCAAAGGCATCGCTTCCTGCGATCAAGCGATTGGGGTGCATATGATGCGGCGGTGGTTATTTCCTTTGGTGGCGGGTGTTTTGGTGGCTGGCGGCGCTTATCAAGCCACCTTGCTGGCAACGCCCTATGTCCTGATGATCGCGGCCATGAAAAAAATTGGCGCACGGGGGCCGGAAAACCGTTTCGCCTTCGGTGATATGGCAACCGCCGACAACCAGCCGATTGTGCGGCCCAGTCCTGATCTGTCCTATTCGACCTGCGTCTTCAATCTGGCGAAAGGGCCCGTGCTGATCGATATCGAACCGGTGCCCGACCATTATTGGTCGGTCAGCATCTTCGACGCCCGCACCGACGTTGCCGCCGTTCGCAGCGATCGTGACACAGGCGGCAAAGCGGCACGGCTCGCATTGGTCAAGGCAGGCCAAAAGGCACCGGCGGGGTATGAACCGGTCCGGTTGGAGCATGATCGCGGGATCGCATTGATCCGGATATTGCTTGCCGATCCGGCGGAATTCCCTGTCATTGACGCCATTCGCCGGAAATCGACCTGCAAGGTGCTTTAAGGCGAAATTAGGTGTTGCACATGGGCAGCGACCTCCCTAATAGCGGCGCTCCACGCACCCGTAGCTCAGCTGGATAGAGCATCAGACTACGAATCTGAGGGTCGGGCGTTCGAATCGCTCCGGGTGCACCATTTTCCCATATTTTTGAATAACTTAGGCAGAATGCAGAGATGCATTTTTGTAAACTATTTTGCGCCAAAAAGCGTTGGTTTACGTTAAGTTTACATTGGGTCACTCTAAATCCTTGATTTAATTGAAAGAGCATCAGATGCTGCATCAGTTTTTCTATCTGCGTCTAAAATACCAAATCGAGGCGTTGCGCTCGTTATGACATCAAGACATCCGCTGCCTGTCATAAAGCGATAGTGTTTCAGGTTCGGTGCCTGAGACCGCCACGCTGATGATTGTGCTGTAAAGAAGTTATCCCCATCCACAAGATAAGCAAAGTGATGAGGAACCAGCCCTTCCCAATCCTGCGGATTGCTCTCGGTACTAAGTGGAAACTCATCTAGCATTCGGACGATCACATCAGCAGCATCAAATGTAACCACCAATATTTTGTCCCATTTTTTAGCGACATTGGTCCGGGTTTCTCTTTCGCAAAAAATGAACTCAGCGGTGCTCGTTCGCCAATCAAAGGACAGCAAATCGGCGCAGTCCGCATCGGTCCAGCGTGCTGGCGTTTCAATTGGTAAATAGCGGATCATCGAATTGCCCTGACAGAGTTACTTTGAACGATAGACTTCGGAAACTAGGAATTACTTTTCATAAAGTGTGTGTGTATCTCTATACGATAGCTAGGAACATGAACAAATGGCCGGTATTGATGGCCTCAAATTTTTGCCTGTATGTCCGGAATGTTGTGGGAAGCGGGCATAGCGACAGATAGAGTTGAGATTTTGTGCGACTGACGCCACGATCGTGCGCTATCTCCCATAGTACGGTAAAATCGTGGTCAAGGTAAAAATTGGAACAATGATATGTCTGCTCTTCTCGAATTGATGAATGCTATAGAAGCAGCTGATGTAGCGAACGCCGATAATGTTCTGAAATCAAATCCGAGTTTAAAAAGCTCTAGAGTTCCTGGGTATGGAACTTTTTTGCACTACGCCGCCCGATTTCCACAGGTGAACATCGTTAAATATCTCATAGAACAGGGCTTTGATGTTAATAGCCATGATGACCATTTCGGTATTTCGCCACTGGTCAAGGCTTGCGATAAAGGAAACGTCGAGGTCGCAGAATTTTTGATCAGTCAAGGTGCAATTCTGGATGTCTCAGACTCCGTTAGAAACCCTTTATGGGCAGCAGTAGTGGGAAGATCATTGGAGACGGTCAAAATGCTGCTTGAGGCGGGAGTTGACACCAGCCCGAGATATAAACTGTCCGAAGATGCTGATGAAAATTTGGACGCTGTCGCCTTTGCTATACTGCGGGGTGAGGGTGAGATAGCTCGTCTGATTGCATTATCCATCAGCGGCGGTGACGAAATACAGGCACAAAAGTCGGTTATTGAAGGTCGACGCATAGCGGAAGCTTTGACGCCCTAAGATGTCCACTTTGTTGTCGTGACCTGACAGTCCGCTTTTTGTGCCGATTTCCAATAAGCGGACTCAACGGTTGTCACGTTGTGCAACTTTCCACTCAGCGTAAGTTTGCCTTTTTGGTTCTTCTTCGGTCGTGCCTCTTGCAACGATGACAATTTTGCGTGGTTGGATTTCAATGGAGCCGATTTGAATCCCGGCACGCTCGGCAGCAGCTATGGCACGTTTGATTTCAACTGAGGGTGGGAACTTCATATTGTTTGACATGAGGCGTCTCTCTTGAGAGTGGAATTTGCGAATTGAACACGCCGCAACAGCCAAAGTATGGACTGTCATAAACCGCAAATCCGGTTTACAGCGTAGGGGTAAGTCTCGGATAATTAAGGAGCGTTAGGGAAACGGTTTACAAAAAAACCCAATGAAAACAGTAGCAAATGCAGGCTACGAATCTGAGGGTCGGGCGTTCGAATCGCTCCGGGTGCACCATTTTCCTCTCTGTACTGAGAGATGCTTTCACAATGACCGATAACAGCAAATCCGCCATCGTCCTTTTGTCCGGTGGCCTCGACTCTATGGTCGTCGCCGGGCTGGCGCGGGAGGCGGGCTATGCTTTGGTGGCGCTGACCATCGATTATAACCAGAGGCACCGTGTCGAACTGGAATCGGCGACCCGGATTGCTGCCCATCTCGGCGCGATCGAGCATATCATCCTGCCGCTGGATCTGACCCGCTTTGGCGGCTCTGCCCTGACCGCCGATATCGATGTGCCCAAGGACGGTGTCGAGGATGATGCCATTCCGGTCACCTATGTACCCGCCCGCAACACCATTTTTCTGTCGCTATGCCTGGGGCTTGCCGAAGCACGCGGCGCGCGCGATCTGTGGATTGGCGTCAATGCGCTGGATTATTCGGGCTATCCGGATTGCCGCCCCGAATTTATCCGTTCGTTTGAAGCCATGGCCAATCTGGCGACGAAGGCCGGGGTGGAGGGGGATGTGTTCACCGTCCACACGCCACTGCTGCACATGAGCAAGGCGCAGATTGCGACCGAAGCGGCCCGGCTAGGGCTGGATGCGGGTATGAGCTGGTCCTGCTATGACCCGACGCCCGATCACAAGGCATGCGGCAAGTGCGACAGTTGCCGCCTGCGCGCCAAGGGCTTTGCCGATGCGGGGCTGGTCGATCCGACCGTCTACGCATGAGCTACGCGGTCAAAGAAATATTCCTGACGCTTCAGGGCGAAGGCGTACACGCCGGACGCAGGGCCGTATTCCTGCGCTTTACCGGGTGCAATTTGTGGACCGGCCGCGAAGAAGATCGCGCAAACGCCATCTGCCAATTTTGCGATACGGATTTTGTCGGCATGGATGGCGAAAATGGCGGGCGTTATTCGGCTGATGATCTTGCAACCAAGGTCGCAGAGCTATGGGGTGAGGGAAATTCCGACCGCTATGTCGTGCTCACCGGCGGTGAACCCATGTTGCAGGTCGACGACGCGCTGGTCGATGGGCTTCATGCGCGGGGCTTTACCATCGCTATCGAGAGCAATGGCACGATTGAAACACATCCCAGGATTGACTGGGTCTGTATCAGCCCGAAAGCAGGGTCCGATGTGGTCCAGCGCAGGGGGGACGAACTTAAGCTCGTTTGGCCGCAAACCGGCAGCGATACCGAGGCCATGGCAGGCTGGAATTTTGCCAACTTCCTGATCCAGCCGATGGATAGTGGGGATAGTGCCGCGAATCAGGCGAATGTGGAATCGGCCACCAGCTTTGTAATGACGCATCCCAACTGGCGTTTGTCCTTGCAAAACCACAAGATTTTGGGCCTGCCTTAAAAGTTGGTAAATAAGCTTGAAATGCGGACGGTATGGTGACAGTCTTCTCCCTGGAGAGAATAAGGGGAGAGCTGCAATGGCAAGAGCCGAGCACGCAACCATCAGGCTGCAAAAGAGCTATTCGAAACGTATGTCCGACCATGTCGCCTTCGCGCTGGTTGCCTACACATTGGCGCTGATCTTTTTGGTGACGCCGCGAATGGAAAGCGACGGAACGTCGATATTTCCTTATTTCTTATTGGTGATTTTAGTGGCCGCCGCGATTTCACCGTGCCGTAATCTGGAGCGGCGGTGGCAAGCGCTGCAAGCCACAGACAATGGTGATGGTAGTCTCGACTGGCGTTATAAGGTGGATCGGGCAAAGCTCTGGATCGCAGCCTTAGCCTTGCCGGCAGTGATTGCGCTCATTTGCCATCTAATTGCTGGCGCCGCCTGATTGACGCTCTTGCGCCCCGCGCCTAAGCGGGGACTATGCTAAAGCCACATGAAGCGCTCGACCGCGCAGAGAATCTTGTTTCCCAAGCTATAAAAGCAGGCGCCGACGCCGCCGATGCCGTCTATGTCTGCGACGCGTCCACAGAGGTGCAGGTGCGCCTCGGTGCGCTCGAAGACGTGGCGCGTTCGGAAGGGGAGGAAATCGGCCTGCGGGTTTTTGTCGGGCAGCGCTCGGCAACCATCTCTTCTTCCAGCCTCAATCCCTCGATCCTGGCAAACCTCGTGTCCCGCGCCATCGACATGGCAAAGGAAGCGCCCGAGGACCAATATGCAGGGCTGGCCCCGCAAGACCGTTTGCTCAAAGGCGATGCTCCCGATCTGGATGTCGATGACGGGCAAGACCCTGACCCGGCCTTGCTCCGTGCCGCGGCGCTGGAATGCGAAGATGCGGCGCGCGCCGTTGCCGGTGTCACCAACAGCGAAGGCGCAGGTGCGAGCGCCGCACGCTCCATCTTCGCACTGGCCACGAGCCATGGTTTCGCCGGTGTGAAATCCTCGACAGGCTATGGCCTGTCTGCAAGCGTGCTTGCGGGCGAGGGGGACGCCAAGGAACGCGATTATGACTGGCGCTCGGCACGCCATCTGGCCGACCTCGACAGCGCGGCAGCGATCGGCCGGAGGGCTGGCGAACGTGCGGTCAAGCGGGTCAACCCCGGATCGGTAAAGAGCGGTTCAATGCCCGTGGTGTTCGATCCGCGTGTCGGCAGCTCGCTAGTGGGCCATTTGCTGGGTGCGATTTCGGGGTCTTCCATTGCACGCAAGACAAGCTTCCTGCTCGACGCCAATGGCACAGCCCTGTTTGACAGCAGCCTGTCGGTCATCGACGATCCCTTGCGCCCACGTGGCTTGTCCAGCCGTGGTTTTGATGGCGAAGGGCTTCCTACCGCACGGCGCTCCATCATCGAAAATGGGGTGCTGACCGGATGGCTCATGGAAAGTGCCTCCGCACGGCAGCTGGGTCTGCAACCGACAGGCCATGCAAGCCGCGGCGTCAGCGGCGCACCCGGCGTCAGCACGTCCAATCTCCATTTGGAAGGCGGGTCGGGCAGCGTTGCCGATCTGATCCGCGACATCAAATATGGCGTCTATGTGCACGAACTGGTGGGACAAGGTGTTAACCTGGTCACGGGCGACTACAGCCGGGGCGCCGCTGGCTTCCTGATCCTGGATGGCGAAATTGCGGGGCCCGTCAGCGAGTTTACGATCGCGGGTAACCTGAAAGATATGTTCGCCGCCATGGTCGCCGCCGACGATCTGGAATTCATCCGCAGCAGCAATGTGCCCACATTGCGCATCGACGGAATGATGATCGCGAGTGCCTGAGCGGCTGGTCGACCGTGCTGCGGTGATTGCCGCTGTCGAGGCGGCCGCTGCATTGGCGATGACCAGTTGGCGCGATGGCGCAGCGCCCGACACGCGGGTCTGGTCGAAGAGCAACGACAGCCCGGTCAGCGATATCGATATGGAAGTAGACGCTCTGCTGAAAGAGCGCCTCACCCTCATCCTGCCCGAAGCCGCGTGGCTGTCGGAAGAAACCGCGGACGACGCAGCGCGCCTGGATTCGCGTTTGTTGTGGCTTGTCGACCCAATCGACGGCACGCGTGATTATGTCCGGGGACGAAATGGCTGGTGCGTTTCGGTCGCACTTGTCGCCGATGGCCAGCCGTACTTCGCCATCATGGCTGCACCTGCCCAGCAAAAACTATGGGTTGCAGCGCATGGGGAAGGGGTGACTTGCAATGGCGACCGCCTCACCGGAAGTGTGCGGCAGGAATTTGCAGGCGCGCGTGTTCCCGCCGATGAGTTGCCGAAGATCGACCATGATCTGGTGACAGTGACCAAGCCCAACAGCATCGCGATGCGCATGACCATGGTCGCGTGCGACCGCGCCGATCTGGTCGCGACGCTGCGCTGGGGGCATGAATGGGACGTGGCAGCCGCGCATCTGGTAGCGCAGGAGGCGGGCGCTGTCGTAACCGATGCGCTCGGACAGCCGCTGTCCTATAACAAGCGTGATCCAAGAGATTTTGGCCTGATCTGCTGTGCGCCGGGAATTCACGAAGCGGCGGTTCAGCGGCTTGAGGACCGGGCGCGCAAATATATGGCGCCCTAATCCCTTGGCCGCGTCCAGAGGCCGCTACGGTCCATCGGACGAGGGTTGTTGGCGACAGCATCGGCGAATGCCGTTTTGACCCAGCGGAATTTCTCGGGACGGCTGGTGTATATCCGCTGATCCCACGCATGTTCGCCTGCGCTGCGCACTTGCCGGGCGATATCGCCATAAATGCCGGCCGCGGAGAGCACGGCCCAGCGTGCGCGAAAGGGAAGCTCGACCGCCCCGATACGCGCCGAAGCTTCATATTGCTCGGCCTCATCGGCAAGCCAGCGGCCCATCAGTGCGAGCTTTTTCCGGTTATGTGGCCGCATATGCTCGCCCGGACCGATATCCAACGTCGCCAGCCAGTCATCCGGCAGGTAACACCGCCCAGCAGCATCATCCTCGGCAATATCACGCGCAATATTGGCCAATTGGAAGGCAAGGCCGAGGTCGCAGGCGCGATCAAGTGTTGCTTCCTCGTCCGGGGATACGCCCATCACCACGGCCATCATGACGCCGACTGCGCCTGCAACATGGTAGCAATAGCGGTAAAGATCATTTTCCCGCCGGGGGTGCCAGTCGGCGGCATCAAGCGCAAAGCCCTCGATCACATCCTCGGCCATTTTTGCGGTTAATCCGCACTCCCGCGCGACAATACCCAAGCAATCAAATGCAGGCTCGCCAGTCGGTGTGCCTTCCAACGCCTTGGCTGTCAGATCGCGGATGATGGCGAGCCTTTCCAGCGGGTCATCGACGACCGCCATCGCCCCGCCATGGTCCTGTCCGTCGGCCATGTCATCGCATTTGCGGCACCAAGCATAGAGCAGCCACACCCGTTCACGCGTCGTCCGGTCGAACAGACGGCTGGCAAAACGAAAGGATTTGGAACCGCGCGCAATGCTTTCCTGCGCGAAAGCGACGAGCGCGGCGCGGTCTCTCACAAATCGTCCGCTTTCATCTGGAAAATCGTCTTATGCGGGACATAGGCCGCCATTTTGCCGAGCAGGCCATCGAGCGTTTCGTCGACGATCATGATCCCTGCATGTTGGGGCCGGATGAAACCGACATTGATCATCTTCGCGTTGAACGCAATCAACTCGTCGTAAAAGCCCGCCACATTCAAAACACCCACGGGTTTTTGATGATAGCCCAATTGTGACCAGCTTATCGCCTCCCACAATTCGTCCATCGTGCCGACGCCGCCCGGAATGGTAATGAAGCCGTCGGACAAATCGGTGAAGCGCGCCTTGCGTTCATGCATTCCCGATACGACGTGCAATTCGGTGCAGCCTTTATGTGCGACTTCGGCACCCACCAGCGCTTCCGGAATGATGCCGATGACTTCGCCGCCCGCCGCCAAGGCCGAATCCGCAACCGCACCCATCAACCCCAATCGGCCACCGCCATAGACGACCCCGATGCCGCGTTCTGCAAGCATGCGGCCGACCGTGCGGGCTGTCTCGATATAGATAGGGTCCTCAGGTGTTGCCGAACCGCAATAAACCGCAAGTCGCTTCACTACTTCAATTCCTCCAGCATCAGCTCCGCCGTTGCCTTCGCGCTGCCCACTACACCGGGAACCCCGGCGCCGGGATGCGTGCCTGCGCCGACAAAGTACAGGTTGGAAATGGCATCATCGCGGTTATGCGCGCGCATATAGGCGGATTGCCACAGCACCGGCTCCAGACTGAAGGCGCTGCCCAGATGTGCGGACAGGTCGCGTCCAAAATCGGCAGGCGTATAATGGAACTGGGTCATAATCCGCGAACGAATGTCGGGGATCAAGCGGCGTTCCAGCTCGTCCAAAATCCGTTCCTTCATGGCCTCGCCAACATCGCCGTCCCAATCGAGCGGCGCTTTGCCCATATGGGCGACAGGGGCAAGGACGTAAAAGGTGGAGCAACCTTCGGGCGCAAGGCTCGGGTCCGTTACCGTTGGATGGTGCAGATAGAGCGAGAAGTCCTTGGGCAAGACGCCGTTTTTATAAATGTCGTCCAGCAGCCCTTTGTAACGCGGACCGAAGAGGATCATATGGTGCGGAATACCGGGCCATGTGCCTTTGATGCCGAGATGGAGCACGAACAGCGAAGGCGACCAGCTTTTGCGGTTCAGCGATTTTGCCGCCCGCTCGCCGCGCTTGTTGCTTGTCAGCAGATCCTTGTAAGTGTGCATCAGGTCGCCATTGGACGCGAGCATATCGCAATCCATCCGCCAACCCGATTTGGTCCGCACGCCGGTCACCTTGTCACCGCGCGTTTCGATCTCTTCAACCGGATCGGCAAGACGCAGGGTGCCGCCCAGACGTTCAAAATGCGTGACCATGGCCGCGACCAGTCTATTGGTCCCGCCCTTGGCGAACCAGACGCCGCCTTCTTTTTCAATCGTGTGGATCAGAGCGTAAATCGCGCTTGTCGACATGGGGTTGCCGCCGACTAAAAGCGTATGAAAGGACAATGCCTCGCGCAGCTTTTCGTCCTTCACATAGGACGAGACAATGGAATAGACCGACCGCCATGCCTGATATTTCATCAGGGCAGGGGCGGCTTTGATCATCGATGCAAAATCTAGGAAGGCCACCGTGCCGAGCTTTTGATAGCCTTCTTTGTACACGCCCTTCGAATATTCGAGGAACTTGCGATATCCTTCGACATCATCCGGGTTCAGTTTCTCGATCTCGGCCTTCAACCCCGGGGCGTCGTTGGAATAATCGAAATTGGTGCCGTCGGACCAGTTCAGCCGATAGAAGGGGAAGACCGGCATCAACTCGATATCGTCGGCCATCTTGTGGCCGGACAGGGCCCATAATTCTTCTAGGCAGGGCGGGTCGGTAATGACTGTGGGTCCGCCGTCAAAGGTAAAGCCGTCTTTTTCCCAATAATAGCCGCGGCCGCCGGGCTTGTCCCGGGCCTCGATTATGGTGGTGGCTATGCCAGCGGACTGCAAACGGATGGCGAGCGCAAGTCCCCCAAATCCGGCACCTATGATTGCTGCGGTTTTCATTTCTTTTTGCTCCGGATCGCGGTGATGGCTTTCCCGATGGGAATGGGCGGCTTGCCAGACAATATGCGCGCCTTGTCACCGGGGCTCGTCTTTCCCGCATAGAAGCGTTCGATCAATCCGGGCTTTAACCTGTAGAAGCGCTCCAATATTTTATAGCGATCGGAAACATCGGCACCCCGGAACAGCATGCGGTTCAACATGCGGTAGAATTTGCCATTCTGCCAATGCTCCTGCGCGCGCTGGCGCATCACCATGTTCAGCTTGTCGCCGTCAAGGTCAGGCTGTTCGGCAATGAAGATGGCATTGCGCACCGCGTCGGGCAGGGAATAGCTGGTCACGGCTTGGAAAAATGCCCCACGCGCGCCGGCCTTGGCTGTCCGCCCGCTGCCGCTTGCCCAATAATTTTCGAGGTCACCGCCCATCACGACGGGCAAGACACCATTTTCTTCACGCACCACGCGCTCGACCTTCCAGCCCTTGGTATCGGCATATTCGGCAATCCGCTGCCGGTATCGGCGGGGATCGTGGGCGGGCGTGTCGCTATAATAGGTATCTTCAACGAATATCTTGTCCATGCCAAAGGGCAGGACATAGACGAAGCGGTAGCCGTCAAACTGCTCCACCGTGGCGTCCATGACGATCGGCTTGGTCAGATTATGCGGTTCGGACAGCTGCATCAGCTGCCCGGTAAATTTCTGCCAGCCGCAATCCAGATGGTTGAGGTCGCCCGCACCACGCACGTCGATGACACCACCGGCGTTGATCCGCTGCGCCCCGTCGAGCACAACCAGACGGGGCGATACCGCCTTCACTTCGCGGCCCAGCATCAGCGCCGAGGCAGGCAGGCTATTGCGCAAAACCCAGTCGAGCCTTTCCGACTCAATGGTGTAATAAATATTGTCTAGCGACCGGCTATGCGCGGGGAAACGCACTTCATATCCGGACCAGCCATAGGTGACGAGCGGCGCCGTCAGCCAGCGATGTTCGGGCAGGATGTCGCTCGCAAAATAGCTCCAGATATGGTTGCCACCAAAGCTGTCGCCCTGCTCGATGAGCACGATTTTCAATTCGGGCCGCATTTTGGCAAGCGCAAGCGCAATCAGTCCACCGGCAAGACCGCCGCCGACTATCGCAAAATCACATTTTATATTTTCTCGGTTCACCCCCCGGCCCTAGCGCAGGCGTTTTACAAGGGGAAGGGTTGTCCCAAGGAAATACACAGCTTTCTGCGCTGTTGACATTGATCCTGGGGGGAGAGAGCAAGGAACCATGGCGCATAAAGCAAAAGTGATCGCAATCTACAGTTTGAAGGGCGGTGTCGGGAAAACCACGCTGGCGGTCAATCTGGCGGCGGAAGCGGCGCTGCGTCGCGGGCGGAAAACCCTTTTGTGGGATCTGGATCCCCAGTCGGCGGCAAGCTTTCTCCTGCGCCACGAACCGGAGAAGAAGGCCAAGGCCCGCTCGGTCTTTGAGCGCGATATCGAGCCGGGCGAATTGATCGTACCAACCCAGATCAAAGGGCTCGACCTGTTGCCAGCCGATATTTCGTTGCGCGGACTGGACAGTTTCTTCCATGCGCTGGGCAAGAAAAAGCGGTTGGCCAAGATTGTTGAGGCGATCAGCGGCAAATATGACCGCATTTTTCTCGATTGCCCGCCGGGCCTTACCGAAACCAGCGAACAGATGATGCGGGCCGCCGATATCATCTTGGTGCCCGTCATTCCGTCACCCCTGTCGCGGCGGGCACTGGACGAGGTTGTCGCGCATCTGCACGCGCATCATAAGGGCCATGCGCCGCTGCTGCCGGTCTTTTCGATGGTCGACCGCAGACGGAACCTGCATGGGACGGCGCTGTCTTCGGACCCCGACTGGCCGCGTGTCCCCATGGCCAGCGCGGTCGAGCAAATGGCGTTGCACCGCGCGCCTGTCGGTCTTTTTGCGCACCGATCCCCCGCAGGCGAAGCTTTCCATATGCTTTCCGGTGCTATTGAGCGTAAGCTCGCAAAAATGCAGGGATGAGATAATTTCCTAAGGAGGGGGATATGCGTAAAAAATGGCTTTGGGCGCTGCTCGGGGTGGCAGCGTTGGTGGGTGCGGTCGGCTATGTGAAGCGTGACGCCATCGCCATGAACCTTCTCAACCGCGGCGCCGATGCCGCCATGGCGCGCAATGCGCTGGCGGATTTGCCGAAGGACCAACTGCACGTCGCCTTCTGCGGAACAGGCTCTCCGCTTCCAAGCCGCGACCGCGCGGCGGCCTGTACAGCCGTCATCGCCGACGGACGGATTTTCATCTTCGACATGGGCGAAGGATCGGGCGAAACCTTGTCGCTGATGGGCATACCTCTCGACAAGATCCAGGGCGTCTGGCTGACCCATTTGCACAGCGACCATTTCGAAGGCTTAGGTCCCTTCACCCTGCAACGCTGGGCAGGAAGCAGCGCCGCGACGCCGCTTGCGGTATCCGGGCCCGAAGGTGTGCTGGAGATTACCGAGGGCTATAACGCCGTCTACCTCATCGATTCCACCTACCGCATGGCCCATCATGGCGCCGATGTGGTGAAGCCTGAAGGCTTTGGCATGGCGGGCAAAGCCATCGCGCCGGGACCGGTTTATGATGACGGCGGCGTCCGGATTACGGCCTTTGCCGTGGACCATGACCCGATCAAACCCGCCTTCGGCTACCGCGTCGACTGGAAAGGCCGCAGCGTCACGATCAGCGGCGATACGGCGTTCACCCCGGCACTTGCGGCGGCCGCCAAGGGGTCGGACCTGTATGTCAGCGAACTTCTGTCGCCGCGCATGGTCAAGATTTTGGAAAACAGCGCGCGCAAGGCGGGCAATACGAACAGGGCCAAAATCTTCAGCGATATCCAGAATTACCATATCAGCCCCGAACAGGCCGCCGATGTCGCAAAAACCGCAGGCGTCGGCATGCTCGCCTTCACGCACATCGTGCCGTCCGTGCCCAAGCCGCTTGAATTTGCGCTGACGGGCACGGCATCGGAGCGTTTTGCAGGGCCAATCAAGGTCATGCATGATGGCGATGTCATCAGCATTTCCGGCAAGGACAAATTCAAAACTCAGAATTTGCTAAGTCGCTAAGTGCCGGAGTAAGGGGGGCTATGGACTATAGCCTCCCCATATTGCTTTCCGCGTTGGCGATGACCCTGATTGTGGGTGTCCGCTATCTTCTGGTCAGCGGGGCCTTTGCGTGGGCAACGCGGGTCAGATATCCGAAATTATACGCAGGGCTGGAACCCCAGATGCGTCGCGAAATCGGCTGGAGCCTTGCGAGCGCGGCCATTTACGGCATTCCGGCCGGTATCGTGGCATGGGGCTGGGACAGCCAGGGTTGGACGCTGATCTACCGGAATTGGGCGGACTATCCGCTCTGGTATGTGCCCTTGTCGATATTTCTCTATCTGTTTGCGCACGATACCTGGTTCTATTGGACCCACCGGCTGATGCATCGCCCATGGTGGTTTAAAAAGGCGCATGCTGTCCACCATGAAAGCCGCCCGCCGACCGCGTGGGCGGCGATGTCCTTCCACCCGTGGGAGGCGCTGACCGGCGCGCTTGTTATCCCTATTCTGGTGTTCATCATTCCCATTCATGTTGGCGCAATTGGCGTTGTGCTCTCTGTGATGACGGTTATGGGTGTAACCAACCATATGGGGTGGGAATTATTTCCCCGATTCATGGTTAACGGGAAATTAGGGAATTGGCTGATAACAGCAACGCATCACCAGAAACATCACGATGCGTATCGGGGGAACTATGGGCTTTACTTTAGGTTTTGGGACAAAATGTGCGGCACCGATCTCGGTCTTGGGGATTGGGGCAGCAGCCCTTCTCGCCGGAACAGCACTTAACGCGACCGCAACGACCTCCACATTGGATGTGAATGTGCACGGGCTGCGCAGCATGAAGGGCAATGTCCTTGTCTGTGTGACCGCCAACCCGAAATATTTCCCGGATTGCAGCAAAGACCCCAAAAGCTATCGCGCCAAGGTGGCTGCCCGTGATTCTGAAAATGTCAGCTTTCAAGGGTTGGCCAAAGGCACCTATGCCGTCGCGCTGATCCACGACGAAAATGCCAATAGCAAAATGGACATGGCCGTCTTTCTGCCCAAAGAAGGCTTCGGCTTTTCGCGTAATCCGGCGGTCGTCACTGGTCCGCCCAAGTTCAAAGCTGCTGCCTTCGCTGTAGATGCGGATGAAGTCAGCCAGCGGGTAAAAATGAAATATATGCTCTAAAGCCGGTCTCATGCGATAAGCATGGAACCGATCAGGGGGACGGGGTGTTTGTCGCCCTGATAACCGCGGGAGCATTTCATGCCATTTTCCAAGATTCTAGCCACGACCTGTGCCCTTTTTGCCTTTGGCCTTAGCCAGGCGGCTTTCGCGCAGGCGCAGGAGGCGGAAAGCTCAAAGGCGGATGCCCCTGATCGTGGCGTTTTTGCCGGAGACTGGCTGACCATCGGTATCGGCGGTGGCTATGGCCCCAGCTATGAAGGCTCCGATGATTATATCCTGTTCCCCGCACCTCTGGCGCAAGGAAGTGTCGGCGGATTTGATTTCGGTGCACGGGGTCCCGGCCTTTATGTCGATCTGGTGCGTGACACCAATTCCGAAGGGAATGTAAAATTCCTCACTGGACCGCTGTTCCGGGTGCGTACCGACCGCAATAACAACATCAAGGACACCGTCGTCCGGTCGCTCGGCAAAAGGGACGTCGCCATCGAAATCGGCGCAACGGCGGGCGTGTCCTTTTCCAAAGTGCTCAATCCTTATGACAGCCTGTCGCTGTCCACCGATATCCAGTGGGACGTCGCCAAGGCACATCGCGGCCGTTTGATCAGCCCAAACATCAGCTATTCTACACCCCTATCTACCGCGATTTTTACCAACCTCAGCGTGTCGGCAACACATGTCGACGGCAACTACGCCGATACCTATTTCAGCATTGATGCAGCGGGCAGCGCGGCGAGCGGCCTGCCGACATTCGATGCCAAGGGTGGCTGGAAAAGCTACGGCGCATCGTTGCTTGGCGGTGTCGATCTGTCAGGGGACGCGCGCGATGGCGGCTGGGGCGTGTTCGGCCTCGTCAGCTATTCGAAGCTGACGGGCGACGCGAAACGGTCCCCCGTAACGTCCATCCGCGGTGATGCGGACCAGTGGTTTCTGGCCGGTGGCATCAGCTACACATTCTGAAACGGGCTTTAACCAGTTGGAAATGGTGATTGGGGCATAGTGCAGCCAAATAAAAGGGGCTCGCACATGATCCACGAACGCCAAGAAAACCTGCGGACCGACGCCAAATCCGTCGGATACAGCCGCGAAAGCCGCGCAAGCTGGATAGGCTCCAAGCTAGCCCAGACCACGGGAATCGGTATCGACCAGCTTGATGCGGTCCACAATTATATGTGGCTACGCATCCTGCAAAACAACGCCGCCACTCCCACAGCTACCAATGAGGCAGACCATCTGGCGATGCACATCGTCAAGCTTGCCCTGCTGGCCGAAACCGCAGCAGCCGATGGCGGCCCCAAAGCTGCAATGGCTGCAGTTATGGAAGCCAGCGGAACCGAAGTTGATCCCCTGTTGGCCCAGAATTTCCTGCGGCTGGCCAGTTCCTCCATCTTCTGGATGGCACTGGATTCCGCAGGAAGCGCGCGGGCCGCGTAAGGCGGTCCTTAACCCAGATCCTCCGGATCTTCGTCGAACTCTTCCGCTTCCACCACTTTCGGTTTAGCGGGTCGCCGGCCCTTAGCCTTTGGTAGTTCGGCTTCGTCGTCCATCGCATCATCATGCGCTGCGCTCTGCGCCGCCTGATAACCGGTGCCACCCGAAACGAGCTTATCGAGCGATGAGCCATCAAGCCCAAGCTCTTTCATAAGGCCATCGATGACAGGTGCCTGTGCCCGATAGGACAAGGCCGCAGCGACGGCATCTGTTGCGAGATTTCCGCTGCTGCCATTGCCGGACGCGCCCGAACGTCCACCGCCATTTTGCGTGATCCCGTCAACCTGCACAATCTTGATCGAATCGATCGCTTCGAGTGGCTTTGCGGATTCGCGAACAACTTCGGGGAGAACCTTGAGCAGGGCCATTTTCGTCTGCAGGGATATCTGGTTCGAAGACAAGATATTGGCAGCTTCGTTGATCGCGCGTTGACCGGCAGCCTCCACCTCAAAACGAATGCGGGCCGCTTCTGCACGCAGCTTTTCGGCTTCGGCCTCACCCTCGGCGGCCATACGGACAGCTTCGGCACGGTTCGCGGCCGCTTCTCTTTCCGCTTCGGCTTCGACCTTCACGCTGATTGCCTGACGTTCGGCCTCTTTCGACGCTTCGATCAGTTCGATGCGCTTACCACGCTCGGCGATCTCCGTTTCGCGCGCTGTGGTCACCTGTTCTTCCGCTGCAACAGCCTTTGCTCGTGCATCGTCTGCATCCGCACGGGCCTGGCTTTCTTCGCGCGACTTGTTCTGGACGGCGATCTGTTGCTCCTGACGGGCGATTTCCAAAGCCTGTTCCTGCGCAATCTGCGCTTCCTGCACGGCCCGGTCTGCCTCGATCTGCGCTGAATCAATCTGCTGCTTGGACTTGATCTGGGCGTCCTGCGCCTCTTGGTCGCGCAGTGCTTTTTCACGGGCAACTTCCGATGCCTGCATCGCGCGGCGGACTTCGACTTCGCGTTCCTGCTCAAGTCGCGCAAATTCATTGTCGCGGCTAATTTCAAAGGAGCGCTTGTCGGCTTCGAGATTTTTGGTCTCGATCTGGACGCGGGTGTCCTGCTCGATGTCGTTACGCGCCTTTTTGCGCAGTTCGATTTGCTCGGTCAGCTTGGTCAGACCTTCGGCGTCAAAGGCATTGTTGGCGTTGAAATGTTCAATGCTGGTCTGGTCCAAACCGGTCAGGGAGACCGATTCAAGCTCGAGCCCGTTCATGGCGAGATCGCTGGAAGAAGCTTGCTGCACCTTCTGCACAAAATCCGCGCGTTGTTCGTGCAGCTCATTCATGGTCATACCGGCCGCGACCGAGCGAAGGGCGTCGACAAATTTGCCTTCGACCAAGTCTTTCAGCAATTCGGGTTGCATGGTGCGCAGGCCTAGCGTCTGTGCGGCCATCGCCAGCGACTGCGCATCGGGAGCAACGCGCACATAGAATTCCGCCTTCACGTCAATGCGCAACCGGTCCAGCGTGATGAGCGCATCGACATTGTTGCGCTCGACAGCCAACCGGACGGTGTTCATATTCACAGGCATTGTTTCATGGAGTACGGGCAAGACCAGCGCACCTCCATTCATCACGACTTTTTCGCCGCCCAAGCCTGTCCGGATGAAGGCAATTTCCTTGGTCGCCCGCTTGTATAGACGGGTAATGACCAGTCCGAAAACGATCAACGTCACCAGAACCATGCCGGCATAAATCAGGGTCGAAATCAAACTCTCGGTCATTATCTTTTATCCTTCCAATCGGGGCAAATGCTGCCCGCCCTGTGAAATTGCCTTAAATAAATCGCCCTCGCGCCGAACAAGCAGCAGCTTTTCACCCGAGGTGAATTGCTGACCATCATTGTCCGGTTCAACCATCACAAAATGCGGATGGCCGTGAACATCCAGCACCTTTGCGCGGGCAGGGGAGCCCTTTTTGGCCGTTCCCAAATCCAGAACAGCAAAGCGGCCAACAAGACTGTCGATCGAAACAGCCGTCGTTTCGTCCTTCGGCATGATCCGTCCCAATGGCCGCGCAAGAATTGCCGTAGCGGGCAACGCCGCGAGCGCCGCAGCAGGTGTTGCCAGCCAAGGCGAGAGCAGCATTCCGGTCAGGCCCTGAACAATTTGCTGTCCCGCAAATCCGATGAGCATGAATGTCAAAAGAAGCAGTGCCAACCAGATCATCAACGGCAGACGCCCCAGTCCCAGAAAGCTGAGCAGGCCGTCGGCAACGCCCGCACCATCCACATCACCGTCCATATCGCTATCAAGATCGGGGGCGAAATCGGTGAGGCCGCTGAACTGCAGGATCATGAGACCGATCAGCAGGAAGCCCGCCCCGACAAAGGGGAGGTTTTCACTAGCGAACCAAAAATCAAACACTTGCGACCCCTGTTGCCGCGAGATGCGGCCAGAGGATATTGATAGCGGGTCCAGATTCGGTCAATCGGAATCGGAAAGCCGGAGTCCGATTTTGGCACCGATGCTAAAGAGCGTTAACGGGTATCCGGAAATAGACATGGCCGCCCGGGGATGCGGGGGGCATTGCGCCTGCCCGGATGTTGACTTGCAACGAAGGCAGGATCAGCAATGGTGCCTCAAGTGTCTTATCCCGGGCGGTTCGCATCTCGACGAAGTCCGATTCCGAAATGCCGTCATGCACATGGATATTTGCTGCACGTTGCGCAGCGACGCTCGTTTCCCAGCGATATTCGCTGCGTCCGGCGGGAAGATAGTCGTGCCCGACGAATATCCGCGTCTCTGCCGGTAAGGACAGGATTTTGCGGATAGAAGCGTACAAGGTTTCCGCATTGCCACCGGGAAAATCAACACGTGCAGTGCCATAGTCCGGCATGAAAAGCGTGTCGCCGACAAAGGCGGCATCACCGATCACATACGTCAGACAAGCGGGCGTGTGCCCCGGGGTGTGCATCACGTCGATCTTCAGCGACCCCAGAGGAAGGCTGTCGCCTTCGGCAACCAGCCGGTCGAACTGGCTGCCGTCCGGGATGACATCGTCAGCCTCGAATAATGTCGCAAAAATCGTTTGGACTTGCGTGATATGGTCGCCGATCACGACAGGTGCGCCGGTTACATCACGCAAATGATGCGCTGCAGATAAATGGTCCGCATGGGCGTGGGTTTCGAGTAAATACACGATCTCCAGACCCTGCGCCTTTGCCGCCGAAAGCAATGCATCGGACGATGCCGTGGTGACACGGCCGTTGCGGGGCGTGAAATCCAGCACAGGGTCAATGATCGCCGCCTTTTTGGTGACGGGGTCGTGGACAATATAACTCACCGTATTTGTGGCGTTGTCGAAAAAGGCCTGGATAGCAGGTTGCATGAGTCGTCTCCTTGTCCCTTTATATTAGCACTTGCTAAATTAGAATCAATGAATATAAATAGGCTATGTTTGACACATCCCGTTTCGATCTCTCGCTGTTCGAGGAAAGCGCCGGCCGCGCCGCAAGCCTGCTTCGTTTGTTAAGCAACGAACGTCGACTCATGATCCTGTGCCAGTTGGCGGATGGCGAATTGTCCGTCGGCGCGATCCAGTCGCGGGTAGGGCTATCGCAATCTGCGCTGTCGCAGCACCTGGCTTTGTTGCGCGAGGATGGGGTCGTGGCCACCCGCCGGGAACGCCAGACCATCTACTATAAAATTGTCGATCACGCGGCGCTGCGCGTCATCGAAACCCTCGCAGAGCTCTTCTGCCCTCCTGAATTAAGGACAACATCATGACCGCTGCCTTACACAAACTCTCACCACGCGAAGTGCAGGACCGGCTGGATGCCGGTTATGCAATCCTTGTAGATATAAGAGAGAGCGATGAATTTGCGCGAAGCCATATCAAGGGGGCGCAATCCACACCGCTATCGATGTGGGAAAAGGCGCATCTCAATGTTGATCCCGATACCGATGTTATCTTCACTTGCCGTTCGGGTATGCGCACGGCGGGGGCTTGCGACCGATTGGCAGTGCGGGTGAAAGGCGATGCCTATGTGCTGGATGGTGGGTTGGATGCGTGGGCCAAAGCAGGCTTGCCGGTTGAAACCGACGCCGATGCGCCGATGGAAATCATGCGCCAGGTCCAGATTGCGGCAGGTTCGCTGGTGCTGCTGGGTGTCGTTCTGGGCTTCGTGGTCGCCCCAATTTGGTTTGCGCTTTCGGGCTTTGTAGGTGCGGGGCTCGTTTTTGCAGGGGCCAGCGGATTTTGCGGCATGGCACGGTTGCTGATGCTCGCCCCTTGGAACCGCGTGAAAACCATCTGAGATGGCTGTTGAAACACTCCTTCTGGCAGGTTTGGGCGGGGCGCTCATCGGGCTACTGCTCACCCTGTTTGGCGGGGGAGGCTCGGTGCTGGCCACGCCTTGGCTCATCTATGTCGTCGGCCTGAGCGATACCCATGCGGCCATCGGAACGTCGGCCGCCGCCGTCGCCGTTAATGCCGCAACAGGATTGGCGGCACAGGCGCGGGCGGGGCGGGTAAAATGGCCGTGCGCCATCACCTTCGGGATTGCAGGGCTCGCCGGTTCACTCGTTGGCGCGCATTTTGCCAAGCAGGTCGATGGTAAGGCATTGCTCACATGGTTCGCCGTCGCGATGATTGCGATTGCCCTGTCGATGCTGGTGCCAAAGAAAAGCGCCGGTGATCCTGCCGTCCGTTTGACTCCGCCGATGGTACTGAAACTGGCACCTATCGGTTTGCTGGCCGGGCTTGCCGCCGGATTTTTTGGAATTGGTGGCGGGTTTCTGATTGCTCCGGGTCTTATGGCCTCCACAGGCATGACACTCGCCAATGCCAGTGCATCCTCGCTCGTGTCGGTCAGTCTTTTTGGCGGCGCGACGAGCCTCTCCTATGCGGCTTCGGGGCAATTGATATGGCCGCTGTTCGGCGCACTTGTTGTCGGCGGGGCAGGGGGAACCTTGGTGGCGCTACCTCTTGCAAAACTGCTCGAAAGCCGTGTGGCGGTGGCGCGGACATTATTTGCGCTCATGGTCATTGCCGTCGCGATCTTTATCTTGCTGCACTAAAGCGCGCGGATCACGCGCCGATCAGGAACATGTTGATCGTCAGACGCCCCTTGTGCGGGTCGGGGGACAGGACGGACGGGTCGGGGATGATGCCCGAATGCAATTGCCGTCCGCGATAGAGGACCAGCCGGTCCGGCACGGCTTCCACCTCGTCAATCAGTTCGAACCAATCGGTATCGCCATAGCAATAGCGCGCCGGTGGCATGCCGTAGGCGCGCTCATCTTGGGCGAGCGCGGCGTTATAGTGGTCCTCCCGCTGGGGCGTTATTGTCTCAAAGCCCGTCCGCCGGTGGCGGTAAAAGGCGGTGCCGCCGCTTTCCGGGCCCATCAGATAGTGCATGATCGCTATGACCTCGCCGCCCGCATGATCATAATGGGGGATACGCTGCAACGGGGATAGTTCTGCCTCGTCCTGCGTGACCAATGAAAAGGTCGAGGCGTCCAGCCGTACGCCTTGGGTAAAGCCGAACACGCGCTGCATGATCTGCATCATCAGGTCGCGCCGCCGGTCGAGATAGCTGGGGTCGGCCCAGGATCGTATGCCGGGATAGGATGCGCCGGCATGCTGGTAGGTCGCGGCATAGCCTGCCTGCAACAATTCGTCGGCGATCCCGCTGAAACTGTCGATGACGACCAGCGGCTCGCCTTCGCGTCCCATGGCGCGGACGCTGATCTTGGGTTCGGGCAGTTCCATGCCGACGACACATGGGGGAGCAGATGGGCGGAAGTCAACAGCCGCCTCTCGACAGCGCAAGGGAGAAGGACTATCACCCCACCATCCCCGGGGAGTCGTGTGACTGAGAGGCAGGTGTAACGCCCTGCGACCCGCTGAACCTGATCCGGTTGACACCGGCGGAGGGAGGGAGCGGTTTCACCCGATGCCGCCCTCGCTCCGGCTTTATGGAGTGAGAGACATGGCAGATATCCCCGCACGCACCGAAATCGGCGTTACCACTGGCCCTATTCGTGGCAGCAAGAAAATCTACGTTGGCGAGCGCCGCGTGGCGATGCGCGAGATCCATCTGGAACCGTCAAGCGGGGAGCAGCCCGTACGTGTGTACGACACCAGCGGTCCCTATACCGACCTCAACGCCCTTATCGACATCAGCGCCGGTCTGCCCGAAATCCGCAAGGACTGGATCCGCGCCCGGGGCGATGTCGAGGAAGTTGCCCAGCGCGAAGTCCGTCCCGAAGATAATGGCCAACTCGGCCCCGACCGCAGCGGCGGCGTCGCGCCTTTCCCCAATGTCCGCAAACAGGTGCTACGCGCCAAGCCGGGCATGAATGTCAGCCAGATGCACTATGCCCGCCGCGGCATCATCACACCCGAGATGGAATATGTGGCGGAGCGCGAAAATCTCGGCCGTGCGCGGCTTGCCGAATATATCCGCGACGGTGAAAGCTTCGGCGCGGAAATCCCCGACTATGTCACGCCTGAATTTGTGCGGGACGAAGTGGCACGCGGGCGGGCGATCATCCCCAACAATATCAACCACCCCGAAAGCGAGCCGATGGCCATTGGCCGCAACTTTCTGGTCAAGATCAACGCCAATATCGGCAACAGCGCCGTTGCCTCCGACGTGGCGACGGAGGTGGACAAGATGGTCTGGTCGATCCGCTGGGGCGCGGACACGGTCATGGACCTGTCCACGGGCCGCAACATCCACGACACCCGCGAATGGATCATCCGCAACAGCCCCGTGCCGATCGGCACCGTGCCCATCTATCAGGCGCTGGAAAAGGTCGGCGGTATTGCGGAGGACCTGACCTGGGATATCTTCCGCGACACGCTGATCGAACAGGCCGAACAGGGCGTCGACTATTTCACCATCCACGCAGGGGTGCGCCTGCCTTATGTGCCGCTCGCCGCCAAGCGCGTGACCGGCATTGTGTCGCGCGGGGGCAGCATCATGGCGAAATGGTGCCTTGCCCATCATAAGGAAAGCTTCCTCTACGAACATTTCGACGAGATCACCGAGATCATGAAGGCCTATGACATCGCCTACAGCCTCGGCGACGGCCTGCGTCCCGGCTCCATCGCCGACGCAAATGACGAAGCGCAATTTGCCGAGCTCTACACGCTGGGCGAACTCACCCACCGCGCATGGAAAGAGGATGTGCAGGTCATGATCGAAGGGCCGGGCCATGTGCCCATGCACAAGATCAAGGAGAATATGACCAAGCAGCTCGAAGTCTGCGGCGAGGCACCCTTCTACACGCTCGGACCGCTCACCACCGATATCGCGCCGGGCTATGACCATATCACCAGCGGCATCGGCGCGGCGATGATCGGCTGGTACGGCACGGCCATGCTCTGCTACGTCACGCCCAAGGAGCATCTGGGCCTGCCCGACCGCGACGATGTGAAGGTCGGCGTTGTCACCTACAAGCTTGCCGCCCATGCCGCCGACCTTGCCAAGGGCCACCCCGCCGCAAAGGTCCGCGACGACGCGCTCAGCAAGGCGCGGTTCGAATTCCGCTGGCGCGACCAGTTCAACCTCAGCCTCGACCCCGACACGGCGGAGCAATATCACGACCAGACGCTACCTGCCGAAGGCGCGAAGACCGCGCATTTCTGCAGCATGTGCGGGCCCAAATTCTGCTCGATGAAGATCAGCCAGGAAGTGCGGGAGTTTGCCCGCCTGCAAAACCAGCCCGCCACCGAGTTCGTCGCGGCGGAAGAGGCCGAGGCCGGCATGGCGGAAATGAGCAAGGTCTATGACGAGACCGGCCGCGAACTGTACATGGGCGCCGGGGACCGCGAGCACGACTAGGCCAGCCCCAGTCCGCCGACTAAAGCCAGCCGCCTATGACTGTCACACCGATAGCTGCAACCGGTTGCGGCCGGCGTTTTTGGCGGCGTAGAGCGCCATGTCGGCGCGGCTGAGCAGGGTGTCGAGCGTTTCGTCCGGGCGGCTGACCGCAAGGCCGAAACTGGCGGTCACATGGATCAGCCCCTGCGGCGTGATCAGGGGCATCGCCTCCAGCTGAAGCCGCATCGCCTCGATATGCGCCTCTGCCGCTATGGCCGCCGCGCCGCGCTCATCGTGGGGGATCGCGAAGAGCAACCCGAACTCCTCCCCGCCCAGTCGGGCGAGCAGGGCCTCTTTGGGGGCGGAGCTGCGCAGCACCTCGGCGGCATGCTTCAACGCATTGTCGCCGCCGGCATGGCCGATCCGGTCGTTGATCTTCTTGAAATGGTCGATGTCGATCATGGCGAGCATCTGGTTGCTGTCCGTGCCCAGCCGCGCGGTGGCGGCATCGACAAAGGACCGGCGGTTATGGAGCGCGGTCAACGGATCAAGATGCGCCAGCTTGTCGAGCCGCTCATTCGCCTTTTTCAGCTTCCAGCTTAAAAAAGCGACAAAGCCGTAGGAGGGCGGCGCCACCAGCAACGGAATGATCGCCGCCACCATCATGGTCGTGGCATAATCGGCGGTCCCGCTGATCTGGAAACTGATATGCGTGGCAACCAGCGACGCGATGACGGAAAAGGCAACGACGCCAATCCCTGTCAAAACCAGCCTCACCTTGGTCGCCGCGATATTCATCTCATCCATAGCACCCATAAACGACCGCCCGCACCTATCTTTGATAGGGGAGCCAGAAGTTTATGATGCAGGGGGAATGATTAAGATTTTGGGTGGTTGGTGGGCGATAGGGTGAGTTATGATGGTCTATTGATCTCGTCGGTTGCATCCATATTGGAGTATGTAAAATTAGTTAGCTAATTCAATTCCTAATAGTAAACATGATTTGTCATCATTAGAAAAAACTAAATGAAAGTGGCATTATGATGAATAACTCTAATGATCGAGTGAGCTTTAAAACTCATTTCCCATTTCAAGTGTCAATAGCCTGCTGGATAGATTTGCTAGGATATGGGGAATCTCTGGCTGAAGCTGGATTTAACCCGCTTGACTCCCGATCAAAAAATGCAGTTTTACGACTTAGAAAATTTCACGAGCAAGTTGCCCTTCACAGTCATCGGCGTTTTCCAAGCTTAGTATTAAACGACGGAGCCGTTGCCTATCGTGACCTTACTTGGAATAGTGCATGGACGACGTTTGAATTCTTGCGTGATGCATGGGTACTCTACCAAGCGATCGCCAAAATCGAAGCAACCCAAGGTCAGCCCGGAGCACGCATGGTTATTTCGACCGGCTTTCGTCTCCGTGGTCGTCGTGCCGGGCTTGATAATAGGGGGGAGCGGATCAAGGCTGTCATTAGCGCATTGAAAAATGGCCAAATCAGCCATGAAGATGCGGTCCACAAGGCCGCGAAAATAAACTTAAATTACGACATAGTGCCGCAGCTTCAAGCAAATTTTGCGTTTACAAAAGCGTATGTAGCTGAGCAATCGGGGAAAAAAGCTGGATTGGGCGGTGCACGTTGCTTTGTTGACTTAGATATTTTTGATGTTGTTAAGCCTGACGGCCTTGTCGTTGGCGAAACGATACATTGGAAGAGTGAAAGGCTAAATTTGACTGCCGACTTTGCGCCACTCTTGGCTATTCCTGATTTTTCACAGAATGGTATAACAAGTAAGCAACAACATGGCGTTAGAAGCGGACTACAAGTTGCTCAGCACTTGGCTAAAAACGATGACGTTCTGTCTGCTTTAAGGCAAGCTAGATCGAATGAACCTAAAAAGGGCGGCTTGAAATCTTGAATTCACTCTAAGCTGCGAAGCAGGCCACTATAAATCAAAGCTGTTCGATTGTTCAACTCTTTGAACTATTAGTGCCTTCAACCGTCCTGTCGACGATTCTAGTCGCTGCCCATGTACAGAAATGAGGCCAGTTGATTTTGCTCGAGCGGTCGCGTTTGTTCTCAAGCTCTGTCCGTCGTCAGAACATTTGGCACTGATGGCTGCGTAAATTAACGGAGTGTTGG
>OFDN01000034.1_pt1 | contig 157224 bp, 138 predicted proteins | sample 1520971 | NCBI WGS metagenome assembly OFDN01 (sample SAMEA94257418, study PRJEB24077) | hot springs metagenome | biome: Aquatic biome; feature: Geographical feature; material: Water | place: India | collected 2012-06-12 | depth 5 m
CGCGTATCGAGAACCTGCATATCCATGGGAAATCTCCATGACGGCTGGCCGGGAGCCTCTCTCTCGACCCTCATCCCGTCACGGCGAAGCCCGCCAGACTCTCACTCTCCCCCTCAACGCTTACAACCGCGCGAGCGGCCAGCGAAATCGCCAAAGCAAGAAACTGCACCCTGAACGAGGCGGAGCATCGCGTCATCGCTCGCGCAGGCGGAAAGGCGGGGCCTGTCGGCTTTCCCAGCCTGCGCTTCGTTTCATGTCCGCCGGTTCAGAGTGCGTGCGGGGCCCTTGTGGTGAAACGCCGCGCCCGCAGGAGTGCGCCGGAACGGCGCACGGGACCGAGCGCGTCGCCAGCCCCGCTCCTCGTTTCGGGGCGTTGTGGGGTGTCCCCGCTGAGGTGGGTGTGAAGAAGACGCACAGCGGCTTCGACCAGGGAGGAAACCTCCTCCCGCACATCGAAAATCAAGCCACTACGCCAGCCTACGAAACACGTTGATTACGTGGCGATTACGTGGCCCTCGACAGCCCCTTCGAAGGGGTGTATATTTGCACCTAAGTCATTGAGAAGTTTGGTGGACGCACTAGGGCTCGAACCTAGGACCCGCTGATTAAGAGCGACGCGCTCGTGTCCGCACTTGGACCTGAAGCCGCGATCGCATGACCAATGACCACGCATCGGGACCGGCTAAGGCCCCACCGGATCGACCCGGAGAAAAACTTCGTATGACCGCAGAAAACACTGAACAACAGTCTGGTATGGGCCTCGGCGACGAGAGCAGCATCTGGTTCAATCTGACCCCGCTGCTCAAGGACCCGGAAAACCCGATGCGCCTTTTGATGCAGATGGCGGACCGCTACGGTCCCGTCATCCCCGTCAATATGGCCAACCAGCGTGTCGTGCTCGTGACCGATCCCGAGTACTTCAAGCACGTGCTGGTGACCAAGGTCGACAACTACACCAAATACTTCGACGGCCTGAAGCCGATCTTCGGCAAGTCGATGATCACCCACGATGGCGCGCTGTGGCAGAAGATCCGTATGCCCCAGCAGCCGGCGTTCCATCCCGACGCGTTCGGCGACTACATCCCCTATTTCATCGAGGCCATCAAAACCAAGATGGCCAATTGGGGCGAGCTGGCCAAGACCGGCGAGACCTTCGAGATGGTCGAGCAGACCTGGACGCTTGCCGCCGACATGATCTGCAAGGCGCTCTTCGACCGCGACATGCCGTTCAACCCGCACTTCGTATTCAAGTGCGTAAAGACCTACACCGACGTTTCGAACCACAAGGACATCCGCCTCAAGCGCCAGTCCGACGCCCTGTTCGAGGTCGGCGAGGAAGATACCGCCAAGGCCGTCGAAGCCTGGTGGAGCGTACCGCCTGCCGTGTTTGCGGCCGATCCGCGCGAGGAGCGTGAAAAGACGCTGCTCAACATGATCGAAGCCGCCGTTGCCGATCCGAACATTCCCGAGTTCGATCGCCAGCAGGCCGTCGACGAAATCAAACAGTATCTGTGGGCCGGCACCGAAACCACGGCGCTGACGCTTGCCTGGGCGCTGTATCTCACCTCGACGCATCCGGAAGCCGCCGAGCGCATCCGTCGCGAAGGCGAAGCTGTCTGCGGCGACCGTGAGCCGACTGCAGCCGACTATTCCGCGCTCCAGTACACCCGCTCGGTCATTCAGGAGACCATGCGTCTCTATCCGCCGGTATGGAGCCTGATCCGCGTTGCCGCCGAGGCTGACGTCATCGCCGGCAAGGAGATCAAGCCCGGTGACCGCATCGTGCTGTTCGGCTACGGCGCCCATCACAATCCGAAGTTCTGGAAGGACCCGGAGGCGTTCATGCCTGAACGCTGGATGGACAAGACCCAGAAGCAGGTAAAGTACAGCTACATCCCGTTCGGCGCTGGCAAGCGCTCGTGCATCGGCGGCGCCATGAGCCAGGTCGAAAACACGCTGGCCCTGTCGATCCTGCTGCGTCGCTTCCGCCCGGAGTATGTCGGTCTCGAGCCGCCGGGGATCAACGCGACCGTGACGCTGACGCCGCGCGGCGGACTTCTGTTCCGCGTCCGCGAACTGAGCTGATCACGCTCCGCAAATTGCGAACCAATAAAAAACGGGCCCAAAAGGGCCCGTTTTTCGTTGTGAAACTCGGTGGTCGCGAATTGGCCCGCGAGCATCAGAAAAGTTAGCCGACGATTTCGTCAGCCTTGAAGAACAGCGCGATCTCGCGCGTGGCCGAAGCTGCGCTGTCCGAGCCGTGAACCGAATTCTCGCCCTTGGAAACCGCGAACAGCTTGCGGATCGTGCCCTCGGCGGCCTGCGCCGGATCGGTCGCACCCATGACCTCGCGATACTTCGCGATCGCGCCCTCACCCTCGAGCACCTGAAGCACGATCGGCTCCGAGGTCATGAAGGTAACGAGCTCACCGAAGAACGGACGCTCTTTGTGCTCGGCGTAGAATTCCTGGGCCTGGCCCTCGGTCAGCCTGACGCGCTTCTGCGCAACGATGCGCAGGCCCGACTTTTCGATTACGGCATTCACGGCGCCGGTCAGGTTGCGCTTCGTCGCATCCGGCTTGATGATTGAGAAGGTGCGCTCGATGGCCATCTTAGTCTCTCGATTTCTCTATTGTTTCGAATTGTTCTTACATCGGGGTGGCTTATAGGGCTCCGATCCGCTCCCGAGTAAGGCGGCGCCTTAACGCAGGCTGACGTTCCTGCGCCAAAGGAAGCGAAAATGCCCTGTAAAAGCCCGGATTCAATGTCTGATCAGACTTTACGGTGCGGAGATTGCATAGACTATCCCTGAAGTCCATGACGAAGCTTTGAGACCAGGCGGGATCAGGGCTGGTGGATAACGACGACCGGGCGATCACAGGCGCTAAGTTAAGGATTGGGCGATGAGCCGGTTTTCGGCATGAATTGCCTATGACATCAGGTTTGCTACACGACGATGACTTGTACCGACTTTTCCACTTCATGGTATGAGCAGGCATGAGCGCAATAGAGACAGACATTCAGTGGTACATCGCCCGCGATGGCAAACAGCATGGGCCGATCTCGGACGTCGAGCTCAAGAAGCTTGTCGAGCTTTCCCATCTGAAGGGGACTGACCTCGTTTGGCGCCAGGGCTTCTCCGACTGGCGCACGGCCGCCTCGGTTTTCCCGACTATTGGCGACGAACCCGCTTCCGCTCAGCCATCGCCGGCCTCTTCAACCGCCGCAGCAGCACCTGCCACCGGCACCCAAACCGCGTCTGCTTCGCCCAGCCAACCCGCGCCATCGAACACGGCCACGCCCTCCGCCGGTGCTTCGCCGACAGCCAAGCCGACGACGGCGGCCGCAGCAGCGACACAGCCGCACGCTTACACCCCGCAGAATATCATCCCGGTCGGCGCTGACCGTCGCACCCCTCAGGATTTCCGCCCCGAGCCGCTCGCACCGCGCGCCGCCGCCAATCCACTGCGAACGGAAGGTCCGTTTACCGGTCCCGGCGGCCCGGCGCCGCTCGGCCAACGAACGACGACCGAGAGCCGCAAGCCGTCGGAAATGGTGGCGACACCGCGCCCCGACCACGCAGCCGCACCACGCAGTGGCGGTAAGAAGAAAGCCCTCGTGGCTTTGGGGCTTTTGGCCATGACCGGCGCCGGCGCCTGGATCAGCAGCCAGCACAAGGACGAGATCCTTGATTTCCTCGCCGCTCAGAACGGCGGCGTTGTCGATCGCGAGATCACGGTCGCAAACGCCGTTCCTCCCTCCGCGCCACCTGCCGAAAGCACGCCCCCGCCCGCAGCCGCACCTGCGCCGCCCGCTGCCCCCACGGCCGAGGACGTGGACCGCAAGCTTCAGAGCCGCACGACCTGGGTCTCGATCAAGCAGGAATTTCCGGACTGGTATCAAACCCTCGTCGCCGACGTCGCCCGCCTCTCCGCCGAGAACAAAGAGCAGGCCGAGATCACACGTTATCTGGTCAACGAATTCGTCAAGCTCCGCCGCGAAAACGCAAAATACGCACTCGCCGCAAGCACGAGCCGCCACAAGGAAGTTGCGGCCGCCTTCCTTGCCAACCTGAAGCAGCTCTCCCAGGAGAGCGGCGAGGGATGCTACGATTTCATCTCGCGCGGCGAGAACAGCCCGTCGATCGTGACGCGCATGGATGATCCCGCCAAGAGCGCCGATATCGAAGCGCAGATGGTGGCGGTGGTCGCGGCCATCTCCGAAGGGCGCAAGCAGCCGAGCGAGCACGCCCCGCCCGTCAAAACCGATTACGACGTGTTGGCCGGCGAACTCGGACGTCTCGGCTGGACGCAGGCCGACATGCAGCTCTTTGCCAATCCCAAGGAACTGGCCAAGGCCCCGCGCGAGCGCGTCTGCAATATGCTGAAGGACTGGTTCACCGCCCACCTCGCGATCCAGGACCCGAGCACACAAGAGCGCCTGCTGTTCGAAACCCTGAAGCCCGTCGTTTCCGGCTAACTGAGACACACCGCCATGGTCGAGCAGATCGCCAAGGTCCTGCTGACCAGCCTGCTCGTCGTCGGCGCGTCCGAAGCCGCCAAGCGCAGCGTCATCGCCGGCGCGATCATCGCTTCTTTGCCGCTGACGTCGGTATTGGCCATGATCTGGCTTTTCGCCGACACGCGCGATCCCGAGCGCGTGGCGACCCTGGCAACCAGCGTTTTCTGGCTCGTCCTGCCCTCGCTGGCGTTGTTTATCGTGCTTCCGCTTCTGCTGCGCCGCGGAGTGCCGTTTGCGCCCAGCCTCGCCATCGGGATCGTCGTGACCGTTGTGAGCTACGCGGCGATGCTTGCGCTCCTGAAATGGCTCGGCATCCAGAGCTAGCCGCGTGACAAGTGCCCCGCGAGAGGGTATCGGCATCACCAGCCATGCTGCACATCAACGACCTCACCTACCGCATTGAAGGCAAGCCCATCCTGGAGGACGCCACTGCCGCCATTCCCGAAGGCCACAAGGTCGGCCTCGTCGGGCGCAATGGCGCGGGCAAATCGACGCTCCTGAAGCTGATCGCAGGCGATATCCATGCCGATCAGGGCAGCGTCACCATTCCGCGCGGCGCGCGCATCGGGCGCATCGCCCAGGAAGCGCCGGGCGGCGACGAGAGCCTCATCGATTGGGTGCTCTCGACCGATCTCGAACGCGCCGGTCTCCTGGCCGAGGCCGAGACCGCAACCGATCCGCATCGCATTGCCGAAATCCAGATCCGCCTTGCCGACATGGGAGCCCACGCCGCGCCTGCCCGCGCCGCCAGCATCCTCGCCGGTCTCGGCTTCGACGAAGCCGCCCAGCAGCGCCCATGCCGCGATTTCTCCGGCGGCTGGCGGATGCGCGTCGCACTCGGCTCCGTGCTGTTTCTCGAGCCCGACATCCTGCTGCTCGACGAGCCGACCAACTACCTCGATCTCGAAGGCACCCTGTGGCTCGAGAATTATCTGAAATCGTACCCGCACACGGTTCTGATCGTGAGCCACGACCGCGATCTCCTGAACCGCGCCGCCGCCGCGATCCTGCATCTCGATAAGGGCAAGCTCACGCTTTACGCCGGCGGCTATGACGACTTCGAGGAAACGCGCCGCGCCAAGCAGCGCCTCGAATTGAAGCTCAAGAAAAAACAGGACGACGAGCGACGCCGCATCCAGGCGTTCATCGACCGCTTCAAGGCCAAGGCGACGAAAGCCAAGCAGGCCCAAAGCCGCGTCAAGGCGCTCGCCAAGATGCAGCCCATTGCCTCGCAGGTGGAAGATCGCGTCGCGCCCTTCGCGATGCCGAGCCCCGAAAAGGCGTTGGCGAGCCCATTGCTCCGCATTGAGAAGGCAACCGCCGGATACGATTCCGCAAAGCCGATCCTCACCGGTCTCGATCTCAGGATCGATCAGGACGATCGCATCGCGCTGCTCGGCGCCAACGGCAACGGCAAATCAACCTTCGCCAAACTCGTCGCCGGAAGGCTCGCGCCGCTCTCGGGCGACGTGTTCGGCACCGGCCGCGTCACCGTCGGCTATTTCGCCCAGCATCAGCTCGATGACCTCAACCCGCTCTCGACCCCGTTCGACTACGTCGTGAAACTGATGCCGGAGGCAACCGAAGCCCAGCGCCGCACGCGTCTCGGAACCTGGGGCTTCGGTGCCGACAAGGCCGATACCAAGTGCGGCAATCTCTCGGGCGGCGAGAAAGCCCGTCTGCTGCTCGCGCTCACGGCCTTCCACGCGCCGCATCTTCTCATTCTCGACGAGCCGACCAACCATCTCGACGTCGACAGCCGCGAAGCGCTCATTCACGCGATTTCCGACTACGAGGGCGCCGTCATCCTGATCAGTCATGACCGCCATCTCGTAGAAGCCACCGCCGACCGGCTTTGGCTCGTCGCCGACGGAACGGTGAAGTCCTACGACGGCGACATGGAGAGCTATCGCACGGAGCTGCTGCAATCCCGGTCGCCGCGCGCCGAGAAGCGAGCCGCCGACGACACCGGAGCGGAAGCGCGCGCGAGCCGCGCCGATCAGCGCAAAGCCGCCGCCGAGCGACGCGCCGAACTGGCCCCGCTGAAGAAGGCGATGCAGACAGCGGAAAAATCCGTCGAGAAGCTGACGGCGGAATTGGCGAAGCTTGACGCCACGCTGGCTTCCCCGGATCTTTACGCCGATCCCGCCAAGGCGAGCCGTATTTCGCTCGAACGCGGCCAGACGGCGAAGCGTCTCGCGGAAGCCGAGGAAGCCTGGCTCATGGCCACCGGGGCTTACGAAGAAGCAGAAGCTCAAGCGGCAAGCGCCTGAAGAAAGATCGGGCGGTGACCTCGCACAGCTCGCACTAGAACGAGCTTGGAACCCGTTCGTCGCTCTCCGCGTTTCTCTCACATAGGAGGCGTGCAGCACACATCGAGGTGTTGCCAGCGCTCATGCGCCGTCTCCGCAAAAATGAGAGGAAACACTCATGATCAAGCACGCATTGGCGTTGACGACAGCCCTGACGCTGGGCGCCTTCGCCGCGCACGCCGAGAGCGCAATTTCGACGGCCGGTTTGAAGGCCTCTGAAACCGTGGTTTCGGTGGGAAGCGTGACAGCCGAAAAGGATGGCTACCTCGTCGTTCATGCGACCGACTTCACCGGCACCATTCCGGGCACCGTGATTGGCCACGCACCCGTGAAAGCCGGTGAAAGCGCCGAGGTCTCGATCCCGCTCGAACGCAAGGCGAAAGCCGGCGCGAAGCTGATCGTCATGCTGCACGAGGAGGGTGACAACGACACCGACTTCGACGCGGCCGATAAGCCCGCCACCAGCGGGCGCGGCCCCGTCCAACAGATCGTAACGGTGGAGTAAGCGTCGTCCGCGCGCCGCGCACTTCACGCGTTATGAAACGCCGGCGGTCTTCCTCAAGACCGCCGGCAATTTTTTGCGCAAGCGCGCGTCAGCCCGCGATCTTGGAGAAGTCCGCGACAGTCAAGGTCGCAGCGCGGATTTCTGACAGCAGATTGAGCCGGTTCTCGCGCAAGCTGGCGTCGGCGTCGTTCACCGTTACCTTTTCGAAGAACGCATCGACCGGCGCGCGCAACTCCGCGAGCGCATTCATCGCGCCCTTGAAGTTCTCGACCGCGATCGCCGCGACGGTGTCCTGCTTGACGCTCTCAATCGCCGCCGCCAGCGCCAGCTCCTCTTTCTCCTTCAGGAGCTTGAGGTCGTAGCCGCCTGCGTAGCTCTTCTTGTCCTTCTTCTCCTCGATGGCGAGGATGTTGGACGCGCGCTTGACGCCCGCAAGCAGGTTTGCGCCGTCGTCAGTCTTGAGGAAGTCGCCGAGCGCCTCGACACGCTTCACGATCAGCGCGAGATCATCCTGCCCGCCGAGCGAGAACACCGCATCGATCAGATCGTGCCGCGCACCCTTGTCCTTGAGATAGACCTTCAAGCGGTCTGCGAAGAAGGCGAGGAGATCTGCTTCCACCTGCAAAATTCCCTGCGGGATTGCACTTTCTTTCTCTTTCGCAATCTCTGAGAACTCCTTGCGGAACATACTCAGCCAGACATCATCCGAATGTTTCCGCACATCAATCACTTCGTGAAATTTACGAAGCTTCTCCACGAAACCAGAACTACGCGAGTGTTCCCGCATAACCGCAAAAGCTATTTCGTTGCGGAGCACCTGTCTCAACGCGACCCGCAAATCATTCTCGATCACGATGCGGATCACGCCGAGCGCCGCGCGCCGCAACTGATACGGATCGCCCGACCCCGTTGGCTTCTCGTCAATGGCCCAGAACCCCACAAGCGTGTCGAGCTTGTCCGCCAGCGCCACGGCAATCGCCACCGCGTCGCCCTCGTCCTCTTTCGGCACGACGTCGGTCGGTCCCTTCGGCTTGTAGTGCAGCTCGATGGCGCGTGCGATCTCGGGCTTGGCGCCCGCGCGCTCAGCGTAGTAGCGCCCCATCAAGCCCTGCAGCTCCGGGAACTCGCCGACCATACCCGAGACGAGATCCGCTTTCGAAAGCTCCGCTGCGCGCCGCGCGTCCTGCGGGTCTGCGTCCACGGCCCCCGCGATCTGGAATGCCAGCTCCTTGATGCGCTCGACACGCTCCTTCTGCGTGCCAAGCTTCTCGTGAAACGTAATGCCCTCGAGCGAGATCGCCATCTCGTCGAGCGGACGCTTCAAGTCCTGGTCCCAAAAGAACTTGGCATCTGACAACCGCGCGCGGATCACCTTCTCGTTGCCCGAGACGATCTGCGCGCCGCCGTCCGTCGCAGTCAGGTTCGAAACCAGAATGAAGCGGTTCGCGAGTTTTCCTGTTTTCGGGTCCCGCAGCGAAAAGCACTTCTGATGCGTCTTCATCGACGTCGTCAGGCACTCGGCCGGCACTTCGAGAAAGCTCTTGTCGAACTCGCCCATCAGCACCACCGGCCATTCCGTGAGCCCGGCGTTCTCGGCCAGCAGCGCCTCATCCGCGATCAATTCGAGCTTGGCCTTGGCCGCGAGGCCTTCCGCCTGCTCGCGGATTTCCTCGATGCGCTCGGACGTGTTGAGCATCACCGCATGGCTCGCGAGCTTATCCGCGTAATCCTCGAAGCTCTGAACCTCGAACACGTCATTGCCGTGGAAACGATGTCCGCGCGTCGCGTTCGAAGCCGTAAGCCCCGCAACCTCGATCGGCACGATCTTGCCGTCGATCAGGCAGATGATCGACTTCAGCGGCCGGATCCACTGGAACGTGCCGGAACCCCACCGCATCGACTTCGGCCACGGAAACTTGGTGAGCACGCCGCCGACGACCTCGGCCGTGATCGCCGCCGCCGCCCGGCCGGGCTTCTCGATGCGCGCGACGTAATAGTCGCCCTTCTTCTCGTCCTTGACGATTTCGGCGTCGCCGAGAGAGGCAAGCCCCGCCGCCTTGAGGAAGCCCTGGACCGCTTGCTCGGGCGCGCCGACCCGCGGTCCCTTTTTCTCTTCCGAGATCGCGGGCGAATGCGCGGGTACGTCCTCGATCGCAAGCGCGAGCCGGCGCGGCGTTGCAAAGCTATGCGCTTCGCCGACCGCGAGCCCGGCCGCACGCAGACCTTCCGTCACCAGCCGCTTGAGATCGTCCGCCGCACGCGCCTGCATGCGCGAGGGGATTTCCTCGGAAAAAAGCTCGAGCAGAAGTTCGGCCATCGGAGCGTGCCTCGTGAAATTTCAGATAGCGGAGCGGCGATACAGTGCTTCCGGAAAAGGGTGAAGCGGTTCTCCGGCAAGAAGCACTAAAAGCTAAAGTGCCGCTCGCCCACAGACATACGGGGCCGCTCGCAGCGGGGCAACTTGAAACGCCCTGAAAGCGCACGGAAACGGGAGCACGCTTGCCGCGTACCCCCGTCCGAAAGATCCAGATTTTCGAAGCCAGTGCCGAACGTTACGGCGCGGGCGCAGGAGCCGGTGCGGGCTCGGAAGGCGCGGCCTCCGGAGCCGGAGTTGCTTCCGGCGCAGGCGTTGCCTCTGGAGCCGGTGCAGGCGCCGCTTCAGGCGCGGGCGCAGGGGCTGCCTCGGGTGCCGGAGCAGGCTCTGGCGCAGCGGCAGGAGCGGGCGCAGGCTCTGGTGCGGCGGTAGGCGTGGCAGCCGGAGCTTCCGGCGGCGGCGTGCCGACATAACCGATCGCCTGCTTGCCGACCTCATCCACCGTTCCCGTCGTCGTGAGATAACCGAGACCGATGAGAAGAGCGGCGAAGAACATCCAGAACACCGGCCGGTAGCGGCCGAGCAGAATTCCGCCGATCAGCAGCGCCGGTATACCGATGACGAGTAGTCCAATAATGGTCTCATTCACGAGCGGCCTCCATCAGAGTCGAGCCAAGCAGCGCAGCACGCTTTCGCGAGATCACGCACGCGCAGGATATATCCCTGACGCTCTGTAACGGAAATTACGCCCCTTGCGTCGAGCAAATTAAAAACGTGTGAGGCTTTTATGCACTGGTCGTATGCTGGCAACACCAGGAGATGTTTTTCCTCACTTGCGCCCTTGGCGAGCAGCGACTTGCATTCCTTTTCGGCATCGCGGAAGTGCTGCAACAGCAGCGCCGTGTCGGCGTGCTCAAAATTGAAGCGCGAGTATTCTTGCTCCGCCTGCAGAAAAACGTCGCCATAGGAGAGCTTTCGCTCGTCGTTGCGTCCATTGAAGTTGAGATCGAACACACGATCGACGCCCTGGACGTACATTGCCAGACGTTCGAGACCGTAGGTGATTTCCCCGGCGACAGGATTGCAGTCGAAGCCGCCGACCTGCTGGAAGTAGGTGAACTGCGTCACCTCCATGCCGTTGCACCAGACTTCCCAACCGAGACCCCACGCGCCGAGCGTCGGGCTCTCCCAATCGTCCTCGACGAAACGGATGTCGTTGACCTTGGTGTCGATGCCGATGGCGTCGAGGCTCTGCAGATAGAGATCGAGAATGTTCTCAGGCGACGGCTTCATGATCACCTGGAACTGATAGTAGTGCTGCAGCCGGTTCGGATTTTCGCCGTAGCGCCCATCCTTCGGACGCCGCGAGGGCTGCACGTAGCAAGCACTCCACGGGCGCGGGCCGAGCGCGCGCAGTGTCGTGGCCGGATGGAACGTACCGGCGCCGACTTCCATATCGTAGGGCTGCAGCACGACGCAGCCTTGCGCGCCCCAGAACTGCTGCAGCGTGAGGATCAGATCCTGAAAGCTTTCCTTCGGCCGAAGCGCAGGCGCGGCGGGCTTGGCTTCGGCTGTCCGAGCGGAAGATTTGGTCATGAGGCGCGTTCGCCCAAGTGGTTTTGAAAGGGATTGCTGCGAGGGGCGCACTATACGCATTCGGGTCCCGCTGTCACGCCGCCTCATCCACAGCCGATCCTCGCGACCGGCGCGCTGCCGCAGCCATGAAAACTGAAGCGATCACTAAACTGTTCTTGCCAAGCCGGCCAAAATCTGGATAGTTAAGCAAATGCTTCACCAATCAGACCAGCTCGATCTCATCTATCACGCGCTCGCCGATGCGGGCCGCCGCGCCATGCTCGACCAGTTGAGCCGCGGTCCCGCAACAGTGAGCAAGCTCGCCGAACCGCTCGACATGACCCTCTCGGCGGTCGTGCAGCATCTGAAAATTCTGGAAGCGAGCGGGCTCGTTCGCTCGGAAAAGCTCGGCCGCGTACGAACCTGCCGCACCGATCCGAAGATGCTCGCCATGGCCGAGCGCTGGATCAACCAGCGCCGTCTGATGTGGGAACGCAAGCTCGACAAGCTCGGCGACCTTCTGGCCAGCCAGCCCGATGATGACGACAACGGCAAGGATGTGAAATCATGAGTGAGAACAGCATCGCCCACGGCTCCTTCACCATCGAGCGGACTTATCCCGCGAGCCCGCAAAAGGTTTTCAAGGCCTATTCCGATCCGGTCATCAAGCGGCGCTGGTTTGCCGAAGGTGAAGGCTGGGACATCGAAACCTACGACCTCGATTTCCGCGTCGGCGGCAAGGAGTCGAGCCGCTTCCGCTTCCAGGGCGGAGATCTGATCACCTTCGACGCGACCTATTTCGATATCGTGCCCGAAAATCGCATCATCATCGCCTACGACATGACGGTCGCGGGCCGCAGAATATCGGCCTCCCTCGCAACCACCGAAATCGTGCCCGAAGGCTCCGGCACCAAGCTCATCTTCACCGAGCAAGGCGCCTATCTCGATGGACAGGACCAGATCCCTCAGCGCGAGCACGGCACCCGCGAACTGCTCGAAGCGCTCGCCAAGGAACTGGCGCGTGAGGGGTGATTGCGGACCGCGGTGACTACTTCGCGCGCGGGCGATACACGCCGGATTTGGGATCGAGTTCGAGCGTGCCGAGATCCTTCGGTGCGCCGCGCCCACGCGCGACAGCATCGCGCAAATCGGCTTCCTGCCGGCGCACCGCGTCCTGCATCTGCGCCATTTGGCGCGACACCCATTTGTAGCCAGCGTAAAGACCGGCGCCGGCAATCACCAGAGCGAAAACGTGTGGCATGGCAAAACCTGCTCCACGACAACGGGCGACACCAACCTGGCGCTCAAAGCCCGAACCGCGACCAGAGGGCGCGAATTTCCACAGCCGACACCAGATCGTCAGCAAATGCAAGGCCTTGATGCGCGTCCGAACCCAGCCCGCCCCGCAGCACCGAGGGGAGCTTCCGCATCCGGCTGAGCAGCCCTCGCTCGGCCGCAACCACGCGTAGCTGCACGTTCGGCCCATGAATCTCGCGCATCTTGGTGCGCACGTCCGAGATGCCGTCAATCAGTCCCAGCTCCAGCGCTTCCGGTGCCGACCAGAACGCGCCCGAGAACACCTCCGTATCCGGCCCCTTGATGCGGCCGAGACGGCGATCCTTCACCACCCCGATGAACACGTCGTGCACGGTCCGCTGGATCGCCTTCAACCGCTCGATGTCTTCGGCCTTCTCCGGCTGGAACGGATCGAGCGCACCCTTGTTGGTGCCCGCCGTATAGACGCGTCGCGAAATACCGAGCTTGTCTATCGCCCGATCGAGCCCGAAGCTCGCGGAAATGACGCCGATCGACCCGACGATCGAGGAGGCATCCGCATAGATCTCGTCGCCGGCCACCGCCAGATAGTAGCCGCCCGAAGCCGCCACATCCTCGCAGAAAACGTAGATCTTCTTGCCCTTTTCATCCGCGAGCTGACGCAGGCGGCGGAACAGGAGGCTCGATTGCACCGGACTGCCACCCGGCGAATTGATGACAACCGCCACCGATTTGGCGCGCGACATCGAGAACGCCTTTTCGATAGGCCCGGCCAGCGTCGCGATGCTGAGGCCGGGACGCAGGGGCGCGGCCATGCCGATGGCACCGGACAACCTCAGGACAGGCACCACGACGCCGCGGTTAAAAAGCCCCATGCGATCACATCCTTTCGAAGTTTCTCGGTCGAAACGTCACCCCTGCCTCAGGAGACGGCGCCGGCTTCCAAGGCTCTCCCATAGGCCACCGCGAGAGACTGGCCAAGCCGGAGAACACCCTCGGCCCCCGGCGTGAAGCGCTCATCCTCTTCGTGCAACAACAGGCCAGATTCGAGGCGGAATGGGGCACGCGACCCCTTGGTGCCTTTGAGGATGATGCGCCCGGCCGGTTCCCCGGCATGGGAATGAAGCGGCAGCGCCGACAGCCCGCCAAAACGGCCTTTGAGCCCCTGGATCAGTTCCGGCACCGCCGCGGTCTTGTGAATGATCAGCGCTTCCCCACCCGGCCGTGCCATGCGCGCGAGAAACCGGCACCAGTCGTCGAGTGCCGCTTCCGGCATGGCGTGCGCCGCCGCCTTGAGTGCGTGACGCGCAGCCGTCCCCGCGCCCTCGGTGTGATAGGGCGGATTGGCGATCACCTGGTCGAAGGCGGCTTCGCCGACCCCGGCCGCCGCAAGCGCAGCAGTCGAAACCTGTAGGAGATCCGCTTCCACGACTGAAACGCGCTCGTCGAGGTCGTTCCGCGCAATGTTCTCCCGCGCCAACGCCACGAGGTCGGGTTCCCGCTCTATAAGTACAACCTCGGCCTGCTTACAGCGCCATGCGACCGCGAGACCGGCCGTCCCCACGCCCGCACCCACGTCCAGTACACGGAACGGGCCCACCCGTTCGGTCACCGCCGCGGCCAGCATCACGGCGTCCAACCCCGCCCGATAGGCTTGACGAGGCTGGAGAATTTGGAGCCTCCCCCCGAGAAATGCATCATCACTGACAGTCATGGCATGTCTCGTGGAATCTCGTTTTTCCGATGCGTCGCCGCGAAACTCTGAGTAAGGTGCACAAACATAGTGCGATCGACAGAGGAAATGCAGCAAACCCATGAGGGGGCAGCAGGAAATCGTCTGATCGGGCTATCGCCATAGCTTATGCAGTCAAGAAACGTACGCAACAAACTTAGGAATCTGCCCGTGGGAGTTGTTGTCCCCCTGAACGACGCGCGCGAGCCTTCGCAAAGCCTCGCGCCACTGCTGGAACTCGTCAACGAGGATATGAATGCGATCAATCGGATCATCCTCGATAAGGCCGTTTCCCACGTCGAGTTGATTCCGAAGCTCACTCACCACCTCGTGAACTCGGGCGGCAAGCGGCTACGGCCGATGCTGGCCATCGCCGCCTCCAAGCTCTGCGCCTATCGCGGTGACGGCCACGTACGCACGGCCTCGGCCATCGAATTCATGCACACCGCGACACTGCTCCACGACGACGTGGTGGACGAAAGCGATACCCGCCGCGGCCGCAAGACGGCTCGCCTCATCTGGGGCAACCAGGCGACGGTTCTGGTCGGCGACTTCCTGCTCGGCCAGGCCTTCCGCATGTTGGTCGACGTCGGCTCGCTTCCCGTGCTCCGGATCCTGTCCAACGCGGCCGCCACCATCGCCGAGGGCGAGGTGATGCAGCTCGCCGCCGCCAAGAACACCTCGACCACCGAGGATGCTTATCTCGCAATCATCGACGCCAAGACAGCCGCCCTCTTTGCTGCGGCAGCCGAGGTCGGCGCGGCAATCGCCAACCGCCCGGCCGATGAGCAGGCCGCACTCCGCTCCTATGGCCGCAACCTCGGCCTCGCCTTCCAGCTCGTCGACGACGCACTCGACTACTCGGGAGACAGCGACAATCTCGGCAAATCCGTGGGCGACGACTTCCGCGAAGGCAAAATCACGCTGCCGGTCATCCTTTCGTTCCGTCGCGGCAGCGACAAGGACCGCGAGTTCTGGAACCGCACGATCGTATCGAGCGACATCCAGTCGGGCGACCTCGAGCACGCCATCGGCCTGATGAAAAAGCACGGCACCATCGAAGCCACGCTGGATCGCGCCCGCTACTACGGCGGCATCGCGCGCGACGCCCTCGCCATCTTCCCGGATAGCCGCGAGAAAAGCGCGATGCAAGACGTCATCGACTTCTGTATCGCCCGCGCGCACTAGCCCCTGCGGGCTCGCAACGGTTCACGCCTCTTCGCGCGGCGATCCACCAAGCGTCGCCGCAACGACCCACCAACCCAGATGCTCGGCAGCAAGCTGTTGCCGGGCGGCGTCCGCAGCCGCACCATCTGGAAAGATCCCGAAACACGTCGGCCCCGCACCGGAAACGGCTGCGAGCTCGATCCCCTGCGCACGCCGAAGCGCGGCCAGCACCAGTGCTACCTCCGGAACAACCTGCTCCGCGGCGGCTCCGAGATCATTTCCCCTCTCCCGGGCAAAATCGATGAGCGCGCCGCGATCCGCAAACCTCGGAGCCGGCGGCGGCGCAGTGTTCGGCGCAAGCGGTCCCGCGCCGAGCGCACGAAACACGCGCGCGGTTTTGTCGGCCGGAACAGCAGCCATCGGGTTGACCAGCACGGCATGAAGCGCAGGGAGATCGCCGCCAAGCTCGGCAAGCCGCTCACCGGTCCCCGTCATCCAAAGCGGGCGGCTTTCGAAGCACACCGGAACGTCGGCTCCGAGGTCACGCGCCAGCCCATGCCAATCGACGTCGCGCCCCGCCTCGATGTTCGCCCGCTTCACGGCGCGCAAAAGCGCACCCGCGTCAGCCGACCCGCCACCGATACCGGCCGCAACCGGCAAGCATTTTTCGAGATGCACCGCACCGAGTTCGAGCTTCGGTTTGCACGCATCGAGCAGATCCAGCGCTCGGCCGAGAATATTGGCGCCTGTCAGCCTGTCTGCGAAAGCCCCGGAGAGATTTAAGCCCGTCGGCAGCCCCGGATCGAGCGTCACCACGTCGCCGACGCTCGCGAAGACAACGAGGCTTTCAAGCTCGTGAAAGCCGTCGGATCGGCGGCCTAATATTTCGAGCGTGAGGTTGATCTTCGCCGGAGCGAACTCACGGATGCTCAACTCACCCCTTGGCGTCATCGAACAACATCCGTGAGGAGATCGGCCGAAGGCGCGACCCGACAGGATCGCGCCGCCAGCCATCGCGAAAGAACGCGTTATTTCTGCTCGTTTTCTTGTGCCTTGGCCGCTTGCTTGCCGGTGCTACCGGCGGCATGAGGCAACTCGACCCCGGTCAGTCCCGTTTCGAGCTTCTTCTTGATCTTCGCCTCGTCATCCGGCTCGGGCTTCAGCGACAGCGCCTGGTCCCACTGATAGCGAGCTTCGCGCTCCCGGCCCACTCGCCACAGCGCATCGCCGAGATGATCGTTGAGCACCGGATCGTCGGGCTTCAATTCGACAGCTCGTTCGAGGTAGCGCACGGCATCGGCAAAATTGCCCTGCATGTAATGCGCCCAGCCAAGGCTATCGACGATGTAGCCGTCATCCGGCTTGAGCGCGACGGCCTTCTCGATGTGCGCCATGCCCTGCTTCAGGTTGCGCCCCTGGTCGATCCACGAATAGCCGAGATAGTTGAGGATCAGGGGTTGGTCCGGATAGAGCGCCAGCGCCTTCTCGAGATCCGCTTCAGCCGCGGTCCAGTTTTTCAGCCGCTCGTAGCTCGTGCCGCGCGCGTAATAGTAGACCCAGTGCCGCCGCTCGGGCTTGGGCACCAGGGCGAGTGCCTGATCGTAGTAGGGAATGGCTTCGGCATAGAGCTTGCGCGCCCGCAAGATGTTGCCGAGCGCATCGAGAATTTCGAGCCGATCCGATACCGTGAGCGGCATCGCGGTTTCCGCGGCATCGACCGAAGCCTTGGCCGAAGGTGCCGCACTGCCGCCGACGATGGTGCGGAACGTTTGAGGCCCCACGACGCCGTCGGCCTTCAAGCCGTTCTTGCGCTGGAAGGCAACCACGGCCTGACGCGTTCCATCTCCGAACTTGCCGTCCGCCGTGCCGATCGTATAGCCGAGCGCCGTCAACGCCTCTTGCAGCTTCTGCACCGCGTCGCCGCGCTTGCCGAGCCGCAAGACCTCGTCTTCCGCCAGCGACGCAAGGCTCGATGCCGGTTCCGAAACAGCCGGCGCGGCGTCCGCCTTCTGCGGCTCCGCCGAAGATTTCGCGCCATCTTCCAGCAGCCGCGTCAGCGTCTCACGCGCTTCGTCGACCTTATCGAGCGAATTGAGGTTGAAGGCCTTGCGGATCTCGACCGCAGTCGCGAGCGGGCTCGTCCGGGGGATGCGCTCATAGACGTTGATCGCATCGGCGTATTGCTTGTTGCCTTCATAGGCACTGGCCAGCGCCGCGAGGGCGAACTGCTGGTCCGGTTCGACAAACAAGGCCATCTGCATATAGAGCACGCCGACGGCAACCGCGCCCTCGCCGATCAGAGCTTCGCCGAGACCGTAGAAGACTTCCGACATGCCCTGAGACGCCGTCGTCACGATCGGATCGATCTTCCGGTTGGATTCGATCGCGGCCTTCAGGCTGCGCAGCAACGGATGCCCGTCGCCCTGCGACTTCTCGATATGCTCGTTGACGATCGAAAGGGCGCGCTTGCGATCACCGATGTAGGCCGCGTGCCGCGCATAGGCGAGCGCCGTGCGCAGCGTCCTGGAATCCTGCGTATAGACACGCTCGTAGGCAGCCCGCGCATCGTTGCGGCGCCCGGCGATGTCGGCAATCAGCCCCTTATGGTAGCGCAGGAAAAACTGCGCCCATTCGGCCTGCTTCGGAAGATCGAGCTTGGTCAGCGCGCCGGCCGCATCGTTCTGTGCGAGTTCGACCCAGGCCAGCGCCATCGCGCTCGTCAATTCGCCGATCGGACCCGATCCAGCCGCTTTGAAATGCTCTTCGGATTTGCGCCAGGCACCAGCCTTGAAATCCCTGAGCGCCAGCGCGAGCTGCGCCATCCGGTGCTGCTTCTGCACGCCGACGAGATCCTCGGCGAGCTTGAACGCGCGCGTCCAGTCTCCCCGCGCGGCCTCGATCTGGAAGGCCTGCTCGAGCAAAAGCTCGTTGTCGGGGTCGTGGACGAGGGCGTTGCGATAGAACTCGGCGGCTTCAGCAGCATCGTTCTGCGCCCGCGCGATGCGCCCGGCGAGATAGCTGCCGACCAGCGAATGAGTGCCGTCGAACAATTCGACCGCATCGGCCGTCTCGCCTTTGGACAGGCCAGGAGCAGCGACGAGCCCCACGGCCAAAAGAGGAACGAGGACGGTTAACCGGCCACGGCGAGCTCTCATTCTATTGATCCTCTTAGGGAAGCCCAGCACGACTTCTCGGGAGAGTAGCAAACCTTTCGACCGGTTGGCGACCCCACTTAAACAGTGATCCGAACTTAAATTAACCGGAATCTGTCCGCCCCGCCGGGAAGCGGATCACTACATCTCGGCGTAATTCGGTCCGCCGCCACCTTCCGGGCAAACCCAGGTGATATTTTGGCTCGGGTCCTTGATATCGCAAGTTTTGCAGTGAACGCAGTTCTGAGCGTTGATCTGGAAGATCGCCTCTCCCGCGTCGGTGCGCACCACCTCGTAGACGCCGGCCGGACAATAGCGCTGCGCCGGCTCCGCATATTGGGGCAGGTTGACCTCAATCGGAATGAACGGGTCCGCGAGCTTCAAGTGAACCGGCTGATCTTCCTCGTGATTTGTCGCTGAGAAAGAAACGTTGGTCAGCTTGTCGAAGGTGAGCTTTCCGTCCGGCTTCGGATAGACGATCGGCTTCGCGTTCCTGGCCTTTTCGAGCGTGGCGCTATCGGGCTTCCCGTGACGCAGCGTGCCGAGCGGCGACCAGCCGAACAACAGCGTCCTGAGCCACATGTCGATGCCGCCGACAGCGATGCCGAAGAACCCGAGCTTCGACCACAGCGGCTTGACGTTGCGGACGCGCTTGAGATCGTGCGCAATATCGCCGCTTCTGACGTCGCTTTCGTAGGTGCTGAGCTCGTCGTGAGCACGCCCCGCCCCGAGTGCAGCGACCGCCGCTTCGCCTGCCGCGATGCCGGACAGGATCGCGTTGTGACTGCCCTTGATGCGCGGCACGTTCATGAAGCCGGCCGCGCAACCGATCAGCGCGCCACCCGGGAACGCGAGCTTCGGGATCGACTGCCAGCCGCCTTCGGTCAGCGCGCGCGCGCCATAAGCGATCCGCCGTCCGCCCTCGAACACACTCCGGATCTTGGGATGCGTTTTGAAGCGCTGGAACTCGTCGTAGGGAGAAAGGTACGGATTCTTGTAGTTGAGGTGCACGACGAAACCGACCGACACCAGATTCTTTCCGTAGTGATAAAGGAAAGAACCGCCGCCCGTTTGCCGGTCGAGCGGCCAGCCGAAGCTGTGCTGCACGAGACCCGGACGATGCTTGTCCGGCGCCACCTCCCACAGTTCCTTGAGGCCGATGCCGTACTTCTGCGGTTCGCTGTCGCGCGCCAGGTCGAACTTCTTCACCAGGGTCTTGGTGAGCGAGCCGCGCGCGCCTTCGGCGAATAACGTGTATTTGCCGCGAAGCTCCATCCCGCGCGTGAAGCTGTCCTTGGGCTGCCCGTCCCGGCCGACGCCCATGTCGCCGGTCGCGACCCCGACCACCGCTCCATTCTCGTCGTAGAGCACTTCCGCCGCCGCGAAGCCCGGATAGATCTCGACACCAAGCTCGGCCGCTTGCTCACCGAGCCAGCGCACCAGCAGCCCAAGGCTGCCGATGTAATTGCCGTGATTGTTCATCAACGGCGGCATCAGAAAGTTCGGCAGCCGGATATCGCCCGCCGGACCGAGCAGCAGGAACACGTCTTCCTTCACTTCGGTCGTGAGCGGCGCCCCGCGCTCGCGCCAGTCCGGGATCAGCCGGTCGAGGCCTTTGGGATCGATGACCGCGCCGGAGAAAATATGCGCGCCGACCTCACTGCCCTTTTCGAGCACGACGACAGAGACGTCCTCACCCTTTTCGGCGGCGAGCTGCTTGATGCGTATGGCGGCCGCGAGCCCGGAAGGCCCCGCTCCGACAATCACAACATCGAACTCCATGGCCTCCCGTTCGGGGAGGTCAGCAACTTCGCTCGCCATCGTTTCTGATCCTATCGCCGCCACTGCCTTTTCCGTTTGGTACCAATTGGGGGAGGCGTCAAGTCCGTGAACGATGTAGCTCCCCCGCGCCCTGTGCGTGCATTTGCGCCGCCGCACCGCTAAACTGCACCGCAATGCAAACCGAGACCGACACACAAGTGCTTGCGGCCCTTCTCGACTGGTATCGGGAGATGGGAGCGGATACCGCCGTTGCCGAGAGCACGGTCAACTGGCTGGAGCGCGGAGACGCGGCACCAGGCCACACCTTTCGTCTGCCGGAATCGGAGGCCCGCGCGCGTCCCGAGGCCGAAGCAAGAGCCCCGGAAACCCGGCCTCGCCCAGCCGCAAGCCCATCACAATCGTTGGACGGCGCCCCATCCTTCGGCGGCGCCAAGAGCCCGGCCCAGCCGCGTGCTCCCTTCCAGGCATCCCAAGCCGCACCACGTTTTGACGCCCGCCCCGCCTTCTCGGCAACGCCGCCCGATGCCGCCGAAATCGCGGCCCGCACCGCCGCCGGCAAAGCCCAGAACCTGGGAGAGCTCGAAACCGCCCTCCGCACGTTCGACGGCTGCGGCCTCAAGGCGACCGCTAAGAACCTCTGCTTCTATCGCGGGGCCGCCCAAGCACGCCTGATGATCATTGGCGAAGCCCCCGGACGCGAAGAGGATCTCGAGGGAAAGCCCTTCGTCGGCCGCGCCGGCCAGTTGCTCGACAAGATGCTGGCCGCGCTCTCAATGACCGAAGCGGACGTTCACATCACCAATGTCGTCTATTGGCGCCCACCCGGAAACCGCACGCCCACACCGCAGGAAAGCCAGGTCTGCCGCCCGTTCCTCGAACGCCAGATGGAGCTGGTCGAACCGGACGTCGTGCTGCTGCTCGGGGGCGCGGCTGCCAAGCAAGTGTTGGACGTCGCCGAAGGCATCATGCGCATTCGCGGCAAGTGGCGCGATATCAAGAGCGGCGGGCGCACTGTAAAAACCATGGCGACGCTGCATCCGGCTTATCTGTTGCGCACGCCGGCCGCCAAACGTCATGCCTGGCGCGACCTCCTCGCCGTCGAAGCCGCGCTCGGCAAGACACCCGGATGATCCGCAGGCCCGCGCTTTCGTATCTGTCGATGCATAAAGAAACTGCCGGAGACACCCCCTCCCAATGACCCGCCTCGATGAAACGCGCCCCTTCATTCCGGTGCGCATAGCCATTCTCACGATGTCCGACACGCGCACCGTGGCCGAGGACAAATCCGGCGACACGCTCTCAGCACTCACGACCGAGGCTGGACACACTGTCGCCGCCCGCGCGCTTCTGAAGGATGACGCCGAAGCCATCCGCGCCCAGGTGTCGGCCTGGATCGCCGATCCGGAAATAGATGTCGTGATCACCACCGGCGGCACCGGCTTTACCGGCCGCGACGTGACGCCCGAGGCGGTAAAGCCGCTCTTCGAAAAGGAGATCGACGGCTTCGCGATCCTCTTCCACCAGCTGTCGTTTCAGTCGGTCGGCACCTCGACGATCCAGTCCCGCGCGTGCGGCGGCATCGCACATGGAACCCTGATCTTCTGTCTGCCGGGATCGACGGGCGCCTGCAAGGATGCCTGGAACGGCATCCTGAAATGGCAGCTCGACAACCGCCACCGCCCCTGCAATTTCGTGGAAATCATGCCCCGCTTCGAGGAGCATCGGGCGAAGCCCTGATGACGACGCGCAAAAGTCTGACGCGGCCCTGCGAAAGGCTTAAGGCAGACTGCGGTGCGCGATCGGCTCGCCCTGGGGTTCGGAACGGCCTCCGAACAGATTGGCGATCGTCGGCACCGGCACGCCGAGCATGTAAAGGCCGAGACGCGCCTGGTTCCGGACCAGCCTCGAAACCACGCTTTCCCGCCGGTAACGCTCCGCGTTCGTCATCGCGCGCGCATTGAGCGTCACGATGCGGCTGCGTCCGATGCGGCGGGCAAGATCCACGTCCTCCATCGACGGCAGCGGCGAAAACCCGCCAACCTCGTCATAGAGAGCGCGAGAGATCAGCAGTCCTTGGTCGCCATAGGGCACTTTCAGGAGCCCCATCCGAAGCGACGCGAGCGTCTCGAGCGTACGCGGCACGAAGCCTTCATCATCGAGCGCGAACTTGAAGCTGGCCGCCGAGACGCGCCGCCGCCCGCTCGCCACCCGTTCAATGTGGAGACCCGCTTCCCGTTCCCAGCCGGCGTCGAGGGCTGTGTTCGCATCAAGGAAGAGTATCCACGGGAAACGCGCCCGCGCCGCCCCCGCCTTGAGCTGAGCGCCCCGTCCGGCATCGCTCTTGATCAGCTCGGCGCCGGCGCTGTCCACGATTTCGAGTGTTCGATCCGTCGAACCACCGTCAACGACGATCACCTCGCGCACCAGTCCATCAACGGCTGCCGGCACGAGCGAAGACATCGTCTCGGCCAGAGAAACCTCGGCGTTGAGCGTGGGTATGACGACAGAAATCATGCTTTCTCTTGCACCAACTCCCTTGCCTCAACAAGCGCGACGGCTTCCGAAGGTCCAATAAGCGCCGTAACGCCGCAGAAAATGTGCCGAACGCTGCGGATACGCCACGCCATGGTTTGTGGACAAACGACACCGCAGGCTTTTGTTCTTTATTTGTTCTCACGCTCGATGTAGGGTTCACACTATGAATGCGAACCGCACCCCAGCCGCAAAACGCGCCCCCACCCGGTCCGCGGCCGCGCCTGAGAGCATGGTCGACGAAAACCTGAGACGCGGCCGGGGTGCCCGCTCCAACCATTCCGGCCGCTTCGAGACCGAGCGGCGCACGAGCTTCGACGACGGCTGGGAAGGGCTCGCCGACCTCGAAGCACTCCGCACCGAAGTCTTTAGCGAGCCTGCGCGCTCCATCATTACCCGCAACCAGAGCCCGGATATCTCGTTCGACCAGTCGATCAACCCCTACCGGGGCTGCGAGCACGGCTGCGTCTATTGCTACGCCCGCCCGTCGCACTGCTATCTCGGCCATTCGGCCGGTCTCGACTTCGAAACCAAGCTCTACGCCAAGACCAACGCCGCCGAGTTGCTCGAAAAGGAACTGGCGAGCAAGGCTTACACGCCGAAGGTGATCGCGCTCGGCACCAATACCGATCCTTACCAGCCCATCGAGCGGGAACAGCGCATCACGCGCCAAATCCTTGAGGTTTTAGAGCGCACCGGCCATCCGGTCGGGATCGTGACCAAATCATCCCTCGTACTGCGCGACGTTGACATCCTCTCCCGCATGGCCGCGCGCGGGTTGGCCAAGGTCGCGATTTCGGTCACCTCCCTCGATCGCCGGATCGCACGCGCCATGGAACCCCGCGCGGTAACCCCCGCCAAGCGTATCGAAGCCATCCGCGGGCTTTCGGAGGCAGGCGTCCCTGTCGCAGTGATGGTCGCGCCCATCGTGCCAGGCCTGACCGACAGCGAGATTGAACGCATTCTCGAAACCGCCCGCAGCGCCGGCGCCTCGGAGGCCGGTTACGTGCTGTTGCGCCTGCCGCTCGAGATCAAGGACATCTTCCGCGAATGGCTAGCGAGCGAGTTTCCCGACCGCGCTGACCGCGTGATCAACCTTCTACGCTCGATGCACGGCGGCCAGGATTACGTCGCCGAGTTCGGACGCCGCCAGAAAGGCAACGGCCCCTACGCGGAGCAGATCGCATTGCGGTTCAGGTTGGCTCTCAAACGTTTGGCGCTAAACGAGCGCCGTCACACGCTCCGCCTCGACCTCTTCACCCGCCCCGTCGGCAAAGGCCAGCAGATGCCGCTGCTTTAGGCGGGAAGCAGGTAACCGGCAGGAGGCAAGAGCCCCCTTGCTTCCTCACTCGCTCCTGCCTGTCGTCCGTCCGCTGCCTGTTGCCCCGCTATCCACATCCGCCTTTGACACGCCGTTCTTTCCCCGCAACGCTAAGCCATGCGGGTGGATGATTCGAGAATTGTGCCGACCTTCGAGCTGGAAGCTGCCGAGCTTGCGCTGTCCGGCGGCCCCATTGCTGGCGTAGACGAGGCCGGTCGCGGCCCATGGGCGGGACCTGTCGTCGCTGCCGCGGTAATCCTCGATCCGTCCCGCATTCCCCAAGGCATCGACGACTCGAAAGCGCTCGATGCCGACGACCGCGAACGCCTGTTCGAGCGCATCAGCGTCACCGCGTTGGCGATCGGCGTCGGCATTGGTGATGTCGACCGCATCGACCGCGACAATATTCTCGCCGCCACCATGTGGGCGATGTCCGAGGCAGTGGCTCAACTCTCCGCGCGCCCGCGCCTCGCCATCATCGACGGCAACCGGGCGCCGCGCCTCGCTTGCCAGACCCGCACCATCGTCAAAGGCGACGCCAAGTGCCTGTCCATCGCCGCCGCCTCGATCATCGCCAAGGTAACGCGCGATCGCCTTATGGTTGAGCTAGCGCGCGAAATGCCCGGATACGGCTTCGAGCGCCACAAAGGCTACGGCACGCCCGAGCACCGGGCCGCGCTGGTGCGCCTTGGCCTCACTCCGCAACATCGCCGCTCGTTCAAGCCCGTCCAGCTCGCGCTCAGCTTAGCAGAGGCGTCAGCCCCCTGACCGAGCCCGGCTTGGCGGATCGGTCCGCGCCCTGCTCTCCCTCATGGAGGCTAGGCCACGCATCGCCGGAAATGCGGCCTCCTGATTAAAACCAATGTTGAAATGCCCATCATTCCCACTTTAGAGTAGGAATATAGCCCGGCCAGCATCCAAACCGGATCGGGCAGTCGGAGGTCACGCTCGACGGCAACAACCGCTCACACAGAGTGAGCGCCGCGAGGTCGCCCATGCTGATCCAAGTTCTGATCGTCGCCTGCATGCACTCCAATCCGAACTTCTGCGAGGACTTCCGCGTGCCTGTCGAGCCGCAGGAAGATTTTCGCTATGGCATCACCCCGACGCTTTGCACGAAATTTACGTTCGACCTCGTGCAAACCTGGGAAACGCAGCACGAAGCCTATTTCGTGAAGAAATGGACGTGCGCGAACTATGTGAAGCCCAAGATTACGCTCTGAGACCGCCAGCGCGTAAAACTCCGACCGCGCCTGCCGGCTTGGATGAGCGCACCGCGAAGCAGGCCTCCCATCCGCAATTTGCCTGCAAATCGCGGCGCGAGGCACACCTTGCCTCATAAGACAGCAAATTGCCTCGCAAGAAACCTTGCGTTTTGGCGCCCCGCCTGAGATCGTTTGTCCTCGAAACCCTCCGCCAATTCAAACGATCGGGAAACAACCCGCACAATGCCGCATCACACGCCGCTCATAGCGACGATTGTCACGGGCCTCGCACTTGCTTTCGTGTTCGGCGCATTGGCGCATCGTATTCGGGTGTCTCCCCTTGTCGGCTATCTCGTCGCCGGCGTCCTCATCGGGCCTTATACGCCGGGCTTCATCGCCGACCAGGGCCTCGCCAACGAACTGGCCGAGATCGGCGTGATCCTGCTGATGTTCGGTGTCGGCCTGCACTTCTCGATGAAGGAACTGTGGGCGGTGCGCAACATCGCCGTGCCCGGCGCGGTGGTGCAGATCGCCGTCGCAACGCTGCTCGGAGCCGGCCTCGCGCATATTCTTGGCTGGACGGCCGGCGCCGGCCTCGTATTCGGCTTAGCGCTCTCCGTCGCCAGTACCGTCGTTCTTTTGCGCGCCCTCCAGGAAAGACGCCTCGTCACCACGGAACGCGGTCAGATCGCCGTCGGCTGGTTGATCGTCGAAGACCTTGTCATGGTTCTGACGCTGGTCCTCCTGCCGGCGATCTCACCTCTGCTCGGTGGCAATGCCGAGGGTCAGCCGAACGGCACGGCATCGACGCTGAATATCGGCCAGCTGTTGACGACGGTCGCCTTCACTATCGGCAAGGTGGCTGCTTTCGTTGCCATCATGATGCTCGTCGGCCGCCGCGTCATTCCGTGGATTTTACACTATACCGCCCACACCGGCTCGCGCGAGCTGTTCCGGCTTGCCGTGCTGTCGATCGCCCTCGGCGTCGCCTTCATCGCTGCCAATTTGTTCGGCGTCTCGTTTGCGCTCGGTGCCTTTTTCGCGGGCTTGATCCTGAGCGAGTCACAACTGTCTCAGCAGGCCGCCAACGAAAGCCTCCCGCTGCGCGATGCCTTCGCCGTGTTGTTCTTCGTGTCGGTCGGCATGTTGTTCGACCCGACGATCATCTTAAACCAGCCGCTCGCCGTCGTCGCAACCGTGCTCATTATCGTGATCGGCAAGTCGCTGGCAGCCTTCGCCATCGTCCGCGCATTCGGCCATCCGCTTGGAACCGCCTTCACGATTTCCGCGAGCCTCGCACAGATCGGCGAGTTCTCGTTCATTCTCGCCGCACTCGGCATGAGCCTCGATCTTCTTCCCGCCGAAGGACGCGATCTCATTCTCGCTGGCGCATTGCTGTCGATCGTCCTGAACCCGCTCTTCTTCGTAGGCCTCGATCACCTGAAACCCTGGCTCGAGAAAAAGGACGGCCATCACGCGCCGAACGAGGAGCCCGAGGAGGAAGAGGAGCCCATCCACGTCACCGCGCTCGAAGGCCACGTCATCATTGCCGGAATCGGTCGCGTCGGAAAGCGCATCATCGACGCGCTCGCACCGGGCAAACTTCCGCTCTACGTGATCGACGAAAACGAGGAAGAGATCAAACGCCTGCACGCGCGCAGCATCGAGGGAATCGCCGGCAGCGCCACCACCCTCATGCACGCCGCCAATCCCGCCAAAGCCGCCATCATGATCGTCGCCATCCCGAGCAACTTCGAGGCCGGCCAGGCCATCGAGCAGGCACGCGCCGCCAATGAGAAAATGCCGATCATCGGCCGCGCGCAGACGGAAGCCGAAGCAGACTATCTGAAGCGCTACGGCGCGACACATGTCGTCATGAGCGCCGACACGCTTGCCGACGCCATGCTCGCGAGTTATCGCGCCTCGGTCACGCCGCAAAATCCGCCGAGCGACGCAAGCTGACGGCGCGCGCCCTCAAGCACGCCGCCAACCGCAAATAAATCCTGGAAAGAAGCACTTAGCACGGCCTGAAAAGGTCGCGCCTCCGTGCGCCGCCGCGGCATCGGGCCATTTTTCACACTAAACAACGATCATTTTAGCAATGTTATTCAATCAGTAAGAGGCGTTCGATAAAGTTTTAAATAATGAAGATTGCATAGACCCCTGTTTTTCGCGGGTTGTATAAGTAGTGGATAACCCAATGCTCCGTGATGTGAAACTTAAGTACAAAGTGCTGGCACTGATTGCGTTCCTTGCCCTGCTTCCGGTCGCCGGAGGCGGTTTGGGCTACCTCAGCCTGTCGTCTCTGAACGACGCTCAGAACTTGGCGATGCGCGCCAAGACTGGCCAGACCTACCTCGAACGCATCAACGGCCTCGTCTATGCGATCGTTATGGACTCGCGCGGCATCTATATGTCGGACGACTGGGCATCTGCCGAGAACTACGGCAAGGGTCTACTCAAGAGCACCAGCGAGCTCGAAAGCGTCACCGGTCTTTGGGGCGAAACCGTTCTCGAAGAAGGTCAGCAGGCATTCACCGACACCAAGGCGACCATCGACGAATTCGTCCGTTTCCGCACCGAGCTGGTGCGGCTCGCTCGCGAAGACTCGCTCGCCGCAGCGCGAGCGTTCGGCGACAACGACGCCAACCGTTCGAACCGCAAGCTGCTGAACGATAAGCTGCGCGATCTGTCGGGCCACTATGAGAAGTTCGTAGAGGCGACCGGCGCCGCCGCGGACAGCGCCCAGCGGGCGACCATCCGTACCTCGATCATGATGAGCCTCATCTCGCTCCTGACGCTCTTCGCCGGCATCTGGCTCGTGATCGCGAACCTGACCAAGCCCATCGAGAGCATGAAGCTCTCTATTCTGGACCTCGCCGAAGGCAACACCGAAAGCGATATCTACGGCACCGAGCGCAAGGACGAGATCGGCGAAATCGCGGGCGCAGTCCTCATCTTCAAGAAGAACATTCTCGAAGCAGAGCGTCTCCGCTCCGAGCGCGCCGAGAGCGAAAAGCGCGCGGCCGCACAACGCAAGGCCGAGATGATGCAGCTCGCCAACCAGTTCCAGGAGAGCGTCGGCCGTGTCGTCGATACGGTTTCCGCGGCCTCCAGCCAGCTCGAGGCGGCAGCAACCCAGCTCACCTTCAACGCTGCCTCCACGCAGGAATTGTCCGGCACCGTGGCGAGCGCTTCGGAACAGACATCGGCCAACGTCCAGGGCGTTGCCGCGGCCTCCGAGGAGCTGTCCTCGACCGTGCAGGAAATCAGCCGGCAGGTACACGAAAGCTCCGCGATCGCCGATGGCGCAGTTCGCCAAGCCGCGAAAACCAACGCGAACGTCGTCGAACTCTCGCAGGCTGCCGAGCGCATCGGAGCCGTCGTCGAACTTATCAATCAGATCGCCGGCCAGACCAACCTTCTCGCCCTCAACGCCACCATTGAGGCGGCACGCGCAGGCGACGCAGGCAAGGGCTTCGCGGTCGTCGCACAGGAAGTGAAGGCACTGGCCGCCCAAACCGCAAAGGCAACGAGCGAGATCGGCGCACAGATCCAGAGCATGCAGGCTTCGACGCGCCAAGCAGTCGAAGCCATCAACGAGATCGCGACGACGATCACCCGCATTTCGGCCGTGAGCGGCAACATCGCCTCCGCGGTCGAGCAGCAGGGCGCGACGACGCAAGAGATCAGCCGCAACGTACTGGAAGCCGCCAAGGGCACCACCGAGGTCGCGTCGAGCATCAGCGCGGTAAGCCAGGGCGCTTCCGAAACCGGCTCGGCTTCGAGCCAGGTGCTTGCTTCGGCAAAATCTTTGTCGACCGACAGCCGCACCCTCAAGAGCGAGGTCGAACGCTTCCTGTCTATGGTGCGCGCCGCTTAGCCGAAGCGAAGCTCATCGGCCTGAAAAATATCGATCTCGAAAGATCGAGTCTTTAGAACAGCTTCCAGTCGCGCCGGCCTCCCAAGGTCGGCGCGACGTTTTTGTTCGCCTTCCGTTCGCCGCAAAGCCTTGCGAGTCCTGGACCCGTTCGAGGCCGTGAAAACCCAGCGCAATTAACCGAAAATTAAGTCCCCAGGTTTACATTCCATTAACCGTGGGACTGCTTTGTAATCGCGTTGGGTTCGTTTCATGGATCCCTGGCATTTGTGGTTCTTCCTAGTGAGTTGCGTCGAATGGGTGAGCGTCGTCGTCGGAGTACGGCTGCAGCGGATCGCGGCAGCCTGGCCAGAGATCGGGCTTTGGCCGGAAATAGAATCCTGGTGGGAGATTGCCTCGACGAGCTTCGTCGAATACCGGATCGAAGCGTAGACCTCGTCTTCGCCGACCCGCCCTACAATCTCCAGCTTTCAACAGAGCTTCTGCGTCCGAACAACACCCGCGTCGACGGTGTCGACGACGCCTGGGACAAGTTCGGTTCGTTCGAAGAGTACGACCGCTTCACGCGCGCCTGGCTCGCCGAATGCCGCCGCGTCCTGAAGCCGGACGGCGCGCTCTGGCTGATCGGCTCCTATCACAACGTCTTCCGCCTGGGCGTCGCGTTGCAGGATCTGGGCTTCTGGATCTTGAACGATGTCGTCTGGCGCAAAGTGAACCCGATGCCGAACTTCCGCGGCCGCAGGTTCACCAACGCGCACGAGACGCTGATCTGGGCCGCGCGCGATCAGAAGTCCCGCTACACCTTCAACTACGAAAGCCTGAAATCGTCGAACGACGATCTGCAGATGCGCTCCGACTGGCTGTTCCCGATCTGCTCGGGGCCCGAGCGCCTGAAGGACGACGGCGGACGCAAGGCGCATCCGACGCAGAAGCCTGAAGCGTTGCTTCACCGCGTGCTGCTGGCCACGACCAACCCTGGCGATACCGTGCTTGATCCCTTCTTCGGTACCGGCACCACCGGCGCCGTGGCTCAACGTCTGGGCCGCCGCTGGATCGGCATCGAGCGCGATACCGATTACGCCAAGGCCGCCGACGAGCGCATCGCCAAGGTGACGGCGCTGTCCGACTCCGCGCTGGAAACGACGCCCTCGAAGCGCACCGAACCCCGCGTTCCGTTTGGCACCATCGTGGAGCTTGGAATTCTGCGCGCCGGCTCGAAGCTTTACGATGAGCGCCGCAGCGTACGCGCCGAGGTCAAGGCCGACGGCACCCTCGCCGTACCCGGCAGCCGCGGCTCGATCCACCGGCTTGGTGCCGCCGTGCAAGGCAAGACCGCCTGCAACGGCTGGACCTTCTGGCACTACGAGCAGAAGGGGGTCCTGCATCCGATCGACGTGCTGCGCGAGCGCGCGAAGGTCGAACTTGGCCTCACGAAAAAACACACGCCACACATCATCGCCGCCGAGTAGAGCGCGCGTGCTTCCGGAAAAACAGCGCGGGTTTCGATCCGAATTTCCGGCTTAAGCACGCAGACGCCCTCAGGCGCGATCTCCGGGACTCAGAGCAAATTCGCAGCGGTCGGGTTTTGCTCTGGGTCCCGGTCACCTACTGGCCCCGCCCCGCTGCCACCCCCGCCTCCTGCCCGCTGTCTCCCTTCAATGCTCCTTCAGCGCGTGCTGGATCGCCTTCGCCATCACCGAAGGCACCGCCGCGTTGTGAAGCTCCCGGCGCGGCACCCAGCGGCAACGCTCCGCGTCCGCCCAGAACGTCAGGCTTGCGTCCGTCGGTACGATCGCGCGCAGCACCATCATCTCCAGCTTGAAGTGCGTGAACGTATGGCTGACGACGCCAGGCACCTGCCACCAGTCGGCCTTTACCGGTTGCGCCGTGAGCGCGAGATCCACCGGCAGCCAGTCGTCACCCCAATCCGTTGACGGGATCTCCAGCATCCCGCCGAGCAACCCGGCTTCCGGCCGCTTGCGCAGGAGCACGTGCCCATCCTCGCGGAGCGCCAGAAACGCCGTGCCGTAACGCACCGGCCGATCCTGCTTCGCAAGCTTGACCGGCAGTTGCTCTTCGATGCCGAGGGCGTGCGCGTGGCAATCCTGCTGCAGCGGACACATCAGGCACGACGGACGCTTCGGCGAGCACACCGTTGCGCCGAGATCCATCATCGCTTGCGCGAAATCGCCGGCGCGCCGCTGCGGCGTGAGGCTGGCCGCGAGCCGCTTGAGCTCGCGTTTGGCCGAGGGCAGCGGTTGCTTGAACGCGAACAGCCGCGAGACCACGCGCTCGATGTTGCCATCGACTGGCGTTGCTGCTTCTCCGAATGCAATCGCCGCGATCGCCGCCGCCGTGTAAGGGCCGATCCCCGGCAGACCGAGCAAACCTGCCTCCGAGCGCGGAAACTGCCCGCCGTGATCGGCAACGACCGCCTGGGCGCATTTGTGCAGGTTGCGTGCACGCGAGTAGTAGCCAAGCCCCGCCCAAGCTGCGAGCACCTCTTCAAGATCCGCGGCCGCGAGCTTCTCGACAGTCGGCCACCGCGCGAGAAATCGCTCGTAATAGGGAATGACCGCTTTCACGGTCGTCTGCTGCAGCATGATTTCGCTGAGCCAGACACGGTAGGGATCGGACCGTCTTCCGCGCTTGCTGCGCCAGGGAAGATCACGCCGCTCGCGGTCATACCAGTCGAGCAGAGCCGCGACCGTGTCCGGTCCAGCCGGCCGCAGAGGCAGTTGCTTGCGCGCAACAACTCTCACGTTGTCCCCCTTCGAAGCAGTGTCAGCCGCCGAAGTCGCCGCGAATCGATTTCTATCATGCTAGGGATCTGCAACAGCAGTGCATACGATTCCATAGTCACATGCCTCCGAAGCGCACAGAAAAACTGAGAAAATCTCAGCTTCCGCACCCGGCAAGACGGGCGCTGGCGTTGACGCCGAGCGACTCGCGATTCGCCGCGCCCCAGGTCGCGCGCTTCGTGGCCACCAAATCGGTCGGCAGCTTCGTGCCGACGCTTACCAAAAAGGCGTTCGAGAAGTTCGGGTTCTCCACCGCCACCCTGCTGACAGACTGGACGCGGATCGTCGGTGCCGAGATCGCCGGATATACCGTACCGGAGCGCCTCAAGTGGCCCCGCGGCCGCGAGGGCGACTACGGCGACGATGACGGCAGCGAGCGCCCCGGCGCGACCCTCATTCTCCGGGTGGACCCGGCCCGCGCGCTGGATGTCGAATATCGCGCCCGCCAGATCACAGACCGCATCAACGCCTATTTTGGCTACCGGGCCGTCGAGACCCTTCGCCTGGTCCAAGCCCCTGTCCAGGATACCAAAAACGCGCGTAGTCAGGCCGACACCAACGTCCGCGCCGCGCCCCGCGCAAGCACGCCCCCTCCCTCGGCACCAACCACCGAGGACGAGCAGCTCCGGGCCGCATTGGCCCGCCTGGAACAGGGTATTCTTCGGGACAAGGCCGCCGCAGCACGTCGCCCCTAGACTCTTCTCGCCTCCGGCAGTGCAAACCCTGCGCATTCAAATGGCGTTCAGCCTGGATTTGCCTTAATCGGGCACCGGCCCCATGTTATCAGCCGGGCCGTGAAATCTATTGCGCCCGAGACCAGATCCCGCGCGCTGCCATGAGGAGTTGAACAATGGACGTGATTAGCCGGCTCGACCGCCGTCAGGTCATCAAGGCCGGAACCGCCATTGCCGGTCTTGCGATGTTGGGCGCATCCTTCCCGGCCTTTGCCCAGCGCGCGCAGGGGCCCGCCGAAGTTCCCGTCGATGAGCTGATGAAAGCCGGTGATCTTCCGGATCTCGCCATCGGCCCCGACAACGCCAAGGTGACGATCGTTGAATACGCGTCGATGACGTGCGGCCACTGCATGCACTTCCACACCACGGTGTTCCCCGAGATCAAGAAGAAGTACGTCGACACCGGCAAGGTGCGCTTTATTTTCCGCGAGTTCCCGCTCGATGCGCGCGCCTTCGCAGCCTCCATGCTGGCCCGCTGCGCCGGCCCCGAGAAGGCCCTTTCGCTGATCGACGCGCTCTTCCACACCCAGACCGATTGGGCGTTCGTCAAAACCAATCCCACGCCGAAGCTGTTCGAGATCGCCAAGCAGGCGGGCTTCACGCAGGAAAGCTTCGACAAGTGCTTGACGGATCAGAAGCTGCTCGATCAGCTGACGGCCATCCACAGCCGCGCCAACGAGACCTTCGGCGTCAACGCCACGCCGACCTTCTTCATCAACGGTAAGCGGCTGCAGGCCGCCCCGAACATCGAAGAGTTCGACAAGGTTCTCGAGCCGCTGCTGGCCCAGGGCTAAGGGGACCTTCAGGGAGCGGATTTGCGAATGGGCGAGCTTTCGAGACGAACAGCCCGCAGCGCCTCGGCGGTCATCCTGATGGCCGCCGTTCTGCTGTCCGCCTGCTCCGCCAACAACAACGATCTGGCAGCCGTCCCGGCCGCCGGGGTCGCCACGACCTCAACGGACTCTGCATCGGGAAGCCCGTTCCCCGATGCCGCGCCTCCCTCCAAGGCGAGCGAGGATCCGTTCAATCCGTTCTCAACCACGCCCGCCTCGTCAATCGGCGGCCGCGAGGTCATCCAGAACCCCACCACCGCCGAAATCATGGCACCGGGCCCCCTGCCCGAAATGACCCTCGGACGGCCGGACGCGCCGGTCACGGTGGTCCAGTACGCCTCGCTCACCTGCCCACACTGCCGCGCCTTCCATAAAAGTACCTTCCCGGAGTTCGAGCGCACCTACATAAAAACTGGCAAAGTGCGCTTCATCATGCGGGAATTTCCCATCGGCAAGCAGTCCGGCAACGCCACCATCGCGCTCCGCTGCGCACCGCCGAATAAGTATTTCGAACTCTACGGGAAATTCATGGACCAGCAGACCGCCTGGGTCTCGCAGGAGGTCCGCCTGGAGCCGATTTTCGCGGTCGCCAAGCAGGTGGGGATGACGCAAAGCCAGTTCGATTCCTGCCTTAAGAATCAGGCCATGATCGATGGCTTGAAGTGGGTCAAGGAGCGTGGACGGACACTCGGCATCATCGGAACCCCGATGTTTTTCATAGGCGGCAAGCTGGTCAAGAAGACGCTGACCATGGCCGAGATGCGCGAGCTGATCGATCCGCTGCTCGCCGCGCCTCAGGCCGCCGTCGCCAACTAAGCCGTCAGCCGGGACGCCGCGGCCTCGAACGACCGATCGCTGGGATAGACGCGTGCAATGAAGATCAGCCGTCTCAGGCTTCTGGGTTTCAAATCCTTCGTCGAGCCGACGGAGCTGATCGTCGAGCCGGGTCTGACTGGCGTCGTCGGCCCGAACGGCTGCGGCAAATCCAATCTCCTGGAAGCGCTCCGCTGGGTCATGGGCGAGACCTCGCACAAATCCATGCGCGCAGCCGCCATGGACGACGTGATTTTCTCCGGCACGACATCGCGCCCCGCCCGCAACGTTGCCGAGGTGACGCTGTTTCTGGACAACAGTGAGCGCCAGGCCCCCGCAGAATTCAACGATAGCGATCTGATCGAGATCACGCGCCGCATCGAGCGCGAAGCGGGCTCTGCCTACCGCATCAACGGACGCGAAGCCCGTGCCCGCGACGTGAAGATCCTGTTCGAGGATGCCGCCACCGGCGCCCGCTCGCCAGCCCTCGTGCGCCAGGGTCAGATCTCCGAGATCGTCAACGCAAAGCCCGAGCAGCGACGCCGCGTGCTGGAGGATGCTGCCGGCGTCGCCGGATTGCACAGCCGCCGCCACGAGGCCGAGTTGCGTCTCAAAGGCGCCGAGCAGAACCTGGCTCGGTTGGCCGACATCATGGGCCAGCTCGGCTCGCAGATCGAAAGCTTGAAGCGCCAGGCGCGTCAGGCTCGCCGCTACAAAGACCTCTCGGAGGAGATCCGTCGCTCCGAAGCGCTCCTCGCGCATCTGTCGTGGATCGAAGCGCAGGCGCTCGTTGCCACCGAGGAACAGAATTTTTCAGAGCAGCTGAGCGTGCTCGCCCGCGCGACCGAGGACGAAGCCAAGGCGCTGCGCGAGGAAGCCGAGCTGGCCGAGACCATCCAGCCGCTGCGCGATGAGGAAGCCGCTCGCGGCGCCGCACTGAGCCGCATCAAAATCGAAACCGAGGGCCTCGCGCGCGAGGCGACCCGCTGCACCGAGCGGCGCCAGGAGCTGCAAAAAACCTCTGTCGAGATCGAAAAGGATCTCGCGCGTGAATCCGTCCTGATTTCCGAAGCCAAGGAAATCCTCGCCGGCTTCGACGTCGAGGCTGCTGCCCTTGAAAAGGCCGAAGCAGAGGCGGACGCTGAGGAAGACCACATCCACGGCGCCGAGGAAGAGGCCACCGCCGCCCTTGCAGCCGCCGAAAAGAACCTCGCAATCATCACCGAGCGTGCCGCCGAAGCCCGTGCCCGCCGGAAGACGCTCGATACGGCCGAAGCCGAACGCCGCGCCGCGATCGACAAGCTCGATGCGAAGCTTGCCGCCCTCGTGCGCGATACGGAAGCGGCCGCAGCCGGCGCACCGGATTCTCTGAAACTGGCCGCCATCACCGAGCAGGGCCAGCGCCTCGCACGCGAAATTTCCGCGATCGAAGCCGCGACGCTCGATGCCGAGGAAAAGCTTTCCGACCTTGCCGAAACCGCCCGCGTGCGCGCCGAAGAAGCGCAGCAGGCCCGCATGACGCTCTCAACCCTCGTCACCGAGCGTGAAACGCTATCAAAACTCGTCATGCCGACCTACGAGGAAGGTATGCCGCCGGTCGTCGAAAACCTGCGCGTCGCGCCGGGCTATGAAGCAGCCCTCGTCGCCGCCTTGGGCGACGACCTCGACGCGCCGGTCCACGAGGATGCGCCCGTACGCTGGCGCATGATCGAGGTGAACCCCGGCGACGAAGCCCTGCCCGCCGATGCCGAGCCGTTGAGCCTCCATGTCGGCGCGCCGCCCGAGCTGACGCGCCGCCTCCGCCAGATCGGCGTCGTCTCGCGCGAGCTTGGCGCGCGCCTGCAGCCGCATTTGAAGCAAGGTCAACGCCTCGTCAGCCGCGAAGGCGATCTCTGGCGTTGGGACGGCTTCATCGCCGTCGCCGGCGGCATGACACCGGCCGCCCAGCGCCTGGCCGAGCGAAACCGCCTCGCCGACATGTTCGAGCGCGAAAAGGTGACCCGCGTCGAGGTCCAGCGTTTGACCGTGCTCGACCAGGAAGCCGCCGCCGCCCACACCGCCGCGGCCGCCGAAGAGAAAAGATTGCGCGCGCTGTGGCGCGACACGCAGGCGAACCACGTCGCCACCCGCGATGCGCTGAGCACCATTGAAAAGCAGGCGCGCGAGACCGAAGCCAAGCTGACCTCGATCGCCGAAGCCCGCGAGCGCGCAGAGACAGACCGCCGCGAAGCCCAGGCCGCCCTCGATCACATCGAAGATGAACTGGCCAAGCTCGATGCCGAGGACGATCCCGCAGCCCGCTTGCCCGAAGTGCAGAAGGCAGCCCAGGACCGGCGCACCGCGCTTTCGGTCGCGCAGGCCCGCGTCGCATCTCACGCCCGCGAGCGGGAGGCGAGAAAACGCCGCGCCGAAGCCATCGTCGCCGAGCGCACCCGCTGGGCCTCACGCAGCGAAGGCGCCACGCAGCACATCGCCGCACTCGAAGAGCGTCTCGCCAAAACCCGAAATGACATTGCCCAGCTGGACGAGGTCATTCCGGCCCTGGAGGATCGTCGTCAAAGTCTGCTGGGCGCTTTGTCGGACGCGGAGCAGGCCCGTAATAAAGCAGCCGACGATCTGACGCGTGCCGACAGCGCGCTCCGTGCCGCTGCGCAGGCGATGCGCGAATCGCAATCGGCCGTGTCCGGAGCCCGTGAAGCCCGCGCCCGCATCGAAACCCGCCTCGAAGGCGCCCGCACCCGCCGTCAGGACGAGGCCCGCCGCATTCGTGAAGCCTTGAACGTCAACCCCGAGGACTGCCTTGGCCTTGCTGGCCTCGCCGCCTCCGACACGCTCCCCGCCTTGGCCGAGGCCGACCGCAGCCTGCAGCGTCTGAAGGCTGACCGCGAACGCCTTGGCGGCGTCAACCTTCAGGCCGACGACGAGCTCACGACCTTCCTCGAGCAGATGAGCACGATGGAAACCGAGCGCGACGACGTCGAGCAGGCAATCGCCAAGCTCCGCGGCGCCATTCAGCAGCTCAACCGCGAAGGCAAGAAGCGCCTGGACGAAGCCTTCGAGACGGTGAACGGCCATTTCCAGCGCCTGTTCACGACCCTGTTCGGCGGCGGCGAAGCGCGCCTCGAGATGATCGCAGGCGAGGATCCCCTGGAAAGCGGCCTCGAAATCATCGCAAAGCCGCCAGGCAAGAAGCCGGCAACCCTATCGCTGCTGTCCGGCGGCGAGCAGACGTTGACGGCGCTCTCGTTGATTTTCGCGGTCTTCCTGACCAACCCGTCGCCGATCTGCGTCCTGGACGAAGTCGACGCCCCCCTCGATGACGCGAACGTCGACCGTTTCTGCACGCTGATGGAGAAAATGTCCGAGGAAACCGCCACCCGCTTCCTGGTCATTACCCATCATCCGATGACGATGATGCGCATGAACCGGCTGTTCGGGGTCACGATGGCGGAAAAGGGCGTATCCCAGCTCGTTTCGGTCGACCTCGAGACCGCCCGCTCGTTCCGCGAGGCCGGCTAAACACCCCTCACAACGCGATCTCGCTGGGGCGCGGCTAAAACCCGTAAGTATTGGCTTCGGAATAACCGACCCTGCGCCGTTTCGCCGTACCCCCGTGAACTTTGCAAAAATGTGGCCTTTGCTTGACACCGCGCGGGCTCTGGCTATGGTGCGCGGCGTTGGTAATCCGGCCGTTTCAGCCCATGGGTCTGCGCGGACAGGGGACGCTATGTCGACGTCGAGCGATGACGAAAATCCGGCTCGCGGCGAGATCTCTCCTGAAGAGCGGGCGGCGTTTAGAAAACGCGCTTCTGATCTGGGCGCACGGCTGGATAAGGTCAAGGCCGAAACCCGGGCAAAAGAGCCCAGCCCTGACAACAGGGCCCGCGGCGCGGCCATGGGACAGGCGATGAAAATCGCCATCGAACTCGTTGTCGGCATTGCTGTCGGCGGGTTCATCGGCAAGGTGCTGGACGATCAGTTCGGCACGGCGCCTTGGTTATTGATTCTGTTCCTGATGCTAGGCTTTGCAGCCGGCCTCCTGAACATCGTGCGTACCGCCCGGCGCCTTCAAGCCGAGGCTGAGCCGCTTCAGCGCAATGCGAAGGCGGCACCTGACGACGAAGAAGAAGACGACGCGAAGTAGGGGACGGAAGAGTGGCTGGAGCGGCAGAAGTGGCGGGTCATGCGGCCGAAAACCATGGGCCCATGGCGCAATTCGAAATCAAGCGTCTCGTGCCGCTTGAGCTATTTGGTTACGACATCTCCTTTACGAACGCCTCGCTGTTCATGGTGTTGGCGCTCGTTCTGATCTCCGGCTTCCTGATCCTCGCGATGAGCGGTCGTTCGCTGGTTCCCGGCCGCATCCAGTCCATTGCCGAAAGCCTCTACGAGTTCGTCGCCGGCATCGTCCGCGAGAACCTGGGCGAGGAAGGCATGCGCTACTTCCCCTGGGTGTTCTCGATCTTCATTTTCATTCTGACGCTGAACATGCTGGGCATGATCCCGGGCTCGTTCACCGTCACGAGCCATATCATCGTAACCTTCGCGCTCGCCGCGATGGTCTGGATTGTCGCTACTCTGATCGGATTTGCCCGCCACGGCGTCGGCTATCTCAAGCTGTTCGTTCCGGACGGCGTGCCGCTCTGGCTCATGCCGCTGATCGTGCCGATCGAGATCGTGTCCTACCTGATCCGCCCTGTCAGCTTGTCGGTGCGTCTGTTCGCCAACATGATGGCCGGCCACACAATGCTGAAGGTGTTCGCAAGCTTCGCCGTGAGCTTGCCGGTATTTGCAAAGGTGTTCCCGGTGCTGTTCACCGCCGCGTTCACCGGCCTCGAATTTCTCGTGGCCTTCCTTCAGGCCTTCATCTTCACCGTGTTGACCTGCATCTACCTCAACGACGCGGTCAACATGCATCACTAAAAACGCCGGAAGCTGGGGCTGGCTCTTGAGGCCGGCCCTGGAAGAAAGCGTGCTGTTTTCAATCACAACCACTTAAAACCCTAAATGGAGACGACCATGGATCCCCAGGCAGCAAAGTTCATCGGCGCCGGCCTCGCCTGCTTCGCGCTCATCGGCGCCGGCATCGGCATCGGCAACATCTTCGGCAACTACCTCTCGGGCGCGCTCCGCAATCCGTCGGCTGCTCCGGGCCAGTTCACCAACCTGCTGATCGGCTTCGCGCTTGCTGAAGCGACCGGCCTGTTCGGCCTTCTGATCGCTCTGATCATCCTCTTCGGTTGATCCCTGACTTCGGTTGTGGGCCTTCGATCCGGAGCAAATCCGCGATCTGAGGCCCGCTGCCGGCTCCACCTGGAGATTTCCTAATGATCGCAGCGTTGACCGTGCTCGTCGCCGAGTTGCCCGGTATCGGCACCGACGTGGCTGAGGCTCTCGACGAGCACAAGTCTGGCGGCCTGCCGCAGCTTCATCAGCCGGACTTCGGCCCGCAGCTGTTCTGGCTCGCCCTCACGTTCGTGCTTCTCTACGTGATCATGAAGCGCGTTGCGCTCCCGCGCATCGGCGAAGTGATCGAGGAACGCAAGGACCGTATCCAGCGCGATCTGGCGGCGGCCGAGCGTCTCAAGGGCGAGACCGAGAAGGCTCTCCAGGCCTACGAAAAGGCGCTCGCCGACGCGCGCACCAACGCCACGTCCATCGCACGCCAGACCCGTGATTCGCTGAACGCCGAAGTCGACAAAGAGCGTAAGGCGGTCGAGGATCAGCTCGCGAAGAAGCTCGCCGATGCCGAAACCAGCATCGGGGCCACCAAGGCCAAGGCGCTCGCGAGCGTCAAGGACATCGCCGGCGACACTGTCGTGTCGATTGTCGGCGCATTGACCAATCTCTCCGTCAGCAAGGACGAGATTGATCGCGCGCTGACGTCCAGCTCGGATAAGTGAGGCTCCCATGTTGAACCCTGCCTATCCTGAATTCTGGGTTTTGATCTCGTTCACGCTGTTTGTAGCCCTCCTCGTTTGGAAGGGCGTTCCCGGCCTGATCGGCAAGGCACTCGATAGCCGTGCCGCTGCGATCCGCACCGAGCTCGACGAAGCACGCCGCCTGCGCGAAGAAGCTCAGCAGCTGCTTGCCGACTACCAGCGCAAGAGCCGCGAGGCTGAGGACGAGGCCAAGTCGATCGTCGAGACCGCGAAGCGCGAAGCCGAGCGTCTCGCAAGCGAGACCCGCAAGGCGCTGACCGAGCAGGTCGAGCGTCGCACCAAGGCGGCCGAGGAAAAGATCGCCCGCGCCGAAGCTCAGGCCGTAAGTGATGTGCGCGCCACCGCCGTCGACCTCGCCGTGAAGGCCTCCGAGAGCATTCTCAAGACCAAGATCGCAGGCGAGTCCGCTCTGACGGACGCCGCCATTCGCGATCTCAAGGGCAAGCTGAACTGAAAAGCCTCAGCTGCTTCGCACTGAAAACTAAAAAAGCCGGGCACTTGAGCCCGGCTTTTTTGTTGGTCGCAAACACTGTACTCAGAACCCGAGTCGGCTCAGCGGCCCGATCAGGCGCCGGTAGAGAACAGGCGGCGTGATCTCGCGCAGCACGCTGCGGCGGATCTCGGCCGTATCCCGTTTGTCTTGCGTATTGGGGCGCGGCCGGAACAGCGTCGAATGCGATTTGCGCGTCTCGTCCCATGTCGCGGTGTAGTAGTAGAGCGCGATTGAGAGACGCGGATCGCCCTTGGGATTGTTCACCGGCTCCGGATTGCCGTGGAAGGTGTCCGATCCGGTGCTGAACACGACCATGCGATTGAAGAGCGGCAGGAAGGTCGCTTCCTTCTTGCTCATCTCCTTGTCCCAGATCTCGAACGAGCCGCCCCAGTCCTGCTGCCACTCCTTGTTGAGATAGATGAGGACGTTGAGCCGGCGCTCCAGATACATCTTCGAATGAAAATTGAAGTCGGCGTGGATATCGAGATGTCCGCCGTTCGCAACCTGATGAATACCCGCACCGCTGAAATAGGGATCGGGGATCAGCCCAGGAATGCCGGTCATTTCCTCTAAGAAAAGAATGAACGGGCGAGAGTTGAAGGCGTAAAAAAGGTTCTTCGTGTACTGCGGCAGGCGCTCCGGCATGTAAGCCGTCTTCTTGTTTTCCTGGGCGCGGCTGAAGCTCGACTCGCTTTCCGGCATCTTCTTCAGATCGCCAATGACATGCTCCAGCACGACCGGCGGCAGGAAGTTGTCGATGCAGATATGCGGATAGGGCGCCGCGTGCTGATATCGATCAGCATAGGACTTTCCGATCTCCTTAGCGACATTGGAACGGATCGTGAGATCGACGGGGTCGATCGGATAGGCGGACTCAGACATTACGCAACACCCTCGGAGATTTGCCGGCTGACCACTTATTCCAGACTACGGAAGAACCGTCACGGCGCCCAGCGCGATTTCCTTAACGCCAGCAACGGAAACCCTGGAAAACGGGGGAACCAGCCAAGGCAGGCCACTAGCGTGGCGAGCGCATTAACCCATCGCAATCAACCCGGCAAAACAGGTCAACACCACCGCGGAAAGACGGGGAACCAGCCGCGAACTTCCCACCGCAGCCATGCGTCCGATCGCGCTACCGATCGCGATCCAAGCCGACGCGGCCAGCACGACGAACCCGACGAAAGCGACAACATAGGAGAGCGCATTCGGCGCCGACAACGGGATGATGCCGAAGGCGAACACGATGGCCTTCGGATTGAGCAGCGTGGTGACGAACACCTTTTGCAGTCGGATGCCTTCGCCGTCATCGCCAAGCGCTGCGCGCCGCGCCCAGAGCTCGTAGGCGGCACTGAGAAGATAAGCCCCGATCAGCAGCCGCATCACCGCTTTGATCGCCGGATAACTCTCGAGCCAGCCCGCAAGCAAAAGATGGAAACACCCGATCGCGACCAGATAGCCAGCGACCTCACCCACGATCAACCACAGCGACCTGCGCACACCAACGAGCGCGCCCGACGTCGCGAGCAGCGTGTTGGTTGGACCCGGAGTACCGAGGATTGCGAGAACCGCGAGCGAAAAAACCAAGGGATCGAGCATACCGCCATCCTCAGCTTCGGCGGTCACTCAAGCTTTGATCTGGATCAGCTGATACAGCGGTCGCTTCGCAACGAACTCACCAAACGCGTCGACATCCCCTCACATCTCCGCCGCCGCGCGCGCATTGCGGCGTAGAACCTGCGGCGGTTGGCCGAACGTGCGCAGAAACGCGCGGCGCATACGGTCGGGATCAGCAAAGCCTGTCTGCCGCGCAACGATCTCGATCGGATGCTGGCTCTGCTCCATCATCTCGCGTGCAACCTCGACCCGAAGCTTCTCGACCGCCTTGGCTGGAGATTGCCCCGTTTCAGCGCGGAACGCTCGACTGAACTGGCGCGGACTCAAATGTGCGGCTTCCGCCAGCATGTCCACGCTGAGCGGCGTATGCAGATTGCGCTTCGCATAGTCGAGCGCGGTCTGGATCCGGTCCGATTTCGGCTCAAGCTCGAGCAGCGCTGAAAACTGCGATTGCCCACCCGCGCGGCGATGGTAGACGACAAGCTTCTTGGCCAGCACCTTCGCGGCCTCGGCGCCGAGATCGGCTTCGATCAGCGCAAGCACGAGATCGAGCCCCGCCGTCATCCCCGCCGAAGTCCAGATCGAACCGTCCGTGGTGAAGATGCGATCGTCATCGACTTTGATCTTCGGATAACGCGATTGCAGCTCCCGCGCGTGGAACCAGTGCGTGGTCGCGCGCCGCCCATCGAGCAGGCCAGCCTCCGCCAGCACGAACGCGCCAGTGCAGATCGATGCGATGCGCCGTGTCCTGCCGGACATTCGCTGCAGGTAGCCGATCAGTCCGCGCGTCGGCACCGCGACGCCGAGACCGCCCGCAACGATCAGCGTATCCAGCGGCTGCGCCGGAAACCGCTCAGTCTCGATCACCAGCCCGGCCGAAGCCCTGATCGGCCCGCCGGCTTCCGAAATAAGCCGCAGCCGGTAGGTCTCTTTTCCGCTCAAAGCGTTGGCCAACTCGAACGCAGCAACGGTGCCAAAGCTCATCACCGACACATCGGGAAAAACGACGAGACCGATCTCGCGCATGACGCCCTCCGCAATGTCCTAAATCGACGGATATATGGCATTTGAGCCATTCACGTGCAAGCCTATGGTTCTCCATGAGCCCGCCCGATGGGCAAACATGGAGAAGAAACCAATGACCACAATGTCGAAATCCAAGGGCACAGCGCTTGTCACGGGAGCGTCCACTGGCATCGGCGCGATCTACGCCGAGCGCCTGGCCAACCGCGGGTATGATCTCATTCTTGTCGCCCGCAATCAGGCCCGCCTGACGGAATTGGCCAACCGATTGGCCGCCGAAAGCGGACGCACGGTCAAGACGCTGGCCGCCGATCTCGGCAACAAGTCCGACCTCGCTCGCGTCGAAGCCACGCTTCGCGACGATGCGAGCCTCACCCTCCTCGTCAACAACGCGGGTGTCGGCGCGGTCACACCGCTAGTTGCGACCGACGTCGGAAAAATGGACGACCTGATCTCACTCAACGTGACAGCCCTGACGCGCCTCACCTATGCCGCTGCACCTCAATTCGTTTCGCGCGGCAGCGGCACGATTATCAACATCGCCTCCGTCGTGGGGATCGCGCCCGAGATGCTCAATGGTGTCTACGGCGCAAGCAAAGCCTACGTGCTCGCATTCAGCCAGTCGCTACAGCACGAGTTGGCCGATAAGGGCATTCGCGTTCAGGCCGTGCTGCCTGGCGCAACCGCCACCGACTTCTGGGAGATCGCTGGCCACCATCACCGCAATCTGCCGCAGGAGATCGTGATGTCGGCGCGCGACATGGTCGACGCTGCACTCGCCGGCTTGGATCAGGGTGAGGTCGTCACCATCCCGTCGCTGGCCGATCAAAACGAATGGACCAGCTACGAAGCAGCTCGCCGCGCCATGTCCACGCATCTCTCGAGCGCCACGCCCGCAGCGCGATACAAAGTGAGCGAAAGCGTCATAGCGTGATTTGCGATGCACATCGCCGGCTCGCGACCGAATGTTCGGCGCGAGCCGCTCTAGTCATTTAGAGAACACGGGAAAAATACCCACCACGAAGCCACGCCGAACGTCGCTGTGCATGACATCGAACAATGCGTAGCCAGAGCATTGGAGCAGGCAACATCCGTATGCTGTAGTTAGTCCATCGCGATTCGCGCACCAGCCCTCATGGAGAGGCACGGCATGGACACGCTCGGCGAATTTCAATCCATATTGGCGCTCATCGCTGAACGCTCGGCATCGGTCAAAGCCGTTTGCGCGAGCGAAGAAAGCACCAAGCTATACCTCGTGCTGCCGGTGATTTCAGCGCTCGGATACGACTGCACCGATCCGTTCGTCGTCCAGCCAGAGTATCCCGCCGACTTCCGCAAGGAGGCGAGCGAACGCGTCGACTACGTGATCCTGAGCGACGAAAAGCCGATCATCGCCGTCGAATGCAAAAGAGTTGGCGCCGATCTGACGCCCAATCGCGGCCAGCTTCGCGCCTATTTTTCGGCGCTGCAAACCGTGCGCCTCGGTATTCTGACCGACGGCATACGGTTCGAGTTTTTCGTCGACTGCGAGAATTCGAACATTATGGATCCCGAGCCGTTCGTCACGCTCGACCTCGAAGCCGCGACCCGCGCGCCGATACCAGCCGACGTCCTGACCGCGCTTTTCCTGCTGCACAAATCCAACTTCCAGCCCGATACCATTTCCGAAATGGCCGAAGAACGTCTCGTCGCCAAACGCCTGCGCACCGTCCTGATGCAGGAGGTACGAGAACCTTCCGACGAGTTCTGCCGTCTTGTTCTTCAGCGCGTCGGGCTCAAGAACCTGCGCCGCACCTCGATCCAGTCGCGCTACAGCAGCTTGATCCGATCCGCCTTCGAGGATGCCTTCGTGTTGCCTGTGTTCGAAAAGCTTCGCGCAACGCACACGCGCCCGGTCGAAACTTTGACCTCGGAGGACGAAGCGACACGGCGCATCGTCACCACCGATCGCGAACTCGCGGTCTATCGGTATGTGTGCCGGCGGCTGGCATTTCTTTCCACCGACGAAGCACAGTTCTCCGCGGTGGAGCAGGTCCACTATCGCGACTACGTCGGAAAATTCGCGGTGTTCTACGACAGCAACCGCAAGGGTCGCCTGTTCGATTTCGTCGAAGGCAGCAACGGCTACGACAAGTTTATCTTTCCCGAGCCGTATGGCGAGATCGTCACCAACACGATGAAGGACATCGACGAGCCGCTACGCGCCACCTTCACCCGCCGCATCCGCGAGCTTGGGGCACCCAGGGCATCGGAAGCAAAAGCCCTCGAAAGCGCATGACGATCTGCCGGGCTCCTGCACGGCCTCGCTTACGCGATCGGACTTTGCTCGGAACAGGCTAACCGGCGTTCGGCGTATTGCGATCGAAGCCGACATAGACCTCGAACTCACCCGGACGCGCGCCTTCCGGAACGTCGAACGTCACCGTCCGCACCGCCGAGAAATACCCGATCGGGTTTTCCACCGCGACCGTCGCATCGACGCGCAGCTTGTCCGTCGTGAGCCGATCACGCTTGGAGTCGGTCACGAACACGTTGATCGGTAGCGAGATCGGCCCCGACTTTCCGCGCGGCCCGAGCAGGATGCGCCCGGAGAAGCCGTACTTCACCGTGACCTGCGAGCCGTTCATCGAGCACTCGCGTGCGGTCTTGGTGATTTCGCCACGATGCATGATGGCGAGGCCGTCGCCGATACGACCCGGCTCGTAGATCGTGAGGTGGCTGTCGCGGGGCCAGGTGACGAAGCGCGGGCAACCCGGTTGTGAGTCGCCGCCCGACAAGGCCGGAGCACCGTCTCCGCCGGCCTTTGCGGCGGCGATCAGATCCTGCTCGCTGACCCCAGTCGGCTCAGCCGATCCGGATCCACCAAGAATGCTGGTTCCAAGCCCGGACGTGACAGAAGACATGCCGCAGCCGCTGACGGACACGGCCACGCACGCGGCCACAAGAGCGCCGCGGCCTCTGCCCACAAATGTCATGACGGATTGCGCCATGCCGCTCCGATCCGCATAATCTCTAGATTGAGCTTGAGCCTCGCGAGAGCCCCCCGGGCCTGCTGCGCTCATTTTAGTCCGGGACGAACGCCTCAAGCTCTATCATCCTTATCTTGAACCACAAAGCGTTCGCCCTTAGTTGACCGACATCATCCGAGCCACTGCCAAGGACGAGCCTCCATGTCCCTTCCCAGCGCCGAGCCCGTACCCGAGACCCGCCCGGCCCTGAAGGTTCTCCTGGCTGCCCCGCGCGGCTTCTGCGCGGGCGTCGACCGGGCGATCCAGATCGTAGAGCTGGCGTTGGCCAAATTCGGCGCACCGGTCTACGTACGCCACGAGATTGTCCATAACCGATATGTGGTCGAGTCTCTGAAGGCCAAAGGTGCCGTTTTTGTGGAGGAACTGAACGAGATCCCCGAGACGGACCAACCTGTGATCTTTTCGGCACATGGCGTGCCTAAGTCCGTGCCCCTGGCCGCAAAGTCGCGGAATCTCTTTGCCATCGATGCCACCTGCCCGCTGGTGTTCAAGGTGCATATGGAAGCCGGCCGCCACCACGCCGAAGGCCGAAAGATCGTGCTGATTGGCCATGCTGGCCATCCGGAGGTGGAAGGCACCACCGGCCAGCTCCCGCCCGGCACGGTAACCTTGATCCAGACCGCCGCCGACGCCGAGGCCTTCGAGCCCGAAGACCCCTCCAGCCTTGCCTATGTCACGCAGACCACCCTCTCGGTCGATGACACCGCCGGCATCGTGGCCATCCTGAAACGGCGTTTCCCGGCCATCGTCGGCCCACACAAGGAAGATATCTGCTACGCCACCACGAACCGTCAGGCATCCGTCAAGGCCATCGCCGACAAGGTCGGCCTCACCATCGTCGTCGGCGCACCGAACTCGTCGAACTCGCTCCGCCTCGTCGAGGTCGCTGAGCGCTCCGGCTGCCCCAAGGCGATCCTCATCCAGCGCGCCTCCGAGATCTCCTGGGACCTTTTCGACGGCATCGAGGCCGTCGGCGTGACGGCAGGCGCCTCAGCCCCGGAAACCCTGGTCAACGAGGTATTGGATGCCCTCAACGCACGCTTCCGCATCTCCGTCGAGCAGGTGACGACCGCGAATGAGCGCATCGCCTTCAATGTCCCGCGCGAGTTGCGCGAGCCCGCCGACGCCTGATACACGGGGAACCGTTCAGGCCCAAACCGATTAAGCCACCGACAAAAACCCCGGCAGACCCCAATGGCCGTTTATACGGAAGTGACGGACGACGATCTCTCGCGGCTTATCGCGAGCTACGACCTCGGCGCGCTGCTGTCGTACAAAGGGATCGCCGAGGGCGTCGAGAACACCAACTACGTGGTGCACACGAGCAAGGGCACCTTCATCCTCACGCTTTACGAGCGCCGCGTCGACACCGCTGACCTGCCGTTCTTCCTCGGCCTGCTCGAGCACCTGAACAAGCGTGGCATCTCCTGCCCACTGCCGGTGCGCAATCGCGCAGGCGAGGTGCTGACCGAAATCTCGGGACGCACGGCCGCCTTTGTGACCTTCCTTGAAGGCGTCTGGCCGCGCCGTCCGCAAGCGAGCCACTGCGCCGCGGTGGGTCGCGCCTTGGCCGAGTTGCATCTGGCCGGCGAAAGCTACACCGCAGAGCGCCCAAATGCGTTGAGCCTCGAAGGCTGGCATGAACTGTTCGATCGCTTTGCGCCCCGCGCTGACGATGTCTCGAAAGGGCTCGGCACTCTGATCAACTACGAACTGGCCTATCTCGATCGTGCCTGGCCGAGGAACTTGCCGTCGGGCGTCATTCACGCCGATCTCTTCCCCGACAACGTCTTCTTCATCGGCGAGAAGCTCTCGGGCCTCATCGACTTCTACTTCGCCTGCAACGACGCCTGGGCCTACGACCTCGCCATCTGCCTCAACGCCTGGTGCTTCGAGCCGGACTTCTCCTTCAACGCCACCAAAAGCCGCGCGTTGATCGCCGCCTACCAGAGCTTGCGCCCGCTGACCGCCGCCGAATATGCCGCCTTCCCGGTACTGGCCCGAGGCGCGGCCCTGCGCTTCCTGCTGACGCGCGCCCACGACTGGCTTCACACCGATCCTAACGCGCTCGTAAAACCGCACGACCCGCTCGCCTACGTGCGCCGTCTACGCTTCCATCAGGAGGTGAAATCGGCCGCCGAATACGGGCTGGAGATCACGTCATGAGCACGGATTCCAAGTCGGTCGAGATCTACACCGATGGCGCCTGCTCGGGAAATCCGGGCCCGGGTGGCTGGGGCGCCATACTGATCTGGGGCGACCATCGGAAAGAGATAAAGGGCGGAGAGGCCCAGACGACAAACAACCGTATGGAGCTGATGGCCGCCATCTCGGCGCTTGAGGCCCTGAAGACAGGCGTCCAAGCCGACCTCTACACGGATAGCGCCTACGTCCGGAACGGGATCATGAGCTGGATCCACGGCTGGAAACGCAACGGTTGGCGCACCGCCGACAAGAAGCCGGTAAAGAATGTCGAGTTGTGGCAACGCCTGGAGCAGGCTCTCTCACGTCACAAGGTGACGTGGCATTGGGTGAAGGGGCACGCCGGACACCCTGAAAACGAGCGGGCCGACGAGCTTGCTCGCGAAGGCATGGCCGATTTCAAGCAGCGCTAACCCGCGCACCCAGACCGACTGCATCTCGTAAAGCCAGTACTCCGCGAGCACGAAACTTCCTGCGACAAAAAAACTGTTTCGCCCGACACGACCTCACGGGCGGGCGGTGCGCACGTGTTTGCGCGCCGTAATGCCTACGAAACAGGCGGGGGTTAAGGAAATTTTCCTCAATTGCGTAAGAATTTAAATACGCCTAGCTGGGAATATAGGTGAGCAACCAATCCTAACCTATGGATACAATTATGTTGTCCACACTGCGTCTTCGCCTTCCCATCGCCATCGTCGGCCTCGGCCTCGCAGCATCCACGATCATGGGCTGGATCGGCTGGTCAGGCGCCAGAGGCGCACTTGAAACCGCCGCCATCGAGCGCCTCCATCTTGCAGCCGAGTCACGCCGTACGAGCCTCGAACTCGTGGCTGATCGCTTGAGCGTCGACACCAGAAACGTCGCCGGCCAGAAGCTGGTTCTGGACAACATCGCCGATCTCACCGAGACGCTGACCAAAATCCCGGAAAACCTGCAAAAGAACATAGAGTTCTTCGCAAGCTTGCCCGCCGAGGAGCGCGCAGCCAACGACGGCAGCGCCTCCAGCACGATGTACGGTTTGCGCCATTCGAAGGTGCATCCGATCGTGACGAGCTTGCTGAGCCAAGCGAAGTACGACGACGTGCTGCTTCTCAATGAAACAGGCCTCATCGTGTACACCGCAAAGAAGGGCGGGGAATTCGGCCAGGCCATCGGAACGCCCCAAACCGCCGGCTCGGGTCTCGATACCTTCTTCGAAAAGTTGAAGGCGGCAGGCGACAGCGACATCACCTTCCAGGATTTCGCAGCCTCGACCCTTTCAGGTGGCGCCCCGTCCGCCTTCATCGGCACGCCCATCCTCAAGAAGTCGAACGTCGCCATGGATTCGGCCCAGCACGACGTTCGCGTCGGCTACGCCGTCATTCGCGTGGGATCCGCGCTGCTCGATCAAGTGCTGAACGATCGCCACGGCCTCGGAGAAACCGGCGAGACCTTTGCCGTCGGCCAGGACGGGATGATGCGTACCAACGCGCCGCTGGCGTCCGAGCCGACAGCCGGCAAGCCGGCTTCGATTATGGGCCTAACCTCAGATAGCACCGACGTCTCGCATTCGAGCCGCGACGGGACCGACTACTTTGCGGCCCAGGCCAAGGTGGAATTTCTGGGAACCGAGTGGAAGGTGATTGCCGAGCAGGCCGACCACGAAGCCCTCGCAGGCACCGCTGGCATCTCGCGCATGATGGGCCTTGCCGCCCTCCTGATCGTAGGCGCACAGATCCTGATCGGCTGGTTCGTGGCCCGCAGCATCGTTCGCCCCATCGGCACCCTGACCGAGGCGCTCAAGAGTATCGCCGGCGGCAACCTCGCGACCGAGATTTCGGGCAAGGGACGCAACGACGAAATCGGCGAGATCGCCCGCGCTGTCGACGACATCCGTACCTACACGGCCCACGAAGCCGAACGCCGGGCGGAAGCCGCCGAAAACGAGCGTCGCGTTCAGGAAGGCCAACGCCGCCAGATCACCGAGAATCTCGCTAAGGAGTTCCAGGATCGCGTCGGCACGGTCGTGAAGTCGGTGGCAACTGCAGCCGGCGACCTCGAAAAGTCCGCCCTCGAGATGGCCGCTCTCGCCGAGCAGACCAAGACCAGCTCGTTCAAGGTCGCCACCGCCACCGATTCAGCCAACCATGAGGTACAAGCGGTCGCTGCGGCGTCCGAGCAGCTCTCGGCATCGATCCGCGAAGTTGCCTCGCTGACCGTCCGCTCCGGCTCGATCGCCTCTGAAGCTGACAAGCACGCCCAGGACACGCATCAGATCGTCGAATCCCTGTCGACCAAGGCCGCGACGATCCAGAACGTCATCGACATGATCAAAGCGATCGCCGAGCAGACCAACCTGCTGGCGCTCAACGCCACCATCGAAGCCGCACGCGCCGGAGAGGCGGGCAAAGGGTTCTCGGTGGTCGCAAGCGAGGTCAAGGCGCTGGCCAGCCAGACCAGCAAGGCAACCGGCGAGATCGCGGCCCAGATCGACGCTGTCGGCGCCGAGGTCAAGAACGCCGTCGGCGCGGTGTCGAGCATCCGCACCGTCGTGACCGACATCAGCCACGCCGTCGTCGCGATCTCCTCGGCCATCGAGGAACAGACCGCAGCCACGGGCGAAATCGCGAAATCGGCTCAAAGCGCCGCCGGCGAAACCGCGACCGTGTCGGAAAACATCGAGGAGGTCTCGCAAGCGATCACCACGACCGACAAGGCAGCCAATGTGGTGGTCGAACGAGCCCGCAGCCTCGGCCAGGAAGCCTCCGAACTCGACCGCAGCCTGCGCCACTTCCTTGAGCGCCTGCTCGCCGCCTGATCGGATAAGACAGCCCAGACCAGGATCGCTTCAGGCCCACATACTCCCGACCGTCGCGCCCCTTATCGGGCACGGCGTGATCGGGAGGGCCGAAAAAGCCCGAAGCGCGAATCCTCGGCCTCATCCAAGAGACGAAAGCCGGCACATTTCTATGTGCCGGCCTTTTCTATTCAACGGCTCGGACTAACCGACGCGGAACACGGCGCCCGCAACCGAGCGAGCGCGCGTACGAACGGCGCCGCCATCGTTGCCCGAGCGCACGAGCCACTGCCCGTTCGGAGCGCGGCCGACGATCTCACCGACATGGTGACGCCAGACAACCACGGCACCGACCTGCGGACCGCTCGGGCTGCCCCACTTGCTCCAGTTCCAGGCGAGGTTCAGGTGTGCACCACCGCCACGCTGCGTGCGCATCCACCAGCCGCACCAGGCGCGCGGACGCGGACCGGCGCCATGTCCGCCACCGCTGTACGAAGCCGTCGACTCATAGCCGCGGCTTGCCACTGCGCGGCGCGTAGCGCTGCGATGGGTGGCGTAACGCTTGTTCTGACGGGTTGCATAACGCACGCGCTCGGCGCGTCCGCGATTGGCTGCGCGCTGGCGCTTAGCCTTGTAGGTCGTCGCCCGGCTTCCGTCGGAAACGGCAGACGACTTCTGAACGAATGGATTCCAGCCTTCATCACGAGGGCGCGCTTCTGCGGACGTCACCCCTGCGAATACCAACAGACCCGCCAAGGCGGCGAATGCGCTGTTTCTCATCTTGGGTCCCCTTTACTTTTCACTAACTGAACCGCGCCGCCGTCGCATGAGCAGACGGCAGAAACAAGGAAAGGGAACGCAAGCGCGTCAATATGTCCAAGCCTGCAACCCGCAGACTGGCTTGACACGTCAAAAGTAAATTCAAGTATTGCTGAAGATGATTCTACTTGAGGGCTTCGAGGATTTTCTCGGCCGTAGCGTTTTTATGCTCTGGTGGACTGTCTTCCACAGCAATGTAGCTAACCACCCCATTTTCGGCGATCAACGCATACCGCTTGGACCGAATTCCGAGCCCGAACGGCGAAAGGTCGATCTCCAAACCCAGCGCTTTCGCGAAGTCGGCGTTGCCGTCCGCGAGCATCACCACATCGTCCTGGGCATCGCGCGCCTTGGCCCACGCGGTTAGTACGAACACATCATTCACGGCTGTACATGCGACCGTCGTCACGCCTTTCGCCTTTATGGCATCGGCCTGACCGACGAACCCCGGCAAGTGCGCCTCGCTGCAGGTCGGCGTGAAGGCGCCCGGAACGGCGAACAGCACGACCTTCTTGCCGCCGAACACCTCGTCGGTGGTGGCCGGCTTGGGACCGCCCTCGCCCATGACGGTAAATTTGCCTTCCGGCAGCTTGTCGCCGACCTTGATGCTCATCGATCCTCTCCTTCGTGCTGCTGCCGATCCCGCCGGAACCCCAAAAGGGGCACCACGGAGCGGCTTCGTTTGACAAGTCTCACTTGGCAATGAACGTCGCGAACGACGATCCCTTTTCCCCGACGAGCGTGACCGTCACCGGCTTACCTTTGAGGGCGGCCAGATCCACGTCAGCCGCAAGCCCGGCCTCGAATGTCACCAGTCCATCCGCCCCAACCTCGCCAGCCCGCTCTGGAAGCGGCAGAAAAAGCCCGTCCGGCGCTTCCAGGAACGCATCGGCATTGGCCGCCTCGCCGGGAAACCGCGCTTCGATCCGGATCTTCGGAGCCGCCCCCTCGAGCACGGCCGAAGCCGACACGAGCGCCGGATCCTCCGGCCTGAGCCCATTCTGCGCCCGCGGAACACCATCCAGTGCCGCCGTCGCCTCTGCCGGCAGCGGCTCGACATCGTTCACTGGCACCTCGAGATCGATCTCAGCCTCGACCGGAATGCACACATCCTTACAGATGCCGTAATGAAGCCCGACCACAAGCGAGACAGGTCTGTCGGCATTCGCGGGCACGAGCGCGACCGGCAGCACCACGCCATCATGGTAACCGATCGTATTTCCGGATTTGTCGGTGAACCGTTCGGGTGCAGGAAACATCACAGTGGCCGACGCAAGGTTCTGGGATTTCGACCAATCGAACGACGGCGGTAACCCGCCGGCATCGCCCGGCGTTCGCCAATATGTTTTCCAACCGGGCTCTAGGGTGATGTCGACAAAAACCATCCGCCGCGCGGGATCGGCGCCATCGGTATGCCCCGAGATCAGGCGAGCTTTTGTCTTAGGCCCCTCGACCCAGGGAGACGTTCCGGCAAAAGCTTCCGGTGCCACGCTTGAACACATGGCAACCAGAGCAAATATTGATTTGAGGATGCTGCCAAAAACCGACGATTGCGGAGAGTTCATAGGAGCGTTGCCTTCCGGGCCTCGCGTGCGTGCCCAAACGTATATCATATCGGCGGCGTGTGTCCGGCGCGCGAAATTGCCCTGCAAACGGGCGCAAATCGCGGCTTCACAGGCGCCGGGTGCGGGGGCTAGTCTCTCTCCATGACGACGCCAAAACCCAAAAGACGCAAGCGGACCGACACCTGCCTCAAAGGGCAGTTACTCGTGGCCATGCCCTTGATGACCGACAAGCGGTTCGCCCGTTCCGTGATCTACATGTGTGCACATTCCGACGACGGCGCAATGGGTTTGATCATCAATCACCGCGCCGACCATATCAGCTTCCCGGATCTGCTCGAGCGTCTCGGCATCATTCCGAACGGCGCCGAAGATGGCATCTCGAACGACATCCTCGAGCGCCAAGTCCATGTCGGTGGCCCGGTCGAAACTGGCCGCGGCTTCGTTCTTCATTCTTCGGACTACTACTCGACGGAATCCACGCTTCCCATCGATCACGACGTCAGCCTTACCGCGTCGATCGAAATCCTGAAGGCCATCGCTTCAGGCGAAGGACCGGTTCACGCCATGCTGGCGCTCGGCTATGCGGGTTGGTCTCCAGGCCAGCTCGAAAGCGAGATCCAGGCCAACGGCTGGCTCCACTGCCCTCCCGATCTTGAGCTGCTCTTCGATCCCGACATCGAGGACAAATACGTGCGGGCATTGGCCAAGATCGGCGTCGACCCCTCTCATCTCGTGAGCGACGCCGGCCACGCCTGAATAGAGGCAGCCAGCAACTGCAAGCGACACCTCTGCGGCTGCGGCCTGTTGCCGGAGCCCGTCTCTCAATTCGGTTTGCGCGAACTACCGGCAAGACGCGCCAAGCTCTCGGCGATGGCGGGCGGCAGGTTTGAAAAGTCCGGCTGCGGCCGCGGCGGCGTAGCCGGCTTGCTGGCAGCGCCGGCAACGGCAGCTTGCGGGCGCTGCGGAGCGGCAGGCGCAGGGCCTCCCGGCACCTGCGGCGGCACAGGCGGAAAACCTGCCGGGGGTGAAGCGGCATAATTGGTTCCTGCAACCGGCGGCGGTGCAGGCTGAACCAGGATCGGCCGTGTCGGCGGAACGTCCGAAACATGGACCGGCGGCGGCATACGCCCCGGCGTCGCACCGGCCGCGGACGGCTGCGGCGGCGCCGGCGAGAAAGGTGGCGGGGGCGGAGGCGGCGGATCGACCGAGCGCAGCGGCGGCGGGAAATCCGGGACCGGCGCACCCTTTTGTCCGTTGGCCCCGTTCGGGCCGTGATGCGGGCCGTTCTGCGGAGAGAAGCCGCCCGGCGGCGGAGGCACTTTGCCAGGCGGCGCCTTGCTCCCCGAGCCAGAACCGGCCGGCACGACATCGGGCAATACGTCAGCCAAACGCGTCATGAGCTGAGGCGCCGGCGGCGCGGGAGGTGGCGGCGCGAATGCCGGGGGCGCGGCGGCCTGCGGACCGGCATGAACGGGAGCCATCGGCGGCGGCCCCGGCGGAGGAGGCGGCATCAGGCCTGCGGTATCAGACGCAGCACCGTTGCCGGGCCGCTGCTCGGGACGCAGCCGTCCCCGGCGCGCTGTCGTAGCATCGTCTTCGCGCGGTCTCGATGGGGGTGGCCCGCCGTTGACCAGCGGAGGAGGCTGCGGCCGCGGAGCCGAGGCACCGTTGGCGCCAGCCGAAGGCGGCTGAGATGCGCCGTTGCCATGAGCCGCTCCATTTGGCTTTTGCGGAGAAGATGCCCCATTTGCGGTTTGCTGAGCGGCGGCCACCACCTGCGCGGCCGTATCCTCCGCCTTGTTGGGCGCGCCTTGCGGTTTGCCCGAACGGCGCTTCTTGGTCTTCGGACGGAACACGCCCACCGGCTTGTGTTTGTTTTCGGTCGTGCGGACGGTGGCCAGCACCTTCGCGACCTCGCCCTCGGCAATGGCATCGCCGCAATAGGGCCCCTGCGCGTATTCGCATTCGATCGAACGCAGGAAGCTCACCTCGTTGGCCGCCTCGACGCCCGTGACCAGAACTTTCTTGCCGAGTTCGTGCGCCAGCGCCACCATCGAGCGCATCAGGAGGCCTTCATTGCCGCCAATGACAGTGCTGGCCTGCATGACCGACTGGTCGAACTTGATCGAGTCGAACGGCAGGCGATCGAGATAGGAAAGCGACGAGTAGCCGGTGCCGAATTCGTCGAGCACGATCTCGGCGCCCGCGCTTCTGAGCCAGTCGAGCACCTCGGTCGCCTGCTCCGGATTTTCGAGCGCGATCTGCTCGGATACCTCGAGCCGGATCGACCCTTTCGGCACCACGGTGCGGCCCAGGATGTGACGGATTTCCTGGATGACGTCCTGCCGGAACAGGTGGCGGCACGAAATATTGATGCTGACGAACAGCGGCGCCTCGGTTCGCGGAAACTCTTTCTGCCAGGCGATCACGTCGCGGGAGGCGCGCTGCAGAAGATAAGCGCCGAGCTTGGCGACGAGGTCCGTGTCGTCGGAGAATGGCAGGAACGCATAGGGATCGATTGTGCCACGCTGCGGATGATCCCAGCGCGCCACGGCTTCGAATCCGGCAAGCTCCTCGGTCGGCAGGTAAATGACCGGCTGATACACGACGCGGATGAGGTTCTTCTCCATCGCGCGCCGGAGCTCGGCTTCGAGCCCCTTCCGCTCGTCCTGCTCACCGCGCATTTCCGGCGTGAACACTTCGATGCGGTCGGCCCCTGCGCGCTTGGCGCGGAACATCGCGATCTCGCCCTTCTTGAGAAGGTCCGCGTGACTGGTTTCCTCGCCGTCAAAAATGGCGATGCCGATCGAACCGGTGAGAACGATCTCCTGCCCGGCGATCTTGATCGGTGAGCGAAGCGAACGGCGAATGCGCTCGGCGTGTTGCGCGAGTTCCGCGACCGGCTGCTCGGCAAGCAGCAGCAGTGCAAAGCGATCGCCGGCAATACGCCCTAGCGTATCGTTGGGGCCCATGTGGCGTTGCAGCCTGCGCGCGATCGTAAGCAGCAGACTATCGCCCAGCACGAGTCCGAGCGAGGAGTTGACGCTCGTGAACTTGTCGATGTCGATGATCAACACCGTGGGCCGAACGTGTTGCTCGGTCTTGGCGCGCTTCAGCGCCACATCGAGCCGGTCGAGCAGCAGCTCCCGGTTGGGAAGTCCCGTCAGGCTGTCGTGAACCGCGTCGTGCAGCAGGCGCTCGTGCGCGCGCTTCGTGTCGGTGACGTCGCGCAGAAGGCCCACGCACTTGAACGAGCGCGGATCGCTACCCGGCACGCCGGCCGCTTCGAGTACGAACCAGCGGTAGTTGTTGTCCGCCTGTCTGAGACGGAAATCACACGAAACCTTGCCGTCGCGGCGCTCCTGCACCGTGAACAGCGCAAGCCGGAAGCGCTCGCGATCCGACGGATGCAGATGGCGGAGAAAATCGTCGGTGCGGGTTGAGAGCTCACCCGCCGCGAGGCCAAGCAGCGCTTCGACCGCGGGGCTCACCTTGACCTCGTCGCGACGTGCATTCCATTCCCATACGGCCGCGCCCGCGGCATCGACCGCAATCGATCGGGCCTGCAATTCCGAAGGGGCTGCTCCGTACGCGGGCTCCACCGACCGGAACGCGTACTGCGTAACCGTGAACCCGATCGACAGCAGGATCAGCACGAGGCCGGAAACCAGACCGAACACCACCACTTCGCCCGAGAGCTTGCCGGTGAGCGCAACGCCCGCGCCGAAGATCCAGACCAGGAACAGGATCCACGTCGGCACCAGCGACAGCGCGCGATCCTGCCCACGCACGGCCAGGAAAAGGATGAGGCCGGTTCCCGTGAAGCCGATGAACAGGAAGGACAGCCGCGCGAAAGTCGCGGCGAGACGCGGGTCGATGATCGCGACTGCGATCAGAGCAAACTGCGCGAGCAGCCAGACGCTGATCAGCATCCGGATCAGGCCATGCCACAGCGCGAGCCGCAGGAACACGTGCAAAAACACGACGAGACTTGCCGCAAGCGCCGCCTCGGCCGCCGCGCGATAGACCGCGTTCGCTTCCGGCTTCAGCTGGAACAGTTTGTGGAAGAAGCCGAAGTCGACGCAGAGATAGGCGAGCGTGCACCAGGCGACCAGCGCCGCGGCCGGAAACACCAGCTTGTGGTTGGCCGCGAAGATCGCGGTCAGAAAGATCGCCATCAGGCCGGTGAGGCCCAGCAGCACGCCGTTGAAGAGCTGGCGATCCGAGATCTTGATTTCGTAGTCGAGCGGCTTCCAGAGATGCAGCCGTGCGAAACGCTCCGAACTCATTTCCGCAACGTAGGTGATCGTTTGTCCCGGCTCGAGCGTGATGCGGAAGAGATCGGCCCTGTCGCTCTTGATGCGTTCGGGAACGAAACCAATCGAGGGTGTCACCGCCTCGATACGCCGCGCGTCGAGATCCGGCCACACGACGCCGGATCCAAGCACGCTGTAGCGATCGGCGGAAAGCCAGCGCTCGACAGGCTTGTCGGTTGAATTGGTGAGGGCGAAAACGACCCAGTTCGGATTGGTACCCGGCGTCGTGGCGGAAACCGACATGCGGCTCGCAAGCCCGTCCGCGCCTGCGGCCGTCTCCACCTGCAGGCTGTCACCGCGCGCTTCGTAGAGATCGCCGAGCGTCGTGATCTCGACGCGCCCCTGATCCTGCCCGATCTCGATCGCCTTGAGCGCTAGAGCCGGGCGCGGCAATGTCAGCAGACCGCACAGAACGATCAGCATCAGCACAGCGATGCGCCCGCCGAAACCAACCGCCGGCGAAATCCGCTGAAGGATCGGCTTCGGCAAGAAGATCACGGCCGCGCCTCCTGCGCCATCCAGTCCTCGGTCAGAATCGCGAACACGAGATGATCCTGCCACTGGCCGTTGATCTTGAGATAGCGCCGTGCAAGCCCCTCCTCGACGAAGCCCGTGCGCCGGAGCACGCTGACCGAGCGCAAGTTGCTCGGCTGCGCAGCCGCTTCGATACGATGCAGCCTAAGCTGCTCGAAGGCATGAGGCAGCACCGCACGAACCGCAGCCGTCATGAGGCCTTGGCCCACGAACGGAAGACCGAGCCAGTAGCCGAGCATCGCCGACTGCGTCACGCCGCGCCGTACGTTCGAGAGCGTCACACCGCCGAGCAGCCTATCTGTCTCGGCTTCGAACACCAGGAACGCGTAACCGAGATCGTCGCGCGCTTCCCGCTGGTAGTGTTTGACGCGGCGCCGGTAAGCGCTCTTGGTGAGATCATCGCGCGGCCAAGCCGGCTCCCAGGGCGTGAGGTGCGCGCGGCTGAGCGTGCGAAGCTCGGCCCAAGGGCCATAGTCGCTCATCTGCGGCGGACGCAGCCAAAGGCCGCGGCCCTGAATTACCGCCCACTCCGACGAGTTTCCGGCCCTCAGGAACGCCATCAGGCAGTCTTCGCCTCCGAGTTCACCGTTCCAAGTCCCATCCGTTGCACAGCTTCGGCTGCAAGCCGCTCCGAAGCCTTGCCGGCTCCAACGACGGCCGCCGAAGGCCTCTGCGCCAAAAGACGCTGCGCAAAACGACCGACATCCTGGACGCTCACGGCATCGACGTTCCGGATCAGCTCGTCGCTCCCGACGATCCGTCCGTGCGCCAAGAGTTGCCGTGCCATCTGCTCGGCGCGAGCCGACGACGATTCGAGACTCATTAGCAGGCCGGCCTTGAGCTGAGCTTTCGCGCGGTGAAGCTCGGCGTCCGACGGCCCGTTGCGGCCGACATCCTCGAGCTCGGCCCCCGTCACGTCAATCAGGCTCGCCATCGTTTCGGTTCCCGTCGCCGCGTGCACTGCGAGAAGCCCCGTGTCCGAGAGCCCCCAGGCGGATGAATAGATCGAATAGCAAAGCCCCCGCTTTTCGCGGGCCTCCTGGAACAGCCGGGACGACATCCCGCCGCCGAAGAGCCCCGAGAAAACCTGGGCCGTAAAGTATTCCTGAGCGCGATAGGATGGAGCCTCGAACGCGAGCACGAGATGGCTCTGCTCGAAACGCTTGTGATCCCAACGGGTGCCGCCCTGGTAGCGCGCCTGCTCCTCACCCTTGATTCCCTCGGAAGTAAGCCCGCCGAATAGGGCTTCCGCGTGGCGAACCAGGGGCTCATGCCCAACCGCGCCGGCCGCCGCGAGCACCATTTGGTCCGGCCGATAATGGGATTTGAGGAAGGCCGCGAGATCGACCGGCGAAAAGCGGCGCACGTTGGCCGCAGGCCCCAGAATGGTGCGTCCGAGGGACTGACCGGGATAGGCCGCTTCGTTGACCAGTTCGAAGACGATGTCGTCCGGCATGTCGCGCGTCGCGGCGATCTCCTGCAGGATCACCTCGCGTTCGCGTTCGAGTTCATCCAGGGAAAACCTCGAATTGAGCAGAATGTCGGCGAGAAGCTCCAGCGCAACTCCCTCGTCGCCCTTCAGAACGCGCGCGAAATAGGCTGTCGTTTCAAGGCCCGTAGCCGCATTCAGCTCGCCGCCGACCGCCTCGATCTCCTCGGCGATCGCCTGAGCCGAGCGGCTTGCCGTTCCCTTGAACGACATGTGCTCCAGGAAATGCGAGATACCGTTCTCGGCGAGCGTCTCATGGCGTGAGCCCACACCGACCCAGATCCCGAGCGACGTGGTCTCCAGATGCGGCATCGTATGGGTGACGACCGTGAGACCGTTCGAAAGTCGCGAGATCTGTTCCGTCATGAGGCCCCCGCGGATGCCGAGCGCACCGCACTCTCGACGAAACGTTTGACGGCATCTAGGTCGTTGTCGAGAACCGGGAAACGCTCACGATCCGTGAGCAGCGTCGAAAGCCGAGGCGGCAAACCGGGCCGCTCGCCTGTGATGCGCTCCATCGCATCCGGGAACTTCGCCGGATGCGCGGTCGAAAGCACGATGCCGGGCGTCTGGGTTTGCGGGCCGGCACTTTCGAGCGCCACGAGCCCGCACGCCGTATGCGGATCCATCAGATAGCCGCTCGCCGCCTTCGTGCGCCGGATCGCATCCGCCACCTGCACCTCACTGGCCGAAGCCGCATGGAATTCGCTTCCGAATTTCGCGGCGGTTGCCGCAAGTTCGAACCGGCCACCCTGGCTCAAGGCCCCCATCGCACCGCGAATGAAAGCCGGATCGCGCCCCGAGGCCTCGAACAGATAACGCTCGAAGTTCGACGAGATCTGAATATCCATCGACGGCGAAGACGTCTCGACGACGCCACGCATCTCGTAGACGCCGCTCGCGTGTGCACGCGGCAGGATGTCGTTTTCGTTGGATGCGATCACGAGGCGCTCGATCGGGAGCCCCATCTTTTTGGCGACCCATCCTGCGAGAATGTCGCCGAAATTGCCCGTCGGCACAGAAAACGTCATCCCCCGATGCGGCGCGCCGAGCGCGGCCGCCGCTACGAAATAGTAGGTGACCTGCGCGACGATGCGCGCCCAGTTGATCGAGTTCACGCCCGAGAGAGAGAGCCGGTCGCGAAACGCATGGTCGTTGAACATCGCTTTGACGAGGGCTTGGCAGTCGTCGAACGTACCTTTGATCGCGACCGCATGCACATTCGCTTCGGTCGGCGTCGTCATCATCCGCCGCTGCACGTCGGAAACGCGCCCGTCCGGAAACAGGATCACCACGTCAACACGCTTCGACGAGCGGAACGCCTCGATGGCGGCGCCACCCGTATCGCCCGAAGTCGCGCCGACGATGGTGGCGCGCCGGCCCCGGCGCTGAAGCGCATGATCCATGAGGCGCGCGAGCAGCTGCATCGCGACGTCCTTGAACGCAAGCGTCGGCCCGTGAAAGAGTTCCAGCACCCATCGATTGCGGTCGATCTGAACCAGCGGTGTCACCGCTGGATGCCCGAAATGACCGTAGGCGTCCTCTGCCATCGCCAGCAGCGTCGCCTTGTCGATGCTCTCCCCGACGAAAGGCGCCATCACGCTTGCCGCCACTTCGGCGAACGGCTTTCCGGCAAACGACTGGATCGTCTCACGCGAAAGCGTAGGCCACACCGCCGGCACGTAAAGGCCGCCGTCGCGTGCGAGCCCCATCAGCAGCACATCCTCGAAGGTGAGGGGAAGCGCTTCGCCACGGGTGGAGATGTAGGTCACGGGATTTGATGTCCTGGGTTGTAAGGCCGGTCGTCGCCGAAATTCGAACAGGCCCGGTCGCCTGATACCGCCCTAACGCTGTAATGGGCGCACTGCCCTCGATCAAGCGGGGGCCGCCGGAGACACCCCCGACAGCCTGGATTTAGCCCCTTTCCTGGGGTGTGGCGCGACGCCGTGTCCACACGAACACGCCAAAAATAGCCACCAGCGTCACCGCGAGGCCAAACCAGGTCAGCGCATACTCCAGATGCCGGTTCGGCAGCTCGACAAGCGTCGCCCCGCCCTTGGGCCAGCCCCCCGGGGCTGGCGCTTCCGCATCAAGAAACGCCGCAATCGCCGTGCGATCGCTTCCGGAAAACACGGAGGCAAAAAGGCCGGCGTAATCGCGCCAGAACCAGAGGTTCGCTTTCGGATCGTTGTCCGGCGTGAAGGTGGCTTTGATGCCAGGCCCCCGCAGCAGGCCGACGACCTCGACCTCGCCGTCGAGCTGCCCCTCGGCACGTTTCGCAGGGTCTTTCAGGTCCTCGGTCACAAACCCCCGATTGACGAACACCACAGCTGTCGTGCCGGTAATTTCGAGCGGCGTATAAACGTGATAGCCAGGTCCGAGCTTCTGGTCCGGCGCATAGAAATAGCGTTCTTTGTCGTTGAGGAAGCGGCCACGAACCTTGGCGCGGACGTATTCGAAGCCGAGGTCGCTTTCATGGGTGGCGCTGTAGGCGCCGAGGAGATCGACGGGCTCCTGCTTCGTTCGCTCCGCGATCGCAGTCAGCAGGCTTTCCTTCCACGCCTTGCGCTCGAGCTGCCAAACGCCGAGCCCGATCAGGATCGGCAGCGCGATAAGCGTCATCACCGTGGCGACGACGATCCCGCCGCGCCGTGCCGGTTGACTGTTCGGAGTGTGAGAGGTCGTCATGCGTCGTCTTTCGCCAACCGGCCTTCTTCCGCTTTGTTGACCCACTGCAGCGCGATCAGGATCGCCTTAAGGAAACGCAAAAGACCGAAAGCCAGAAGCGGCGTCACGATCCCCCACAGCACCACGTGCACCCAAACCGGCGGCTCATAGCGAAATTCGACGAACAGCGCACCCCCGAGCACGATGAAGCCGAGGATCAGAATCGCGAACACGGCCGGCCCGTCGCCGGTATCGATGAACTTGTAGTCGAGCCCGCAGCCGTCGCACGAAGGTTTCAGCATCAGCCCGTTGTGGAACAGCGAGCCCCGTCCGCATCGGGGACAGCGCGCCAGCAACCCCGCCACGATCGGGGACACACCCCGCCCGGACGCGCTTGTCGGATCCTTGCCGGTCATCGCCACTCCTCGCATCCGAAAACGCATAAACCTGAGAATGTATAAAGGGGCCGGGAAAAATCCCGGCCCCCGATCTTATACCGAATTCGCCTGACGTGATGTCAGTGTCCGGCGCCCGGATTTGGACCCGCGCCCCAGACGTAGATGGCAGCGAACAGGAACAGCCAGACCACGTCGACGAAGTGCCAGTACCAGGCAGCGGCTTCGAAACCGAAGTGCTGCTTCGGGGTGAAGTGGCCCTTCATCGCACGCAGCAGGCAGACGAACAGGAAGATCGTGCCGATGATGACGTGTGCGCCATGGAAGCCTGTGGCCATGAAGAAGGCCGAGCCATAAGCATGGCCGCCGAACGTGAAGGCGGCGTGCATGTACTCGTAAGCCTGGGTGGCGGTGAACAGCAGGCCGAGCAGAACCGTTGCAACGAGGCCGAGCACGAGGCCGCGGCGATCGTTCTTGAGGAGCGCGTGATGCGCCCAGGTGACGGTGCAGCCCGAAGAGAGCAGGATCAGCGTGTTGACCAGCGGCAGGCCCCACGGATCGAAGGTGCCCTTGAAGTAGCCGTTGACCGGAGCGCCCGTGGTCGGGATCACGGCATCCGTCGACTCGACCGGCACCGGCGGCCACTGTCCACCGAACAGCGCATTCCGCTGCACCATGCCGAGCGCTTCCTTGACGTTCTCCGGCGTGTAGACATCGGCGGGAAACAGCGCGAAGTCGAAGTAAGCCCAGAACCAGGCCACGAAGAACATGACTTCGGAAGCGATGAAGAGGATGATGCCGTAGCGCAGGTGAAGCTGCACGACAGGCGTATGGTCGCCGCGGTGAGCTTCGATGATGACATCGCGCCACCACAGGTAGGCCGTGGCGATGAGGCCGGCAAAACCGGCAGCGAACACCCACGGTCCGTGGACGCCGAACAGACCCGTAGCGCCCTCACCGGTCGAGCGCATCCAGATGATGGCGCCAACCGCCGTCACGAACGCCGACAGCGAAGCCGTCAACGGCCAGGGGCTCGGATCGAGCAGATGGTAGTCATGTTGCTTGCCGTGCGCTTCAGCCATATTCGTCTCCACAGTCCCCGTTCGTTTTCGTTCCCCGGCCTCGTCCGGAGCTGCCCGCCCCCGAAAGGTCTTGAGGCAGCCCGCGTCTTGGCCCGTCTTTTAACCCGGAGGTGTGCGTTTCCTCCGGGGTCTTGCTATTCCAGGCTTTGGTACCGGGCCGATCGGCCCAGCTGCCTGAAGTCTTGCGTCCATGCCCTTTCGCTACGTCCGGTCCCTCGAAAGCTTCTCCGGTTCGTCCGTCGCGAAATTCGGCATCACCCTCCCTTTTGCTGTTGCGGTTGCTGCGGCTTGACCTCTGCCGCGGCGCCGCTGCCAGCTACCGGATAGAACGTATAGGAGAGCGTAATTTCGTTGATGTGCGCCGCATCCCGATCCTTGAGGATCGCCGGATCGACGTAGAAAGATACCGGCATATCGATGCTTTCGCCGGGAGCCAGCGTCTGCTCCGTGAAGCAGAAGCACTCGATCTTGCTGAAATAAGCGCCAGCCAGATCCGGCGAGACGTTGAAGCCGGCCGTGCCCGTCAGCGTTTTGTCCGAATTGTTATGCGCCTTGTAGAAGGCGAGCGCGTTCTCGCCGAGCTTGAGCGTAATCGTGCGCTGCTCCGGCTGGAACTCCCACGGCATACCCGGCGTCACGTTCGCATCGAAACGGACCGTGATGGCGCGATCGACAACGGTCTCTGAGGCCTTCTCTGCGCGCATCGGCGTACCGCCGAAGCCGGTCACCTGACAGAACATGCGATAGAGCGGAACGGCGGCATAGGTTGCCGCCCCCATGAACAGCAGCGCGCCGACGCAGGTCAGCACGACACCACGATGGGAAGCCTGGCGAACCGGAGCGCGAACGGGCGCAGCGGCGGATGCCGCCTCGGCGTCGTTACGATCGCTGTTGGTCACGTGGTCACCAGCCATCTAGTTCCCCATACGCACGATGGTCGCCGCATAGAACAGCAACACCAGGAAGCCGAGACCGCACGCAATCGCGATCGAGCGCAGACGCTGGCGCTTGAGGCGCTTGCTCTCTTCGTCTGCAGGTCCCGTCACATTTGCCTCGCGCATATTGAGTTCGATCCGTCCCACGCTACACCATCAGCTTGAGGGCGATGTGCTCGCCCAGGATGACCGCGAACAGCAGGAAAAGATAGAAGATCGAGAACGTAAACAGCCGCTTGGCAGCGTGATCCGCTTCGCGCCCTTCGCGGATCCGCCAGACCTTGAAGGCGAGCTGGAGGAAAATGAGGCCAAGCACCACCGAGACCACGGCATAAACGATCCCGCCGAGACCGATCACATAAGGCATCACGGCGAGAGGCGTCAGCACCAGCGAGTAAAGCAGGATCTGACGGCGCGTCTCGTCCGGACCGGCAACCACCGGCAGCATCGGCACGCCGACGCGCTCGTAGTCCCGACAGCGGTAGAGCGCCAGCGCCCAGAAGTGCGGCGGCGTCCACATGAAGATGATGAGAAACAGAAGCACGCTTTCGATCGTGACGGTCCCGGTCACGGCAGCCCAGCCGATCATCGGGGGGAACGAACCGGCAGCACCGCCGATGACGATGTTTTGCGGTGTCCGGCGCTTGAGCCACATCGTGTAGAAGAAGACATAGTAGGCGATCGTGAGCGCGAGCAGAGCGCCGGCCACCCAGTTGACCAGCACGCCCAGCGTCACCACCGACATCACCGACAGAACCGAGCCGAACGCCAGCGCCTCGTCGGGCGTCACCCGGCCGCGCGGAATGGGGCGCGCAGCCGTGCGGGCCATCTTCGCGTCGATGTCCGCGTCGTACCACATGTTGAGCGCACCCGAGGCGCCTGCACCGACCGCAATACAAATGATGGCAATGATCGCCAGCACCGGATGCAGATCACCCGGAGCCGCCACCAATCCTGCGAGCGAGGTGAACACCACGAGCGACATCACGCGCGGCTTCATCAACTCGAAAAAATCGCCGACCGAAGGTTCCGTGCTTGTCGCCGAACCTGTCAGTGCGCTGTCGGCAGTCAATCCTGACATTTGCTTCCCGTCCTCCCGCAGCGGGTTGCCCCCGCCGATAGTGCTCGCAATTCTCCGTTGCGGCTTCGAGGTGCCGCGAGCGTCACGCCCGCAGCATGTGAGACGTGCGGCGCACGACGAGGCTTAGGACCTCGCCGTGCGCGCGCTTGCTTAGTGGTGCGAGCTGCCGGAAATGCGCGGCAGCGTCTCGAAGCAGTGGAACGGCGGCGGCGACGACAGCGTCCACTCGAGCGTCGTTGCACCCGGACCCCACGGATTGTTGCCGGCCGGAACCTTGCGGGCCAGCGCAACAAAGATGCCGATGAAGAACGTTAGCGTTCCGATCGCGGTCAGATACGAACCAATCGACGAAACGTGGTTCCAGAACGCATAGGCATCCGGATAGTCCACGTAGCGGCGCGGCATACCTGCGAGGCCGAGGAAGTGCTGCGGGAAGAACAAGATGTTGGCACCGACGAAGGTGATCCAGAAGTGCATCTTGCCCCAGAACTCCGAGTACATGTAACCGGTCATCTTCGGGAACCAGTAGTAGTAGCCCGCGAAGATCGAGAACACGGCACCGAGCGACAGCACGTAGTGGAAGTGCGCCACGACGTAATAGGTGTCATGCAGAGCGCGATCGACACCTGCGTTGGCGAGCATGACGCCCGTGACGCCGCCCACCGTGAACAGGAAGATGAAGCCCAGCGCCCAGATCATGGGAACGCGGAACTGCAGCGACCCGCCCCACATGGTGGCGATCCACGAGAAGATCTTAACACCCGTGGGAACCGCGATGACCATCGTCGCGAACACGAAGTAAGCCTGCGTGTTGACGGTGAGGCCGGCGGCATACATGTGGTGCGCCCACACGATGAAGCCGACGAGGCCGATGGCGAGCATCGCGTAGGCCATGCCGAGATAACCGAACACCGGCTTGCGCGAGAACGTCGCCACGATGTGGCTGATCATGCCGAAGCCGGGCAGGATCAGAATGTACACTTCGGGGTGTCCGAAGAACCAGAACAGATGCTGGTAAAGGATCGGATCGCCACCGCCGGCAGGCGAGAAGAACGTCGTGCCGAAGTTACGATCCGTGAGCAGCATCGTGATCGCGCCGGCGAGAACCGGGAGCGAGAGAAGCAGCAGGAACGCGGTGATCAGCACCGACCATACGAACAGCGGCATCTTGTGGATGGTCATGCCGGGTGCGCGCATGTTGAAGATGGTGGTGATGAAGTTGATGGCACCGAGGATCGACGAAGCGCCCGCAACGTGCAGCGCGAGGATCGCGAAGTCGACGGCCGGGCCGGGATGCCCCGTGGTCGACAGCGGCGCATAGAGCGTCCAGCCGCCACCCACGCCGTGCATTCCCGACGGTCCCTCGACGAACATCGAGATCAGGAGCAGCGCCAGCGCCACCGGCAACAGCCAGAACGAGATGTTGTTCATGCGCGGGAACGCCATGTCCGGCGCACCGATCTGCAACGGCACGAACCAGTTGCCGAAGCCGCCCATCGTCGACGGCATGACCATGAAGAACACCATGATGAGACCATGGCCGGTCACGAACACGTTGAACATGTGCGGGTTGGAGAAGTACTGCATACCCGGCTCTGCGAGCTCAAGGCGCATGGCGATCGAAAGCGCACCGCCGATGATACCCGAGATCATGCCGAAGATCAGGTACATCGTGCCGATGTCTTTGTGGTTCGTCGAAAACAGCCAGCGACGCCACCCGGTAGGGATGTGGTCGTGATCGTGGCCGGCATGTGCGGTCGTGCTACCCATTGTATGAAACCCTTGTTGACCTGGGTGTTTCCATTCCTGTTCAGGCGAGGCGGCAGCCCCGTTTCGGACCGCCGCCGTCTCGGCGCTTATTGCGGCGCCGGGGCTGCGTCAGAGGCGGTCTTCACGCCGGCCTGCTCGAGAGCCACCTTCTTGAGAATCTCACGTGCCTTCTTCTTGTCCTTCGACTGCATGGCACCGGCCCACTCGTTGTACACGGCTTCCGAGACCACGCGCACGCCAATCGGCATGAACGCGTGATTGAGACCGCACAGTTCGGAGCACTGGCCGTAGAAGATGCCTTCCTTCTCCGGCTGGAACCACGTTGCCGTCATGCGGCCGGGAACGGCGTCGATCTTCGAGCCGAACGACTGCACCGTCCAATTGTGGATGACGTCGTTGCTCGTCACCAGTACGTGCACCACCTTGTTGACAGGCACGACGATCTCGTTGTCGACGGCCAGGAGGCGCGGCGTCGGGATGCCTTCCTTGACGCGCTCCGCGACTTCGTCGTCGGTCAGCATGTTCGAGGTGATCGAGAAGTTGCCGTTATCCGGATACTCGTATTCCCAGAACCACGAGTTGGCGATCGCCTTGATGGTGAGATCGGGCTTCGGATAGCTGTACTGGTTCATCAGGAGCTTGAACGAAGGGATCGCGATGACGACCAGGATCAGGATCGGGATCACGGTCCAGGCCACTTCGAGCAACGTGTGATGGGTCGTGGTGCTCGGGGTCGGGTTGCGCTTCTCGCTGAAGCGGAACATCACGTAGAGCATCAGGATGAGCACGAAGATCGCGATCGCGATGATGATCGTGTTGGTCAGATCGTAGAAGCTGTGCAGCTCGCGCGCGATCGGAGTGGCGGCTTCCTGCAAGCCCATCTGCCTGGGAACCGGCTGGCCCAGGCCGTTGTTGGCCAGCGCCGTCCCCGGATGTGCGAGCAGGGCAACGAGCCCGGCCAGCGCCATCTGAGGCACACACTTGAGAATCCATTTCAGCATTAATCGCTCCCCGGTTCGTGCTCCGGCACATTTGTACCGGAATCTCCCTGATGTCGGTCGTCTGATCTTGCAGATCATTCCCGCCCGGCGGGATACCCCGCGCCGGTAGGTTCGCCCTGACCACCCATTCTTGCGGCACTCTCCGATCATGAGCGCGCGTGGTTTTGGCAGAGTCCCCCGACCAAGACACAGCACAATCGCCAAACTCGGCTCAAGTCAAGTTTTCTGCGTCATAACCACGCGTCGAAATAATGGCGATTGAGGCAGCGGTGTTATTGCATCGCAACAATACCGAAGCGCGACACCGACGGTCTTGAGAGCATCGAAACAAATGCGCGAAGGCAAAAGCGGATAAGCGAGTCCCACTTTGGCCTTTTTCCTCGCCGAGACGAACGGAGTGAGGTAGAGGCGCTAGCGCGCTGTTTACGGGCATTGAGCGCAATCGTTCGCGATCTCATCGGGGGGCAATTCACTCTCATGGCAATACCCAGAGTCCTATCGGCACCGCGCGTGGCGACCAGCGGAAAACGCAAATCGGCGCTCTTGTGCGCTGCGTTATTCATGCTCTTAACGGGACTTCCCGGCACGGGATTTAAATCGTACGGAGGGGCATTTGCCCAAGGTGCCGAGAGCGATCAGCCGAAGCAGGCAGCCCTCTCCGGTCAGTTCGCGGACGGCACCGTGAAAGGGCAGTACGGCGACTGGCAATATGTCTGCAAACCACCCCCGCCCGGCGCCAAGAACGAAGTTTGCGCGTTGGTCCAAAGCGTCACCGCCGAGGATCGCAAGAACGTCGGGCTGACGATCTATTTCCAGAAGTTCTCGAACGGCACGAAAGTGCTAAGGATATTTGCTCCCGTCGGCATCCTGTTGCCACCTGGTGTCGGGCTCAAGGTGGATGGCGTCGACATCGGACACGCGCCATTCCTGCGCTGTCACACCTTTGCCTGCTACGCGCAGGTGACGGTCGAGGATAAGCTGGTCCAACAGCTATCAACCGGCAAAACGGCGATCTTCATTATTTTTCAGACAGAGGAAGCCGGCATCGGCATCCCGATCTCGCTTGGAGGCTTCAGCGAGGGGCTAACGGCGCTCAACTGATCGAGCGAGAGCGAAACCGGTCGCTCCCGCCAATGATCGGGGTCAGCCGGTTCAGGCGACGCGGCGCTGCTTGTTGACTGGCTCCTGCCGGCTAGCTCCGGCGCTGATTTCTTTCCCGGTGCCGTTGAAGCTGATGTAGTCGCGCTCAGTCCGCTCCGGCCGGCTTTCGCCCTGCACCCAGGATGTCCCCAGCCAGGGCAGAACCTGCCCCCAGGCTTCGGCAATCTTGCGTCCGCTGTTGGTGTACTGCTCAGAGGCTGTCCGCCAGAACGCCATCTGCTCGTTCATGAGATCTTGCGGCGTGCGGCATTGGGCGAGACGCGTCGATACCTGCATGTAGGCCTGGGCTCGCCGGTTGGCGAGACCGAGCACTTCGAGTTGGCAACGGCCGATAGCCTTGAGCGGCGCTGTCGTCTGGGCCGCGACGGCCTGCGGATCGAAACCCGGCAGGCTTGTTGCGACGGGCGGAGCCTTGCCCGGACCGAAGCTCTCGAGAGCGGAGAGGTAATTCTGGAAAATCGCACCGAACGGACCGAAGGCGTTCGGATCAAAGCCCGCTTGATTAGCCATCGCTTCAACTCCCTAAGCACGGGCCCCGGCTACATGGCCGACGCCTCATGGTCGCATCTTTTAAAGACTAGGCACGACGTCTGTTGATTGCAAATGATCAAGATCAAATGGGTAAGATGAAGACAATAACGAAATGTTGATAAGATTCGCACCGCTTTTGCGAAGCAACGGATCCCCCTTGTTACTGAGGTATTTTCCTCGTTTTCGCGACGGACAAACCTTCAATCGCAGCCAGACGAAACGGGAGCGTCATGAGGCGGTGACCTTCCGCAGCTAATGCGCGTCCATCCAACTCTGAACGAGAGCCTGATGATGCGTCCTGCGCTGCCGCCCGCCGTCGCCTTCGAAGCCGCCGAAAACGAAGGCTCCAACCCCACGCGCCAACCGACCATCGGTGACCTGATCGCGACCCGCCTGTCCCGCCGCGACCTTGTCAAAGGCTTGGCAGCAGTCTCGGTTGCGGCCGAACTCATCTGGCCGGATGCCCTGGCCGCCGCACCGGCCCTCGACAAACCCGCTCCAGACAATCAGGCCACCTCCTTCGATTTCGTCGAGCTGCCCGTCGCGCCATATTCCGAGACCCATCGCGTGGCGGAAGGCTATGACGCCGATGTTCTCATCCGCTGGGGCGACGCGGTTCTCGCCGATGCACCGGCCTTCGAACCCGGAAGGCCCGATCCCGCCGCCCAGATGAAGCAGTTCGGCTACAACAACGACTTTCTGGGATTCATTCCGCTCGACGGCAGCGCGAGCCACGGCCTGCTCGTCGTCAATCACGAGTACACCAATGGCGAGTTGATGCTTCCTGGCCTTGCGCCCCGCAGCGACAAGAACGCCGACTTCTCCGCTGTGACGCGCGAGATCGTCGACACCGAGATGATGGCGCACGGCGGCTCCGTGATCGAGATCCGCCGCGAGAACGGCAAATGGCAGGTCGTCCCCGGCTCGCGCTACGCCCGCCGCATCACCGGCGAAACCGACATGACCATCTCTGGCCCTGCTGCTGGCCACGACCGCATGAAAACAACCGCCGACCCGGCCGGCCGGCTGGTCAAGGGTATGCTCAACAACTGCGCCGGCGGCATCACGCCGTGGGGCACGTGGCTCACCTGCGAGGAGAACGTCAACGGCTACTTCTGGGGCAAGGATCCCAACGCGCCGATGACCCGCGACGAGCGCGCGCTCGCCCGCTACGGCATCCCCGGCGAATGGTACGCGTGGGGTCAACACTATGATCGGTTCAACGTTCGCAAAGAGCCGAACGAACCGAACCGCTTCGGTTGGGTCGTCGAGATCGACCCGCTCGATCCGGCCTCGACGCCTGTGAAACGCACCGCACTCGGCCGCTTCAAACACGAAGGCGCCGGCAACATCGTGAACGGCGACGGCCGCTTCGTCGTTTACCAGGGCGACGACGAACGTTTCGACTACGTCTACCGCTTCGTGACGGAAGGCAAAGTCGACACCACGAACCGCGCCGCCAACCGCGACCTACTGGATCGCGGAACGCTCTCGGTCGCCCGCTTCCACGCTGACGGGACCGGCGAATGGTTGCCGCTTGTCCACGGGCAACCCAACAAGGACGGCCAAGTTTGGCTTTCCGAGGCGTTTGGGTTCAAGGACCAGGGCGACGTCCTGATCCACACTCGCCTCGCCGCCGACATGCTCGGCGCCACCCGCATGGACCGTCCCGAAGACATCGACGTCAATCCGAAGACCGGCAAGGTCTACGTGATGCTAACCAACAACGCCAAGCGCAAGGCCACCGAGACCGACGCCGCCAACCCGCGCCCCGAGAACCTGTTCGGTCACATCATCGAGATCCTGCCCGACGGCGGCGATCACGCCGCGCCGACCTTCCGCTGGGAAATCCTGCTCAAGTGCGGCTCGCCCGAAGTTGCCGAGGTGGGTGCGACCTTTGCCGCCGGCACCACGGCGAACGGCTGGTTCGGTATGCCCGACAATTGCGCCGTCGATGCCGACGGCCGCCTCTGGGTCGCGACCGACGGCAATCAGCCGAAGCGCACGGGCCGCGCGGACGGCATCTGGGCCGTTGAGACGGAAGGCGCGGGACGTGCCACCTCCCGCTGCTTCTTTCAGGTCCCGATCGGAGCCGAGATGTGCGGCCCGTGCTTCACGCCGGACCTCGAAACCTTCTTCGTCGCCGTTCAGCATCCGGGCGAAACCCTGGACGATGCCGAAACCGCATCGACGTTCGAAAAGCCGTCCACCCGTTGGCCGGATTTCAAGGACGGCATACCTCCCCGCCCCGCAGTCGTGGCAATCACGCGCAAAGGTGGCGGCAAGATCGCGGGCTAGACCTCGATCGCGTTCTAGCTCGGGAAGCGCCCGAAACAAAAAAGCGCCCGATCGATCATTTCGATCAGGCGCCAAGTATTCAGATTGAGTAAAGCTCAGCCCGCGAGCTTGGCCTTGATGAAGCCGAGCACCAGCGCCGTCACCGCACCGCTGACGCCACCCGTTGCAAAGCCGGTCAAGACCGCCTGGATGTCGAGACCAGAGGTAGCGGCAGCCGTGCCGAGGCCCAGAAGCGGGCCCAGGATCTGACCGCCGACTCCGCCGCCGAGCGCGCCCGCGATCGTGTTGCCTAAAGTTCCAAGAGCATCGTTTTTGGTGGCGGCGGCAGCGGCGTTGCCGCCGACTGCACCGCTGACAGCCTGAATAAGTAATGAAGTAAGGTCCATGGTATTCTCCCCAATAAATATATCGACCTGGCCCTTATTTGGTGCCTTCATCGAACGAGCACTTGTCAGCCTTCCCCATAACTAAAGTAAACGCAAGGTGCTATTGGGTGGGAATGGTTGACAATCCTGCAAAAAAGCAGGGCGGAGCGGATGTACACGCTCCGAGGAGACGGCCGGCGAGCCGCAGCAATTTGATCCTTGCGGTCCCGCCCCTTAACAGTACAAACATCGCCATGAGCCCCGGCGAACCGGAATGAGGAGAGCGCCCTCGATGAATGTCCACGTCGTCCAGATGACAGCAGCAACAGCGGACCCGGTCCGCCACGACTGGACCCGGGCAGAGGCGCAAGCGATCCACGACCTGCCGTTCAACGATCTTCTGTTCCGCGCGGCAACCGTCCAGCGCCGCCACTTCGACCCCAACAAAGTCCAGCTCGCGCGCCTGCTCTCCATCAAGACCGGCGGCTGCGCTGAGGATTGCGGATACTGCAGCCAGTCCGCCCATCACGAGTCCGGCCTCAAGGCTTCGAAGCTGATGGAGGTCCAGCGCGTCATCAACGAGGCCAAGAAGGCAAAGGCCCAGGGCGCGACGCGCTACTGCATGGGCGCCGCCTGGCGTTCGCCCAAGAGCCGCGACATGGCGTCCGTCGTCGCGATGGTGGAAGGCGTGAAGGCGCTCGGCATGGAAACATGCATGACGCTCGGTATGCTTTCGGACGATGACGTCGGGCAGCTCAAACATGCCGGCCTCGACTACTACAATCACAACATCGATACGTCCGAGCGCTATTACTCCGAGATCGTCAAGACGCGCACGTTCGCCGACCGTCTCGATACGCTGGCGCGCGTACGCGAAGCCGGCATCAAGGTCTGCTCCGGCGGCATCGTCGGCCTCGGCGAGACCACCGAGGACCGCATCGACATGCTGGTCACGCTCGCCAACCTCGAGCAGCATCCGGAAAGCGTGCCGATCAACATGCTGATCCCCATTCCGGGCACGCCGCTCGAAAACCGCAAGAAGGTCGATCCGATCGCTTTCGTGCGGGTTATCGCGCTCGCCCGCATCATGATGCCGACCTCGTTCGTGCGCCTCTCTGCTGGCCGCACAGAGATGAGCGAAGAAACGCAGGCGCTCTGCTTCTTCGCCGGCGCCAACTCGATTTTCTGCGGCGAAACGCTGCTCACCGCCGACAACCCCGGCGAGGACAAAGACCAGGCGCTATTCAACAAGCTCGGCATCGAGCCGATGGCGCTTGAAGGCAGTGATACGGGCGAAACCTGCGCAGACGGCGAGGCATCGGCCGAGCACGCCGGATGCGGCAGCTCCGGAACCACATCATGCCAGACGACAGCCACGAGCGCGCGCTAAAGGCCCTCGAGCGTCGCGGACGGCTGCGCGAGTTGAGCCCGCGCAGCGGCATAGACTTCTCCTCGAACGACTATCTGGGCCTGGCCAACTCGCCACAACTGACCGAAGCGGTCGCCGCTGCTTTGCAGCGCGGCGTCGCTGTTGGCGCAGGCGGCTCGCGTCTGCTGCGCGGCAACGATCCCGAGCATGAAGCGCTCGAGGATGAGGCCCGCTCGTTCTTCGGCGCCGAGAGTTGCCTTTACTTCGGCGGCGGCTTCGTCGCCAACTACGCGCTGTTCTCGACACTTCCGGCTCGCTCCGACCTCGTCGTCCACGACGCGCTGATTCATGCCAGCGTCATCGACGGAATGCGCGCCGGAAAGGCCACCATCGCCGCCGCCCGCCACAACGCCCCGCAAAGCTTCGACGACGCAATCGTCCGCTGGCGCGCAACCGGCGGTACCGGCCGGCCATGGATCGCCGTCGAAAGCCTCTATTCCATGGACGGAGATTGCGCCCCGCTTGCCGATCTGATCGCGATTACCCGTCGGCACGACGGCATTCTCGTCGTCGACGAAGCCCACGCGACCGGCGTGCTGGGTCCCGGCGGACGCGGCCTTGCCCATGCGCTCGAAGGGGCGCCGGATGTGATCTCGCTGCACACCTGCGGCAAGGCACTCGGCGCCAGCGGCGCCCTGCTGCTCGCCCCGCGCGTCATACGGGATTATCTCGTCAATCGCGCGCGGCCGTTCATTTACGCCACCGCCCCTTCCCCACTCATGGCGGCCGCAGTCCGCGCCGCCCTCGATCTCGTGCTCCGCACCCCGGAGAGACGGGAACGGCTCGCAAACCTTGTTGCTTACACCGGCCGAGAGCTCGAACGCCTGTGCGGGATCGCGCCATCCGGATCTCATATCCAGCCCGTCATTCTCGGCAGCGACGAGAGGGCTATCTCGGTCGCCAAGGCTCTCGTGGCCGAAGGCTTCGACGTCCGCGCCGTTCGCCCGCCGACCGTCCCAGAGGGCACTGCGCGGCTCAGAATTTCGCTGACCCTCAACGCCGGCGAGGAAGCAACGTCACGACTGCTCGATACCCTCGCTGCCATCCTTCGGAAGGTCCCGGCATGACCCAGGGCCTCATCGTCACCGGCACCGACACCGACGTCGGCAAGACCGTCTTCGCCGCCGCCCTCGCCGGCGCGCTCGGCGCGACATACTGGAAGCCGATCCAGTGCGGCCTCGCTGGCGGCGGCGACAGCGAACGCGTGCGCGCACTGTCGGGTTTGCCGCCGGATCGCATTCGCCCAGAAGTCTATCGGTTGAACATGGCTGCTTCGCCCCATCGCGCCGCCGAGGCCGAAGGCATCGAGATCAGCATCACGAAACTCGAGCTTCCAAAGATCGAAGGTCCTATCGTCGTGGAAGGTGCCGGCGGCCTGATGGTCCCGGTCAATCGTCAGACGCTCACGATCGACGTCTTCGCCTCCTGGCGCCTGCCTGTGGTGCTTGTCGCTCGCACCGCACTGGGCACCATCAATCACAGCCTGCTCTCGATCGAGGCTCTGAACGGCCGCAACATTCCGATCCTCGGCATCGCATTCGTTGGCGACGAAAACCCGGATACGGAACGGACCATTGCGGAAATGGGCAACGTGCGCCGGCTCGGCCGCCTGCCGCAGATCGAGCCGCTGACGCGCACAAGCCTCGCCGAGGCATTTCAGGCCGCATTCCGCCTTGAGGATTTCCGCTGATGCCCCGCCGAACCGTCTGGCATCCGTTCACCCAGCATGCCCTGGAAGACAACGTGCCGACGATCACGCGCGGCAAGGGCGCTTGGCTCGAAACCGACGACAACCGGCGCATTTTCGATGCCGTCTCGTCGTGGTGGGTCATCACCCATGGCCACCGCCATCCGGCCATCGTCGCCGCGGTCAAGGATCAGATCGACAAGCTGGATCAGGTGATCTTTGCGGGCTTCACCCACGAGCCCGCCGAGAAGCTCGCCGAGAAGTTGGTCGCCATCACGCCACTCGGCCTCGAACACGTGTTTTTTTCCGATAGCGGCTCCACTTCGGTGGAAGTCGCGATCAAGATGGCGCTCGGCTACTGGCGCAACATCGGACACCCACGCTCCCGCATCGCCGCACTCGAGCACGGCTATCACGGTGATACCATCGGCACCATGTCCGCAGGTGCCCGCGGCGTCTTCAATGCCGCCTACGAGCCGCTGCTGTTCGATGTCATCCGCATTCCCTTCCCGCATACCGGTCGCGAGCAGGAAACATTCGACGCGCTTGAAGCCGCCTGTCGCGAAACTCCGGTCGCCGCCTTTATCGCCGAACCGTTGATCGCAGGTGCAGGCGGCATGTTGATGTATAGCCCCACTGCCCTTGCCGAGATGAAGCGCGTCTGCGAGCACTACGGCGCGCTGTTCATCGCCGACGAGGTCATGACCGGCTGGGGCCGCACCGGCACGACCTTCGCTTGCAACCAAGCCGGCGTCACGCCCGACATCCTCTGCACTGCGAAGGGTCTGACCGGTGGCAGTATGCCCCTCGCCGCGACCCTTGCCACGTCACGCATCTACGACGCACACTATTCGGAAGATCGCGCACGCACGCTGTTCCATTCGTCGAGCTTTACCGCCAATCCGGTATGCTGTGCCGCAGCCCTCGCCAATCTCGAAATCTGGGAAAACGAGCCGGTGCTCGACCGCATCGCAAAAGTGAGCGAGATGCAGGAGCAGAACCTCACTGCGCTGACCGAGAGCAGCGCGCGCTTCCTGAACCCGCGCCGGATCGGTACCATCACGGCAGTCGATCTCGATGTTGCGGACGGGGGCTATCTCGCGGCCGCCGGCCCAGCGCTGCGAGCCCACTTCCTGGAGCAGGGCATTCTCCTTCGCCCGCTCGGCAACACGATTTACGTCATGCCGCCCTATTGCGCGACAGGACCTGATCTTTCGCTTGTCTACGAGGCGATCCGCTCAATCCCATAGGCTGCGGGTTTTACGCTCAAGGATATAGGCGGTCTCCTCGAGCGAAGAGACGCCACGCGCCTTCAGATTCTGGCTCTGGGCGAGGCCGTCACGGACTTCCGCGAGCCGGATCGCGTAGTTGCCTCCGAACAACGCGGCGACCTGCGCAAGCGGTGTCGAGAACGGCGGCCCTGAAATCTCACCGTCAGGATAGACGAGCCCGGCGAGCAGGATGGGCGCTGAGGCCGGAAGAATTTCGACGAGCTTCTTGGCGTAGCGCGGTTGCAGGCTCGGCGGGAGCGCGACAAGCGCCGCACGATCGTAAACAGCCGCCACCTCAGCCGTCGCCTCGGCCGGAAGATCGAAAATATCCCCGCACCAGATCGTGTAAGGCCCGGCAGAACGCACGACGAGCCCACCTGTCGAGCGCGTATCGGCTTCGAGACCCTGCTCCTGGAAGAAATCGTCGACCGCGAGCGGCGAAAGTTCGATCCCGATCACCCGATGGCCCTGAGCGGCGAGCCACACCATGTCATGGCTTTTTCCGCAGAGCGGCACGAACACGGCGCTTCCGGGGGCAACCTTGAGATGGGGCCAATGCTTCGGCAGAAACTCGTGCACGGCTCCCATGTGGAAACCGATCTCGCCTTTTTTCCAGCGCTCGATCCAGAAGTCGGGTGTCAATGGCAAACTCCCTCTCCCAATTCACGGTTTGAGAACGCGGAACGCGGCGATGCGATCAGCTGCGGTAGTCCGCGTTGATCGACACATAGTCGTGCGTGAGATCGCACGTCCAAACATGCGAAGTGGCCTCGCCGACACCAACGTCGATCCGGATCACGATCTCGCGACCCTTCATATAGGTGGCCGCCGTCGCTTCGTCATAGTCCGCCGACCGTTCGCCGTCGCGCGCCACACAGTGCTCACCGAACCAGATCGAGAGTTTGTCGCGATCCGCCGCCTCGCCGGATTTGCCGACCGCCATCACCACCCGGCCCCAGTTCGGGTCCTCGCCGGCGATCGCTGTCTTGAGGATCGGAGAGTTGGCGCAGGAAAGAGCAATTCTGCGCGCCGCCTTTTCGCTCTCGGCCCCTTCCACGACGAAGGTAACGAACTTGGAAAGCCCTTCGCCGTCCTTGGCGACCTGAATGGCAAGATCCTGCATCAAATCGTGCAGCGCCGCCGAGAATTCCTTGAGCTTCTTCGAGCCCTCTTTCGTGATCGGCTCCTGCCCGCGCACGCTGGCGTCACCGGTTGCGAACAACAGCAGCGTGTCGCTGGTCGACGTATCGCCGTCGACCGTCATCGCGTTGAAGGTCGTCTCGACGTGCTCCGAGAGCAGCGCCTGCAGCGGCTTGGCGGCTATGTGCGCGTCGGTGAAGATGAAGCACAGCATCGTCGCCATGTCCGGCGCGATCATGCCCGCTCCCTTGCAGAAGCCGTTGATGGTCACTTCCACGTCCCCGATAAACGCCTTACGGGTCGCCATCTTCGGATAGGTATCCGTTGTCATGATCGCGCGCGCGGCCGCTTCGAACGCGTCCGGCTCGGCCTTCCTCACCAGGCCGTCTAGAAGGTGCGCGAAAACCGTCGCATCGAGCGGCTCGCCGATCACGCCTGTCGACGCGACAAACACCTCATGGCGCGCACAATCTGCAGCTTCGGCCGCCGCCTCGACCGTGAGATCGACGGCTTCCTTGCCCTTTTTGCCGGTGAACGCGTTGGCGTTTCCGGAATTGACGACCAGAACCCGCGCCTCGCCCTTCTTCAAATGCTTGCGGCAGGCGAGCACCGGAGCCGATGCCGTCTTGGACTGGGTGAAGACGCCCGCAACCGTCGTGTCCGCGTCCAGCACGGCCACCATGAGATCGGTACGGCCCTGATAGCGGATCCCCGCTTCGGCGGTCGCGAACCGAACCCCTTCGAGTGGGTCGAGACGCACCAGGGTCTCCGGCGCGAACGGTGAGCGGGTCGTGATCTTGCCCATGATTGAACTCCGAAGCGGCACGAGCCGCAAACTTGCGAGGCCGTAAAGTAACGGGGTGTTGTGACGCGTGGTCCGTTAATGCCCTGACGAGCCGGACAGGATGTTGAGCACGAACACGCCGGCGATGATGAGCCCTATTCCCGCCAGCGCGGCAAGATCCAACTTCTGGCCATAGGCAAGCCAACCCGCCAGCGAAATAAGAACGATGCCGACCCCCGACCAGATGGCGTACGCGATCCCCATCGGGATGGTCCGCAAAGCGAGTGACAGAAAGTAGAACGCCGTTCCGTAGCCAACCACGACGATAAGCGACGGTACGAGGTTTCTGAATCCATCGCTCGCTTTGAGAGCCGACGTCGCGGCGACTTCAGAAAGAATGGCGATCATCAAGGCGAGTTGGCTGGACATACCGTCTCCCGTTTTGCGGACTTCTGGACCATGATCGCTTAGGACCTTCCCAGCCCCAAGCGAGAAGCATCGGTCTCATCACGCTCTAGCGCGGGACTTACCAGCCCTCAGGCAAACGCGCCAGTTCAGGCATTCGCCGCCCTTCCCGGATTTTGGGCTCGCGGCAGAAAAAAATCGGGCCGCCCATTCCGGCGGCCCGACGTAAACCAGAGCGAACCCGTCCGCGTGCTTACTTTTGGTCTTTTTGGATGGCGTCGAGCGCTTCTTTCTTCTTGAGCTGCTCTTCCATCTGCTGCTCGAACTGCTTCTGCTTGGCAGCCTGCGCCGCCGTCTCCTGTTGGACCTGAAGCTTGATCTCGCTGTCGACGTACTCGATGCCGGCCTTGCCGCGCAGCTCGGTCGCGACCTGCTGGCCCTTCTGCTGCACCATGCCGTTGAGGATCTGGTCCTTGACTTCGTCATAGGTCGGGACCGGCTTCGCGCGGCGATCCTCGATCTTGATGATGTGCCAGCCGAACTTGCTCTGAACCGGCTTCGACACCTCACCCTTGCGCAGCGCGAAAGCTGCGTCCTCGAATTCCTTCACCATCTGGCCTTTGGAGAAATAGCCGAGTTTGCCGCCGTCGGCCTTGGAGCCCGGATCGTTCGAATACTCTTCCGCCAGCTTCGCGAAGTCGTCGCCCTTGTTGACCTTCTCGACGACTTCCTTTGCCTTGGCCTCGCTATCGACCAGGATATGGCGCGCCTCGATCTCATCCTGCGGCGGGATCATCTTGACCTTATCGTCGTAGATGCCCTTGGTGACCGCGTCGCCGATCGATCCCTTGACCGCCTTTTCATAGAAAGCGTCGCGCTTGGCGCGCAGGGTCCAGTAAGCCAGCCGCTTCTCGTAGTCGGGACCGCTGGTCAGCTTGTCGCCATCCGCAGCGTCGGCAAACAGCTGCATCTCAATCAGGAACTCGAGCAATACCCGGCGGCGCTGAGCCGGTGAAAAATCGCCCAGCTGCGGCCCGATTTCCGTTTCGGCGAGCGCAAGATCCGACTCCCGGATTTCCTTGCCGTTGAGTTTGGCGAGCACGGCATCGTCGGCCAACGCCTGGCTGGGGCCAATCAAGGCCGCCCCGGAAAGAAACGCAGCGCCGGCAAGCGCGAACGCGGTAAAACGGGAAACACGGATATGGATCACTTGGAACGGCTCCTGCCGGGTTCAGGCCTCGGGGGGTTCTCGGAGCACAGGAAGCGCTCCGGCCGAGGCGGAGGATGCGAGATCGCGATTTGGGCGCATCCATAGACCAGGGGTCGTCGGCCTGCCAAGTTAACAATTGCAGATTTTTGCCCGCATTTTTCCCAGATGCTGGCATAAGGACGGCAGAAGAACGCCCGAACGAGAATAACCGTGCCACGCGTTGACAATTCCGGGCGGCAATCCTTATGTCTGCCCCCGTATGGCCAATTGGCCGGACTGGCGCTCCCGCGGTTCTCCGGTTCTTGGATGTTAGACCGCCTGGCGCAACCGAACGAGCCCCTGCTCGCCCTCCGGACGCGCCGCGCATCTCCGCCAAGTCCATGATTTTTGAGGATTTATCTTGATGCTCTCTATCGGCACGATCGCCTCCAAGATTTTCGGCTCGTCGAACGAGCGGAGAATCAAGACCTACCGGTCGAAGGTCGAAGCGATCAACGCGCTCGAGCCGGAAGTCGCGAGTCTGACCGATGACGAGCTCCGGGCACGCACCGAAACCTTCCGCGAGCAGTATCGCAATGGCACCTCTCTCGACGATCTGCTCATCCCCGCATTCGCCACCGTCCGCGAAGCCGCCAAGCGCTCGCTCGGCCAGCGCCACTTCGACGTTCAGCTCATCGGCGGCATGGTTCTGCATGAGGGCAACATCGCCGAGATGAAGACCGGCGAAGGCAAGACGCTGGTCGCGACCCTTGCCGTATATCTGAACGCCCTCGCCGGTGAAGGCGTGCACGTCGTCACCGTCAACGACTATCTCGCCAAGCGCGACGCCGAATGGATGGGCAAGGTCTATCGCTTTCTTGGCCTCTCGGTGGACACCATCGTCCACGGCCTCGACGACGAGCAGAGAAAGCGCGCTTACGCCGCCGACGTCACCTACGCGACCAATAACGAGCTGGGCTTCGATTACCTGCGCGACAACATGAAATTGCGCAAGGACGACATGGCCCAGCGTGGTCACGCCTTCGCCATCGTCGACGAGGTCGACAGCATTCTGATCGACGAGGCGCGCACGCCCCTCATCATCTCTGGCCCGCTCGAGGATCGCGCCGATCTCTATAATGCCATCGATGCCCTGATGATCAGCCTCGTCAAGGAGGCGGATAAGGTCGAAGACGCTATCGTCAAGGAGCACGGCCGCGACAAGGCTAAGGAAATCCTCAAGCTCGATGGCCTGATCGAACTCGACGAGAAACAGCGCCAAGCTACCCTGACGGACGTCGGCAACGAGCGCATGGAGGAGATGCTGTCGACAGCAGGCCTTCTCAAGGGCTCGCTCTACGACATCGAGAACGTCACCCTCGTCCATCACGTCAATCAAGCGCTCAAAGCCCATAAGCTTTTCCAGCGCGACAAGGACTATATCGTCAAGGCTGGCGAGGTCGTCATCATCGACGAGTTCACCGGCCGCATGATGCCCGGCCGTCGTTACTCGGAAGGCTTGCACCAGGCGCTCGAAGCCAAGGAAAGCGTCGAAATCCAGCCCGAGAACCAGACGCTGGCTTCGATCACCTTCCAGAACTACTTCCGTCTCTACAAGAAGCTCGCCGGCATGACCGGCACGGCGCTGACGGAAGCCTCCGAGTTCATGGACATCTACGGCCTCGAGGTTGTCGAGATCCCGACCAACCTCAAGATCTCGCGCATCGACGAAGACGACGAGATCTACCGGACGCAGAAGGAAAAGCTGGCCGCCATCGTGACCACGATTGCCGATTGCGCGCGCCGCGATCAGCCGATCCTGGTCGGCACCACATCGATCGAAAAGTCTGAGCAGCTCTCGGAGTTGCTGAAAGACAAAAAGTACATCGAGAATCTCGGCAAAACACTGCTTGCGCAAGCCGAGAAGTTCAAGGACGCCAAGGAAGGCAAGACATCGCCCGAAAGCGAGCTGAAGGCCTACTTCAACGACATCGGCGCTCGCCTGGTCGAGATCGGGTCCAGAAAAGGCAACGCCGATCCGATCCCCCACCAGGTGCTGAACGCGCGCTATCACGAGCAGGAGGCCGGCATCATCGCCCAGGCCGGCAAGCCCGGCGCCGTCACCATCGCCACCAACATGGCCGGTCGCGGCACCGACATTCAGCTCGGCGGCAACGTGGAATATCAGCTCCGTGACTGGATCGCCGAGGAAACTGCGGCCGGACGCGTCCCCTCCGAGAGCGAGACCGACAAGAAGAGAGCCGAGATCCAGGCAACCGTGGCCGAGGCCAAGAAGGTCGCGCTCGAGTCAGGCGGCCTTTACGTGCTCGCCACCGAGCGCCACGAAAGCCGCCGCATCGACAACCAGCTGCGCGGCCGCTCCGGACGCCAGGGCGACCCTGGCCGCTCCAAGTTCTACCTCGCACTCGACGACGACCTGATGCGCATTTTCGGCTCCGACCGCATGGACAGCGTGCTCAAAACGCTTGGCCTGCAGGAAGGCGAGGCCATCACCCATCCGTGGATGAACAAGAGCCTCGAGATGGCTCAGAAGAAGGTCGAGGCTCGCAACTTCGACATCCGTAAGCAGATCCTGAAGTACGACGACGTGATGAATGACCAGCGCAAGGTCATCTTCGACCAGCGCAAGGACATCATGGCCGAGGATGACGTTTCCGAAACCGTCGCCGACCTGCGCCATCAGGTCGTGAACGACCTCGTCACGCGCTTCATTCCCGAGCGGGCTTACGCCGAGCAGTGGAACATGGGCGAGCTGAAAGAGGCGATCCAGGCCATTTTTGGCCTCGACCTTCCGCTCGACCAATGGGCGGCTGAGGAGGGCATCGCCGACGAAGAGATTCGCGAGCGCCTGATCGCCGCCGTCGACGAACGCGCAGCCCGCAAAGCTGCCGACATCGGCTCCGACACTTACCGACAGATCGAGAAGATGGTTCTGCTGCAGACGCTGGACCATCTTTGGCGCGAGCATCTCGTTACCCTGGAGCATCTGCGCCAGGTGATCGGCTTCCGCGCTTACGGCCAGCGCGACCCCTTGAACGAGTACAAGAGCGAGGCGTTCGTACTGTTCGAGAGCATGTTGGCCCGCCTCCGCGAGGCAACCACCGGCCAGTTGATGCACGTCGAGCTTGCCCCGCCCGGCCAGGAGAACCCGGAACTCGAAGCCCCCGAGTTGCCCGAGATGCACGCGCATCATGTTGATCCAGCAACCGGCATGGACGAGTTCAACGACGAACTCGCGATGGTCGATGCTGCGATCGCAGCCAGGGGCCGCGGCGTACGCCAAGTTGAGAAGAAGGCGCCGCTGCAAACACGCAAGGCTGCCGACGCCGTGAATCCGGACGATCCGGCCACTTGGGGCAAGATCTCGCGCAACGCGCCTTGCCCGTGCGGTTCGGGCAAGAAGTACAAGCACTGCCACGGCAAGTACGAATAGCCGGGTCGGCAGCACCTCCCTCCGTCTATCGAAATGGCGAGCCGAAGCACCGTTGTGCTTCGGCGTTAGCGCTGCGCGCCTCGCAATGGGGACAACCTTCGAACGCACCCATCTCTGACGGGTATATCAACAGTCCGCCAGTCCGGCGGCTGGCTTCAAAGCGCGCCCGCCAGCCCCCGCCCTTAGCCCTTGCCGTTTTACTTGTCCCTCGGAGGAACTACCGAGGTTCCCACCGATTGAATGCGCGCGCCCAAAAAATGCCGGCCCGGTCTGATCGTCGTTCAACGAACATTTTGCAGTACAAATCTGGAGTAACAAAATTTTAGGGACGAATGAAGCATGGTTTCCATGTAATGGACTAACTTAAACACATGAGTAACCAGAGACTACTTCGGAACATCTTTCGTAATCTCCAATAGCATCAAAATGACTTCATAATATTAACGTGTTATTAGAATTTGTTGATCTGAACATCTATAGCTTTTACAGCGCTTTAACGAGTGAAGCGTAGGGTCACCTCTAGTTCACGAGCGACGGGGCAAATCACCGGGCAGCGAACGAATTTGAAGTCGACCATGGGAGTTACAGTAATGACGAACATTTTCTCGCGTTTCCTCAAGGACGAGTCTGGCGCAACCGCGATTGAGTACGGCCTGATCGCCGCCATCATTTCCGTCGCCATCATTGGCTCGCTCGGCTCGGTCCGTGATGCCCTCAAGGGCACCTTCGGCGACGTTGCGACCGAGCTGAACAAGTAAGATCTCGAACGCACTGGACCACAATCCAGCTTGCGCAAGATCCAGGAGGCCACGCGAGCAAACCGTTCGCGTGGCCTCTGAGTTTTTAAGCCCGAAAGCGGACTGCCAATCGGCCTGGATCCACGCGACGTTAATGTTTCCACGCTACCTTGAGTAAGCAAACCGAGCGCAACCCAACGGAAGCGACTAACAGAATGACAGCTCTTCTCTCGAGGTTCTGCTCGAACGAGCATGGCGCGACGGCTATCGAGTACGCGCTGATCGCCGGCATTATTTCCATTGCGATCGTTGGCGCCCTCCACCAAATCGGGCCTGCCATCGAAGCGAATTTCACCACAGCCTCAGACGCCTTCAATCAATAAAACGTAGGCCCCGAGGCTCCGGACGCCTAGCCATTTCGACCGAGGCACGTGTCGTGTTGTATTATGCGTTACTGCTCGCCTTTCCCGCTCTCGTCGCGTTCGGCGGAGCCTACGATCTTCTGACGATGACGATCCCCAACAGGGTCTCGATCGCGCTCGTCGCTTTGTTCCTCGTGGTAGCCGTCGCGTCCGGTCTGTCGGCCGAGGAGATTCTCTCTCACATCGCCGCCGGCGTGATCATTCTCGCGGCCGGCATCATCCTGTTCGCTGTCGGCGGCTTCGGCGGAGGTGACGCAAAGCTGCTGGCCGCTGCGGCACTTTGGATCGGCTTGGATCAACTCGTGCCCTTCCTCGTGCACGTGACGCTCTTCGGGGGCGCCCTCGCGCTCGCCATCCTCCTGTACAGAAAGAACCCGCTGGTGCACCCGAAAGCGCCGGATTGGGCTATCAACCTCCACAAACAAGGCACCGGCATCCCCTACGGCCTGGCTATCGCGAGCTCCGCTCTCCTGGTCTTTCCCCAAACCGCATTGTTTGTCGCCACAGCAATCTGAAAGCTGTCCAGAACGGCACGATAATTAACGGCGCGTTGACGTTTGTCCTCCAATCTTTGGCTTCACGCTCAAAGTTTCGGCCATAAGGCCGTATGGGACAACGCACGCAATGAAACGGCCCCAGCTCATCGGACTTGCCATCGCGGCAACTGCCGGCCTCATGGCATTTGTCATGGTGCGCGGCATGGTGAGCAGACCACCGGTCGAGAAGACCGTCGAAATCAAGGTGCAATCGAGCGACGTGCTGGTCGCCCGCACCGATATTGGCCTCGGCCAGATCACCAACGATAGTCTGTTCCGCTGGCAATCCTGGCCTGACGAAACCGTCACGCCCGGCTTCATCACGCGCACCGCACAGCCCGATGCCATGACCCAGCTCGCCGGATCGATCGCGCGTGCGCCCATCATGGCGGGCGAGCCGATCACCCAGACGAAACTGGTGAAGGCCGGCCAAGGTGGCGTGCTTGCAGCGATCCTTCCGGCCGGAATGCGCGCCATCTCGACCAAGATCAAGGAGGAGACCGCAGTCGGAAACCTCATCCTTCCGAACGACCGCGTCGACGTCATCCTCATTCGCCGTCTGAGAAATGCCAGGACCGGCCAAGAGGATTTCGTCAGCGAGCTTCTGTTCGGAAATGTGCGCGTTCTCGCCATCGGCCAACAGATCGAAACCAAGGAGGGCAAGAAGACGGCCGACGGCTCCGCCGCCACCGCGACGCTGGAGCTTACCGCACGCCAGGCCGAGCTTCTCGCGCTCGGCAACTCGATCGGCGACATCAGCCTCTCATTGCGCTCCATCGCCGATCTCGATGTCACTCAGGGCCCAACCGCTGGCGTCGATCCTTCGTCGTCTCGGGACACCGCTTCAATTCGTGTTTTGCGTTATGGCACACCATCGCGTTCGTACGGCGTAAACTGATCAATTTCGAGTTTTTGTCCGTCATAAGGCGATAACATGCGCACTTACGTTAAACCGTCGGCCCGTAGCATCCTGGCCTGCGCCGGGATGCTAGCCCTTGGATTGCTCGTTGCATCCATGGTGCGGCCGGCCGTTGCCGGCGGCGATTTTCCGCCGCAAGCCCTGCAAAGCTCCGTCCTGCGCATCAATGCCGGCGACGCCCTGCCCCAAGCCCGCGCCGTCCGCATCGGACGCAACAAGTCGTTGCTGGTCGAGCTTCCGCTTGAGCTGCGCGATGTGATGGTGTCCGCGCCGGAAATCGTCGACGCTGTGGTCCAGTCGTCCAATCGCGTCCACCTCATCGCCAAGAAGATCGGCCAGTCGAATGCCTTCTTCTTCGATGCCAACGGCGAACAGATCCTGACGCTCGAGATCAGCGTCGAGCAGGACACCGCCGTACTCGATGCGCTGCTGCACCGCCTGCTGCCGGGCTCCAACGTCAGATCCGAAATCCTCAATGACACCGTCATTTTGACGGGATCAGTCCGCACACCGATTGATTCGAACCGCGCCAGCGACATCGCATCGCGCTTCATCGTCTCCGCCCCGGAGAACGATGAGCGCAGCAAGAACAAGGTCGTCAACATGCTCGGCGTCGAGGGCGAAGAGCAAGTCATGCTCAAGGTCGTCGTTGCCGAAGTCCAGCGCGAGCTTCTGAAGCAGTTCGGCATCAACCTCGCTGCCGATATCAACGCCGGCAACTTCACCTGGAGCCTGCTGACCGCCAACGCACTCCCGCTGACAACTGCAGCCGGCCTCGGCGCGTTGCCGATGTTCGGCGTGTCGACCACGGGCGATCCGAGCGATCCGGCAGTCTCATGCGGCGCCGGTCAGACCTGCACCTTCGGTACCGGTCCCACCGCCGATAGTTTCGGAAACTCGGGCGCCATCTCCGGCTATAGCGGCAAGAACGGCAGCATCGCAAAAGCCATGCGCGCCCTCGAGCGCGACGGCCTGGTTCGCACGCTGGCCGAACCCAACTTGACCGCCATCTCCGGCGAACCCGCCAAGTTCCTTGCCGGCGGCGAATACCCGATCCCCGTGAAGGACAGCAACGGACAGACCTCGGTCACCTTCAAGGAATTCGGCGTGGGCGTTGCGTTCACTCCGACCGTGATGTCGGAAGGCCGCATCAGCCTCAAGATCGAAAGCGAAGTCAGCGAGCTTTCCAACAACGGCGCCATCGTGCTGGATTCCACCCAGATCCCGGCGCTCAAGAAGAGACAGGCCAACTCCACGGTTGAGCTGCCGTCCGGCGGCTCGATCGCGCTCGCCGGCCTCATCTCCGATGACGTCCGCCAGAACATCGACGGTTTCCCCGGCCTCAAGGATCTGCCGATGCTCGGCACCCTGTTCCGCAGCCGCGACTTCATCAAGCGCGAAACAGAGCTCGTCGTCATCGTCACGCCCTACCTCGTGAAGCCGGTGGCCCAGAAGGATCTCGCCAAGCCTCTCGATGGCTTGGCAGAAGCCTCCGACCGCAAGGCCAACTTCATGGGTCACCTTAATCGCATCTATGGCACCGAGAGCGCCGCCCCCGTGGGCGACCTCAAGGGCGACTACGGTTTCATTGTCGAATAGTGGCGCAGTCTGGAGACGCAATCATGGAGTACGGACTTGCATCACCATCGGACCGCACCGCCAAGGTGCGCGTCGATCGCGTCGCCTGCATAGCGCTCGCCATCTTGGCGACGAGCCTCGCCGGATGCCGGCCTGACTACGACATCGGCGCCCCGCAAGTCGCCGGCTGGTCGATGGTCGATCCCTCTCAGCGCCATCCGATCATCGTCTCGCAGGAGCCGCAAACGATGGAGGTCCACGTCGCGGCTACCGCGCGTGGCTTGACGCCGCGCCAGCGCGCCCAAGTTCTCGAATTCTCGGATCGTTCCCGGGCGGCCGACGCCGGCAACAGCCGTCTCGTGATCCAGGCACCGGGCGGCGGCGCCAATGAGATGTCGTCGATGCAGGCCGTCGGCGAGATCCGCCAGATTCTGAGCGACAACGGCTTCCAGGATTCCTCCATCGCCATCGAGGCCTATCACACCGGCCAGCGTTCGAACGCGCCGATCCGCGTCTCCTATCTTCGCTACGTCGCCGAAGCGCCGGTCTGCGGCTATTGGCCGACAAACCTGGCCAACCAGCGCGACAACGGCAACTACCCGAACTTCGGCTGCGCCAATCAGCACAATCTCGCTGCCATGGTCGCCAATCCGGGCGACCTCCTCGGTCCCCGCACCGAAACCGACCGCTCCGGTGAGCGGAGAGACACAGCGTGGAACAAATACGTGAAGGGCGAGTCGAGCGCGGCCAAGAAGTCGGACGACGAAAAGATCAAGATTGCAAAGTGACGACAGGTTCAGCCATGTCAAAATCGTTGAAGGTATCCGGCCAGGACGCGCACGATGCGCAGCAGCCCTATGCCTATGACCTGAACGCGCCCGATGCGCCGGCATTGAGCGACCGCGCGCGCCCGCTTCCGCGCATTTCCATTCAAGCCTTTTGCGAGACCCCGACGGTTGCCGAGATCATTCAAACCGCATCGGAGGACAGGCGCCTGAGCAAGGCGCACGTGACGTTCCAGATGGGCGGCGTGGCCGCGGCCGTAGCCCATTATCAGGAGAACCCCACTCCAAACCTCATCGTGCTCGAATCGCATCTGCCGCACGCCGAGCTCATCGGCGCCCTCGAGGATCTCGCACAGAGCTGCGACCCCGGCACAAAGGTGGTGATCATCGGTTCCGCCAACGACGTCGTGCTCTATCGCGACCTCATGAAACGCGGCATTTCCGAATATCTCGTCGCACCGATTTCGCCGTTCGATTTCATGGAGTGTCTGTCGGGTCTCTATAACAATCCCGACTCGGATCCCGTGGGTCAGGTGTTGGCGTTTGTCGGCGCCAAGGGCGGCGTGGGCTCTTCCACCATCTGCCACAACGTGGCCTGGACCCTATCGGAAGCCATCTCGACCAACATCGTCATCGCCGACATGGATCTGGCATTCGGCACCACAGGCCTCGACTTCAACCAGGACCCCGTTCAAGGCATCGCCGACGCGCTCCAAAATCCCGAGCGTCTCGACGAGGTACTGCTCGATCGCCTGCTCACCACTTGCTCGAAGCACCTTTCGATCTTCGCCGCGCCCGTCGTCCTCGACCGCGACTACGAAATGTCGCCCGAAGGCTGCGAAACGGTAATCGATGTCGTGCGCCAGAACGTCCCCTTCGTCGCAGTCGACCTTCCCCACACCTGGGCGCCGTGGACGAAGCGGCTTCTGCTACAGGCCGACGAGATCGTCATCACCGCGATCCCCGACCTCGCAAACCTTCGTAACGCCAAGAACATCCTGGACCTCATCCGGACCACCCGCAAGAACGACGCCTCTCCGCATCTGGTTCTGAACATGGCCAACATGCAGAAGCGCCCCGAAATCACGCCGAAAGAATTCGAGAGCGCACTCGATATCAAGACCCTCGCCGTCATAGATTTCGACTGCGAAAACTTCGGCCAAGCCGCAAACAACGGCCAGATGGTCGAGGAATTCAACGCCAAGGCGAAGGCCGCACAGGCTTTCCGCGAAATCGCACTGGCGCTCGCGCATCGCAAGGAAATCAAGGTCGAGAAGAAATCGCCGCTCGCGCCGCTTCTCGAAAAGCTCAAGCTTATGCGCTGAAGGTCAATATGTTCGGCAGACGCACGAATGAACCCGGAACTCAACGCAAGCTGCCGTCTCAACCGGCCGCGCCGGTAGCGGCTGCACCTGCCGTAACGGCCACGCCTCAGCCCGCCGCTGCGCCAGCCCCCGCGCGCGTCGAACCTGTAGAGCCTCAGCGCAACCATTCCGAAGAGTATTATGATGTCAAGACGACCGTTTTTAACGCACTGATCGACACCATCGACCTCACGCAGCTCGCCAAGCTCGACTCGGCGGCCGCCCGCGAGGAAATCCGCGACATCGTCAGCGAGATTATCCAGGTCAAAAACGTCGTCATGTCGATCGCCGAGCAGGAAGAGCTGCTTGAGGACATCTGCAACGACGTGCTGGGGTATGGCCCGCTCGAACCTTTGCTCGCACGCGATGACATCGCCGACATCATGGTCAACGGCGCCACGACGACCTTCATCGAAGTTGCGGGCAAGACCCAGAAAACCTCGGTCCGCTTTGCCGACAACCAGCAGCTGATGAACATCTGCCAGCGCATCGTGAGCCAGGTCGGCCGCCGCGTGGACGAAAGCAGCCCCATCTGCGACGCCCGCCTCCCCGATGGATCACGTGTCAACGTGATCGCCCCGCCGCTCGCCATCGACGGCCCCGCCCTTACCATCCGTAAGTTCAAGAAGGACCGCCTCACCCTCGATCAGCTCTGCAAGTTCGGAGCGATCACGCCGCAAGCCAAGACCATCCTCGAGATCATCGGACGCGTCCGTTGCAACATCCTGATTTCGGGCGGTACCGGCTCGGGCAAGACGACGCTTCTGAACTGCATGACCGCGAGCATCGATAACGACGAGCGTATCATTACCTGCGAAGACTCGGCGGAGCTTCAGCTTCAGCAGCCCCACGTCGTTCGCCTCGAAACCCGTCCGCCCAACCTGGAAGGCGAAGGCGAGATCACGATGCGCGATCTCGTCAAGAACTGCCTTCGTATGCGGCCGGAGCGGATCATCGTCGGCGAGGTCCGCGGCCCCGAAGCTTTCGACCTCCTGCAGGCGATGAACACCGGCCACGACGGATCGATGGGCACGCTTCACTCCAACAGTCCACGCGAGGCGCTGAGCCGCCTGGAGTCCATGATCATGATGGGTGGCTTCGCGCTTCCCATAAAAACCATCCGCGAGATGATCGTCGGGTCGATCGATGTGATCATCCAGGCCGCGCGTCTTCGCGACGGCTCGCGCAAGATCACGCATATCACCGAGGTAACCGGCCTCGAAGAGGACGTCATCACGCTGCAGAACCTCATTGTGTACGAGATCACCGGCGAGGACGCCCACGGCAAGCTGATCGGACGCCACCGGTCCACCGGCATCGCACGCCCCGCGTTCTGGGATCGCGCCCAATATTACAAGGAAGACTCGCGCCTCGCCGTGGCACTCGCAGCAGCCGAGGTTCTCGACTCCAATGGAAATCCCATGGGGGAAACCCATGGATGATCTCGGCTTGATGCCGCTCTTGACGGCGCTGGTTGCAGCGGTCGCCATTGCGGCAATCGCCTATGCCGTCATGTATCCCTATATCTCGAGCGATCGCATCAAAGACAAGCGCGTCGCCAGCGTCAGAGAATCCGGAACAAAGAAAGCTGCCCCGCGAACCGCCGCTGAGGTGGCCGCGAACCGCAAAAAGCAGGTTACCGAAAGCCTGAAGGAAATCGAGAACCGGCAGAAAGCTCAGAAAAAGGTTTCGCTGCGCCTCAAGCTCGTGCAGGCGGGCCTCGATATCGAGCCGAAATACTTCTGGATGGCAAGCGCAGCTTCTGCGGCCGTGTTCGCCCTCTTGGCAGCGAGCCTCGCGCCCGCTTCCGCGGCTGTCTTCAGGCCGTTGTTCATGATCGCCGGTGCTTTCGTGGGCGGCTTTGGCGTGCCGCGCTTCGTCTTGGCAAAGCTTATCGGTCGCCGTCAAAAGAAATTCCTCGACGAACTCGCCAACTCGATCGACGTCATCGTGCGCGGCGTAAAATCCGGCCTGCCGCTGAACGAATGTTTCGGGGTCATCGCCAAGGAAGCACCCGAACCGATCTCGAGCGAATTCCGCGAAGCCATCGAGCAGCAGCGCATCGGCGTCTCGTTGTCGGAATCCCTCGAACGTATGACGCACCGCGTTCCCCTGCCTGAAGTGAAGTTCCTGGCGATTGTCATCGCCATTCAGCAGCAATCCGGCGGCAATCTCGCGGAAGCACTCGCCAACTTGTCAGGCGTCCTTCGAGATCGCGTCAAAATGGCGATGAAGGTCAAGGCGCTCTCGGCGGAAGCCAAGGCATCCGCCGGCATCCTCGGGTGCTTGCCGCCGGGCGTGATGATGATGGTCTACTTGTCTTCCCCCGACTATCTGCAGCCGCTGTTTGATACCCGAACCGGAAACTTTTTCATTCTGGGCGGCCTCCTCTGGATGGTGACCGGCATCATGGTCATGCGCAAAATGATCAACTTCAAGTTCTAGCCAGCAAAGACCGCGCTCATGCAACAGCTCGTAGACACGCTGATTTCTCCGGCATTCCTCGCGATGCTGCTGGCGGCAGTCTCGGCCTTCGCCACCATCCTTGCGCTGGTGATGCCCATGCTCGCGCGCGATCAGATGAACCAGCGTATGCGCGTGATGGCGCTTGAGCGCGACAAGATGCGGTCTCAGCGCCTGGCCGAGCTGAACAAGGAGCGGGGAACGACAAGGCTGCGCCAGACGCCGAAAGGCTTTATGCAGCAGATCGTCGACAAGTTCGATCTCCGCTCCCAGTTCGACAGCGAAGAGTTGCGCGCCAAGCTCAAGATGGCCGGGTTCAGAGGACAGGCTCCTCTTGTCACCTACATGTTTTTCCGCTTCGTGGCCCCGCCGATCGCCTTCGTCGTGGCCTTGTTCTATCTGTTCTTCATCGCCGAGATCGATGCATCCTCGAACATGAAGTTTCTCTATGCCGTGATGGCGGCCGGCGCCGGCTACTATCTGCCGAACGTGCTCCTGGAAAACCTCACGCAGAAGCGCCAGCAAGCGATCAAGGTCGCGTTCCCGGAATCGCTCGATATGCTGCTGATCTGCGTGCAGTCCGGCATGTCGGTCGAGGCTTCGTTTGGCAAGGTCGCCAAGGAAATCACCCCGCAGTGCCTGGAACTCGGCGAGGAACTGTCGCTGACCACCGCCGAGCTGTCGTATCTGCCGGATCGCCGCGTCGCTTTCGAAAACCTCGCCAAGCGCACCAACCTGCCGAGCATCAAGGCCGTCACCACCGCTTTGATCCAGGCTGAGCGTTACGGCACGCCCGTGAGCCAGGCGCTCCGCGTCATGGCTAAGGAAAACCGCGACATGCGCATGGCGGAAGCCGAAAAAAAGGCGGCCGCGCTTCCCCCGAAGCTGACCGTCCCCATGATCGTGTTCTTTCTGCCGGTTCTCTTTCTGGTGATCCTCGGACCGGCTGCAATCACGATCTTGAAGTTGCAGTAACGGGCAACGAGACCAGACAACAGCCCTTCCCAAATCCGAGAAATTCGGAACCTTTCAAGCGAGCGAGGGCGCGTGCGTGAGAATCCACGCGACGAACGCCTGCACAAAATTTGGGTGCGTTCAGTCGGCGCTGAACAGAGAGGCTGCCCGTTCGCTATCGGACTGAGATCCGAACCCGGTCTCGATCTTAGAAGAACGAAGCATCGGAGCCTGGCCGGATGACGCCGGAGCTTGAGCCACGACTGGCGTACGCGCCGGGGCCGGGGCTTTCGCGACCGCCGGAGACCAGGTATCCCCGGCCGGGGCTTGGGACGGGCTCAAAGCCGGTGCCATCGGCTTGCCGTCGAGTTTCACCATCTTTTTCAGCAGCGCCGTATTCGCCTGCGCTTCCGTCGGCGCGAGATCGATCGATGCCAATTTGGTGGCCTCGTCATACTTGCCCTGCAAGCCGAGAACGAGGGCGAGGTTCTGGCGAACCTTGGCGTTCTCGTTGCCGGAGGCGCTCGCCTGACGCAGCAACTGCTCGCCGCGCTCCGGTTCACCGCTCATTGTATAAGACAGCGCCAAATTGTTCAGAACCGAGGGATGTCCGGGGTTCAAAGCCTGCGCCCGCTCGTAGAACGAGATCGCTTCCCGATAGCTTCCTTCCTTGGCGAGCGCCGTTCCGCGCGCGAGAATGATTCGCCAATCCGGATTGGCCGGGTCGTCGGCAAGTTCCAAAAGCTTCTTTGCGACGCCTACCTGATCGAGTTCGAGTGCCAGGCGGCCGTACTCGCCGGCAAGCCGCCGGTCGGATCCATGAATGAGCGAGGCCTGCTGCAGCACGGCCATTGCCTCGCGCTTGTGCCCCGTAGCCTTGAGGTTTTGCGCATAGGAGAGCGCGGCATCGAGATCGCGCGGATTCTTCGCGTACTCCTTGCCCCAATGTTCTGCGGCCTTTTGCGGATCCAACGGTGTTTGAGCCTCGGCCGCCGCCGGCTGCTCAGGGGGAGCCAGAGCCGAGAACAAACCCGAACTCTCTTCTCCACCGACCTGCGCGCAGGCTCCGAGCAGGAGGCTTGCCGCGAGCGCGGCGAGAAAGCCACGGGAACGCGCCGGCTTCGCCACCGCACTGTGCGCGTCGAGGTCGGGCATTCACGTCTCCACTGCTCGTTCGTTACGGAAGATGCTCTGGTGGCATCAGCTTCCGTCACTTTCCGATACAGCGGTCAATAAAGCCTTAATTGGTTGCACTGGCGCTCGTGAGCTGAGCGACTTCTTCTTTCGCTGCGTTTGTCCATTCCGCAATTGCCGGAAGGGCGAGCAGCGTATCGATATAGCGCGCCACGGTGCCGTCGTCGCCGAACGCACCGAGGTCCGCCACATAGGTCCGGAACCGCGACGCGACCGGCGCATACATGGCATCCGCGACCGAGAACTTCGAGAACAGGAACGGTCCGTCCCCGCCAAACCGCTTGCGGCAGTCGAGTATCAGTTCGACGATTCGGCGAATATTGGCCGCGACCGGCTCCAGATGCTCGGCCCGCGGATCAACCGAGAGAATTTTCATCGGACAGTGTTCGCGAAGCGGCTGGAACCCGGAGTGCATCTCTGCGCTGACCGACCGCGCCACCGCGCGCGCCTTGACATCCGCCGGCCACAACGACTTCTCGGGATGACGCTCCGCGACGTACTCGAGGATGGCGAGGCTGTCCCAGATCATGAGATCCCCCGCCCACAGCACCGGCACCTTGCCCGCCGGGGAATGGGCAAGCATCTGCTGTTTCGCATCCGGCGCGCGCAGGTTTATTTTGACCTCGGTAAAGCCGATATTTGCCTGTTTAAAGGCAAGCCATGGCCTCAAGCTCCAGCTCGACGTGTTCTTGTTGCCAATGACAAGTCGGTACTCTTCCGCCATCCTCAACCGTCCTCTTGCGATTGTGTTTCCCTTCGGCTCTGGGGATAATACCTGATCATCCCAGCTCCTTCAAAGGGGCCAGTCCTCACCAGTACCAAAGAACCCATCCATGACCGAAAAAAACAACGTGGCGAGCACGCTCTCCCCGACCGACGTACTGGTCCCCCACGACACGGCCGGCGCGAGCACACCGATCTGGCTCGTTTCCGACCAGCAGCCGCTGGCCCGCCAATCTGGCATTGACGACGCAGCCAAGCGCTGGCTCGAGCACGCCCGCTTCACCAGCGCGGCCAAGAAGCAGGCACTGTTCCCGGGCCAGTCCGGCGCACTCGCCGGCGTTGTGCTCGGCCAGGGCAACGGCAGCGTGGGCGATCCATCCGGGCCCTCGGAGCTTCTTCTGGGTCAACTCGCGGCAACCCTGCCCGAAGGGCTCTACCATCTCGCTCAGGAGACAGCACAAGCGCACCTCGCCGCTGTCGCTTGGGGGCTCGGAGCCTATAAGTTCCGCCGCTACAAAAGCGCTCCGGTTGAGGCCATGCCCCGCCTGAAGGTTCCCGCCGGGCTCGACTATCGCGCCATCGTCGACCAGGTCGGCGCAGTCTGGAAGGGCCGCGATTTGATTAATACGCCGGCGTCCGATCTCGCACCCGAAGACCTGGAGACCGCAGCCGCCCGTCTGGCTGAGACGCACGGCGCGACGATCGAGGTCACCGTTGGCGAAGATCTCCTCGCCAAGGGCTTCCGCATGATCCATGCGGTCGGCCGCGCGAGCCCCCGCGCACCACGCCTGATTGACGTCAGATGGCGTAAGCCCGGCGGCAGTCCGAACGCTCCCACCCTCACCCTCGTCGGCAAGGGCATTACGTTCGACACCGGTGGCCTCGATATCAAGCCAGCCTCCGGCATGTTGCTGATGAAGAAGGACATGGGTGGCGCCGCCGCCGCCCTGACGCTAGCCGAGATGATCATGACGCGTGGCCTCGACGTGCGGCTGCGGCTGTTGATTGCCGCCGCCGAGAACAGCATTTCCGGCGACGCCTTCCGTCCCGGCGACGTGTTGCTGAGCCGTGCCGGCAAGACCGTCGAAATCGGCAATACTGACGCGGAAGGTCGCCTCGTGCTCGCTGACGCGCTGTCTCTGGCCGACGAGGAGCAGCCCGATACCGTGCTCGTCTTCGCGACCCTGACTGGCGCAGCCCGCGTCGCGCTCGGCCCCGATCTCCCGGCTTTCTTCACCAACGACGACGCATTCGCATCCGCCCTGACTGCCGAAGCCGAGGCCGTCGGCGATCCGGTCTGGCGCCTGCCGCTTTGGCCGGGTTACGAACGCCACCTCGACAGCGAAGTTGCCGACATGAATAACGTGTACGATGCGCCTTTCGCAGGCGCTATCACCGCCGCGCTCTTTTTGAAGCGGTTCGTCAAAAACGCGCGCCGCTTCGCCCACTTCGATCTCTACGGATGGCGGCCGGCACCGCGCCCGCTCGGCCCCAAGGGCGGCGAGCCACAGACCGCGCGCGCGCTGTTTTCGCTGCTGACGAAAGAACTTTCCGCATGACCGAGAAGAAGCCGGAAGAAAAGCAGGACACCCCTGCCCCACCTTCGGCACCGGTGCTCGATCCGCGCCGTCATGCCTATCGGCCGGACCTCGCGGCACTCTCGCTACGCGGCCAGATCGTCTCTCCGCGTTACGCACCTGGTACCATTCGTCAGGTGAACAAGCCGGCAGTGCCTCTGCGCCGCGAGCCCTCCGCCGCCTTGGGCCTCGAAACCGAAGCGCTCTTCGGCGAGCTGGTGAAGGTCTATGACGAAGTGGAAGGCTGGGCCTGGGTTCAGCTCCAGAAGGATCGCTACGTCGGTTACATGCCCGCCAACGCGCTGACCAAGGATGTCCAACTCCCGACCCACCGCGTCAAAGCGCTCGGCACGTTCGTTTACACTGCGGCCGACATCAAATCCCCGCCCGTGATGCACTTGCCGCTCAACGCCGAGGTTCGTGTTGCGGAGTGGACCGAACGCTTCTGCCGCCTGGAGCGCGGCGGCTTCATCGTGTCACGCCACCTCATCGAGCGCGAACGCGCAGAGCGCGATTTCGTCGACATCGCCGAGCGCCTGATCGGGACACCCTATCTCTGGGGCGGACGCACCCGCATCGGCATCGACTGCTCAGGGCTAGTCCAGGTGTCGCTTGAAGCAACCGGCGTTTCGGCCCCGCGCGACAGCGACATGCAGGCCGCTGAGCTTGGTGAAGCCATCCCGATACCCGACGACCTCGAAGGCTTGCAGCGCGGCGATCTGATTTTCTGGAAGGGCCACGTCGGCATCATGGCCGATGGCGTCATGCTGGTACACGCAAACGCACACCACATGGCTGTCGCCGTCGAAACGCTTCCCGAAGCCGTCGAGCGCATCGTCAGGCAGACCAGCTCGCCCATAACCGCGATCCGCCGCATGAGCACCTAGAGTGCTTCCGGAAAGCTAAAGCGCAGCCCCCCGGGCGCAAGAGTTTAAACGCGCCGATATGGCAGGAAATGGCGGTCGTGCCGCTCCACGACATGCGCGAGGGGTTCAGGGCCGCCCCGCCAGTCGAGCCCCGGCCCCAACGTCACGATGGTCTCGACGGCATGGCGCGCGCCCGTCGCTGAGCTGACCCACCGGCGCTGGATCACATGGCCGTCCGCGATGCGCTCCAGCATCAATACGATTTGATCCAGTGTCGCGAGTATCCGATCGTCATAGGTTTCGCCCGCAATCGAAATGTCGAAGCGCCCATTGTCCTTGAGCGCAATCGCCACCGGACAAGCCGAGACGATCACCGGTTCGATCGACAGCAGCCAGCTGCCCTCTTCGTTTCCCTCGAACACATGAGCGACATCCTTGATCGTGGGAACCCAATAGCGGATTTCCTCGATCGTCGCCTGAACCTGAGCGGGATGAAATCCCTCGGACGTCACGGTCATGAAAAAAGCCCCGCCGCACACGGAAGACGCCACAGGATGTCGAAAAATCACGACAGGCTCAAGGCCTGCAAAAAATCAAAGCAACCGAACGCCGATCGGCTCGCGCTCACCCGGCGATTTCAGCCCGGTTCTGAACCTTGATATCGAACGCCGCCGCGAGCAGCGCCTTCGTATAACCTTCTCTGGGTGAGGAAAAAATCTGCTCGGCCGGCCCCTCTTCCACGGCTTTTCCGTTCCGCATCACAATCACATAGTTGCAGAGCGCACGCACCACTTTGAGATCGTGGCTGATGAACACATAGGCGAGATTTCGCTTCGCCTGCAGCTCCCGCAGGAGATCGACGATCTGCGCCTGCACGCTCATGTCGAGCGCACTCGTCGGCTCGTCGAGAACGATGAATTTGGGCTCCAGCGCCATCGCGCGCGCAATGGCGATGCGCTGGCGTTGCCCGCCGGAAAACTCGTGCGGATAGCGATCGAGCGCGCCGGCGTCGAGCCCTACCTCGCGAAGCGCGCGCGCGGCCTGCTCACGCCGTTGCTCGGCATTCCACTCCGGCTTCTGGATCAGAAGCCCTTCCTCAATGATGTCGAAGATCGAAAGGCGTGGCGACAGCGACCCGTAAGGATCCTGGAACACCACCTGCATTTCACGCCGAAGCGGGCGCATCTCTTTCGAGTTGAGCTGATCGATCCGCTTGCCAAGATAGACGATCGGCCCTTGCGACGAGATGAGCCGCAGGATCGCGAGCCCGAGCGTCGTCTTGCCTGATCCGGATTCGCCCACCACACCGACTGTCTGCCCAGCCAGGATCTTGACCGACAACCCATCGACGGCCTTCACGTGATCGACTGTCTTCTGCAGAAATCCGCGCTTGATCGGAAACCAGACGCGAAGATCCTGCGTCTCGGCAATCACCGGGGCCGCAGCGTTATACTCAGGCGGCTTTCCTTTTGGCTCAGCCGCAATCAGATGGCGCGTGTAGGGATGCTGCGGTAACGCGAACAGCGCATCCGTCGGCTGCTCCTCGACGATCAGGCCCTGCTGCATCACATAAACCCGCTCTGCCATCCGCCGCACGATGCCGAGATCGTGGGTGATCAGCAGCATCGCCATGCCCATCTCGCGCTGCAGGTTGCGCAGAAGTTCGAGGATCTGGGCCTGGATCGTCACATCGAGCGCCGTGGTCGGCTCGTCCGCGATCAGGAGATCCGGCTCGTTAGCCAGCGCCATCGCGATCATCACGCGCTGGCGCTGCCCGCCGGAAAGCTGGTGCGGGAATGCGCCAAGCCGCTTTTCAGGCTCCGGAATGCCAACTTTCGTCAGGAGTTCGATCACGCGCGTGCGGATCGCCGCGCCTTTGAGACCGCGATGCAATTCAAGGATCTCGCCCACCTGCCGCTCGATCGTGTGCAGCGGATTGAGCGACGTCATCGGCTCCTGGAAGATGATCGAAATCCGGTCGCCCCGAATGCGCTTCAGCTCGTCTTCGGAGGCGCGCAGGAGATCCTTGCCTTCGAAGAAAATCTGCCCCGTGGGATGCGACGCGGCCGGGTAAGGCAGCAGCTTTAGAATGGAAAGCGCGGACACCGATTTACCGCTGCCGGATTCGCCGACCAGCGCCACCGTCTCACCCTTGTTGATGCGAAACGAAACGCCTTTGACAGCCGTCGTCAATGCGCCATTCGAACGGAACGCCACCGAGAGGTTCTTGACGTTGATCAGCACTTCTTTCGACATACCCTAGGCGCTCCTCAAGCAAACGTCTTGCGGGGATCGAGCGCATCGCGAACCCCCTCGAAGACAAAGATCAAGAGCGACAGCATGATCGCGATCGAGAAGAACGCACTCATGCCGAGCCAGGGCGCGCCGAGATCGCCCTTGCCTTGCAGCAAGAGTTCGCCAAGCGACGGAGAGCCCGGCGGCAAGCCAAGGCCGAGGAAGTCGAGCGAGGTCAGCGTCGTGATCGCGCCCGAAAGCTGGAACGGCATGAAGGTCAGTGTCGCCACCGTCGCGTTCGGCAACAGGTGTTTCCACATGATCGTCGTGTCGGAGAGCCCAAGCGCGCGAGCCGCGCGGACGTACTCGAAATTGCGCGCGCGCAGGAATTCGGCGCGCACCAGCCCGACGAGTGATGTCCACTGAAACGCCAGCAGCACGAACAGCAGCGTCCAGAACCCCGGCACAAGAACGGCCGCGATGATGATCAGCACGTAGAGCGTCGGGATGTTTCCCCAGATCTCGAGGAAGCGCTGCATCAGAAGATCGAGCCAACCGCCGTAGAAACCCTGCACCGCGCCTGCCGCGATACCGATTGCGCTCGAAAGGATGGTAAGGATCAGGCCGAACAGCACCGAGATCCGGAAGCCATAGATCACGCGCGCGAGCACGTCGCGACCCTGGTTGTCGAGACCCAGCCAATTCCAGTTGCCGACAGCCAGATAGCGCGCCATCTGATCAGGTGGCGCCTCGCAGAGCTTGGCCCGCCGAGCCCATTGCGGCGGCGCCGGATAGCCGAGGCCGGCCTGGCGCTTCACGCCATCGCGCTCGATGAAACAGTTGCCGTCGGAATCCGCGCGATTGGGATAGTCCTTGTTGATGGTGTCGTAGGAGTAACGGATCGGCGGCCAAAGCATCCAGCCGTTGGCTTCGATCTCATCGATGATGATCGGATCGCGATAGTCGGTCACCGCTAGAAATCCGCCGAACTTCGATTCCGGATAATTGACCAGCACCGGAAACAGCGTCTCGCCTTTATAGCGAGCGATCAGCGGGCGATCGTTGGCGATCAACTCCGCAAACAGCGTCAAAACGAACAGCACGAGAAACAGGATGAGGCTCCAGTAGCCGCGCCGGTTGGCCTTGAAATTCGCCCAGCGCCGCGCATTGATCGGCGACAGCTCGATTTGGGGAAGGATCCGCGTATAAAACGGGGGCCGCACCGGATCCGGCACCACCGCCTGCTCGTCGTTTTCTTCGCGTCGGGCGTCCACGGCTCAGATCTCCCGGCTCTCGAAGTCGATGCGCGGATCGACCATCGTATAGATGAAATCCGTAACGACGTTCACGACTAGCCCCATCAGTGCGAAAATGTAGAGCGTCGCGAACACCACCGCGTAGTCGCGCTTGATCGCCGATTCAAAACCGAGCAACCCAAGTCCGTCGAGCGAGAACACGGTCTCGATCAGAAGCGAACCCGAGAAAAACGCCCCGATGAACGCCCCCGGGAACCCGGCGATGATCAACAGCATCGCGTTCCGGAAAACATGCCCGTAAAGCACTTCCCGTTCGTTCAGCCCCTTCGAGCACGCGGTGATGACGTACTGCTTGCGGATCTCGTCGAGGAAGCTGTTCTTGGTCAGGAACGTCATCGTCGTAAACGCGCCCAGCGACATCGCGATGATCGGCAACGTCAGGTGCCAGAAATAGTCGACGATCTGACCAAACAGCGAAAGCTGATCGAAATTGTCGGAGGTGAGCCCTCGCGACGGGAACCATTGGAAGAACGAAGAACCCGCAAACACGATCAGCAGCAACACCGCGACCAGGAAGCCCGGCACCGCATAGCCCACAACCAAGATCGTGCTGGTCCAGGTGTCGAATTTCTCTCCGTCCTTGACCGCCTTGCGGATACCGAGCGGGATCGAGATGAAGTAGGTGATCAGTGTCATCCAGAGGCCGAGCGAGATTGAAACCGGCATCTTCTCCTTGATCAGCTCGATCACCGAAACGTCACGGAAATAGCTCTTTCCGAAGTCGAACATCAGATAGTTCTTCATCATCAGGAAAAAGCGCTCGTGCGCAGGCTTATCGAAGCCGAACTGCTTTTCCAGACTCTTGATGAATTCGGGATCGAGCCCCTGCGCACCGCGATATTTCGAGGTGACGCTATCGCCGGCACCCTGCCCGAGCTGGGACTGGTTGCCGCCGCTCACCGTGTCGCGACCGCCGCCGCCGAGCCGATCCGAAATCGACGTGTCGGTGCCCGTGAGCTTGGCGATCATCTGCTCGACGGGCCCGCCAGGAGCGAACTGCACGATCACGAAGCTGATCAGCATGATGCCGATCATCGTCGGAATGATGAGAAGCGTTCGCTTGAGGAGATAGGCACCCATCTCAGATCATGTCCCCATAACGCTGCAGTGCATCGGCATCGCACCAGTCATCGTTGCGCCAAAGCCTTGGCCTTCTCGTCATCGAACCACCACGTATCGAGCGCGCCACGCTCGTATTTCGGCTTTGTGACCGGCCATCCGAATTTGTCCCAGAATGCCAGATTGTGAGCCCCCTTATACCACTGCGGAACCCAGTAGTAGCCGGCCCGCAGCACCCGATCCGCCGCCCGCGTCGCCGTCACCAGCTCGGCCCGGGACGTCGCCGCTACGATCTTGTCGATGAGCTGGTCGAGCACCGGATCCGCGATACCCGCCAGATTGAAGCTTCCGTTCGTCGCCGCGGCTTGCGAACCCCAGAACGTCTTGAGCTCCACGCCCGGCGTCGTCTGCAACGCATAGCGCTGCGTGGTGAGATCGAAATCGAAATCCTTCGTCCGCCGCTCGTACTGCGCATCATCGACCATGCGGACCGACGCATCGATCCCGATCGATCGCAGCGTTTTGACGTAAGGCGAAGCGATCCGCTCGAAGCTCGGCGAGTCGACAAGCAGCTCGACGGTAAGCGTCTCACCCTTGGCGTTGCGCAGCCCGCCCGAACCCTGCTGCGTCCATCCCGCATCCGACAGAAGCTTCAGCGCCTCGCGAAGCTGCGTGCGATTGTTGCCACTGCCGTCCGTCACCGGCGGAGAAACCGGCTCGCCGAACACCTCCGGAGGCAGCTTGTTCTTGAACGGCTCGAGCAGAGCCAGCTCTTCGGCCGACGGCGGTCCCACCGCCTTCAGATCCGAATTCTCGAAGTAGCTCGCCGTGCGGGTATAGAGCCCGAAGAACAAGTTCTTGTTCATCCACTCGAAGTCCATGGCCAGCTCGAGCGCCTTGCGCACACGAACATCCTTGAACTTGTCGCGCCGCGTGTTGATGAAGAACCCTTGCGCACCCGACGGCCGCTCGTCGGGGATTGTGAGCAGCTTGACGCGTCCGTCCTTGACCGGCTGCCGGTCATAGCCTGTCGCCCAATCCTTGGAGGTGAACTCCTCGCGGAAATCGATATTGCCTGCGAGCAGCCCCTCTAGCTCCAGCGTCCGGTCGCGGTAGTACTCGTAGCGGACTTCATCGAAGTTATGCTGCCCGACGTTGACCGGGAGATCCTTGCCCCAATAGTCCGGCCGCCGGACATAACTCACGTAAGTCCCAGCCTTGTAGCCTCCGACCTTGTACGGACCGGAGCCTAGCGGCGCCTCGAGCGACGTCTTGTCGAAATCGTTGGCGGTATAATACGCCTTGGACAGGATCGGCAGCGTCGCGACCGTCACCGGAAGATCGCGGATCAGCGTGCCTTCGAAAGTATAGCGCACGGTGTGTGGATCGAGCGCCTCGGCCGTCTTCACATCACGGAGCGGAAACGCCAGCCGGGGGTGCCCCTGCGCCTTGATGGTTTCGAACGAGAACACGACGTCGGCGGCGGTGAGAGGCGACCCATCGGCAAACTTGGCTTCGGGCCTCAGCTTGAACGTGACCGACATGCCGTCCGGCGCCACATCCACCGTCTCGGCGACGAGCCCATAAACCGCATCCGGTTCGTCGAGCGCCCGCGCCATCAGCGAGTCGTAGGTCAGCTCCATTCCCTGTGCGGCATCACCCTTGAGGATGAAGGCGTTGAAGCTGTCGAAGGTGGTGATCCCCGCCGGACCGATCTGCGAGGCCTTTCCGCCCTTCGGCGCGTCAGGATTGACGTAATCGAAGTGCTTGAAATCGGGAGCGTACTTTAGCTCGCCGAAAATCGAGAGACCATGCTTCGGCTCGGCCGCCAGCGGAGCACCGAAGGCGACCGAAAACCCCAGCGCACAAAGCATCGAAATACCCGCGCGCGCATTTCCAAGCCTCATCTGCCCTCCGAGAGACCGCGCCATGATGATCACTTCCTGCGGCCGGCCAGCGCCTGCTCTTTCGCGGCATCCACCCACCAGACCTGAGAGAAGGCGCTGGTCAGGGACGGAAGCTTCTCGGGCCGGCCGAATACGTCCCATGTGGCAATCCACTCGAACGGATTGTACCACTGCGGCACCACGTAGTGGCCCCACAGCAGCGCGCGATCGAGCGCCTTCGTGGTCGCAATCACTTCGTCGCGATCCTTTGCAACCACCAGCTTCTCGATGATCGCGTCGATGACCGGGTTCTTGATGCCGATGGTGTTACGGCTGCCTTCCTGGTCAGCCGCACCCGAGCCCCAGTAGTCGCGTTGCTCGTTACCCGGCGAGTTCGACTGCGGGAAGCTGTCGACGACGATGTCGAAATCGAAGCTACGTTCGCGCCGCTGGTATTGCGCGGGATCGACGACACGAATGGAGGCCTGCACGCCGATCTTCGACAGGTTGGAGATGTAATGCGCGACATGCTTCTGGAACGCGTCGTCGCTGAGCAGGAATTCGACCTTGAACGGCTCGCCCTTGGCGTTGCGCAGCACGGCCTGTGTCTTCGTCGATCCCAGTCCTATGGCACGCGTCAGCTTGCAGAACGTGCCGCAATCGGGATCTTCAACTTCCTCCTGACGGACTTCCCATCCAGCTTCCTTGAAGAGCCGCATGGCTTCCGAAAGGTTTTTACGGAGATCGTCCCGCGTCGCGAACGATGGATTCTTCCATTCGGTAGTGAATACCTCCGGCGGCAGATCCTTCTCGAACTCCTTCAGGATCTCGAGTTCACGCCCTTCCGGCAAACCCTTCGCTGCAAGCTCCGAATTGTCGAAGAAGCTGGCCACACGGGTATATTGGCCGAACAGCACCGACCTGTTCAGATCCTCGAAATCGAAGGCGTAGTTGAAGGCCTGCCGCACGCGCGGATCCTTGAAATTGTCCCGCCGCGTGTTGAACGCGAAGGCCTGCATCATCGCGACGCCCTTGGTCGGCAATGCTTCCTTCTTGACCCACCCCTGCTTGATGGCATCGAAGCTGAATTGCGTTGACCAGGCGCTGGCCATTCTTTCGCGCCACATGTCGGCCCGGCCGCTCTTGAAGTCCTCGAACGCCGCCGTCCGGTCGCGGAAATACTGGAACTGCATCTCGTCGAAATTGAACTGGCCGACGCGAACCGGAAGATCCTTGGCCCAATAGTCCTTCACGCGTTCGAGAACGATGCGGCTGCCGGGGCTGAACTCCTTGATCTTGTAAGGCCCCGATCCGAGCGGAATTTCGAGCGTGCTCTTGGTGATGTCACGCGGCTCGCCATTCTTGCCGACCGCCTCCCAGAAGTGCTTAGGCAGCACGGTAAGCTGGCCGAGGATCTGCGGAAGCTCGCGATTTCCGGTGATATCGAACGTAAACGTCACCTCGTGGTCGCCGGTCTTCTCGGCTTTGACCACGTTCTTGTAATAGCGGTTGTACATCGGATGCGATTTCTTCAGCGCTTCGAGGCTGAAGATCACATCTTCGGGTGTGATCGGCTTGCCGTCGTGAAAACGCGCTTCGGGTCTGAGCCCAAACTTCGCCCACGAGATGTCCGGAGGATACGACACCCACTCCGCTACAAGTCCGTATTCGGTCGACTCTTCGTCCGGGCTCCCCGTCATCAGCGTATCGTAGATGCTGCCGGAGCCAGCCGCCGGCACACCCTGCACCGAGAACGGATTGAACGAATCGAAAGTCCCCTCGACAGTCATCCGCACGACGCCGCCTTTCGGCGCATCGGGGTTGACCCAGTCGAAATGCTTGAAGTCCGCCCCGAATTTCGGCTCCCCGATCAGCGACAGGGCGTGATGGCGAACCGGCGCGCTCGCGTCCGGCGCGGCAGCCTGTGCAGGAGTTTCGGAGGCTGGCGTTTCGGCCTGCGCAAATACGGAACCGGAAAACGTTGCAGCGGTGGTGGCGAGCACGGCCAGGAAGGTCGTGGCGCGCCTGCGAAGTGAGGAGGATCCTCGAGCCGAGCCCCTCTCGTTGAGGGTTTGAGTAGCGGCTCCATGAAAACCGGCGGGATCAACCATGAATTTCGCTGCCATCGTCACCTTCGTTCCGTGCAAAAAACGCCCGGCGGCAGGACATCGGGAACTATGCGGAGCCGCCCATGGTCCGCCAGCCCGAGAAAAGCACAGGACTGACGAAAGACCTGTTCCTAGCACGCCTTTCCACGGGATTCGGATTAAAGATCGGCAAGATGCGCCCTGCGACAGATCGGGAACGGACCCGTGGGCAATACAACGGCAGAGAAGCCGAAGTTATTCACCGATGCCTCGATTTGTTCAATGAGCTTGGGCAGATAAACCAACGGGACCATCCCGAAGGAATGGCCCCGCAGAGAACATCATCGAACGCGTCGGCAAGACGCTCAGGCGTGCCTTACGGCAGCGGCTTGGGATTGTCCGAAAGCGTCCGAAGATAGGCGATGAGATCCGCGAGATCGGCCGGATCCGAAACGCCGGCGAAGATCATCTTGGTACCGGGCAACCAGACCTTCGGCGAGTGAAGGAAGGCGGCGAGATCTGCGTAGTTCCAGTCCCCACCCTTCTTCTTCATGGCATCCGAGTAGCCCGAGAAATCGGCACGGGTGCCGTGGGCGCGCCCGACAACGTCCCAAAGGTTAGGACCGGCCTTGCTGGCGGCTGCCTTGTCGGCCGTATGGCACGCGAGGCACTTCTTGAAGGTCCCGCTAGCGTTCTCGGGCTTGGCCGTCGCGAGCGCCGCCACCACCTGAGCCGGATCGAACGCCGCGGGAGCCGCAGGCGCGCCTTCGCCCGCAGCCGGCGCCGCGGAAGGCTCGGGAAGCTTGTAGCCGCCCGCTACAGGACCGTGATGGCCGTGGCGAGAGAGATCGATGATCGTCTTGGGGGCAAAGATGAGCAACAATGCCGCCAGCACCGCGCCGGCGATCTTGGTCAGTTCAAACGAATCCAGCATCTCTTCTCCCCGTAACCGGGCGCCATCCGCCCCGCCGCCTTGCAACCGGGTTTCGCGAGGCTAACCGGTTTCGGCGCATTTCTAGAACGCATCTAAAAGACCACGGCCACGCCTTGCAAGCCCGTGCGACAGCAGTCTACAGCTCTTGTCGCCATAGAGACACGCTTCGCCCGCCTCCCGAGGCGTTCCCTGACCTCGATCAAGACCCGAGCCCCGATATGACAAGAGCCCTGATCGTCATCCCCGCCCGCATGGCCTCCACCCGCCTGCCCGACAAGCCGCTGGCGGATATCGAGGGCGAGCCCATGATCGTCCACGTCTGGCGCCGGGCTCATGCGGCCGAGATGGGCCGCGTCGTGGTCGCCGCCGATTGCGAGGCGATCTGCGCGGCTGTCCGCCGCGCTGGCGGCGAGGCACTCCTAACCCGCCCGGACCACGCCTCCGGCTCCGACCGTATCTTCGAGGCCCTGAACCAGATCGATCCCGACGCGGAAACCGACATCGTCGTGAACGTACAGGGCGACCTCCCGACCATCGAGCCCGCCCTGATCCGGGACTGCGCGGCCGTTCTTTCGTCGAAAGGCCCACACATCGCGACGCTTGCCGCCGAGATCCACGATCCCGAAGAGCGCACCAACCCCAACGTGGTGAAGGTGGTGGGCACCCCGTTGCCCGAGCCCAATCGTCTGCGCGCGCTCTATTTTACCCGCGCGACCGCCCCCGATGGCGACGGTCCCCTTTACCACCACATCGGCCTTTATGCTTACCGCCGGTCCGCCCTCGAACGCTTTGTATCGTTGAAGGCCTCCTATCTCGAAAAGCGCGAGCGCCTGGAGCAGCTTCGCGCGCTGGAGGATGGTATGCGCATCGATGTTGCCGTCGTTGACACTGTTCCCCTCGGTGTCGATACTCCCGCCGACCTCGAACGGGCGCGCCTGCTCGTACGAAAGGCGCGCAAGGCATAACAGCCCCATTTCGCTTTGCGCGGCACCGGTTTCGGTCCAGCCGAGACCATTCGCGTGGACGCGCGGGTGCCGCTTCCTCACCAGCACATCGAGCCCCGCATCATGTCCAACACGTCCCACGTGCAAGCCTCACGGATCGGCTATCAGGGCGAGCCCGGCGCAAACTCGCACCTGGCCTGCACCGAGGCCTATCCGGATTTCGAAGCCGTGGCCTATCCGACCTTCGAGGACGCGCTGGCCGCCGTAAAATCCGGCGACGTCCATTACGCGATGATCCCGATCGAGAATTCTGTTGCGGGTCGCGTCGCCGACATCCACCACCTGCTGCCCAGCGCCAACCTCTACATCGTCGGCGAGCACTTCCTGCGCGTGCGCCATCAGTTGATGTCCGTCAAAGGCGCCTCGCTGGACTCGGTAAAGAAGGTCCTGAGCCACACGCAGGCGCTCGGCCAGTGCCGCAAGACGCTGCGATCGCTGGGACTGACCCCGGTGCCGGAAGCCGACACCGCCGGCTCTGCCCGCATCGTCTCCGAGCAGGGCGATCCCGCACTCGCCGCCATCGCCTCGAAGCTCGCAGCCGAGATCTACGGTCTCGACATCCTGCGCTCGGACATTGAGGACGAGGCTCACAACACGACACGCTTCCTCGTGCTCTCCAAGGACCCGGACGACGCCGAACCGGAAGACGGCCCCGTCGTCACCACGTTCCTGTTCCGGGTGCGCAACGTACCGGCCGCGCTCTACAAGGCGCTCGGTGGCTTCGCGACCAACGGCGTCAACATGACCAAGCTCGAAAGCTACCAGCTCGAGGGCACCTTCAACGCCACCATGTTCCACGCCGACATCGAGGGCCATCCCGCCGATCGACCGGTCCAGCTTGCACTTGAGGAACTGTCGTTCTTCTCGACCGAGGTCCGCCTGCTCGGCACCTACGTCGCGAGCCCCTACCGGGCCGAAGCCGCCCGCGCCGCCGCCCCACCCCTTGGCGCAACCGGCAAATAACACCTCAGCCCACGCCCCGGAGATCGACATGAGACTGGCTGGAAAAGTCGCCATCGTCACCGGGGCCGGCTCCGGCTTCGGTAAAGGCATCGCAGAGTTATTTAGCCAGGAAGGTGCCACGGTCGTCGTCGCCGACATTGATGCGGCCCGCGCCGCCGAGGTGGCCGCCGACATTGGCGCAACGGCCATTTCCGTCGCAGCCGACGTCTCCCGCAAGGCCGACGTCGACGCCATGGTTGAAGCCGCAGTCGCAGCCTTCGGCGGGCTCGACATCGTCGTCAACAATGCCGGCACCACGCACAGGAACCAATCCTTGATGACCGTGACCGAGGACGAGTTCGATCGCATCTACGCCGTCAACGTGAAGTCGATCTATCTGACGACACTCGCAGCCGTACCAGCTCTTGAGAAGCGCGGCGGCGGCTCGATCATCAACACCGCCTCGACGGCGGGCTTGCGCCCCCGCCCCGGCCTCACCTGGTACAACGGCTCAAAAGGCGCGGTGATCACGCTGACGAAATCGATGGCGGCGGAACTTGCGCCGAAAAACATCCGCGTCAACGCCATCAATCCGGTCATCGGCGAAACTGGCTTGCTCGAAGAATTCATGGGCGCGCCGGATACGCCGGAGAACCGCGCCCGCTTCCTGGCCGGCATTCCGCTCGGACGCATGTCGAAACCTTCGGACATCGCCAACGCCGCGCTGTTCCTGGCCGATCCCGCATCGAGCTTCGTCACCGGCGTCGCCATCGAAGTCGATGGCGGCCGCTGCATCTGAACCTCCTGTTGATCCAAAACGGCAGACCGTTGCGCGGCGACAGCCGCCGCCATACCATCAGTGCACAAATTGACGTCTGAGAACCGGAGACCAAGGGAGTTCGAGATGCGCCGCACCCAACTCACGCTCGTTGCGCTAGCGATCCTCTACCAAGTCCAATGGAGCTCCATTGCCTGGGCCGAGACAACCAGCCCTGGCGAGAAAAGAGTGCAAAAGGATGCCTGCGTGGCCAATCCCGAATACTGCTGCAAAGTCTTCAAAATCGACTGCCCAAACAAATAATCCCTGATCCCAGAGAGGCCGTGCGACGATGGATATCGGCTCGCTGATAAAAACGATCGTCGAAAAGATCGACAACGTCAAAACCGCCTTGCAAGTCGGCGTAATCGTAATTCCACTGCTCCTACTCACGGCGACGCAGGTTTTGGAAATGTCCGAGGGAAGAACGATAGCTGTTCTTTGCCTATCGCTCGTACCCTTTGCATTCGTCTTTGCCCTAATGGGTGATCTGAACGAACACTACCGTTTCCTGATATACTTGTTGTTTATAGGTTGGAGCTTCTTTGTAGGCGCGAAATTCCTGGATCATCTCCCCTCCCCGCCCAAGATTGCCTGCTCAGAAATCTATAGGCACTACGCGGACAAGTGGCGCGAGAAGTACGAAGAGAAGCAATCAGAAATGAACACCGAGCTGATCGCGCCCCTCATGGCACCGCTTAGGAATAAAAACAGCGATGACGAGTTTGAAGCGGTAAAAACCGAAATCATTCAATATTTCGACAAAAACCCAAGCAAAGCAGAAGACTTGAAATCCATGGTTTCTTTTCTCGATGTCTCACTCGCTGACGCAAATGTCAGCAAGTGCAACGACAAAGAGTTGCGCGAATTTCTGGACAATACGATTTTCTCTGTTTTCGGGAACTACGGCCCTTACATAAAGTACGCGCAACGGCGCGAGTGGACGTCCTCGATCGGAAAGGCGACGGAAGCGCGGTTTGCCGAAATTTTTGCCGCCAAGGCATACTGATCTGGGCTCCCGCCGCAAAATCAAAGCCTCAGCGCGCCACCACGGATCTGGTACAGCGTCAGTGCTGTCGCGACCGCGAGATTGAGGCTGTCGAGCTTGCCGGCCATCGGAATTTTAATGAGGCGCGAGCACGATCGTGTAAGGCTTTCCGAAAGCCCCGGCCCTTCGCTACCCATCACCAAAAGCACCGGTCCCTGGTAGGCAGTGCGCCGGAAGTCTTCACGCCCCTCGAGATGCGTGCCGACCACGTCGCCACGCCATGCCGCCCGCCACTGCAGAAAATCCTCGCGCGTGGTGCGCACCAGCGGCACCGCAAAGACCGAGCCCATCGTTGCCCGCACAGATTCGCGTGAATAGGGATCGCAGCAGTTACCGATCAAAATCACGCCTTTGGCGCCAACAGCATCGACCGTGCGAATGATCGTGCCGAGATTGCCGGGGTCGCGAACCTCTTCGAGTGCAAGCCAGCAGTCGTCCTTTGCAACCGCCTCCGGCAAACTGACCCAGCGCTGCCGGAACACCCCGAGCATCGACTGTGGATTTTCCTTTGCCGACAGTTTCGCCAGAACCGGCTCCGAAACTTCGAGCACTTCCGCCCCGGCACCGAGAGCCCATCCGACCAGCGCGCGCGAAGCAGGGCTCCCCGCCGAGCCTGCCTGATAGACGATGCTGGTTGGCACAAAGCCCGCATCGCGCGCCGTGACCAGGATCGACGTCCCCTCGGCCACGAAAAGACCGGTCTCTTTGCGCTCCTTGCGCATATCGAGCGCCCGGATCGCCTTGACGCGATCGTTGCTCAAACTGGTGATGACGCGCGGGCCATGCGCACCGGGACCGGGCACGCTCATGAGGTCCACCGCACGAACAGCGAAGTCGGCACCTGTGCCCCGTCGCCCTCGGCCGCAAGCGCAAGCTCTCCCCCCGAAAGGGACCCACCCCGCTCTGACAGCACATCCGCCGCCAGCTGCTCGAACGCGAGCGCGGACGCGCGAATGGCATAAACGGTAAGGATCATCGCGGCCCGACCCGGTGCGAGAAGCTGCGCAGCATTCTTGAGCAGCCCTGGCAGTCCCTGGAACAGATCCCACACCTCGCCCTCGGGTCCACGTCCGAACTTCGGCGGGTCCACCAGGATCACGTGATAGGTCTTCCCGCGGCGCACCTCACGCGCCACGAACTTGGCCGCATCATCCAGAATCCAGCGGATCGAAGCGTCCGAAAGTCCTGAGGCCGTCTGATTGTCCTTCGCCCACTGGATCGCCTTCTTGGAGGCGTCCACATGGGTCACTTCCGCCCCCGCCCGCGCCGCGAGCAGAGAGGCTGCACCCGTGTAGGCGAATAGATTTAGCACGCGCGGACGCTCACCGCGCACCGACGCGATCTGATCGATCATCCAGTCCCAGTGCGGTGCCTGCTCCGGAAACAACCCCAGATGCCACAGCCCCTGCAGGCGGCACGTCAGAACCACGTCGCGCACCTTGACCGGCCAGCTTTCAGGCACCGGCTTGTCGAACCGCCACTTGCCTTTTTCCTCGTCGTCAGCCGACGCGGAAAACACTGCGTGCGCTTTCTTCCACGCGCCATCTCCGAGACGACGGCTCCAAAGCGCCTGAGGTTCCGGGCGATCAACGACGATCGCGCCGAACCGTTCGAGCTTCCGCCCGCCACCGCTGTCGAGAAGCGCGTAGTCGGAAGGACCGGGAGTCCGGATGAGGTCGAGCCTCCCCGTCCGCTCAAGCGATCGCGCGCGACCTTTGGCCGTCTCTTTGGAAATATCGCCGATGTTCGAAGTCATGCTGCGCCCTGAGCCGAACGAGATGCCGCTTGCTCAGCGGGGCCCGCCCTGCGCTTGATCGATGATGTCGAGAATGGCCGGGCCCGGAGTGTCGAGCGGCAGCCGCAAGAAGTCAGCCGAGTGCTTAAGCGCGCCGTCGAGCAGACCGTGGAAGTCGTCGCGATCGACCTCGATCGTGCCGAACTGGCGAAGGTGATCGGTCACGAATTGCGTATCGAGCAGCGTGAAGCCCCCGCCGATGAGACGGCCAACCAGATGCACCAGGGCAATCTTGGAAGCGTCCCGGACATAGGAAAACATGCTCTCACCGAAGAACGCGCCACCGAGCGCCACGCCATAGAGGCCACCGACCAGCCGATCCCCGTCCCACACCTCGACGGTATGGCAATGGCCGAGCCGGAACAGCTCCTGATAGAGGCCGCGAATACGCCCGTTGATCCAGGTCGAGCGCCGTCCAGCCCGTTCCGCGGCACATCCCTCGATCACGCCGTCGTAGTCGGTATCGATCGCGACCCGCAGCGCACCGCTGCGCACCGTCCGCTCCAACCGCCGCGGAACGTGCACGTGCTCAAGCGGAAGAATGCCGCGATGCTGGGGCTCGATCCAGTAGAGCGCCGGATCGTCAGCGCTTTCGGCCATGGGAAAGATGCCGCAACTATAGGCCTTGAGAAGGACCTGCGGCGTAATCTCGATCATGATGTCGTCGCGCGACGCCATCACTCAGTGCTCCCGTCTGCATACCCTCGCTTCGGCACCCCGGCACCGATGCGGATAATAAAGCCGGATCGGCCGAGATGCGAGTGCCTTGACCTCAAAGCGGCTAAGACTGCTTCCCGAGATATTTCTCGAGCCAATGGATATCGTACAGGCCGTTGGCGATGTCCGGCTGCCGGATGAGTTCATTGAACAACGGGATCGTCGTCTCGATTCCGTCGATGACGAACTCCGACAAAGCGCGGCGGAGCCGCATCAGGCACTCGTTCCGATTCTTGCCGTGCACGATCAGCTTGCCGATCAAGCTGTCGTAGAACGGGGGAATGCGGTAGCCCTGGTAGACGCCGCTGTCGACGCGCACGCCGAGCCCGCCGGGCGGATGCCAATAGGTGATCTGGCCGGGCGAAGGACGGAAAGTGCGCGCGTTCTCCGCATTGATGCGACACTCGATAGCGTGCCCCGAGAACGTAATGTCCTCCTGCTTGAACGCCAGATTGCCACCTGAGGCCACGCGGATCTGCTCAAGCACAAGATCGATACCGGTAACGGCCTCCGTAACCGGATGCTCCACCTGCAAACGCGTATTCATCTCGATGAAGTAGAATTCGCCGTCCTCGAACAGGAACTCCACGGTGCCGGCGCCGCGATACTTGATTTTACGCATCGCATTGGCGACGACCTCGCCGATCTTCTGGCGCGAAGCCGCATTGAGTGCGGGCGAGGGAGATTCTTCGAGGATCTTCTGATGCCGGCGCTGCAGCGAGCAGTCGCGCTCGCCGAGGTGCACTGCATTCCCCTTGCCGTCGCCGAACACCTGTATCTCGATATGGCGCGGCTTCTGCAGGTACTTTTCGATATAGACGGAATCGTTGCCGAACGCGGCCTTGGCTTCCGATTTTGCCGTCGACAGCGCAAGCCCGAGATCGGCCGCCGTGTGCGCGACCTTCATGCCGCGCCCGCCGCCGCCCGCCGTCGCCTTGATCAGCACCGGGAAGCCCATGTCCTTGGCGATCTTCATCGCCTGGGCTTCGCTCGTCACTTCGCCGTCGGAGCCGGGCACCACCGGAATGCCGAGCTGCTTGGCCGTTTCCTTAGCCGTGATTTTGTCGCCCATGATCCGGATATGCTCGGAGGTCGGGCCAATGAAAGTGATCGAATGCTCTTCGAGGATCTCGGCAAACCGAGCGTTTTCCGAGAGAAAGCCATATCCCGGATGAACCGCATCCGCGCCCGTGATCTCGCAGGCCGCGAGCAGCCGCGGAATGTTTAGGTAGCTGTCGCTCGCGGGCGGTGACCCGATGCAAACGCTTTCGTCTGCGAGCCTTACGTGCATCGCGTCGGCATCGGCCGTCGAATGAACGGCGACGGTCGCAATACCAAGCTCCTTGCACGCGCGCTGAATGCGCAGTGCGATTTCACCCCGGTTAGCAATAAGGACCTTGTCGAACATTCTTTATGTTGGGCATCCGGCGACAGACAGCTGGCAGCTTATGCGAGGACCTGATCCCGCTGCCCGTTGCCCGTTGCCCGCTGCCGCTTCTCCCTATTCAATGATCACGAGCGGCTCGCCGAACTCTACCGGTTGGCCGTTTTCGACCAGGACGGTGGTCACGGTCCCCGAGCGCGGAGCGGGGATCTGGTTCATGGTCTTCATCGCCTCGATGATCAGCAGGGTATCGCCCTGCTGCACGCGGGTTCCGACCTCGACGAACGGAGGGGCCTTCGGATCGGGCGAGCGATACGCCGTGCCGACCATCGGCGACTTCACCGCGCCCGGATGCTTCGCGGGATCGGAGCCCGCTGCAGCAGGTGCAGCGCCCGGACCAGCCGGCGAGCTCGCGAGAGGCGCGCTGGCCAAGCCGAGCTGAGCGGGAGCGGGCACGGCAGCCGTAACGGTCACGGTGCGGGCGACGCGAACCTTGAGACCGCTCTTTTCGATCTCGATTTCCGAGAGTCCCGTATCGTTCAGGAGCTTTGCGAGCTCCCGGATCAATTGCTGCTCGCCACTCGAATTTTCGGCTTCGTCTTTCGCCGTCATGCGCGCTAGCCCTTTCCCTTTCGGCTTTTTATCGCTGTCTTTGGATTTGTGTTTCACGGATTTGTCTCATGCCGCCAGCTTTGCCATGGCATCGAGCGCAAGCTCGTAGCCCTGAACGCCCAGGCCGCAGATAACGCCTTTCGCGGCGAGCGACACATAGGAATGATGACGGAAACTCTCGCGTCGGAAGATGTTCGACAGATGCACCTCGATGATCGGCAGCTCTGACGCCGTCAATGCATCCAAAACACCGACTGATGTGTGCGTCAACGATCCGGCATTGAGAATGATGCCCGATGCCGCGCCGCGCGCCTCCTGGATCCAACCGATCAGCTCGCCTTCGTGATTGGTCTGGCGAAACGCGATCGTGAGCCCAAGCGCACTGGCGCGCGCCTCGGCCCGCTTGCGCACGTCGTCCAGCGTGTCCCGGCCGTAGATCTCGGGCTCGCGTACGCCGAGCAAGTTTAGGTTCGGGCCGTTGAGGACGAATACCGGTTTGGCCATATCACGGGTCTGAGATGAGGGTGTCGGGAGCTGAACCGCCGTCTCACGGACGCTCCCATCCGCAAAAGCAGGCCACCCCAGTCCCGGAGAAGCCTCATAAGGTCCCTAGCAGCTTTAACTCAGCCGCGAAAGGGCGCCAAGCCAAACGTTGCCCGTAACGTCGGCAGAAAAGGCGCCCGCTGAGGCCAAAACCGGCGCACCAGAGATAAATATCGAAAAATCAGAGACCTAGGGTGCCCGCGCCTATCAAAGCCTTGCACAGGCACCCCAACCTGATCAGCAATAGCTGCAGCCCGACTTGCGAAGCTCCGTCACGTGCGTCTCGAGCACGTCGTAAAGGTTCTCGGGCGCCCCCCCGATGGCCCGGTCTCCGACCAGGAAGTGCGGGGTGCCGTTGATCGAAAGCTTGCGGGCCAATTCCTTGACCCGATCCAGCTCCGCCTTGACCTCAGGGGACGCCATGTCGGCCTTGAGCTTCGCCATATCGAGGCCATGGGCTTCAGCCACCTTGAGACCGACCGCTTCGTTGACGAGGCCTTTGGTCGAGATCATATCGCGATGAACTTCCCAGTATTTGCCCTGCATCCGGGCCGCGAGAGCCACCCGCGCCGCCTGCTCGGATTCGTCACGCAGGATCGGGAATTCCTTGAACACGACGCGGACGTTCTTGTCCTTCTCGACCAGCTTTGCGATCTCGCTGAAGCCGCGCTTGCAGTAGCCGCAGTTGTAATCGAAGAACTCGACCACCGTGATGTCGCCGTCCGGATTTCCCGCCACCGGCGCGTTCGGCGCGCGATAGATCTCTTTTCCGTGCTCCGCCACCATCGCCTTGGTGCGATCGGCTTCGTCCTTGGCCATCTTGGCCTCGAGCGAGCTCTGCACTTCGAGGAAGATTTCGGGGTTCTGGATCAGATAGTCCTTCACGATCCCTTCGATGGCTTTGCGCTGATCCGGCGTAAATTCCGCGACATTGGCGCCGACAAGCATCCGCGTATCGGAAGAACGGCCGTCCGCGAACGACCCGCCAAACGCCATCCAAAGGCCCGCAACGAGAAGCAGCGGAGCGGCCACGAGCGCGCCGAGGCTGATCGCCGAGGGACGTGCTGGCGTCTCGGGTACGTCCGGCTTGTCGGTATCGGGATTTGTCATAAATGCTCCATGAAAAGATCTTCGGACCGAAACGCAGTCTCTCGCCGGAACGGTAAGGCGAGCTGACGGATCAGGTCTGAGGTTTATAGTTGATGATATCGTCTGCCTTGACCCAATCCGGCGATCCGGCCTTCAAGCCGCCCTGCGCGCGTTTGGCAAACTCCTGCGCCTGTTTCAAGGCACCAAAATAGAAAAGCCCTTGCGCCCGCGCCAGCTCCGATTGAGGCATCATGCCTTTGTCATAATAAGCTTGGCCGAGCGTATTGTAAGCCGAAGCGTTGTCCGGCTCGCGCTGAACCGCCTTGCGCAAGAGATTGATGGCTTCGTCCGCAACCGCAGGGTTCTTGGTCTGGAGCAGCGCTTGCGCGAGCTGCACGCCGACCAGCGGCGCATCCCCGTTATGAAGCTGCAGCGCCTTGCGGAATGGCGCAATCGCGGCCCCCGCGCGCCCGCCCTTCTGCAGGAAATCGCCCTTCACCTCCCAGAAATAGGGATTATTCGGCCGATCACGAATAAGCGCATCGGCCGCGGCAACAGCGTCGTCGAGACCGCCCGCACCACCGCGCCGGAACGAGGCGATTGCCCGCGCATATCGCGCCGGCAAGCTCGTATCCGCAGGCGGATAGCGATTGAACACCACGGACGGCGGCTCGATGTAGCCGGAGAGCTTCGCGCGGACCATGTCGTGGCGAAGCTGAAGCTCGGCCGGGTCCTTCGCATCGTAGTAGGGGCTGCTTTCGACGAGTTGGCGCAGGCGCGCCAAGCGATCGGTGGCCACAGGGTGCGTTCTCGCGAACGCATCTTTGTGCGCATCCGAGAAAAGTTCCTGCCCGGCAAACCGCTCGAACGTCGCGAGCATGCCGCGGCCTGACTGTTGGGTCGCATTGAGGTACTGGAGGCCGGCTTGGTCAGCCGCGGATTCCTGCGAGCGCCGCTCGGCCGTCAGGCCGCGCATGATCAGTTCGTTGCCGCCCATCATGACACCCTGGCCGGCACTGCCGATTTCCTTGCCGGAATCGCCACCCGAAACGGCGCCACCGATCATCGCGCCGATGCCGAGTAGCTGGATCAGCAGTGCGCGTGTCTGGTCTTTCGCGATGCGCGATCTCAGCGCCGCCATGTGGCCGCCCGCGATATGACCGGCTTCGTGCGCGAGCACGCCGATCACCTCGTTCGGCGTATTCGCCTGCATCAGCGTTCCGGTGTGCATGAACACGTTCCGGCCATCGATCACGAATGCGTTAAACGCTTCGTTGTTCACGATCCGAACTGTCACGCGCCCGGTCCCGAGGCCCGCCGCGCGAAAAATTTTCTGGGAGTAGTCGTTGAGAAGTAGCTCGATCTCGGTGTCGCGGATCAGCGGCAACCCCTGCGCACGGGCAGCGGGCGCCGGAAACGCGCCTGCAACGAACCCCGCCATCAGACCGATCGAGAGGAGTGTGCGAAGAGAAAATCTGGACGTCGATTTAGTCATGCTCGTCGGATCGCTCGAAAGATCGCGCTGAAAAAGTGAAAAAGCCACGCTGACACGAACTAGATGGGCATAGAGAGCAGGTCAACGCAAGACTACCGGCCTAGCCGCTGGCTTTACAGTGGGTTGACGGCTAAAACGCGTCGTTCGAGCCCCATGGACTGGATTTAATGCGGCCAAAGGAAGGCGTTTACGACCGGCGGAAGCGCGTCGATGTACGAAGCCTTCAGAACACCCGAAGGAAAACGCGATGAGTGATGAGCAGGGTTTGCGACGCAAACGCGCGCGAGCCGAGCGCGGCCCGGCGCGCCGCAGCGACATCGCGAGCTTTATCGTCATGGATGTCATGCGCGAAGCGGCCGCCCTCGAAGCCCAAGGGCGGTCCGTCATTCACATGGAAGTCGGCCAGCCCGGAACACCGGCCCCCGCCGCGGCGCTCGCGAGCGCGAAGTCGGCTCTCGGAACCGAGACGCTCGGATACACCGCAGCTCTCGGCATCGATGGATTGAGACGCCGGATCGCCCGGAGCTACGGCGAACGATACAATGTCGACATCGACGAAACCCGCGTCGTCGTCTGCACCGGCTCATCGGCGGCATTCATTCTAGCTTTTCTCGCGGTCTTCGATGCCGGCGCGCAGGTGGCGCTGCCCTCACCCGGATACCCCTGCTATCGCCACATCCTGTCGGCGCTCGGCTGCCGATCTCCCCTGATCGAAACCGGGCCCGAAACGCGCTGGATGCCGACCCTCGACGCCCTCGAACGGCTTGACCGGCTGGTCGGGCTCGATGGCCTTTTGATCGCGAGCCCAGCCAATCCGACCGGCACCATGATAGAGCCGGATCGCCTCGCCGAGCTCGTCGGATACTGTGACGAGCGCGGTCTCTGGTTCATCTCGGACGAGATCTATCATGGGCTGACTTACGAAAAGCCGGCCACGACGGCGCTTTCCGTTTCCGACGACGTCATCGTCATCAACAGCTTCTCGAAATACTACGCCATGACCGGCTGGCGCATCGGTTGGCTGATCGTGCCGCCGTCTCTCGTCCGTGCGGTCGAAAGGTTGCAGCAAAACCTGTTCATCTCGGCGCCCGCCGTCTCGCAGGTGGCAGCCCTTGGCGCCTTCGAGGCCGAAGACGAGCTCGAGGGCAATCGCGAAACCTACGCGAACAGCCGCGCGCTACTCCTGAAAGCGTTGCCGCAAGCCGGCTTTACGCGCATCGCCCCTGCGGACGGCGCGTTCTACCTTTATGCCGACGTCTCGGCGTTTACCGATGATGCCCGCGCCTTCGCGTCCGCGATGCTGAACGAGATCGGCGTCGCGGTCACCCCAGGCCTCGACTTCGACGAAGCCCGCGGCCGGCACTTCCTGCGCTTTTCGTATGCGGGTACGGAAGCCGACATCCGAGAGGGCGCGAACCGCATCCTAGGCTGGTCGCGGCTGCGCACGTCCGGATGAAAGGCTGAGATGAAAAAGGAGGCTGCGAACGGCGCAAGCCTCCCTTTCCCGTTACCTTAGCCGCGCCCACCGGCACCCAGCGACACGAACCGCGGTCCGATGTCCACGTGGATGTGGCTCATGTTGCGGTAGGTCATGGTGCCACCGGCCATATGGTTGGCACGCAGCCAGCTGACGATAGCACCCTTGCGAGCGCCGGCATCGAAATCGACTGCGAGACCGAAGCCGTGCTTCGAAGGCTTGCCGCTGCCGGCAATGCGCGCACCCGGACGGCAGGTCGAGATGACCTTGACCGGGCCGAACTGCGCCTCGATCCGATCGAGCAGACCGCGAGCCGAAGCCTGGAGGCAACCGCGCGAGGCGCTGGCGCCGCCGCCGGAATGGCTGGCCGTCATGGCACGGCCCTGGAGACGGGCCGCACGGCCCTTCACGCCCTTCGAAGCGTATTTCTTCTTGTAACCGCGATATTGAGCGGTTTTGCCGACCTTGCCGGTCGTGCGATAGGCCGCCTGACGCTTCTTGGCATAGGCCTTCTGAGCGTATGAGCGCTGCTTGTAGGTGCGCTGCTGTTTGTAAGCGCGCTTCGAGGCTGCACGGCCATCCTTTGCATAGTGCGCGCGGCTCGCCCCGTTTTCGACCCGGGCCTCAGCGGCAGGCACGACCAGGCACACGGCTGCAGCCAGACCCAGGAAAGCAGCAAAAATGCGCTGACTCATGGAAGAACTCCCTTTAATTCTTGCTGAATTCCGGATGGGTCAAAAGAAAAGAAAGTAATGACGAGAAAAGCACCCGGAATATAGTTCAAGCATCCCCGTGATCTTGAGAACAGATCGGAGAGATCGCCCCAAATCACGTCACACGAGTTGCGGTGTGACGTCCCACGCCATTGCCGGATAATCCATCCCGGCCCCGCCAATTACTCGATATGACCGGCGGCAGTCACCAGCCGCTTATGGTGAAAATGTGTCGTTACCTGCCGACGAGGCGTGCCAAATGCACCCCCGTCTGTGCACGGCCTTTGATTCCGCAATGGAAATGCCCTGCAAATACGGAACGTGAAAAATTGTCGCGACCCCAAAGATTTGGACGCGCGAGTGAAAACAAGGCGAGAACTGGGCGCGTCGCGGCCCCGATTTAGCGACGAGAAACGCGCTTGAACAAAAAAGCCAGGGCCGTTCCGTGGAACGACCCTGGCGCAATGTTTCGAAACCTACGAGCCGATAAAAACGCGCAGTCAGCCACCCAACCGGCGCTGCCACCACCCGCGCCGGGTCGGCTGATCGCCACCCGCTTCGCTGGTTTCAGCGTTCTGCTCCGGAGAGACGACGACCCGCTCGAGCTTCGGCTCAGCAAGGGTCGCCTGGCGCGCACGTACGCGGGCCAGAACCGTATCTTCCGGCGCATCCGCCCTTTCCGGGGCCTGCGCAGGTTTCTCAGGCGCGACCGGCGCAGGGCTTTCGACCTTTATCGCCGCTTGCTCGCCAATCGCCTCGACTGGCTTGGCCGACCGCGTGCGCTCCTCGCCGTTTCTCTCGGCCGACCGGCTGCGACGCGGCTCACGAGCAGGAGCCGCAGACGGTGCTGCGTCGTCGTTCGTTGCAACCGCTTCCACCGGAGCGGCATCGTCCGAACTTACGTCGCCGATGCCGGCTGCGTCATCGAAACCGCCGGCTTCGGTATTCGGTTGGGCATCGGAAAACGCAGTGCCCTCCTCGGAAGGGCGGCGCTCGCGGCCCCGCCGTCCACCGCGACGGCCACGGCGACGCCGGCGTCCGTTTCCGTCCTCCGAACGCTCTCCGCCCCGCGATCCGGGCTCGCGCGCTTCCCGCGGTGCGCCCTCGTCGTCACCATATCCGTCATCCGCCTCGACCGACTGATCGCCGCCAACAGCCTCGATCGGTTCGTCGCGCTCCTCGACGGTCTCGACGTTGTCGTCATCGTAAGGCTGTGCGCCGAGTTCCTCGTTGCGGCGTCCGTCGCCCCGGCCTTCGCCGCGACCACCTTCGCCACCGCGACGTCCGCGACGACGGCGCCGACGACGACCGCCACCTTCACCACGGCCTTCGTCGCGAGCCCGGGACTCGCCCCGCTGCTCGCCACCGCCCTGGCTCTCCACGATCTCTTCTTCGTCGTCTCCCGCATCGCTCGCGTCGGCCTCGGCGCCTTCGCCCGCAAAGCCCCAGTCCATATTGACTGCGGCGCGGTCCGGGCGGCGTGTTGCAACCGGAGCCGAGTGCCCCTTCTCGATCAGGAAGTTCGCGCCCTGCAGCTTGTCGCTCGCCTGAACGGTGACGAAGATGCCGTTGCGCGTTTCCATCTCGTTGATGAAATGACGCTTGTTGTTGAGGATATAGAGCGCCACGGACGATGTCGTCGTCGCGATCAGTGAGCTGCGCGCACCCGCCAGCATCGCATCCTCGATCGCACGCAGCACGGCAAGTGCAACGCTCTCCGTGGAGCGGATGATGCCGGTGCCCTGGCAATGGGGGCACTGCGAGGTCGATCCTTCGAGCACGCCCGAACGCAACCGCTGGCGGCTCATTTCCATGAGGCCGAAATGGCTGATCCGGCCGAGCTGGATGCGGGCGCGGTCGAACCGCAACGCGTCCTTGAGCCTGCGCTCGACAGCCCGGTTGTTGCGCTTCTCCTCCATGTCGATGAAGTCGATGACGATCAGGCCGGCAAGGTCGCGCAGCTTGACCTGGCGCGCGATCTCGTCGGACGCCTCGAGGTTGGTATTGAGTGCCGTCTCCTCGATCGAGAACTCACGTGTCGACTTGCCGGAGTTGACGTCAATCGCCACCAGCGCTTCGGTCTGGTTGATGACGAGATAGCCGCCCGACTTCAGCGTCACGTACGGGTTGAACATGGCATTGAGCTGACGCTCGATGCCGTACTTCGTGAACAGCGGCTCGGGATCCTGGTGCGGAATAACGTTCTTGGCATGGCTCGGCATGAGCATGCGCATGAAGTCCTTGGCATCCTTGTGCGCGTGGTCGCCCGCGACGATGATCTCCTCGACGTCCTTGTTGTAAAGGTCGCGGATCGAACGCTTGATCAGGTTGCCTTCCTCGTAAACGAGGCTCGGCGCGGTGCTCTCGAGCGTGAGATCGCGAACGCTCTCCCACAGTCGGAGCAGATATTCGAAGTCGCGCTTGATTTCCTGCTTGGTGCGCGCGGCGCCGGCCGTGCGGATGATGAGCCCCATGCCTTCCGGCACCTCGAGCTCCTGCGCGATGGCCTTGAGACGCTTGCGGTCCTGCGGGTTGGTGATCTTGCGCGAGATGCCACCGCCACGCGCCGTGTTGGGCATCAACACCGTGTAGCGTCCGGCAAGCGAGAGGTAGGTCGTTAGCGCGGCACCCTTGTTGCCACGCTCTTCCTTGACAACCTGCACCAGGATCACCTGGCGGCGCTTGATGACTTCCTGGATCTTGTAGCTGCGCGGCCGGCGGCGCGGACGCGAGGGCAATTCCTCGAGTGCGTCCTCCGCTCCCGTGCTCTCCAGGGCTTCCGGCTCAGCCGATGCGCTGGCGACCACCTGGACGCCCTCGCCTTCGCGCGCTTCGCCCGCGGCCAGTTCCTCGGAAGGCGCAGCATCGGTAGCTTCGCCCGAAGCTTCGACCGCCGAACCCTCGCCCTCGTCTTCATGGGCGGGTTCGTCACCGCCTTCGAAGCCACCGGCGCTCTCCGGCTCCGGTGCTTCCTCGACGATCACGTCGTCGCGGACGCTCGCTTCGGCGATAACCTGCGGACCGCGATCGTCATCGCCAGCATCGTCTTCCGCGTGCTCGTCGTCTGAGCCTTCGCCTTCCGCGCCGTGATCGTGGTGATCATGCGCGTCGTCATCGGCGTGAGCGCTGTCGTCGGAATTGGAAGCAGAACCCCGGCTCGTGTTGTCGGGCCGACGCCTGCGCGCCAGCCGCTCGGCGCGCGCATCCGCAGCAGCCTCTTCCTCGGCCTCGGCAGCGGCTTCTTCGTCGAGAAGAGCCTGCCGGTCTGCCATCGGGATCTGGTAATAGTCGGGATGGATTTCGTTGAATGCGAGAAAGCCGTGGCGATTGCCGCCGTAATCGACGAACGCGGCCTGCAACGACGGCTCGACGCGCGTAACCTTCGCCAGATAAATGTTCCCGCGCAGAAGCTTGCGGGCAGCGCTCTCGTAATCGAACTCCTCTACTCGTCCGTTGCGTAGAACCACCACCCGAGTTTCCTCGGGGTGGGTGGCATCGATAAGCATCTTGTTTGGTGCCATGTGTTTTTGTCCTTTGCGCGCCGGTGGGCCGGACCACCGGAACCGGCCAGACGGCCGGAGGCGACTTGCGGCCGTGTCGTGGCGCGCGCCTTTGTTGTTGTGTTTGAGATGAGAAGGGTTGGGTTGAAAGTGCGGGCGCACATTTCGCGCAGAGCCGGATGATCCGGGTGCGCTCCGCCCTGAGCCGCAAACGGCTCGGAGGCGAAAGAAGGAAATGCGCGTTCGATCTGCATGGGCGTTAGTCTGACAGGTGTCCTTGAATGACAGACAGGTGACAGTTCATCAGCTAGAAGGCGCGAAAGCCTGCGCCGGTATCGAAAAAGATGTCGAGCAGCGGCCCTGACCTCCCGGCGCGTGCGCGGCATACGAGCTGCATCAGCGCCGGAGACAAGCCGAAGTTTGCACGTGAGGACCGCGTTAGCCGCCGTCGGGAACAACCCGCCTGTTCGGCAAGAACACATGTCCCGCCCACCTGCGGCACCCCTTTCGCTGGCACCCGTCAGGTAGGCTGCATCGAGCCAAGACCGCTCTCGGTTCGAGACGTCTGGTGCGACGCGCTTCGGCGCATCATTCGGCCCGGCTTCTCCCCGGAATATCCAGGCGGGAGATCCTGGCTCAAACGTTGCCGATCGCAAAGCACGCGCCGGACAGCCATCGAACCGTGCGCATCGCCCCTTCTGGGACTCGGCGATCATCAGTTGGGAAAAAAGCCGGTCTTAAACCAGACCGTGCATCCGGCAACCGATCAAACTCTCGCGTGAAGAGGCGTACTCAACACGATGCGGGTTAATTTTGTACGGGTTCGCCGCCGGTGTGGCAAGTGCGTTATGGAGAAAAGGCGCAACAGAACCTCATAAACCGGGCCACTCTTGCGCGAAACCGGCGAATATGAGCTAACTTGTAGCGCCTACGTGATAATTTGCTGACGAACGCGATAGGAACCGCGTGCAACCGGGGATCGGAACCAGGGCCGGAGCTGTTGGTCTGCGGGCGGCTTTCGCGGCCCTCGCGGTGCTGATGCACGTCGTCTTGGGCGCGGCTGCGGCAGCGGCTAGCGTTGCCGCAGCAACGCGCGCCGAGCTGTCCGGCGACCAGACCCGAACCACCTTTTCGCTCGAGCTGACGGCAGGCGTCACCGCCGAGATCTTCACGCTCGCGAATCCCTATCGCGTCATCGTCGATCTTCCGGACGTCACCTTCCGCCTGCCCGACAGCACCGGCCATAACGGCAGCGGACTGGTCAAAACCTTCCGTTACGGCCTGTTCGCCGAACGCAAGGCGCGCGTCGTCCTCGATACCAACGGCCCGGTTCGCATCGAGCGGGCCGCCATGACCGCCGCCCCCAAAGGCACCGGCGTCACGTTCAGCTTCGATATGGTGACCACGGCACCCGAAAGCTTCGGGATGGGCACTGGCGCCGATAAAGTTGCGGAAGAGGCCGCGAAAGACGCTCTTCCCAGCGATGCGGCAGGCACCGCCAAGCCAAAGCGCCCCGGTAAACCCGTGATTATGATCGATCCGGGGCACGGCGGCATTGATGGCGGCGCCGTGAGCGCCACCAGCAAAGTGCTCGAAAAGGACGTCGTCCTCGCCGTTGCCAAGGAGCTTGGCCGCCAGCTCGCCGCGACCGGCCGCTACGACGTCCGCATGACCCGCGCGTCGGACGTGTTCATTTCCCTCGACCAGAGGCTCAGCCTCTCGATGAAGCATGGCGTCGACCTCTTCATCTCCCTGCACGCCGATACGCTTCCCGAGCACAACGTGGCACAAACCATCCGGGGCGCGACCGTCTACACGTTGTCCGAGCGCGCGTCCGACGAACAGGCGCGCCGTATGGCCGAAAAAGAGAACGCTTCCGACCTCGTCGCCGGCCTCAGCTCGGCGGAAAGCGGCGACGACGAAGTGGCCGGTATCCTGATCGACCTCATGAAACGCGAAACCGCCAATTTCTCGAGCGACTTCTCGAACGCCCTCATTCGAAAGCTGAAACAATCCGCCGCACTGTCCCCCGTGCCCCAGCGCGCGGCCGCCTTCAAGGTGCTGAAGCAGACACACGCCCCGTCAGTGCTGATCGAACTCGGCTACCTGAGCCATCCCGAGGACGAAAAACTGCTCAACACGCCGGCCTGGCAGAAAAAAATGGCGGGCTCCATCACCGCGGCCGTCGACAGCTACTTCTCAAAAAGAACCGCCGGATCCCCCGCTCCCTGATCAAGCGGGGCGCCTTCGTTGCGGTTGCAGTATTGGCTTCCGCCGCAACTCCACGGGACAAACAGGAATAGGTTTACGATCACAGGCCTTAAGGACGACGTGATGCCACAATCCATGTTAATGTTTCAGCTTGATCCTAGGGTTGCTGCGGTGCAATAGCAGGAGCAACTGGGGCGCTTCTGATGAAGCCTCGTCCGGCCCCGGCCGGTTGAACATACCTTCGTCGAAGAATGCGTGCCAAATACAGGATTGTTGCGCGTAGTCTGCTTCCATGGATTCGAAGCGAGCACGCGCAGTTAAGCGATTTGCGATAGCACCATAGCGATCATTTTCCACCGGACGTCTTTCGTCGAGCGGACAAAGGCTGAATGCGAGCCCCGACCCTTCCACCCCAGCAAGAGCCCCGGCGAAGAACCCGGCGGCGCAAAAGCTTTCTGCTGAGCTTCCTCGGCTGGAGCTTTGCAGCCTTCGTTGTGCTGTTCCTGGTCGGCTCGGCCGGCGCGGGTTACGTGCTGTGGCAAGCGTCCAAGGATCTGCCCGACTACGAGAGCCTCGCCAAATACGAGCCTCCCGTCATGACGCGCATCCACGCCCATGACGGCTCACTGATCGCCGAATACGCACGCGAGCGGCGCATCTTCGTGCCGATCAACACCATTCCGAAGCACATCATCGCCGCCTTCCTTTCCGCCGAAGACCGTCGCTTCTACGAGCACGGCGGCCTCGACATTCAGGGCATCGCGCGTGCCGTATTGAAGCTCGTCGAAACCAAGATCCAGGGCGGAGACCGCCGCGCGGAGGGCGCTTCGACGATCACCCAGCAGGTTGCGAAAAACTTCCTGCTGACCAGTGACCGCACCATGGATCGCAAGATCAAGGAAGCGATCCTCGCGATCCGCATCGAGCGAGCCTATTCGAAGGACAAAATTCTCGAGCTCTACCTGAACGAGATCTACCTCGGCATCGGCGCCTATGGCGTCGCCGCCGCAGGGCTCGCTTACTTCAACAAGGAGCTCAAGGATCTGACGATCGAGGAAGCCGCTTACCTCGCGGCCCTTCCAAAAGCGCCTAACAACTACCATCCGTTCCGCCAGAAGGCGCGCGCCACCGAGCGGCGCAATTGGATCATCGGCCAGATGGCCGAGAACAACTATATCACCGACGAGCAGGCGACGGCCGCGAAGGCCATTCCACTCACCGTGAACATCCGCCCCGGCGGTGCACACATCTTCGCAGCCGAATATTTCGCCGAGGAAGTTCGCCGTTCGCTTCTGTCGGCTTACGGCGAGGCGAAACTTTATGCAGGCGGGCTTTCTGTCCGCACGACGCTCGATCCTCGGCTTCAACAGATCGGACGCAAGTCGCTGATCGACGGTCTCGTGTCTTACGATCGCAAACAGGGCTGGCGCGGGCCCGTCAGTAAGATCGCAATCACCGGCGATTGGGGCGTTCCGCTCGGCGCCATCGACAGCCCCGCCGATATCGCCCCTTGGCGTCTCGGCGTCGTGCTTTCGATGGAAAAGACGAAGGCCGTCGTCGGCTTGAAGCCGTCGCGCAAGCAGGACGGCTCCTTGACCGACGAGCGCCACGCCGTCGAAATCACGCTCGAAGAGATCAAGTGGGCGAAGGTTCCGCAGAAGCGCACCGAACCGAAGCAGATCGCCGATATCCTGGCGCCCGGCGACGTCATCTACGTCTCGCCGAAGGATGAGAAGAACCTCGCAGGCGTCTGGTCGCTGATGCAGGTGCCCGAAATCAGCGGCGGCTTGATCGCGATGGATCCGCATACCGGCCGCGTGCTCGCTGTCGTCGGCGGCTTCTCGTTCTCGATGAGCCAGTTCGACCGTGCCCTACAGGCCAAGCGCCAGCCCGGCTCGTCGTTCAAGCCGTTCGTTTACACCGCCGCCCTCGACAACGGCTACAAGCCGACCTCCATCGTGCTCGACGCGCCGATCGAGATCGAGCAAGGCCCAGGCCAGGATATCTGGAAGCCGAACAACTACGAGAAGGACCAGTCGGGCGGCCCGACGACTCTTCGCGTCGGCATCGAGAAATCCAGAAACCAGATGACGGTGCGGCTGGCCCAGGACATGGGTATGCCGATCATCACCGAATACGCCAAGCGCTTCGGCATCTACGATGATCTGCTGCCCGTGCTCTCGATGTCGCTCGGAGCCGGCGAGACCACGCTTCTCCGCATGGCCACGGCGTATTGTATGCTCGCCAACGGCGGCAAGACCGTGCGCCCCACCTTGATCGATCGCATCCAGGACCGCTGGGGCAAATCCGTCTGGCGCCATGACGCGCGCCAGTGCACCGATTGCGTGGCTGACCATTGGGACAACCAGATCGAGCCGGAGGTTCCCGACGACCGCAAGCAGATCGTAGACCCCCATACCGCCTATCAGATGACCTCGATCATGGAGGGCGTCATCCAGCGCGGTACGGCCACGTCGCTGAAATCGTTGAACCGCCCGCTCGCCGGCAAGACCGGTACCACCAACGAAGAGCGCGACGCCTGGTTCGTCGGCTACACGCCGGATCTGGTGGTCGGCGTGTTCGTCGGCTTCGACACGCCCCGTCCGATGGGCAAGGGCAACACCGGCGGCCACGTGACGGCACCGATCTTCGGCAATTTCGTCAAGCAGGCGCTCGCCGATCAGCCGGCCATCCCGTTCCGCGTTCCGCCCGGCATCAAGCTGGTGCGCGTCAATCTGAAAACCGGGATGCGCGCAGCGCCCGACGACACCACCGCCATCATGGAAGCCTTCAAGCCGAACGAGGAGCCGGACGACGCCTATTCCGTGATCGGCTTCTCGGATCCCTACGCACAAAGCTCCGCCAGCGGCGCTCCCCAGAGCGACGCCTGGCAAGCCTCTCCGCAGCCCGGTTACGGCGGCGGCGGACGCGGCGGAATGTGGTGAGGATTTTTCCCGGAGCGGCGGCGCGTTAGTTCCCACAGCACTTGGTCGGTGCAGCGCGACGCCGCGTTTACATCGGAGATTGGTCTCATTATATGAGAAACCAATAAGTCTTCCCCATATCACTCGGTCCTTTGGCTTGCGTCCTCCCCTGCGTGGCACGCGATCCAAGGAACCCTAGGAGGCTCCAATGCGCGCTGAAGCGCAAAAAGTCGTGGCTTCGATCGAAGAGGCGCTCGTCCTCTTGAGGAGGTCTCTTTGACCCGGAGCAAGCTGAAGCTCGCCTAGCCGATCTCAATCGGCGCGCAGAAGATCCGTCCCTCTGGAACGATCCCGCCCAAGCCCAGAAGATCATGCGTCAGCGCCAGCAGCTCGAACGCTCCCTGACGGAGCTTCGGCGTATCGAGCGCGATTTCGAGGACAACCTCACGCTGATCGAACTCGGCGAAGCCGAGGACGACGAGGCCATCGTCGTTGAGGGGGAAGGCGCGCTCAAGCGTCTCGACGAGGAAGTTCAACGCAAGAGCGTGGAAGCCATGCTGTCCGGCGAAGCCGACGGTATGGATACCTACATCGAAATTCACGCTGGCGCCGGCGGCACCGAGAGCCAGGACTGGGCCTCGATGCTCACCCGCATGTACATGCGGTGGGGCGAGCGTCGCGGCTTCAAGGTCAAGCTGATCGACGAAAGCCCGGGTGAAGAGGCGGGCATCAAATCCGCCACCCTCGAGATCGAGGGTGAGAACGCCTTCGGCTGGCTCAAGACCGAAGCCGGCGTCCATCGCCTCGTGCGCATCTCTCCGTTCGATTCCAACGCACGTCGCCACACCAGCTTCGCGTCGGTCACGGTCTATCCGGTGATCGACGACTCGATCGACATCGAAATCAACCCGGCCGACGTCGAGATGAGCTTCGCTCGTTCGAGCGGCGCCGGCGGCCAGCACGTCAACCGCACGGAATCTGCGGTACGCCTTGTACACAAGCCCACCGGCATCGTGATCTTCGCTCAGGAGCAGCGCTCCCAGCACCAGAACAAGGACATTGCCTACAAGCGCCTCAAGGCTCGTCTCTATGAGATGGAGCTCAAGCGGCGCGAGCAGCAAGCCTCGGCGGATCAAGCCGCCAAGACCGACATCGGCTGGGGCCACCAGATCCGCTCCTACGTTCTGCAGCCCTATCAGCTCGTGAAGGACCTGCGGACCGGCGCCCAAAGCTCGAACCCTGATGCGGTTCTGGATGGCGACATCGATCCGTTCATCGAGGCAACGCTCGCCCAGCGCATGAAGGGCGGCGCCGACGCGGTGATCGCCGACCTCGACTAAAAAAGATCGGCAGCGGGCATCAGGCAGCTAGTCCCTCCGGCTGCCCATCATATTTGCTGCTGCCGAACTTTGCTTTTTCCCGACCCTGCCCGACGACTGCTGCCTTTTCCCTGTTCCCTACGTGACAGCGCGCGGCCGCAGAAAATTTCATGGTCTGGAGGTGGGAACCGAAGCCCCCTCCCGGCTGTTAAGTTCCCAGATCCGCCAGAGAGACCCCCGTTTTCTGGCGAGACAGAACGCTGCTGCGGGCCCCCCCCTCCGCGCTGGCAGCGTTCATCCCACGGTCGGCCCCCCAGTCCCCCCACTGGGGGGCCATTCTTTTTTAAGGTTCACTTAAGAAACGAACTGCACGGAACAGGTGGGCCACCCGGCCGCTAACGGCTTTCGCTACTGGCCTGAATTGCCTGCATCCAGTCGAGCGCCTAGGAGGAGATTGCCATGCAGTCACGCCGTACGTTTCTGAGTGCGACAAGCTCTGCCGCGGCACTCCTCGCAATGGCACCGTGGAATTCGGCTGCAAGGGCCGACAACGCCACGGCAACGGATCAAACCACCACCGCGCTCGCAACCCGTGCGATCCCCTCGACCGGCGAAAAAATTCCGGTCATCGGCATGGGCACGTCCGGCAGCTTCGAGGTCGGCGAGAACACACCCGAATACGAAGCGTTGAAAGACGTTCTGAAAATCTTCGTCACCGGCGGCGGCACGCTCATTGATACGGCCCCCACCTACAGCAATGCCGAAGACGTTTTGGGCGCACTGCTGGCGGAGCAGAACCTTCGTCCGAAAACCTGGCTCGCCACCAAGCTCTCGGGCGTGAGAGGCCGCGAAGACGGCCTTGCCCAGTTCAACTCCACGCTGAAACGCTTGAAAACCGACAAGGTCGAGCTGCTGCAGGTTCACAATCTCGGCGATCTCGAAATCCAGCTGGCGCTGGCCCGCGAGCTGAAGGCGGAAGGTAAAACCCGCTACGTCGGCGTCACGCACTATGTCGAGGGCGCCCAGGATCGGCTCGCCGATGTCGTCGAAAAGGAAAAGCCGGACTTCCTGCAGATCAACTATTCGGTCGTCACGCGCGGCGCGGAAAAACGCGTCCTACCACTCGCACGCGATCTCGGGGTTGCTGTTCTGATCAACCGCGCCTTCGAGGACGGAAAGCTGTTCTCACGCGTCAAGGATACGCCATTGCCGGAATGGGCGGCTGAGGCCGGTATCACCTCCTGGGCGCAGGCATTCCTAAAATTCGCGTTGAGCCATCCTGCCGTGACCGCCGTCATCCCAGCAACCGGCAAACCGAACCGGCAGGCCGACAACCTGAAGGCTGGCACCGGACCGGATCTCACCGAAGCGCAGCGCGCATCGCTGATTTCCGTCTTCGCGTGATCCTCGGCATGGAGACTATCGCCGCTTGGTTCAAACGCACCCGCCTATCGGCGCTTTTCAACGTCGAGCGCGAGGAGCTTCCCGCCGTCATTGCCGGTGTCGGCATGTTCTATCTGCTGTTCGCCGGGTACTTCATGCTGCGCCCCGTGCGCGAGACCATGGGCATTGCCGGCGGCATCGACAATCTGCAGTGGTTGTTCACCGCCACTTTCGTCGCGACGCTGATCGCGTTGCCTTTGTTCGGATGGATCGCCTCGAAAGTACCTCGCCGCCACATCCTGGCCTGGACTTACGCCTTTTTCACCCTGAACCTCATCGCATTCGCGGTGGGTTTTGTGATCGATCCCGACAACGTCTGGATGGCGCGCACGTTTTACGTCTGGCTGTCGGTCTTCAATCTGCTGGCGATCTCGCTGGCTTGGAGCGTGCTGGCAGACGTTCTCGCAGCTTCCGAGGCCAAGCGCCTGTTCGCCATGATCGCCGGCGGCGCAAGCCTCGGCGGATTGACCGGCCCCATTCTCGGCACGATGCTTGTCGCGCCAATCGGACATTCGGGCCTGCTGCTACTGGCCGCCATGTTTCTAGCCCTCAGCGCGTTCGCCGCGACATGGCTGCATCGTTGGCGAGATCGAAGCCCGCAAGCTGAACCTACCCTGCTCGCACACGATGACCAAGCGCAGCGCAGCAGCCCGCTGGGAGGACATCCCTTCACGGGCGCGAGCGCCGTTGTGAAGTCCGGCTATCTGGCCGCCATTGCGCTGTTCGTGGTCCTGCTCGCAGTTGTCAGCACCTTCCTCTATTTCGAGCAGGCCAAACTGGTTGCCGAGACCTTCCCCGACAAGGTCCGTCAAACCCAGGTATTCGGCCTGATTGATACCGTCGTCCAGACTTTGACAATCGTGATCCAGGTATTCCTGACCGGGCGCATCGCGGAGCGATTTGGCATCGGCGTGCTGCTCGTCTCAGTTCCCCTTGTGATGGCGGCGGGCTTCCTGTGGCTCGCGGTCGCCCCGGTTTTCGCAGTGCTTGCCGTGATCATGATTGCGCGCCGTGTCGGCGAATACGCCCTCGTCCGTCCCGGCCGTGAGATGCTGTTCGCCGTGGCCGCGCCCGACGAGAAGTACAAGGCCAAGAATTTCATCGACACTGTCGTCTACCGAGGCGGCGATGCCATCGGCGGCTGGGTGAAGCGCGGGCTGGACGTTTTTGCCGAAAGCCCGGCTATGGCCATGATGATCGGCGCGGCGATCGCACTCGGGTGGGCGGCGACCGGCGGCTATCTCGGCCGCCGCGAGCACCAGAAAGAAGCGTCCGCCCACTGATTTCCTAAAAGTTACCGAAATATGAATTTGGCTAAAGGATTGAGCGGGAAAGTATTCTTTCGCGGTCGTTCGTGGGCGCCATTTTTTTTGCGTCTCCGAGCGTTTTTCACAGAATAAGTTCCCGGATCATCCGTTTTCCCCCCAGTGCGTCTCGAATGCCTATGTCCCCGCGTTGGCAATCGAGCCGCATCTTACGAACTCATCAAAGCATGCGTCCGAAGGGATATGCGCCGAGATGAGCACGTCAATGGACGGGACAGGCCCCGCACACCTGTCCCGTCTTTGTTTTTTGTACCCGCTTTATGCATCTCCGGCCGAAACTTCGATCGCCGGCTATTTGCCCCTCAAGATACGACGAACGCGCCGCCTCAGGTTTCGCAGGCCATCCCGAAGTGCCTGGGCGCTTGCCCTGTGCTTGATAAGCTCAGCGCGCGAAGGCTGCCGCGTAACTCTCCGGCTTGAAACCGACAAGCAGCCTTTTGCCGCCGATGTCGAGCACCGGCCGCTTGATGAGCGAGGGCTGCTCGAGCATCAGCGCGATCGCCTTCTTCTGGTCGAGCCCTTGCTTGTCGGCATCGGAAAGCTTCCGGAACGTCGTGCCGGCGCGGTTCAGCACCGTTTCCCAGCCCGCATCCTTGCACCAGCGCTCGAGCCGAGCCTTGTCGATCCCCTCCTTCTTGTAGTCGTGAAACGTCACGTCGATTCCGTGCTCCGCGAGCCAGGCGCGGGCTTTCTTCATCGTATCGCAGTTCGGAATGCCGTAGATCGTGACGGACGGACCAGCCATCGGACCTCACCTCGCAACTATCGACCCGCCTCCCCCCGAGCGCCCCCCATCGGATCGAGGTCAGCGTCTGGCACCCTTCCATGCCAGGCGCTACCATAATGTCTGATCACGAGAGGGGGGCTCACTGCCATGATACCAGACTACCAAACCTTGATGCGTCCCTTTCTTGAATGCGCATCAGAAGGTGAGACACACATCTCTGAGATCTACGACCAACTAGCTGACACGTTTCACCTCACCGAAGAGGAACGGGAAACGCTGCTACCCAGCGGCAAGATGCGTCTCTTTGAGAACAGAGTGCGTTGGGCAAGAACCTACCTGAAGCAAGCAGGTTTGGTGGAAGCAACAAGGCGCGGGTATGTCACGATCACCGAGGATGGCAGAAGAGCACTCCAAAGTGGCAGTGCCATCAATAAGGACTACCTGAAACAGTTCCCCGCATTCCAGGATTTCCTATCTCGCTCTCGCGGGGAAAACGATCAACCAAATGACGTCGTCGAAAACCGGTCGTCCGGAACCGAGATTTCCCCCATAAGCGCCACACCGGATGAGGTACTACTGAAGGCATTTGAACAGATCAACAACTCACTTGCGGCAGATCTGCTGGAACGAGTGCGCAACTCAACACCGCAGTTCTTTGAGGAACTAATCGTGGAGCTGCTGCTCGCAATGGGGTATGGCGGCGCCGAGGATATCGGTAGAGCATTGGGCAGAAGTGGGGACAACGGCGTTGATGGCGTGATTGATCAAGACCCCCTGGGGGTTGATCAGATTTACATCCAAGCAAAGAGATACCAAGAAGGAAACAATATCAGCGGTGGCGATATTCGCGATTTCTTTGGTGCCTTGAACCTGAAACGTGCCCACAAAGGCATCTTCTTTTCAACGTCCAACTTCACGGCGCAAGCTAAAGACACAGCACGACAACTAGGTTCGCGGATTGTACTTATCGATGGACACCAACTAGCAAAACTGATGCTTCGCTATAATGTCGGATGCCGAGACGAGCAGGTCCTACACATCAAGAAGATTGACGATGAGTATTTTGTGTAGTCCGAAAAGCGATCAGACATCGCACACGGACATAGACGCTTTAGTCATAGCGTTTGTTCGTTCTGCTTCAGGCTTCCGAGCCTTTCAAAACGTTCTAAGTTAGTTGTTACTATTCCCACTCGATCGTGCCCGGCGGCTTGCTCGTCACGTCGTAGACGACGCGGTTGATGCCGCGCACCTCGTTGATGATGCGCGTCGCTGCTCGGCCCAGGAAACCCATGTCGAACGGGAAGAAATCGGCTGTCATACCATCGACGCTCGTCACCGCACGCAGCGCCAGCACATGGTCGTAAGTGCGCCCGTCTCCCATCACGCCGACGGTACGCACCGGCAGCAGCACGGCGAAAGCCTGCCAGATCGCGTCGTAAAGCCCCGCCTTGCGGATCTCGTCGAGATAGATCGCGTCCGCCTTGCGTAGGATATCGAGCTTCTCGACCGTGATGTCGCCAGGAATACGAATCGCGAGCCCCGGCCCCGGGAACGGATGCCGTCCGACAAACGCATCCGGCAAGCCAAGCTCGCGCCCCAGCGCCCTGACCTCGTCCTTGAACAATTCGCGCAAGGGCTCCACGAGCTTCATGTTCATGCGCTCAGGGAGGCCACCGACATTGTGGTGCGACTTGATCGTGACCGAGGGCCCGCCGCTGAACGAGACGCTTTCGATGACATCCGGATAAAGCGTGCCCTGCGCCAGGAACTCCGCGCCGCCGATCTTCTTCGCTTCCGCCTCGAACACGTCGATGAAGTGCTTGCCGATGGTCTTGCGCTTGGTTTCGGGATCCGAAACGCCCGCCAGCGCATCGAGGAACTGCTTCGAGGCATCCACGTGTACCAGAGGAATGTTGTAGTGATCGCGGAACAGGCCGACGACCTGCTCGGCTTCGCCGAGCCGCATCAGGCCATGATCAACGAACACGCAGGTCAGCTGATCGCCGATCGCCTCGTGGATCAAAACCGCAGCAACCGTGCTGTCGACACCGCCCGAAAGCCCGCAAATTACACGGCCCTTGCCGACCTGCTTGCGGATGCGCTCGATCATCTCCCGGCGGTAGGCGGCCATCGTCCAGTCGGGCTTGAGGCCCGCAATGCGATGCACGAAATTCGAGATCAGCTTCTCGCCGTCCGGCGTATGCACGACCTCGGGATGGAACTGCACGGCGTAGAAGCCGCGTGCTTCGTCCGCGACGGCCGCGAACGGCGCGTTCTCGCTTGTGGCAATGATGCGGAAGCCCTCCGGCAGCCGGGTCACGCGATCACCGTGACTCATCCAGACCTGATGACGGTCGCCCTTGTTCCAAACCCCCTCGAACAGCGGACTGTCGGAATCGACCGAAAGCACGGCGCGCCCGAATTCCCGATGATGCCCGCTCTCGACCTTGCCGCCCAATTGCTCGGCCATGGTCTGCTGTCCGTAGCAGATGCCGAACACCGGAACGCCGGAGGTGAACACAGCGTCCGGCGCGCGCGGGCTGTCCGCCTCGGGCACCGACGATGGCCCGCCGGAAAGAATGACGGCTTTCGGCTTGAGCTTGGCAAACGCGGCGTCCGCGTTCTGGAAGGGGTGGATTTCGCAATAGACACCGGCTTCGCGCACGCGCCGCGCGATGAGCTGCGTAACCTGGCTGCCAAAATCGATGATCAGGACGGATGCGGACATGGAGGGTGGGCTCACTCCCTGAGACGCCGGGCGAAAGCATTGCAACCCGGACTCGTCCAAAAAACGGAATGTGCGGGGTAGACCACCTGGCCAGCCGAGCGTCAAGACGGCCGGGGGGTGGGGCAAAGCCGCAGCCGCCCGCTTTTCCCCCTTGAACCGGCCTCGCCCCCGGAAACTGCGGAACACCAAGCCTCTGGGATCGCCCCAATGCCGAATTCTGGCCCGGGACTTGCCAATTCATAGGGCATTCGTTCACCTCTCGGAGGCATAGTGCCGATATGTTTGCGTCCCGCAGAGCCCTGACCGCACCCCATTCCGTACCCCACGAGACCGGCGGAAGCGACCAAGCAGCCGGTTCTCCGGGACTTCCCGCGCGCGAGACAACCGCCGAGATCGCCAAAAGATGGCTCCTCGGAACCGCCTACGCTTTGCAGCCGCAACGAATTGGGAGCCTGCCCCATCTCCTGTTCTGGACCGCCCTCGATCTGTTTCGGGGTCGCACCGAGATCCCGGATCAAAATCGGACACAGTCCCGGCCCGACACATTCGGCGGCGTGGTGCGCCACCTGAATGCCGAGACCTACATGGCGGCTTTGCGCCTCGGATTTTTCCCGTGGGCCCATTGCGGCCCCGCAAAATGGTGGACCCGCGAACAGCGCTCGGTGCTGTTCTTCCCCGAGCTGCACGTCTCCCGGCGCCTGCGTAAGCTGATGCGGTCAGGCAAATACCGGGTGACGTTCGACACCGCGTTCGAGGAGGTCGTCCAAAACTGCGCCGCGCCGAGAGCCTACAATTGGCACTCCCTCACCTGGCTCACGCCCCGCTTCAGGACGCTCTTCGCGGATCTGAACCGCAAGGGTCACACTCATTCCTATGAGGTGTGGAATACGGAAGGCGAGCTTGTCGCTGGCGGTTTCGGCTCCGTCGTCGGCCAGGTCTTCGTCGGCGAGTCGATGTTTAGCCGCGAGCCGGATACCTCCAAGCTCGCGAGCATGGTGCTCTATGCCCACCTCAAGAAGTGGGGTTTCGCCTTCGTGGATGCGCGCGATCGAACACCGGTTCTCGATAAGCAGGGCTACCGCGACATCCCTCGCGCCGAGTTCGAGGCGCTGATGCGCGAGCACGCTGGCCGCAGCCAGACGACCGGTCGCTGGACCGCAACCCTTTCGACGGCTCAGGCCCTCGATGTCCTGGAGTGTGCGCCGGACGCCTGATCCGAAAGGTGCCTATACGGGCGGATTCGGATTGAGCTGCCAAATCGCGAAATTGAGCGCGGCCGCATAGCTGACCCACACCAGATACGGGACGAACAGGAGGCTCGCGATCCGATTGGAATTCCACGTCAGCGCGATAAAGGCCACGATCGAAAACAAGAGCGCACTGATGTTGCCCGCGGCCATGCCGATCTGGTGCTCCTTGAACATGAACACCGACCACGCCGCATTGAGCTGGAGCGAGACCAGCCAGATAATCAGCGCCTGATTGAAGCCCTGCTTCTCCCACACGCGCCATCCCGCCAAAGCGATCATGACGTACAGAACCGTCCACACAGGCGGAAACAGCCAGTTTGGCGGCGTCCACTCCGGCTTGACGAGAGCCTCATACCACGGACCCGGCAAATACATCATGCCGGTAAGCGCCGCCGCGGCGACGAGCGCGAGAAACACGAGAAGAGCGAGCAACGATTTCATGAAGAACCTATTGCGCAGCCTCTGCGGACTGCGTCTGCGGCTTCGCCACGACACCCAACCGCTCGACTGCTGCCTGAAGGATTTGAGCCAGCAGCTCTGAATACCTCATCCCCTGGAAGCCCGCCATGAGATTGAGCTTCCCGTCCCAGCACCAGCCGGGATTGGGATTGACCTCGAGCAGCTTGAGCTCGCCCCGCGCATCCGCCCTGAAATCGAAGCGCGCGTAGTCCCGGCATCCGAGCCGCTCGAACAGCCGCGTCGAATGCTCGACGAGCTGCTGCTGCGCAATTTCCGAAAGCGAGGCCTCCCGGTAGCGAATCTGCGTCCAATAGGGGCTTTCGGGCTCCCACTTGCTTTCGTAGCCGAGGATCCTCGGCAGATCCGGATCGAGCTTCGAATAGTCGACCTCGAGGATCGGCAGCGCCCGCAATCCCTGGTCCGGATTGCCGATCAGCGAGACCGAGTATTCGGCACCCGTCAGGAATTCCTGCACCAACACCGAGCGCTTCGGAAACTCGGCCCTAAGCCGTTCGAGATAGTCGAGTAGCGCCTTCTCGTTGCTCACGACCGCATCCATGGTGATGCCCTGCGAGCTATCGCCAGTGTTGGGCTTCAGAAGCGCCGGAAATACCGACGGCAGCGTCGCGCCCTGGTCGCCTGGGCGCACATAGGTTTCGAGCGGAACCGGAACGTCGAGCGTCATCGCGACAGCCCGGACCAGGCCCTTGTCGTAACAGGCGGCCAGCGCCGCCGGAGCGCCACCCGTGTAGGGGAGTTCCAGCGCGTCGAGCATCGCCGGAACGTGCAGCTCCTTGAACGGATCGTTGTTGAAACCTTCGTCGCAGAGGTTGAACACGAGATCGGTCCTGAGATCGGTGAGATCCCGGTCGAGCGTCGCGTGGTTGTCGAGATAGCGGAACTTGTACTGAGTCAATTCGGCCAGCGCGTCCTTGAGCCGGCGCACCGTTTCCATATCTTCGTCCTGGAATGCGCCACCGCGCTTCACCTGGTCGGGAAGCCGCGGGTCGCCGAGCAACACCGTCACGTCGAGCCGCTGCAGCTTCCCGCGCGGTTTCTTCGCCGGGAGCTGCGGCGCATCCGCCGACAGCAGCAGCCGGCGTGCCATCATGCCGAGATCCTGATCGCGGTCGGAAACCGATTCCGCACTTCCGTGATGGCGCACGTTGCGGAACCCGCATCTTTCGAGCAGCTTCCCGATGCTGTCCTTAGTGTAGAGCCGTTCCGCATAGAACTGGTCGGCGATCACGCCGATCTCGTCATGCACGATCACCTCGCGCGAGATCAGACGTTCGCGATCTGCGGAAAGCGAGCGCTCGCGGCAAACGAAGTGATGTTCGTCGATCCATTCCCAAGAGCGCCGGTCGAAATGATCGGCCATGTAGGCGCCATCGGTGATGTCGAGCACGAGTTGGCCGGACGGGCGCAAAAGCTTGCCGACCGTGTTCAGAACTTTCTCGTCGTCCTGCTTGTTCGAGAAATAGCCGAACGAGTTGCCCATGATGGCAACGCAATCGAAGCTCGTCTCCTGCAGACGCGGGTTGCGGGCATCGCCCTCCTTGAAGATGACCTGAAGGCCCTCCGTCTGCGCGCGCTTCTTGGCGAGACGGATCAGATAACGGGAGCGATCTACGCCCGACACGTTTTTGAAACCGCGCCTCGCGAGTTCGAGGCAATGCCTGCCCTGCCCACAGCAGAGATCGAGGATGGAGCTGTGCGGCTGGATCGCGGCGGCCGCGATGATGAAATCGACTTCGCGCCGCGTGTTCTCGTTGTTCTCGACGACGTCGCCGTCGGTCTTGACGTAAAGCGCGTTGAAAAGCTTGCGCCACCACTCGGCGGGCAGATGCTGTTCGAGGTCCGCAACGGGACCAAGACAAGAGCGCGGCGGAGTACGCTTCGGCTTCTTCGCCTTTGGCACAGTGGCCATGATGGACAATCGTCCTTACGAGCAGCATCAAGCCTGAGGCCGTCCGTTTCAGCGACGAGAGATCAGGCAATATCTGAACTCATGATCGCCAGGACTTGCGCGGGCGCGCGACAGACCGCTCGTCGTCGTCGCAGCGCGCGCAAATTAGTCAAGGATTGTGACAAAGCAAGCGGCATGTGGGGCCATCCCCCGCCCCATTTCAGCGCTCAAACGGTCCGCTTGAAGGCCGCCACGAAGAAGCCGTCGGTCCCATGGGAAGCGGGTGTCAGCAGCAAAGTGTCCTGCGCGCCATCGGCGGAAGCAGGGACCTCTCCGCCAATCGTCGTCCGCCATAATTCTTCGTAAGGTACGGGTTCAAACCCGGCAAACGATGCGCGAAACCAAGCGACCTGATCGACATTTTCCTGAGGCAGAACAGAGCACGTGACGTACACCAGCCGTCCGCCCGGCTTGACCAGACCGCTCGCGAGCGAGAGCACCTGGCGCTGCTCCTCCTGACGCATGCTGAGCGCCTCGGGCTTCAGCCGCCACTTCGCGTCTGGTTTGCGCCGCCAGGTTCCCGAGCCAGAGCAGGGCGCGTCCACCAGCACGATGTCGAACCGCGCACCCAGCGCTTCGAGCCCCGAGCGATCCCCACCGTCGAGCACCTGCGCGTTCCGCACACCGGCCCGCTGCAATCGCTCGAAGATCGGGCGGAGCTGACCCTTGTCCGAGTCATAAGCATAGATCTGCCCGGAGTTATGCATGGCCGCCGCCAGCGCCAGCGTCTTGCCGCCGGCCCCTGCACAAAGATCGAGCACTTGCAGCCGCGCCTCTGCACCCGAAAGCGCGGCCGCGATCTGGCTCCCCTCGTCCTGGACCTCGAACCAGCCCTTGCCATGCGCGGCCTCTGCCTCCACGTGCGGGCTCTTGGCCGGACCTTCCGGCGCCGGAATACGCACACCGAACGGCGCAAAGCGCGTCGCCTTGGCCCCAAGCTTTTCCAACGCCGAAAGCACCTTGCCCCGATCGGCCTTGATCGTATTGGCGCGAAGGTCGATCGGTGCCCGCTCGCCCATGGCCTGGCCTTCCGCGATGGCGCGCACGCCGAACACCCGTTCGAACGCCGGCATCAGCCACTCGGGAACATCGGCGGCCACATGCGGGGCCACGTCCCCCGGCAGCCCGCGTGCGAGACGAGCCAGCTCGTCATCGCTCAAAGGCTGGGGCGCATGCTGGCTGCCATCGCAAAACCTGGCCACCTCGTCGGCAGAAAGGCCGAGCGCCTTGGACGCAGCGGCGATCGCGAGCAATCTCGGTTCCGCACTTCCCATCTGCGCGGCAAGCGACAGCTTGCGCCGAAGCACGTCATAGACCAGCGTGCCGATGGCAGCTCGGTCCCCGGAGCCTGCAAAGCGATGCCGCTTGCCCCAATCCTGGAGTGCTGTGGCCGCCGGCTGGTGGCGCGAGAAAACATCCTCCAGCACCTCGGCCGCGGCTTGAATACGCCCACCCGGTCTCACGATCGCGATCCTTAGTCTGGGTCGGCCGGACTTACGCCCCGCCCGCCGAATAGAAAAGAATGCGGATGGCAAACAGCACCCACATGACAAACAGCGTGATGGACGCCAGCGCGTATCCATAAAAGCGGTACGGCTGCCGGTTCGCCGTCGTGTGGATGAACGCGTGGAACAGGCGCGCCAGCACGAAGACCCAAGCCAGGATCACGAACACGAGGTCCACCTGGCTGGTGATCATGAGAAACGCGATCACCGCATAGAACAGGATCGGCGTTTCGAGCTGATTGTGAAACGCATTCGAAATCTGCGTCGCACGCGCCGGCCATTTCGCCTGCCTGAGCGAAATGTCCCCGAACGTCACGTCACCGCGCTTGACCGCACCGACACGCTCCTTCCGCATCCAGCCCTGCAAGAAGAACGTCAGGAAGACTTGGACGAACACCGGATAGAGAATGGCGGTTTGGGTCATGGCGGCACCTGTCGAAGGGAAAGCGTAAAAACTACGCATTCCCCGGATAGTTCGGGCTTTCCCGCGTGATCAGAACACCATGCGGGTGGCTTTCGCGCATACTGGCCGGCGAGATACGGACGAACTTTGCGGTGTTGCGCAGATCTTCCAGCGTCTTCGCGCCGGTGTAGCCCATGCCTGCCCGAAGCCCGCCGACGAGTTGGTTGAGCACACCTTCGACCGGCCCCTTGTACGGCACCTGTCCTTCGATGCCTTCCGGAACGAGCTTGAGCTGATCCTTCACTTCCTGCTGGAAGTAGCGATCCGCCGAGCCTCGTGCCATGGCGCCGAGCGAGCCCATGCCGCGATAGGCTTTGTAGGTCCTGCCCTGGTAGAGGTAGGTCTCACCTGGAGCCTCGTCCGTGCCGGCGAGCAGCGAACCGATCATCACGCAGTCCGCTCCCGCCGCCAGCGCCTTGACGATGTCGCCCGAGAAACGAATGCCGCCGTCGGCGATCACCGGAACATCGTGCTTGTGCGCTTCGGTGGCGCAATCCATCACCGCGGTGAGCTGAGGCACGCCGACACCGGCCACGATCCGCGTTGTGCAGATCGAGCCCGGGCCGATGCCCACCTTCACCGAGTCGGCGCCTGCCTCGATCAGCGCCCGCGTTGCTTCCGCAGTCGCCACGTTTCCGGCCACGACCTGCACCGAGTTCGAGATCTTCTTGATGCGCGTCACGGCATCGAGAACGCTCTTCGAATGGCCGTGCGCGGTGTCGACCACGATCAGATCGCAACCCGCTTCCAGAAGCCTCTCCGTACGCTCCCAGCCGTCGTTGCCGACCGTGGTCGCGGCCGCAACGCGCAGACGCCCCTCGGGATCCTTGCAGGCGTTGGGGTGCTTCTGAGCCTTCTCGATATCCTTGACCGTGATCAGCCCGATGCAGTGATAGCTGTCATCGACGACCAAGAGCTTCTCGATCCGGTTCTGATGAAGCAGGCGCTTGGCTTCGTCCTGACTGACGTCGCGCTTGACCGTGATCAGGCGCTCTTTCGTCATCAGCTCGGCAACGGGAGTTTTGGGATTGGTCGCGAAGCGCACGTCGCGGTTGGTAAGAATGCCGACGAGGCGTCCCTTGCTTTCGCCCTTCTTGGGCTCCTCGACGACCGGAATGCCGGAGATCGAATGGGCTGACATCAGCTCAAGCGCACGCTCGAGCGTCTCTGTCGGCTGAATGGTTACGGGATTGAGAACAATTCCGGATTCATACTTCTTAACGGAGGCAGCATGACGTCCCTGCTCTTCCGGAAGGAGATTGCGATGCAGCACACCGATGCCGCCTTCCTGCGCCACGGCAATCGCAAGCCGGCTTTCCGTGACCGTGTCCATGGCGGAGGACAGGATTGGAATATTGAGCGAGATGGTTCGGGTGACCCGGCTCGTCACGTTGACTTGGTTGGGCAACACCTCGGACGCCGCCGGCACCAGGAGCACGTCATCGAATGTCAAAGCGAGACCCAAATCGCTATCGATTGGGCGTTTTGCCATGGCTCTCTCCTTGGGCGGGTGTGACAAAGGCGGCCGCAAAACGGGGCGGCCCGGCTCGAATGTCGGATGCCCTATAGCACCGGGAGCGGGGCAGGGGAAGGGACCCACCCTGCGGCCGAGCAGCCCGGCGAAACGCGCGCCCATCGCCCCCAGCGCCTGCACCAGAGCCCTGACCCCACCCGGCGCAGCGGCCGATTGATCGGTGCACCAACGCTCTCGCAACTGCACATTAGCGCCGCTTATGATGGGTATTGAAAAATCAATTAGACCTCGGGCGCTTATCGCGTTAGGAAAGCCGGTCTAAAGTGCTCTAGAGCGTTTTAAGGAGGAAACAAAAATGAAGATTTGGTCCAAGCCCGCCGTGCGCGAGCAGGAAGTCGGCCTCGAGGTCACCAGCTACCTCCCGGCAGAGATCGACATCATCTAAGTGATGATGAAGACAGGCTCGCGCACTGGCGAGCCGAAAGGCACGGCGGTCGAGCAAGCGGCCGCCGTTGCTGTTTCTAGGGAGCGATTCGAAGCCTCCCGCCATCGCATCGAGAGCGCTGCGCTCTCCGCCTGGCATCGCAACGCTAAGCGTTGTTCTTGAAGCCCGTTGCCAACACATAGAGTTCAGCGCTGTCGGACCGGCTTGCCGGCGGCTTCACATGCCGAACCGTATGGAACCGCTGCTTCAAAAGATCGAGCAGATCGCGTTCCGTCCCACCCTGAAAAACCTTGCACAGGAACGCCCCGCCCGGCGCGAGCACGTCGCAGGCGAACTGCGCGGCCGCCTCCGCGAGCATCATGATTCTCAAGTGATCGGTCTTGGTATGTCCGACCGTAGGTGCCGCCATATCCGAGAACACGACGTTGGCGGCCCCATCCCTGAGTTTACTCTTGAGCCATTCGTCGGCGCTCTCGTCCATGAAATCGAGCTTCGCCGATTCAACGCCCGCCAACGGCTCCATGTCGAGAATATCGATTGCGATCACCTGTCCGCGCCCGCCGATCGACTGCGTGCGCTCAGCCGCGATCTGGCTCCAGCCGCCGGGCGCAGCGCCGAGGTCCACGACGCTGTATCCGGGTTTGAGGAAACGATACTTGTCGTCGATTTCGATCAGCTTGTAGGCAGCTCGAGACCGAAAGCCCGCGCGTTTAGCCGCCGCCACATAAGGATCGTTGAGCTGCCGTTCGAGCCAGCGTTGCGAAGAAGCCGTGCGGCTTCGGGCGTTCTTCAGCCGAACGCCGAAATCGCGCTGACCGCCCGCGCCGCTGATCGCGCTGCCGCCCACGCTTTTCTTGCCGCCGGAGCCGCGGCCCGACTTGCCCTTCATTCGCATTGTTTCAACCTGATCTCTGACGGCGGCGCCTGCGGCCCGCCCGATAGACGCCATCTTCGCTCATAAGGGTCGCAAGAATGCCCTCGCGCAGTCCGCGATCCGCAACCCTGAGCCGCTCCGACGGCCACGTGCGCAGAATGGCTTCGAGGATCGCACACCCCGCAAGCACGAGATCCGCCCGTTCATGCCCGATGCAAGGCTCGGCCACGCGCTCCTCGTAAGAACGCGCGAGCAGCCCGTATGTGACCGTTTGAATTTCATCGATCGCAAGCCAGCATCCGTCGACGCGAGCCCGATCGTAACGCTTGAGCCCCAGATGGATCCCGGCAACCGTCGTCACCGTGCCCGAAGTGCCGAGCAGATGGATGTCCTTCCCGCTCGCCAGCTCACGGAACCCGTGCAGCGCCTCGAAAGGCCGGATCAAGCCCGAGACATAGGCCACCATATCTTCGAAGCTGTCAGGCGTAACCTGATGGCCGCCAAACCGCTCGGCCAGCGTCACGACGCCAACTGGCAGCGACGTCCACGCCTTCATCTGCGGCTTGGCCCCTACACGCTTTCCGCCGTCCGGCACGCCGCCATCCCGCCCCGTCTTCGCGAGATCGAGCCAGATCAGCTCCGATGACCCGCCGCCGATATCGAACACCAGGACGTAATCGGCGCGGTAATCGATCAGCGAGGCGCAACCGGATACGGCAAGATTGGCTTCTGTCTCCCGATCGAGCACTTCGATCTTGATGCCGACCTCCCGCTCGACCTGACGCAGGAAATCGCGTCCGTTGCTTGCGATCCGGCAGGCTTCCGTCGCCACGCACCGGACCCGGTCGACGTCGTTTCTGGCAAGCTTCGACGCGCACACACGAAGCGCATCGATTGTCCGCTTCATCGCCGCATCGGACAGCCGCCCCGACTGCGAAACGCCCTCGCCGAGACGGATGATTCGGGAAAAGGCATCCACAACCCGGAACCCGCGACGCGACGGGCGCGCGAGCAGGAGGCGGCAATTATTGGTTCCGAGATCGAGGGCGCCATAGACTTGGCCTCGCTCCCCCTGCGAAGGGCGATGAGCGCCGTTCCGGCCGGAGCCATCAGAAGATCTGTTGAATGCAGGCTTGTCGGACGGCGCGAGTTTCGCGCCCCCCGTCGCATCCGGAGCCCGCCGCGCATCGAAAGGGGGAGCGCTGGCGCGCTCGTCATCCGTAAGTTCCGGCACGTCTTTTCCCCAGAGCCTGGTTCCGGGAACCCCCTCGCGAGCATTTCGCCCGCCGGTTCACCTCGCATCAGGCCAACATCTGGCTGCATCTGGCACCAATGTAGCAGGAGAAGGCGGCGCGTAAAGGAAAAGCGCGCTCGTGGTATACAACCGTAGAAAAGTGCAGTCCCGTGCCTACCCGCACAGTCCCCAAATTTCCCTTTCGGTCCGGAGCCCCTCTTGTCGTCGCGAACCCGCAGCCCCCAGCCGTTCATCAAAAAGTCGTCCATCACCAAACTGCTGGCTTATTCGTTTGTCTTGGCCATTGCCACACATCCGCTGCAGGCGCGAGCCGGATCTGACACGCCGAATGTTGCACGCATCATCGACGCTTACCCCGATACGCTCGAGAAAATCGAAGGCAACGAACTGGTCTGGCGGGACGGTACCCGTATGCCACTCGATGACGGGCACGGCGTGAAGGCATTCGCCGACTGGATCGAAAATCCCGATATCGAAGACATGCTGCGCGTGCCCTATCCCGCAGGCACACCCGCTGTCGCGCTCGCGCCGGAGAGTGATCCCGGCCGCGCCCGCAACGCGCTGTTTTTCGAGAAGATGTACGGCGATTGCCGCGAGGGCGACGTAAAGCCGAAACTCAAGACAATCGTCTGGCTGCCGAGCAAGGCTAAACAACGTCTGCAGGTGACGACCGTGAACGGCGTGGCCGATCGGTTGGAAGCAATATCCCGCGAGCTCGACGCACTACCCGCCGAATTCGACAAATACTTGGTTCCGGCGGGAGGCACCTACAATTGCCGGCCGATCGCCGGCACCGGACGGATTTCCGCTCACGGATACGGTATCGCCATCGACATCGCAGTCGCACAAAGTGATTACTGGCGATGGGCGTCCGGTGCCGGTGCGGGGAAGGTCGCTTTCCGCAACCGCATCCCCGACCAGATCGTCCGCATTTTTGAGCGCCACGGCTTCATCTGGGGCGGGCGCTGGTATCACTACGACACCATGCATTTCGAGTACCGTCCCGAGTTGCTTCCGCCACCACCATGAGGGGCGTGCAATAGCGGTTCTTCCGCCCAAGCGGACAGCGTCCCGTTTCGGCGTTTGCTCAGGACCGCGCGATGCTCGCCGTCGCATCGGTCGCAGGGATGCGACCTGTTCTTGCGCGACCGGGTATGAGCTGTTATACGGCCCCACTCGGCAAGCCTGGGCCTTGACGGCGTTGGATCCTACCAATCCGACACCACGATGAGAGGCCGCGCAAAAGCTCGCCGCGATCCCGGCTTTGGGGGATCGTCTAATGGTAGGACTGCAGACTCTGACTCTGCCTGTCTAGGTTCGAATCCTAGTCCCCCAGCCAACAAAATCAGCGACTTACTCAGTGTTCAAAATCGTTCAAAACCGTTTGGCTCACTCCGGGCTCACCGTTCCAGCGCTGTTCATCGGCCCTCGCAAGAGCGAACCGCGATACGCACTCGTGAGCGTCCTCAACCCTCGAATGCAGTGAAGTGGGGACAAGCAATCCACGCCCCTCGTAAGCCTACAGGGCGGGCAAGCGGATCGTCGCCTCAAGGCCACCAAGGGAGGACACGCCAAGTTCGACCGTCCCGCCATAGAGGGTGGCGAGATCACGGGCAATTGCGAGCCCAAGGCCCGATCCTGAACTTTGCGTGTCCCAACGTTCTCCGACATTGAAGACGACCTCGTGAGCCTCCGGCGGCAAACCCGGACCGTCATCCGAGACGGAAATATCGATCAAGCCGTTTTCCAGCGTGGTGGCTGAAACGCGCACCTGCGTCCGCGCGTACTTGCCAGCATTGTCGATCAAGTTGCCGAGTATCTCCTGGAGATCTTGCGCTTCGCAGGCAACGCGAAGCGAAACTGTAACCTCCACGTCGAACCGAAGCTTGCGATGCGCGTAGATGCGGGAAATCGCGGCGACCACGTCTAACACGACATCGCGAACATCGGCGGACGCCCCCGGTGACAATCGGCTCGCGACAATGCGGGCGCGGGTCGTCTGGTAATCGATCTGCGCCTCCATCTTTCGGCATTGATCGAGAATAGTCTCTGCGCTCGTGCCGCAACCGCCTCCTTTTAGCCGATAGGCTTCATCAGTCAGGATCGCGAGCGGGGTCTTGAGCCCATGTGCGATGTTTCCAGCCTGAGTTCGTGCTCTCTGCACCAATTCGGTCGTCGATGCGAACATGGAATTGAGATTGTCGACAAGCGGCTGCACCTCGGATGGATAGCTGCCCGGCAAGCTCTTCAACCGGCCCGAGCGGACCTCGTGCAGGGCGATACTGAGCCGCCCCAGCGGGCGCATTGCATAGAGAATAAGGAGTGCTGCAGCCGCAACCATCGACAGCCCCAACGCCGTCAAAGACCACGACAGCGTGTTGTTGAAACTGTTCACCACGCTATCGAGGTGGCGCTTGTCCGTCCCGATGATGAACTGCACGGGCTGTTTGCCAGGATCCCTCCACTCGAGACTCTCTGCAACGAGCAGCTCACCCGTCGGGCCTGCAATGCGATGCGTATGGACACCGACGTCCGCACGGACGTCGGGTGGGGTGGCGAGCGGGGCCGCCCTCATGGAGGGAGAGCGCGCCAGCACATCGCCCTGCTGCTGGATCTCCCAATAGTAGCCAGAGTTCTCGACATCGTAGCGCGGGTCGCTCAGCGCAGCGCGCAGCACCGCCCGGCCATTCTCGACATGCGCGAGACGCTTGAGCTCCGAGAGGTGCACGAACAGCTCATCGTAGAACTGCTGCGTCACATGGGCCAGGAAGACATTGGAGAGGATCAGCCACGCGAGCACCATGCCTAACGCGATCCACGCGGTGGCGGCAGCGATGAGGCGGTTTCTGAGGCTCGCAGGTCCCTTCATTGCCTAGTCCATCCTGTAGCCCAGGCCGCGGATCGTCTTAATCAGATCGGCTCCGAACTTGCGGCGCAGGCGGCTCACGTAAACTTCGATGGTGTTTGACTCCCGGCTATCATCAAGGCTGTAGAGGTGCTCAGTCAGCTCAGCTTGGGAAATAACTCGACCTATGCGGTGCATGAAATAGTTCAGCATGCGCAGCTCTTTCGCAGTGAGCTCGATCGGCTGTCCGTCGTGAAAAGCCTTTCCGGCACTGGTATCGAGCGTGATTCCTTTGTGCGTGTGTGTGGCACTCGCAAGACCAGCGGAACGCCTGATGAGCGCATTGAGACGCGCGGCCACCTCTGGGATGTGGAACGGTTTGGTGATGTAGTCGTCGGCGCCGGCATTGAGACCATCGACTTTTTCCGGCCAGGAGCCGCGAGCCGTCAGGATGAGGACCGGCATCTTGAGTCCGCAGGCGCGCCACTTGCGCAACACGTCGAGCCCAGACATCTGCGGCAAGCCGAGGTCGAGCACAACGGCATCATACGTTTCTTCCGTTCCCATGACGTAGCCGTCGGCGCCGTTGTCGGCTCGTTCGACGGCAAATCCTGCCCCATCCAGGCCTTCTGCAAGACGCTTGGCTAATTCAGGGTCGTCTTCGATGAGGAGAATGCGAATGGCGGCGCACCTCTTTGGCGATCTCTATTGCGGGTTGATATCACAGCCCTCCTGAAATGGGGCTTAAAAGCCCGGTTGTTCAGCCCGGCCGCAGGTTCAGTTCAGATCAGATTCAGCTTAGCGCCGCACACCCCCGGTCAGGAATTGTAGATCGGAGCCGGGAGGTCTGAATGCGCAAGGCGTGGATATTGGCAGCGGCCGTCTTCCTCCCCTCCGCAGGCATTGCTGTAAGTGCATCCTCACCCGCACCAGCACGCGATCTTGCCGTCTCGCCGACCCAGATCGAGCGCATGGCGATTGAAATCGAGCCTGCGAAACCGACCGCAGAGCAGGTTGTCGCGCTACTTCCGGGGGTCGTCGTGCCGGCGCTCAATGCCCGGATCGTTGCAGCCGCTCCTTTTGGCGGCACGGTCACACAGGTCCACGTGCTGCCGGGAGAGCGCGTCAGCAAGGGCCAGGATCTAGCCACAGTATCGAGCCGCGAATTGCTGGAAGCGGCTTCGAACCTCGCCCAGGCGGAAGCGGAGCTTCAAGCCGCCGAAGCCGTCGCTCGCCGCCGACGGGATCTTGCCGAGAAGAACATCCAGAGCCCCACGATGGCCGAAGAGGCTGAGGCACAGGTCGCCAAGATCAAAGCCGTCATCGAGCAGCACAAGCGAACGCTGGTTCTCGGCGGCATCAGCAGCACCAGCGCAGGCAACTACACCATCAAGACGCCGGAGGCAGGACGCGTCGTTGAGGCGAGCGTCATGCCCGGTGACAAGATCGAAGCCATGGCTCCCGCGGTCACGATCGATACGAGTGATGAACTCTGGATCGAGGCGCAACTGCCCGCCAACCTCGTGAGCCATATTGCGCCTGGCGACCGCATCAAGGTGATCGACGGCCCGGAAGGCAAAGTTGTTTCGGTGGGCGGATCCCTCGACAAGCTGACGCGTTCCGCCAAGCTAATTGCGAGCGTCCCCGCCGACAGCGGGCTTCTGCCGGGCCAGATGGTGACACTCAGCATCATTCAGAAAGCTGTGACAGGCGCGCTGTCGGTGCCCGCAAGTGCTGTTGCGCGCATCAACGGGGTCGAAGGCGTGTTCGTTCGCAACGAGACGGGTTTCACGCTCGTGCCTGTTGACGTCACAGGGCGGTCTCCCCTCGCGGCCACAGTTCTCGGGGACATGCCCGAGGGCTCCACAGTCGCAGCGAGCGGTCTACCGCAGCTCGAGCAGATGCTGGGTGCGGAGTAGCCCATGCTCGACCGCCTCATCAGTTTTTCACTCACTCAACGCGTCTTCACGCTTCTGCTAGCAGGCGCGGCAGCCGTGGCCGGCGCATGGGCATTCCGCACGATTCCGATCGACGCCTTCCCCAACATCTCTCCTGTTCAGGTGAAGATGATCCTGAAGGCGCCTGGCATGACGCCGGAAGAGGTCGAGACGCGCGTCATCAATCCCATCGAGATGGAGTTGCTCGGCATCCCGAGCCAAACCATCCTTCGCTCGGCCGCCAAATATGCCATCGCCGACATCACCCTCGACTTCGAGGACGGCACCGACATCTATTGGGCACGCCAGCAGGTCGCCGAGCGCCTCAACGGCGTGAGGGACCAGTTGCCGGCTAACATTTCGGGCGGCCTAGCTCCCGTGTCGACGCCGCTATCCGACGTCTTCATGTTCACCATCGACGGCGGCGACCTCACGCTGGAGGGGCGGCGTAGCCTGCTCGACTGGACCATCCGCCCGGCGTTGCGCACCATTCCCGGCGTCGCCGACGTGAACGCCCTCGGCGGAATGGTCCGTACGTTCGAGGTCACCCCGGACGCAAAGGCGCTCGCCGGCGCTCGCCTTGGCGTCGCGGATATCCTGAAAGCCATCGAGGAGGCAAACCGCAACGACGGTGCGGGCCGATTGAGCGAGGGTGAAAAGGCGCTCGTCGTGCGTGCTGCCGGCGCTATCCAGAAACCGCACGACCTCGAGCAAATCGTTCTCAAGACCGAAGGAGAGCACGTCCTTCGCCTCGGCGACGTGGCGAGCGTACGCATTGGAAGCCTTACCCGCTACGGCGCCGTAACCATGGACGGCCAAGGCGAGGCAGTCCAGGGACTGGTCCTCTCTCTGCGCGGCGCAGATGCAAGCGCAATCGTGGCCGCGGTACGCGCGCGCCTCGACGAATTGAGGCCGAGCCTGCCCGAAGGCGTCAAGATCAACGTCTTCTACGACCGCTCGGACCTGATCGAAAAGGCGGTCGGCACGGTGGGCAAGGCGCTCATCGAAGCGACTGTGCTCGTGATCGTGCTGCTTCTCCTCTTTCTCGGAAATCTGCGGGCTGCCATCGTCGTCGCGCTGACGCTGCCGTTCGCCGCTCTGGCTACCTTCGTTATGATGAAGGCCTTCGGCATGTCCGCGAACCTCATGTCGCTCGGTGGACTGGCGATTGCCATAGGCCTCATCGTCGATGCAGCCGTTGTGGTCGTCGAGAACACGGTCGAGCGGCTCCAACACGAAACAGCCAACGACATTCCCCTCCTTCACAAAGTCTACCGCGCGGCAGGGGAGGTAGCGATGCCCGTTGCCTCGGGCATTCTGATCATCTGTCTCGTCTTTCTGCCGCTGCTGTCGCTCCAGGGCCTCGAAGGCAAGCTGTTCGCCCCGGTCGCACTTACCATCATCTTCGCGCTCGGCTCCTCACTCATTCTTTCGCTGACGCTCATTCCGGTTCTGTCGTCGTATCTGCTGCGCGGCGGCAGTCATGGCGAGCCGCTTCTGATGCGCGTCCTCACACGCGGCTACAAAGCCCTCCTCAAGGGCTGCCTCGCCTATCCAGCCGCCGCGTACCTGGTGGCCGCAGCCGGGATCATCGCAGTCGTCTTCGCCTACGGCGCCGTAGGAAAGTCGTTCATGCCCACCATGGATGAAGGCTCCGTGATCATGCAGATCACGAAGCTGCCCTCCATCAATCTCAAGGCCAGCATCGAGGGCGATCTTCGCATCCAGCGCCTATTGAAGGAGAAGGTTCCTGAGGTTGAGCGTATTGTCGCTCGCGTCGGATCGGATGAGCTGGGCCTCGACCCCATGGGCCTCAACGAGACGGACACATTCCTCGTCTTGAAGCCCAAAGAGCAATGGCGCGAGCAGAGCAAGGAGTGGCTGATTGAGCAATTGCGCCAGGCTATGATCGACATGCCGGGCGTCGAGTTCGCGTTCACGCAGCCGATCGAAATGCGGACAGCGGAGATGCTGACGGGCGCACGCGGCGATCTGGCCATCAAGATCTTCGGCCCCGATCTGGCGACGCTGTCCGACCTCGCCGGCAAGATCCAGGGCGTGCTCCGGTCGGTGGCCGGCGCGTCCGAGGTCTCGACCGTCGCCAACGATAATGTCGAGTACCTCCAAATCGATCTCGATCGCCTTGCTGCGGGCCGAACGGGCCTCGCTGTCACACGCGTCGAGGACGAACTCCGAGCGATGCTCGAAGGCGCCCCTGCCGGTCTCGTCTCCGAGCCTGGCCGGCGCACGGAGATCGTCGTTCGCGGCGCAAAGGATGTCCGCGACGATCCCCAAGCCTTCACGTCGACCCAGATCGCGGCGGGCGATGGTGGCGTGGTGCGCGCAGGCGACATCGCAAAGCTCGAGCGAGTGAGCGGGCCGGTCAAGATCGAGCGCGAGAATGCCTCCCGCTTCGCCATCGTGCAGGCGTATGTGACGGGCCGGGATCTCGTGGGTTTCGTCGAGGACGCTCAGCGCATCGTCGCAGAGCAGGTGGAGCTGCCCCCAGGCTATCGCCTCGTGTGGGGCGGTCAGTTCGAAAATCAGCGCCGCGCTGCCACCCGTCTTTCGATCGTCGTGCCGATCGCGCTGCTGCTCATCTTTGGCGTTCTGTTTGCGACGCTGCGTTCGATCCGTCAATCGTTGCTCATCCTCGCCAACGTGCCCTTCGCGTTGGTGGGCGGCGTGCTCTCGCTCTGGATCTCGGGCGAATATCTGTCGGTTCCCGCCTCTGTCGGTTTCATCGCACTGCTCGGTATCGCGGTACTGAACGGCCTCGTCCTCGTCACCCACTTCAACCAGCTCGCCATAAGCGGCATGCCGATTGGGCGAGTCGTCTTCGAGGGAGCCGTTCGGCGCCTGCGCCCCGTGATGATGACCGCAAGCATAGCGGCGTTCGGACTCGTTCCTCTGCTGTTCGCAGCAGGACCCGGATCTGAGATCCAGCGACCGCTTGCAATCGTCGTCATCGGCGGTCTCGTCACCTCGACAGCGCTCACCCTGCTGCTTCTGCCCATTCTTTTTCGCCGCTTCGGGTTGGGCGGCGACACGGACAGTAACGAACTACGGAGCCCCCAATGGACCAATCCCTTTGCAAGCTCACACTCGTCTATCCAACACCCACTCAAAATGACCTCATCGAGCTGATCATGTCGTCAAAGCCCGCAATCGGAGGCTTCACCACCTTCAAGGCGGAAGGCCATGGCTTCGATTTCACGCGAGCCAGCATCAGTGAGCGCGTGCGCGGTCGCGTTGAGCGAGGCGTTCTCGTGGCGGTGATGCCGCGACGGCAGGCGTCCCTCCTGCTCGAATCCATCCGCAAATCGCTACCGGTGCCGCACATGGCCTACTGGATCGAGCCCGTCCTCGAGGTCGGCCGTCTGGTGGAGGGCCAGGCTGAGCCCGCTGGAACGGCACCATGACCGTATCCGCCACCACCTTCCCTCTCACCGCACTCATACTGCCGCTACTGACCTCAGGAGCTGCGTGGGCGATTGCCATTTGGGCCCTGAAGCAGGACGGCGCCCGGATCGAATTCCTCCGAAAGATGAAACCGCCGACAGCCGCAAGCGGACATTCGCTGCCTGCAGCGCCGACCGAATGCACACACGCCACTGACAATGAGTAAGCGCAAAAGGAGAAGACCAGTCATGAAACAACTTGTGTTTGCCGCCCTTGCCAGCGCGCTGATCGCATCCGCAGGCCCGGCCACAGGCCATGAGATTCCATGGAGCAATGGGGCCCCGCGCATCAAAGGCTATGGCCACTGCGCCAAGGGCCCTTGCCAGCGGCGCGCAGCATTCGAGAGCAGCGTACCCCATCGCCATCTGGGAACCGGAAAATGCGGGGGACTTGGTGCAGCGGGATACACCCTTGGTCACTCCTTCACCTGCGCTAGATGAGGTCGAGCAATGTCGCCGTGAACTTGCGCGAAGACAAAAGCAGGCTAGAGCAAGCCCTTTTGATACGGCTCAACGACAGACGTCACTTGCGCATTGTAGTTACAGCAAACGATAGTTAGAGGCCCCCCAATGAGCTATTATTTTAGCAGGACGATATTTGCTCCCTTCCCGGATGCGGTTGACAGGATCAAAGCTGCACTCAAGTCTCAGGAGTTTGGAGTTCTGACCGATATCGACATCCGGGGAACTCTCAAGGAGAAGATCGGAGCCGAATTCCGCGACTATAGGATACTCGGCGCGTGCAATCCGGCACTGGCTTACCGGGCACTCACGAGCGAAGACAAGATCGGCACAATGCTCCCATGCAATATCATCGTACAGGACCTGGGAGATGGCCGAATTGAAGTGGCAGCGATCGATCCACGTGCGGCCATGGGGGTGACCCTGCCCCCGATTGGTACTCGCTTATAGGGTGAGTCCGTTCTGGTTATGGT